>Ga0070735_10003610_pt1 | contig 13477 bp, 12 predicted proteins | sample Coa_R1_FD_66443 | JGI IMG/M metagenome (GOLD analysis project Ga0070735, IMG submission 66443) | Surface soil microbial communities from Centralia Pennsylvania, which are recovering from an underground coalmine fire - Coalmine... | ecosystem: Environmental > Terrestrial > Soil > Unclassified ...
ACCGCCGCATGAACTCAAAGCTTTATTTGAGGCGGAGTGCCGCGAGCAATTGAGAGCAAGATTGCCTGTGGCATATATCGCTACGCGCGTGCTGAAAGTGGCAATGCTGGGCGAGTCGCTCGTCGATGCTCGCGTTTCACCCATCTACAAAAAATACGGCGATGTACAAACCACCATTCTCGCGGGAGCAGGAGAGATTCAACTGCACTTCAAATCGCGAGCACAGACGATGGAAGCGGCGCAGGCAAGGGTGGACGAAGCAGCCGACGCGGTCGAGGAAGAGTTGGATGATGCGGTCTACTCTCGCGACGGACAGTCGCTCGAGCAAATCGTGGGCTACTGGTTGCAGATGCGCAACGCCACGCTGGCAGTTGCCGAATCGTGCACCGGCGGGTTACTCGGGGAGAGAATTACCTCTGTAGGCGGCAGTTCGCGCTACTTTGCGGGTGGAGCGATCGTTTATGCCAACTCGGTGAAGACCGAACTCGCTGGAGTGCCTGCAGATATGATTGAGCGGCATGGCGCGGTCAGCCGCGAAGTAGCAGCGGCATTGGCTGAGGGGATTCGGTATCGTTGCGAGGCCACGCTTGGAGTTGGGATTACAGGCGTTGCCGGACCTGGAGGTGGAACTCCGGAAAAGCCGGTGGGACTGGTGTACCACGCGCTCGCAAGTGATGGCGGGACTGAGGTCATCGAGCGAAACTTTAGCGGCGATCGCAAGCGCATTCGCTGGTTTGCAACCACTATGGCGTTGGACATGGTGCGGAAGAAGTTGATGTGAGTGGGCTATGACCTTGGAGCTATGAGCCGGGGGATGAGAGTGGCGGATGCCCAGCGCGTGCTGCAAATCTCACTGCTCAATGAAAGCAGGATCGCTGGTAGCCAGTCTTTATGCGGCTATTCGTAGCATTAGACATCGACGATAGCATCCGGGAGAAAATCGCGCGTTTCCTCGATGGAGTACGAGGATTCGCTCCCGATGCACGCTGGGTTCGACCCGAGTCATTGCACGTGACGTTGAAATTTATCGGCGAGATGCCGGACGAAGAAATTGAACGAATCAAGTCTTCCCTGAGAACGATCGAGGCCGAAAAGGTGGAAATGAAGATTGGCGGCTACGGGTTTTTCCCGAGCGCGCGTGCGCCTCGTGTTTTCTGGATTGGCATTGAGGCAGATTCGAGGTTGCCGGGGCTGGCGTCGCGGGTTCAGCAAGAGCTCGCTCCATTGGATATTCGCAAAGAGGAACATGCATTCAACGCGCATCTCACGCTTGCCCGCGGAGGTGGCGGGCCGGTATCGCCGCGATGGCGCAAGGGCGACCGCGCGAATCTCGACTTCAAACACTTGCAGGAAAAGCTAGCGGCCCTGCCTACGCCGGAGTTTGGAACAATGATCGCTCAGGAGTTCTTTTTGTACCAAAGCCAGCTTTCGCCGCAGGGATCAAAATACACAAAACTGGCAGTGTTTCCTTTGGGTTAGCTCACAAAGTTCAATGATCACATTCTGCCTGATCGCTGCGGTCAGCTATCTGCTGGGGTCGATCCCTTTCGGATATTTGCTGGTCCGCGTTTTCCAAGGCGAAGACGTGCGTCTGAGCGGCAGCGGCAACATTGGCGCCACGAATGTTTCCCGGAAATCGCCGGGGCTGGGCATAGCCACGCTACTGCTGGATGCGCTGAAGGGTACGGCGGCAGTGGCGATCTCCCGAATCCTGGCGGAACACATGGGGGCCAGCGGGCGGGCAATCGACTATATGGGCGTCGCCGCATTGTTCGCCATAGTCGGGCACGTGTTTCCATTCTGGCTGAAATTTCGTGGCGGAAAGGGCGTTGCCACCGGCCTGGGGTCTTTCGTATTGATCGCTCCGAAGGCAGTGCTAATCGCGGCGGCCGTGTTTGTATTAGTTGTAGCTGTGTTCCGTTATGTGTCGGTGGGATCGATCGTTTCGGCGGCAGTGTTTCCGCTCATTATGTGGTGGATGGGTCAATTTCAAATCAACGCGTTAATCCCGGTTGGGCTCGCTTCCCTGCTGATCGTAGCCAGACACAGTCAAAATATTAGACGCATTTTTGCGGGCACCGAAAGCCGCGTGGGATCGAAGCGCGCATGAGCAAGATTGCCATCATCGGCGCGGGAGCATGGGGCACGGCGCTTTGCATCGCGCTGGGGCGCAAAGGAACGCATCAGGTGAAGCTCTGGTCGCATGAGAAAGAAGTTTGCGAAACGATTCGGGAACGGCGCGTGAATGACAGATTTCTTCCTGGCTGTGCCATTCCCGAAGCCGTTCATGCGACTACCAGCTATCAGGAGGCCATCGGGGAAGCCGAGATTGTTGTCAGCGTTATGCCTTCGCATCATTGCCGGTCGGTCTTTGAAGATCTATGCCCAAATTTATCCCCGGGCATGCTGCTCGTGAGCGCCACGAAGGGGATTGAGAACAAAACCGACTTACGCATGACAGAAGTGATTCGGGAGGTCGTCAAAAATAACGGACGATTCGTTCCTCGACTTGGCGCATTGAGCGGACCATCATTTGCGCTCGAAGTCGCTCGCGGCGATCCTACCGCGATTACCGTCGCTTCGGAAGATGGAGACCTGGCTCGGAGCGTGCAGCGGGAGTTCAGCGATCCGTACTTTCGGATTTATACGAATGACGACGTTATTGGAGTCGAACTTGGCGGTGCTCTGAAAAATACGATTGCCATTGCGGCGGGAATTTGCGATGGGCTGGGATTGGGACATAACTCGGTTGCCGCTTTGATTACCCGGGGATTGGCTGAAATCACGCGCCTGGTCGTGGCCTGCGGCGGGAAAGCGGAAACGATGGCGGGCCTCGCCGGTCTTGGTGATTTGGTGTTGACCTGCACTGGCGGGCTGTCACGCAATCGCAGCGTCGGCGTCGAACTCGGCCGCGGTCGAAAACTACCAGAGATTCTCGCCGGCATGCATGGCGCGGTCGCGGAGGGAGTTTTTACGACTACGGCGGGGCTTGGCTTGGCGCGCGCGCGCCGCGTTGAAATGCCGATCACGGAGCAGATGTACGAGATACTTCAGAAGGGGAAATCTCCCCGCGCCGCGGTACATGAACTAATGAGCCGCAGCGCGAAGAGCGAACCTTAGCGACCGAGCCGAATGCCGACCTTGTCCATCAATTAGGGGAGGCGGTTACGAGCTGAAGCTTGTGGTCTTCTGCCATCCCCAAGAACGTCAGCCGTGCCGGCTCGGAGGTATAGCAGGCAAAACCCATGCCCAGGTTCGGCCTTGTGCCTTCTGGTGGTCCTGCATATGTTGCAGTCTCGTGCCCATTCAAATCCACGATCTTAACAATCGTCTCACCGACTTGGGCGGGGTAGAATGGAATCGCAATTCTATCGCCGGAAATCTGCATGGCTCCAGAGCCGATTCCCGGCGTGTAACCCGCACGGCCGGGGTCAACTGTGAACCTACGGATATCCCCTTTTTCTGAGATTGCATAGATGATCGCAGGGGAGATCCTACGCATGACGTAGACCCTTCCATCTGACGCCAGTTTGGCGGTTCCTCCCTGAATCGCAACATTGGCAGACGGACTGCCGGCGGAAACAACGCGAGGATCACCAGAAGAGGCGAGGTCGTGGAAGTCCTCATCGTCCGGGAGACTCAACTCCTTTTTCAGCGCCCCATCGGCTGAAAAAATGCCTGTAAATGGCCACATGACCGGGTTGTTGCGGTCTTTGTCATATTCCAAACCGACGACCAGCAGATCACCATTCGCAAACGGGGTTACTCGCGAGGGCTTGAACTTGAATCCAGGATGTAACTTGACCACGGATTTGATAGGCCCGCTGTCTCCATAGACGAACACATATCGACCGTCGTGTCCATGAATTAGCTGGTATACGTCCCCATTGGCCGCAATCGAGAAGCTGAGGGGCATGTCGATTCTGACGCCGGGGGCCTCCGGGAGAAAGACGCCTACTCTTTCTCCATTAGCATTCAGTTTGTGAATCGCATGGACTCCATCGGGCCAGGTATCGAAATACACGTTGCCTTTTCCGTCGCACTCTGGGTTAGCCAGCTCTCCTGCTATCTCGGAAGAGGACTCTACAGCCCTGATTGAAAGATTCGTACCATGGGCGCCGGGCGTTGAGCTTTGAGCCACGTTGGACCCTACTTGTGCGCTTGCCGTGATCGCGAACCATGAGATGCACATGACAGCAATAGCCAGGGTTGAGCTATGTCGTTTCATCACGAACCTCCTTTGCCCTGAACGCTGTCCTTGTCGGGCTTTGCTGATTTATTAGCGGGTACTTTCGGATAAACCATCGAATACGTCCCCTTGCACCTGTTAGGGGTCAGCACAAGCTCTGTAAGGAAACCTTCGTTTGCCTCTCTTACCCGTGCTTGGCGTCTTTTGTGCGATGATGCGTGATTTCGCTCAAGGCCGCACCCGTCGCATGTATAGAACGGATCGCAGTCGTCGGTGTCAATGTTCCACGTTAGGTATTTGCTTTGGCAACATTCACCGTTGCCTGAAATGTAACATTGTTCCCCGTATATGCAGCCATCCCCACCACAAAACTGGAGCACATAGTACTGGTGCGCGCATCCCTCGCAAGGTACATACTCTTCGTCGATTCCCATGCACTCACAAGCGGACGCAATTGCACTACCGCCCGCGACAAACACCGCCATGGAAAACAAAAGGGCCCACAAATTGTGTCTCCGCACAGGACCTCTCTTTCTAGGCCGAGCTTATATCTCCCCCCCGCCGGTCGAGTCTTTTCTCGTTCTCATTACGAAATCCGAACAAAGGTGAGCCAGTCCTTATCTAAATGGCCTAACCAAGGTCTTACTCGCTCTGGTACTTTGGTAACACCTAGGACCCAGCTTTCCCGCTATGGACGCGCCTTTCCCCAATTAAACTTCAATAGATACCCGTGGAATCCGCCGCCACCTCGATCGACGGCGCCTCGCCCGCAAGTAAGGGGAGTGAAGCGCCGGCTGCCGCGCCGAATTCGGCGCGAATCCCTATTCTTTACGTCATTCTGGGCGTGCTTCTGACCATCAGCATCGTCCCTATGTACTTCTACTCCGCTCAGGTGGAAGCGATTAACCGCGACCGGCTGAAGACCAACGAAATGCTCCTGCAGAACACGGTGACGCGCTCTTTGGCCGACGACCTGTCTGAGCATGAGCGATCACTCCGGATGATGCTCGGCAATCTATCTTCGGCAGTGCAGGTGGCGAGTGGCGGCGACATCGGCGCCAAGAATATTGAATCTCCGGAATTGCGCGCCCTGCTCGAAAATTTCGTTTCCTCTTCTGACGAACTTGCCTATGCAACCCTGTTGAACTCCGACGCGAAAGGCATTTCCGCCGGACGAATCGCGCCCGACGCATTCCTGCAGCGCGAACTGCAGCATGCTTTCGACGCCGCTCGCGACGGCCGGGCATACACGGGACAGGCCCTTCAGGTGGAAGACGGCAAGGCTTCGCGAACCGTTGTTCTAGTCAGTAGCCCGGTCAGTTATAGCGGTCGATTTCTGGGCATGGTCGGCGCCGTGGTCGATCTGCAATTCCTAATTCGCCGGCTTCATGATTTCGGCGGCGGCGGACTGATTCCCTACGTAGTGGATGCGCAAGGGCGACTGGTCGCGGCGGGCACGTCGCAATACGTAACCGGACAGGACATGAAGAGTTTGGAGATCGTGCGAAACTTTGTGGACGAAGGGAACAAGGCACAACTTGCCGCGACCAAAGAATTCGCCGTGCGCGAGGGTAACAACAACGAGGAGATGTTGGGCACTTACAGCCCGGTAACGGCGCTGGATTGGGCGGTGGTGGTTCAAAAGCCGCAGCGCCAGGCCTATCGAAGCATTTACGAAATGCAGCGCACAGCGCGCCTGCTGGCGCTGATGGCGGTGCTGCTCAGCATCACGGTGAGTATCTTCGCAGCCCGCAGAATAAATAATCCTCTGCAGGTTCTAACCCAGTCGAGCCGCGCACTGGCCCGAGGCGATTTTTCGCAGCGCGTTCACCTGCGGAGCCGCACTGAAATTGGCGAACTGGCTGAGACTTTCAACACGATGTCGAAAGAGCTTGAACATTTTGTTGAGGATTTAAAGAAAGCGGCCGAGGAAAATCGAGCGCTCTTCCTGGGCTCGATTCAAATGCTGGCTGGAGCGGTCGACGAAAAAGACCCTTATACGCGCGGTCACTCCGATCGTGTTACACGCTACTCCATGATGATCGCCAAGGAAATGAAGTTGCCGGCGCCATTCATGGAGACACTGCAAATTTCCGCACAGCTGCACGATGTGGGCAAGATCGGCATCGAAGATCGCATTCTGAAAAAACCGGGCGCCCTTACAGCTGAAGAATTTGAAGTGATGAAAACGCATACAACCAAGGGAGCGAATATCCTGCGGCCGGTCACACAGCTCGCAGAGATGCTTCCCGGCATTGAATTGCACCACGAAGCGCTTGACGGCCGCGGCTATCCTTATGGCTTGAAGGGCGAGCAGATTCCGCTTCTGGCAAGGGTCATCGCCGTTGCCGACACTTTTGATGCGCTAACTACCAACCGTCCTTACCAGACTGCGCACACTCCTGACGAAGCACTGAAGATCATTCAGGACTTGGCCGGTAAACGGCTTGATCCGGTGCCCGTAGCCGCTCTGCTCGCGGTTTATGGACGAGGCGAGATCCGCATTCAGCGCCTTTCGATCAAGAGGCCGGTCCCGGTGGAACCGGCGGCAGACCCCGCATCAGCGCCAACGCCAGTGCTTTCCGGCGCGGATGCCGCCCCGCTGGAAAGAACTCGCGTGTAGCAATCTGCTTTTATTCTCCCGCTTCTAAATACTTCCTTCTCACGCTTACCCCAGCTGTAGGCCGCGCTCTGGCCGCTATAATCAGAACTGAGCATTCTTCATGATTCAAACTTTGTTCGGCAGCACGGAAGAAAAGAAAAGCGGCCTGTTCGAGCGCATGAAGCAGGCGGTCACGCGGACTCGCGAGAATCTTGCCGAGCGCATTGACGAGGTTGTTTCGTTCGGCAAGGAAATTGACCGCAATACGCTCGATGAGCTGGAAGCCACGCTGATCGGCGCCGACCTTGGCTCGACCACGACTCAGGAGGTGCTGGGCAAGTTGCGCGAAAAAGCCGACCGCAAGCAGATCAAAGATGTTGAGGAACTTAAACGGCTTCTTAAAGAAGAATTGCTGGCAATCTTGAATACTGCGAATTCCGCCCCGGTCAGCAAAGTGGATGGAGTGCCGGAAGTGATTCTGGTGGTCGGCGTGAATGGAACCGGCAAGACCACTACGATCGGCAAGCTGTCACAGGTATTTCGATCGCAGGGCAAAAACGTGCTGCTGTGCGCGGCAGACACGTTTCGAGCCGCAGCGATCGACCAGCTGGAAATTTGGGGGCAGCGCACGGGAACGGAAGTGATCAAAACGAAACCGGGCGGCGACCCCAGCGCAGTATTATTCGATGCTCTGCAGGCCGCGACTGCGCGGAAGGCGGACTATGTCATCGTTGATACGGCTGGGCGTTTACATACAAAAGCAAGCCTGATGTCCGAGCTCGAGAAAATGCGTCGAACCGCGCAGAGAATCATTTCCAGCGCTCCACATGAAACCTTGCTGGTGATGGATGCGACCACTGGCCAGAACGGATTACAACAGGCGCGCTTGTTCACACAGTCAGCAGGAGTCACCGGGATCGTACTGACTAAGCTCGATGGAACCGCGAAAGGCGGTGTGGTGGTGGCTATCTCGCGCGAGTTGGGCCTGCCGGTACGATTCGTCGGTGTTGGCGAAAAAGTGGGCGATCTTCTTCCATTCGATCCGAAGGAGTTTGTCGATTCCTTGTTCGAATAGAGTTCGATACCTTCCTGATTTTGATATTGCCGGTTAACAGCATTTTTAACCCCTTAGATGACCAACCATACCGCCGACGAAGAATTCCTAAGACGCGCACTCGAATTGGCCCGGCGGGGCATTGGATTGGTCTCCCCGAATCCTCATGTAGGCGCCATCGTCGTTGATTCTGCCGGGAAAATAGCTGGAAGTGGAACATACACTTTCGACGGCGTAAAACATGCAGAGGTACTGGCGCTCGAGCAAGCGGGAGCGAAGGCTCGCGGCGGCACGCTCTACATCAATCTTGAGCCGCACGCACATCAAGGACGCACGCCTCCATGCACCGATGCACTGATCGGAGCCGGCATTCAACGCGTGGTTGCATGCATGGCGGATCCCAACCCCAAAGTAAGCGGCCGGGGATTTGAAAAGCTGCGCGCCTCGGGAGTTTGCGTGGAAGTTGGCGGGCTGGAGGAAGAAGCGCGCCGTTTGAACGAGGCTTTTGCACGGTATGTTCGCCATGGCGTGCCTTTGGTGACGCTGAAGGCGGCAATGACACTCGATGGCAAGATTGCTCCGCCGCCGAAAGCAGCAGCTAGGAAAGAAAGCGGAGTTCCTCTGGGAGGATGGATTACAGGCGAGGTGGCGCGTGCTCACGTGCAGGAACAGCGCCGGCAGAACGACGCTATTCTGGTTGGGATAGGAACGATTTTGGCGGATGATCCTTTGTTGACGGATCGCAGCGGGAAAGCGCGGCGACGGCCGTTGTTACGAGTCATCCTCGATTCTGATTTGCGTTTGCCGTTGGAGTCGCGGTTGGTCAAGACTGTCGGACGAAACGACGCTGGCAGCGACGTACTGGTTTTCTGCTCTCATCCTGATGAGAACAAGAAGCGCGCGCTTCTGGATCTCGGGACTCGAGTGGAGCAACTTCCCTGCTCTCCTTCAAACGGACGTCCCGAAATCCGCACGGCTTTGGGACGGTTGGGGCAGCTCGAAATTACCAGCCTTTTGATTGAGGGAGGATCGACCATAAACGGAGAAGCGCTGGCTGCTGGAGTGGTTGACAAACTTTTTTTATATTATGCGCCGAAAATCATGGGGGCAGCCGGAGCCGTACCGTTGGCGGGCGATTCTGCCTTCGGTGATCGTATGGGAGGTGTCCAAGCGAAGCAGATTCGCCTGCATCGTTTTGGAGAGGATTTCGCCGTCGAAGGATATCTCCGGGATCCGTATTTCGACTAGAGTCTGGATTGTGTCTTTGGGCTCCGTTGGATTCAAGCGATCTAGCTGTGTTATCACGGCCTGACAAAAAGTCTCGCCATGTAGACTTCTGACGGTTCGCATGCTCTACTTCCCGCGATGAGAGTTTTAATATCAGGCGCGGGCATCGGCGGTCCGACCCTCGCATACTGGCTCGCCCATTATGGGCTGCAGCCCACTCTCGTAGAGACGGCGCCCCACTTGCGAACTGGCGGCTACGTCGTCGACTTCTGGGGCGCCGGTTTCGACATCGCCGATCGAATGGGCGCGTTACCCGAGATCAGACAAAAGGGTTACATGATGCGGGAAGTAAGAGTTGTAAACCGTAAGGGGAAACGGTTAGCCGGGTTTCCTGCCGCGGCATTTGCCCGCATGACGCAGGGCCGCTATGTCAGCCTGCCGCGGAGCGATCTCGCCGCAGCTATCTTCCGCAGGATCGACGGCAAGGTCGAAACGATATTCGGCGACAGCGTGGAGTGCATTGAGCAGACGGAAGATTCCGTTCACGTGACCTTCGAGCGAGGAGACAGGCGTGAGTTTGATCTCGTCGTTGGAGCCGACGGACTCCATTCTCGTGTTCGTGAACTCGTCTTCGGGGCGGAAAGCCGGTTCGAGAAATACCTGGGTTACAAAGTCGCGGCCTTCGCCATCGACGGCTACAGGCCGAGAGACGAACTGACTTATGTGATGTACACGGAAGTAGGCCAGCAGGTGGGCCGGTTTGCCATGCGCGGCGACCGCACGATGTTCCTGTTTATATTTGCGGATGAGAATGCGGCAGGACCAAGTAACACGCAGGAGCAAAAAGCGCTGTTACGCCAACGCTTTGGGGCGAGCGGGTGGGAATGTCCGCAGATTTTAGACGCGCTGGACGCCGCCGACGACCTCTATTTCGATCGCGTGAGCCAGATACGAATGGACCCGCGGCAGGGATTATGGACAAGGGGGCGAACAACGTTGATCGGCGATGCCGCCTTCTGCGTCTCATTTCTCGCCGGACAGGGGTCCGCATTGGCCATGGTCTCCGCCTACATCCTTGCTGGCGAACTGCACCGCGCGAGCGGTGACTATGCTGCAGCCTTTGCCCGGTACCAGGATCTTTTCGCGCCTTTCGTTCTCGCCAAACAAAAAGCTGCCTTGCGCTTTGCAGGCGCTTTCGCACCCAAATCGAAGTTCGGGCTGTTCCTGCGGAACCAGATTTTCAACCTCATGGCAATCCGCTGGATTGCAGACCTTGCTATTGGTCATGATCTCGCCGACAACATAAAACTTCCCGACCATCAAGAAGAGCATCCCACCCGCAATTAAGGGCGACGAAAACATCCTGTTGGCGCACGCATCTGATTTCTTAAGCCGGACGTGACCGAGCCTCACCTGAAGCTTCTTGAGAAAAACTACTTTTTTCGATTCCGGTGGCATGAACTGGGGGCAAGACTCGAAGTCCTCAGTCCTCCCAGTTGAGAGTTAAAATGAAGCTTTCTGAATCGAGGTTCGCATGTTCACCGGCATTATCGAGGAAGTGGGACGCATCGTTGGCATCGCGCAGCATGGTGAGAGTCGTCGAGTCACTGTTTCCGCCAGAAACACTCCAAAGGAATTGAAATCGGGCGACAGTGTTGCGGTAAGCGGTGTCTGCCTTACTGCGGTCGCAATCAAGCCAGAATCGTTCTCCGCGGACTTGGCGCCGGAGACATGGATGCGCACTTCTTTCTCGCGAGTACATGAGGGCGCGCTGGTGAATCTGGAATTGCCCATGAGAGCCGATGGCCGCTTCGGCGGGCACATTGTGCAGGGCCACGTTGACGGCGTCGGCAAGTTCATTGGGCTCGAGCGTATTTCAGATTCGGAACACTTCTGGCTGCGAATCGAACTTCCCCGCGAGATTGAGAAATACACGGTGTACAAAGGATCGATTTCAATCGAGGGAATTAGCCTTACAGTGGCGAAGCTTGAGGATCGAATCTGCACGGTCGCCATTATTCCGCACACGGTTGAGATGACGAACCTGCACTCACTGCGCGCGGGCGATCCGGTCAATCTTGAAGCGGACCTGATTGCTAAATACGTCGAGAAGATGATGACAGCCGAATCGCCGGAAAGTTCGTTGACGATAGAAGAACTGGTGCGGCAGGGGTTTTAGTGCCAAGGTTCGAAAATACTGAGGCGACGAACTCCGGTCTTTGTGACGATTGTGTTCATGGGCGAAACATCAGATCGGATAAGGGTTCTGTTTTCCTGCAGTGCCAACTTTCCTTTAGCGATCCTCGTTTCCCGAAATATCCCCGTTTGCCTGTTCTCGAATGCAGCGGCTTTACACTGCAGGAACCGGCAAAGCGCTATTCATAGTCTCAAACAACCTTGCAGAATCCGTTCGGAACCTGACAGTCATGCTTCAATTTTCAGCTCGTCGAGCTCCAGAAATTCCTGCACGATGGGCTCAGTCGATTTTTCCATTTCAGCGTATGTGCCGAAAAAAATGGCTCGCCCTTCGTACAAAAACACGACCCGGTCGGCCAGCTTTTGGGCGAGACGCATGTCATGGGTCACCACGATGCTGGTCAAGCTTAGTTGCAGCTTGAGCCGTTTAATGAGATCGCCGAGCAGTTGCGCCATCAAGGGATCGACCATCGTCGTGGGTTCGTCGTAAAGAATGCATTCCGGCCGCGCCGCCAAAGCGCGGGCGATGGCAACGGAGCGCTTCATTCCGGTGGAGAGATCGGAAGGCAAGAGATCCCGCATTTCTTTGACACCCACCATTTGCAGAAGGCCGTCGACAATCTGGTAAATCTGCTCTTCGGAAAGATTCCGCGCTTCGCGCAACGGAAACGCTACATTCTCACCGACTGTAAGCGAATCGAAAAGCGCACCGTTTTGAAATACCATCGTCACTTTTTTTCGAATGGCTTCCATCTGCTCCTGCGTGAAATCCGTTATATCTTCCTCGGCAACGATCACGCGGCCGGAATCGGCTTTGAGAAATCCCATGAGAATCTGCAGTGAGACAGATTTACCCACGCCGCTACGGCCCAGAATGCAAACAGTTTCTGCGGGCATTACGTTGAAGCTAACGCGATCGAGAACGGCCTTCTCGCCGAAGGACTTGGAGACTTCGCAGAACTCGATGTACGGGCGAACGGGAGAATCGGGCATGATTTCGGGCTCTTAGATGTTCTAACTTATTTTCTCCTGTGCTAATTCCAGGAACTCTTGCGGAGTATTTAAATTACGAAACGAAGAAGGTGAAAATCCAGCGCGCTTCAATTCCTCGTCCTCGATTGTCAAGGTCTCGGTCATTGCAAACAGCGGGTCGATTTTGTTCCTACCTTGGCGCAGAGCGTTCTCCGCCAGCACGGAAAAGGTGGAGCGATAAACGGCACAAAGCGGGTGCCAACGGCCCTCCGTGCGAGGCACGGTTACGCTCGCTGTCGAATTCCGCGCTCGATCAATTAGATACTGCAGAAATTGCGGTGAAAGAGAAGGCATGTCTACCGCTATCATGAGGTTGAGATCCGCTTGCGCAGAGCGCAAGGCGGCATGAATCCCTGCGAGCGGTCCCTGGTCCGGAAATATATCTTCAATCACCGCACTGTAACGTTCGAACTTTCCCCGGCTTCCTACTACGAATACGGACGAACTGACGGAATGAGCCAACTCCAGCGCAAGCGCAAGCAGCGTGCGGCCGCGATACTCCAGAAAAGCCTTATCGGTTCCCATGCGGCTGCTTTTACCACCAGCCAAAACAAAGGCAGCCAGATCGGCGCAACCCCCCATGGGGCGATAATACACTCTGCGCCTGCTCAAAGTCGGGAGCGATTCTATCCGGCAAACCGCCGCTTCGCAGCAAGAAAGAGATGGTTAAAGTGACCGTGAGAATGCCCCTCCCCTAACACAAAAGTAACCTACCCAAGAAGCCGCCGCCGGGAGATGATGAATTTGCCTCGGGCACTCCTCGGTGCGCCGGGGTTGTTCCGGAAGTAATCATCATGCCGCAGAAAATAATGGAAGTTCTTATGCTTGGGCATTGCTCCCACGAGTTTTCCTGGCCCCGGCGTGGTTCTGATGGGGATTACTATCAGATTTGCCTACTTTGCGCAGCCGAATATAAGTATGACTGGGCTACAATGCGGCGCACGGAGCGGGTAAAGCATTCTCAGCCGGAAACTGGGATCCGGCGCGCCCATACCCGAGAAAAACGGCCCAAATGGATTCCTCGCGCCCGCCGGCTGAAACTCGATCTGCCGTTGCGTTACCGGGTGAACAATACCAGTACCTGGTATGAAGGCCTGATCGAAAACCTCAGCCAGACCGGAATCCTTTTTAACGGGCCGCAACCGCTGCCGGTAAACGCGCTGATCGAGATGGTGTT
>Ga0070735_10003612_pt1 | contig 13472 bp, 12 predicted proteins | sample Coa_R1_FD_66443 | JGI IMG/M metagenome (GOLD analysis project Ga0070735, IMG submission 66443) | Surface soil microbial communities from Centralia Pennsylvania, which are recovering from an underground coalmine fire - Coalmine... | ecosystem: Environmental > Terrestrial > Soil > Unclassified ...
GCCATTTTCTGGAGCGGTCTCACCCTGCTCACGGCCGTCACGCACAACTACACCGAGTTGCTGATTCGGCACACTCTGGTGGGAGTGGGCGAGGCGACCTTTGTCACCATTGCCCCGACCTTTGTGGCCGATCTTTTTCATGAAAACGTGCGCGGACGGATTCTCGGCGTCTTCTATCTGGCCATTCCGGTCGGCTCGGCGGCGGGATATCTGCTCGGCGGATATCTGGCTCCTACCCACGGCTGGCGCTTTCCCTTCTACATTGCGGCCGCGCCAGGATTCGTGTTGGCACTGCTGGTGCTGTTTCTGAAGGAACCGCCTCGCGGGCAATTCGATTCAGTGAAGGATGTTGATACTGGCGATCTGCTGCCCGAGGGATTCACCGGCGGATTTGTGAAGGAGTTCTTCATGATCGTTCTCCTTTACGTGCGAAGGCTCTATCGGCTGACACTCGCTCTACTGCACAATCCGGCATTCCTCACGGCGACCCTCGGCATGGCTTTCATGACCTACTCGCTCGGCGGGATTCAGGTTTGGATTCCGCAGTTCCTTTATAGCGAACGGCATTTCACGCTGGAGAAAGCCAATCTCCTGTTCGGCGGCATTATCGTGATCGACGGGATTGTGGCCGCTTTGGCCGGCGGCTGGCTGGGAGACTATCTGCTGCCGAGGATGAAAAGCTCGTACTATCTCGTATCCGCAGCAAGCATGTTGCTCGGCATTCCCGTTATGATTGTGGCGTTGTTTAACCGTGGCCCGCTGATGATTCCCGCTATCGCAGTGGCGGCATTCTTTCTTCTCCTGAACACCGCCCCCTTGAATGCTGCGGTAATCAATTCCGTCGGCGCCCACATCCGCGCTACCGCGCTGGCGGTCAATATTTTCATCATCCACATTCTGGGCGATGTGCCGTCGCCCACCATGATGGGATGGGTCGCCGACAAGCGCTCGCTGCAGGCCGCCTTTATCCTGCCGATCATCGCCATGGGTGTCTCCTCTGCCATACTGTTCTATGGAATGAAATTTGCGCCGCCGGTTGCAACCGCAGACACGCTCGCCGAAACAGGGAAGACTTAGTGGATTACGTTTATTGGATTGCGGGAATCATTCTGGCGCTCGCCTGGGCTTCCCGTATTGTAGACGCCGCCGTCGGCATGCCCAGCGTGACCGACGTTTCCCGCCCGGAGTGGGATCGCAATCCCGTCTCGCCCTCTGGCAACCCTCGTGTCTCCATCATCGTTCCCGCCCGCAATGAGGAGGAAACCATCGAGCAGGCGCTGAATAGCCTGCTCGCCCTCGATTACGACAACTATGAAGTGATCGCGGTGAATGACCGGTCCACCGACCGCACCGGCGAGATTATGGAGCGGGTCAGTCAAAATGTGCACCCCCTCGCGCAAAACGCCGCAAGGTCAGGACGTCCGTTGCTTGTGATTCATCACGACGAGTTGCCCGCGGGCTGGCTGGGAAAGACCCACGCCATGTGGACGGCCGCCCATCAGGCCACCGGGGACTGGCTCCTCTTCACCGACGCTGACGTGTTGTTCAAGCCGGATTCTCTCCGCCGCGCTCTTGCCTATGCCGAGGCCGAGCCCGCCGACCACGTCGTACTTTTTCCTCGCATGATCATGAAGCGCCCCGGCGAATACATGATGATCGCCTTCTTCCAGACCATGTTCATGTTCGGCCACCGGCCCTGGAAAGTCGCGGACCCCAGTACTGACGATCACATGGGCGTAGGCGCGTTCAATCTTGTCAGACGCAATGTCTACGAGGCCGTGGGCACGTATGAAGCGCTGCGCATGGAAGTGCTCGACGATATGAAGTTGGGCAAAGTCGTGAAGAAGGCGGGATTTGCCCAACGCAACGTTTTTGGTGGCGATTTAATTTCGATTCGCTGGGCCCACGGCGCGTTCGGGGTCGTGAATAACCTTACTAAGAATTTCTTTGCGGTACTGTCGTTCCAATGGTGGCGTACGCTGATTTCGGCATTCGGGCTGGCATTTCTCAACTATGGTCCGTTCCTCGGAATTTGGCTGGCGCATGGGTGGGCGCGTGTCCCCTATGCCCTGGCGCTCGGCTCCATGTTCCTCATCTATATCGGCATGTCCTGGCGTTCGTCCGTGCCGCCGTATTACTTTCTGCTGCATCCCGTGAGCACCACGCTTTTCATCTATACTCTGCTGCGCTCCATGTTCCTCACGCTCTGGAACGATGGCATCGTGTGGCGCGGGACGAAGTATCCGCTGGAAGAACTGCGCAAAGGGATGGTATGAAGATCTGCGGATCCTCTGAAGTCGCGGATCAGTATATCTGCGCGACACGGAGGCAGCGCGTTGATTAGTCTGGTGGATCTTGCCCTTCCACGTCATTGCCGTAGCTTGAGGTGGCGGGCGGCGCGGCTTTGGTCTTCGCAGGCTTCTTCGACGGACGGAGCCGGCCCGCGCTGAAGTGCCCCCGATTTTCCACATCGTAGTTCTTAGGCAGCGGGGGAATCATGGCCGCGCCTCCGGTGATTTGGCTGATGCGGCTGAGAATGATTTCCGGCCGGCCATCGTACACCTTCACCGCTCCGCGAATCTCAATGGTGCGGCCCGCCAGGTGGCGCACGTCTCCCACATCTTTCAGATCGTTGGAAAAGATGACGACGGTAAAGGGGCAGGCCATCTGATCTTCGCAGAAGTCAAGAAAGTGAACGTTCTTGCTACCGACCTTCACGCGGAGAACTTTTCCCGTCACGCATTTCGTTTCGCCGACGTGCTGGCCGGCCTCATGAATGGGAAGGCAGTCACCCGCGAACACTGATGGAGCAAAGAGCAGTAGAAGTAGCAGAAGAATTATCCGGAGTGAAACGCATCGCGTCCCCACACAACCGTTATGCATGGACTGATTCTAGGAAATGCTAGAGGGCGGTGTCTGTGAGCGAGAGGAAAAAATCCGAGGATGTTCCGTTATGGGACTGACGATTTCAGCCCTTTATAGGAATGATCAGTGGTTTCCGCTGCTGATTTCAATCAACAATCAAAAATCAACAATCAACAATTCGTCTCGGTCCCCACTTCTCGCCAACCGCGCGAGAAATGGGGCACCCGAATCAAAGAAGTGTCTTACTTGAACGACTTGACCGCCGAGGCTTCGTCGTCCTTCACATCGAACACGGTATACAGCTTCGTGATCTGAAGCAGATCGTTCACCTTCTTAGTGAGGTTCAGCAGCTTCAGTTCGCCGCCCTGGTTCTTGGTCGTGGTGAACGCGCTGACCAGTTCGCCAATGCCAGAGCTGTCGATGTAATTCACATCGGCCAGATTCAAGACAATCTTCTTGTTGCCTTTGCTGAGCAGGTCGCGCACTGTATCGCGAAGAATGACGCTGCCTTCGCCCAGCGTGATGCGCCCGCTGCAGTCTACAATTGTGACTCCATCCACTTGCCGACTACCAACCTTCATGCTCACTGGGAAGCCTCCTTGCCGCCCGCGGTTGGCCCGTGGACGTGCTTGATAAGTTTGAGTTCAGTGCCCGTTGCGGACGGGCGTATCTCCACCACATCCATGAACGAGCGCATAAGAAAAATTCCTCGCCCGGAAGTCTTGAGCAGGTTCTCGGGAGCCAGAGGATTGGGAATCCTGCTCAGGTCCATCCCCTTGCCCTGGTCCCGAATTGTAATCACCAGATCGCCGCCCGTCCGTTCGAACGCCAGTATTACTTTCTTGTCTGGGGCGTAGGCGTTGCCGTGGAGGACGGCGTTGACCGCTCCCTCCCGCACCGCCATGGATATCTGCATAACTTCGTCATCGCCAAAACCCAATTCGGTGGCAATACGGGTTGCTTTCTCTTCGGCGCTGTCGATTGTCTCCAACGAAGAGTCCAGCGTGTAAGAGACCCGTTGATCGGTCATGGCCATGAACGAAGTGAAAGTCGAGTATACGACCAGGAAGGGTCAAAATGGCGCAAACCCCTCCAGACGCTCGCCGGAAGCGTTTCCCGGCGAATGCGGTAGTTTGCCTGTACCACCGATTTTTGTCAAACGAATGGCGTATTTCTGTCGGCGATTTCGGGCTTATAATGCCGCGTCGTGAGCACTCCTCCCCCGCCCAATCTCAGGGAAAGGCTGCGCCGAATCTTCCGCGCAACGCTCCTCAGCATCCTGGCTGCGGCGATCCTCGCTTTTGGCGTGGACTTTTCGATCTTTCACATTCGCGTCGCCCTCAACCGCAGCGCCTACGGATCGGTAACCGTCAGCCACTACTACGCCGTTGCGCAAAAGAACGGCAAGACCCAATTCATCTTCGATCCTCCCCAGCCCGAACCCTGCGTCAACGCGCTGTTCCCGCACTCCGGCTCTCCCCCCTGCTGGTATCTAACCCGCCACCCCGAGCAGCGCACCGATATCTGAAATCCAGTCCCCCGTAGCGCCGCCGTCCCGGCGGCTGTCGTGGCGGCGTCTCGCCGCCACCGCCGGCCAAACCGAGAGGCCGAAAGCTGCTATCCAAACGCCCAACCAATTAGTCACCTGGCCGGACAATCTCCTGCGAGCGATGGCCGCGACGAGTTTCAGCTAGAATGTTCCGGCAGCAACGAAAATCGAGGAACTCATGGGAAACAAGCTGTCGCACAGCGCGCGCGTCTTTGCCCTGGTATTTCTAACCTGCACGCTTTTTGCAAGCACCAAACCCCAGGATGCCCGCCTGCAGAAGGCCTATCGTTTCCAGCAGGGCGGCTGGACCTACGTTCACCTCGAGGGCTCTCCCTCTGAAATCGGCTACCAGCACGGGTATCTGCTCGCCCCCGAGATCGCCGACGCTTTCGCCGCCATCAAGTTGTACGACACTCACCAGTCCCAGCGTGATTGGCAGTTTTACCGCACCACCGCGGAGAAGGTTCTTTGGCCGCACCTTGACAAGGAATACCAGCAGGAACTGCAGGGCATCGCCGACGGTGTCAAAGCCCACGGCGTCGATCTCGACTTATACGACATCGTGGCGCTCAACGCCTTCGAAGAAGTCATGGACTATTACCTTCCCTGGCTGAACAAGCAGAACAAGTCTGCAAAAAATCCCAAGCTCGTGGCCCCCGGGAATTGCAGCGCCTTTATCGCCACCGGGAGCATGACCAAAGACCACCAGATCGTGATCGCGCACAACAACTGGACCAGCTACCTCGCAGGTGAGCGCTGGGTCGTGATCTTTGATATCCAGCCCGAACATGGCAACCGCATCCTGATGGACGGCTACCCCGGCGTCATCACCAGCGATGACGATTTCGGCATCAACTCGGCCGGCGTCATGATCACCGAAACCACCATCACCCAGTTCGAAGGCTGGGACCCTAACGGCAAGCCCGAGTTCATGCGCTCGCGAAAAGCCATGCAATACGCCAACAGCATTGACGATTACGTCCGCATCATCAAAGAAGGGAACAATGGCGGATACGCCAACGACTGGCTGATCGGCGACCGTAAGACCGGAGAGATCGCCTACCTCGAATTAGGTCTGAAGAACACGCCTCTGTGGCGGACAAAAGACGGCTATTTCGTGAGCTCGAATTTTGCTCGTGATCCGAAAGTGATCAAAGAAGAGACCACCTTCGATCCCAGCGACAAATCTTCCTCGCCCAATGCTCGCCACGTCCGTTGGGAAGAGCTCATGAGTGATGCCAAAGGGAAGATCGATGTGAACATGGCGGAACAGTTCTTGTCCGATCATGTCGACAGCTACCAGCGGAATGCTTCCACGGCCGACAAGGCACAGTCCAATGAGCGCGGATTATGCGGCCACGTCGACAATTCTCCCCGTGGCGTCAAGGAATGGGGTTGGGACGCCTACGATCCGGGCGGCGCAGTGCAGGGCAAGGCCGCCGACAGCGCCATGGCTGCCAAAATGAGCTTCGTAGCCCGCGCTGGGCATCCTTGCGGAGAAGATTTCCTGGCCGACCAATTCCTCGAGCACCATCCCGAATACTCCTGGCAGAAGCCCCTGCTGCGCGACATGAAAGCCGGTCCCTGGACCGTCTTTAGCGCCGGCCAGAAAGAGCAGTAGTTTTCAATTCCCGGCCTGCGGAGCGGCGCAGGACCGGGAATTTATCCGCTAAGGCGACCCTGTCGCCTTTCTTACGGAACCGTCAGCGTGATCGTCTGTTGCCCAACTGCGCCCGTGCTGTCCCAAGCCTGCACCGTCACTGAATGCGTGCCCGGCGACAGCGCCAGATTGGCATTAATCGAGCTGCCATAGTCCTGCACGTACGAGCTGACCGAATCGACGTAAATATTCCAGCTTGCGATCGAGTGGGACGATGACGCGCTGGCCACAATATTCGCCGGAGAAGTGACCGCCGCGTCCGTCGATGGAGTGCTGACGTTCACCGCCACCGGCTGCACATCCACCGTAAACGTCTGATCCCCATAAGCGCCCGCCGAGTCCCATGCCCTCACCAGGATCGTGTGCGTACCCGTGGACGCGGAGATGCTGGTGTTGATCGAGGTGACCGATCCAGCGCTATATTTTCCGACTCCATCCAGATACACCCACCAGCCGGTGATCGAGCGCCCACTGCTCGGTGTCGCCGAAGCCTTCACGGTAATTGGCGAAGTCGCGTTGGCACCCGGCCACGGCGTCGAAACTGCCACTGCCGGATCGCTGCCCACCGTCACGTTCACCGTCTGAGATCCGTACGCCTTGGACGAATCCCATGCCCGCACCAGCACCGTGTGCTTTCCCTGCGACATGGAGATCTTCGGGCTGATGGTGTTCAACGCGCCGCCGTTGTATTTTCCGACTCCATCGACGTATACCCACCAGCCGGTGATCGTCTGTCCCGCAGTCGGTGCGGCCGAAGCCAGTACACTCATCGGCGAACCTGCTGTCACATTGTTTCCAGGAGTGATCACGGAAACGGTGGGGTTTATAGCGGCCGCCGAAACCGTGATCGTCTGATCGCCATACGCACCGGAAGAATCCCAGGCTCGCACCATCACCGAGTGCGTGCCGCTTTTCATCGTGATCTTGGGATCGATCGCCGATACCGCGCCCCCGTTGTACGTCGCCACGCTGTCCACGTAGACCCACCAACCGGTGATCGTATGTCCGGTTGTGCCGTAAGCCGAAGCTTGGATTTCGACCGGCGAACTCAACGACGCACCTCCAGCGGGCGAACTGATCACAACCTGCGGCTTGCTCCCAGTCGTGGTGAAAAAGTCAGACATCTCCGCCGCGCTCGCCGATGCCCCCGGATGGTTCTTGATTCCCAGGCTGTCGAGGATGGTCCGCAACGCATTCTCGTGCTTGTAACGAACCGACGAGGCGGTGTGCGGCTTCACCTGCGGCCCGATCAGCGCCGTGTAAACTGACGCCCCGCACCCGCTGTTCGTACCGCCCCCGCATTCATCGAAGGTCACGAGCAGCAGTCCAGTGCCGCCAGGCTGAAAGTCCGCCGTATTCAGCACCGGATCGAGCGTGCTGCTGAGAAACGAATCGGCAGCCGCGAGTTTCTGCGCCTCCGTGCAACTCGACATGCCCACCGGACAGTCGTGCGCGTCGTGGTTGCCGTCCGGAACGATGATCATGAACCGCGGCAGATTCCCGTTCTCCAGATCGGTGGTCAGCTGCGACAAATCGACAATGTTTTTCGCCGAGCTATCGACGTTGCTCAAAATGTCGCTGTACCACGTCGCCCCGTTATGCCGGCGGTAGTATGCCGTCCCCTTATTGTTGTCCGGAGTCGTGACCGTGCCGCCCGCCGCTGCATAAGACTGGGCGTAGACCTTCCATGAGATCTTTGCGTTGTTCAGTTCGCGGAAGATATTGTCATCGGTGATGGGATCGCTCGTGCTGGTGCCCGCATAAAAGCAATCATTCCCGTTGCAATTGAAATTGTGCGTTCCCGCAGGCAGAGTACAATTCGCGCTCGACTCGCAACTTCCCGATGCCAGCCAGAGATAATTTAGCAATGAGCCGCCGTTGTCCGATTGGTAATTCGTCGCATAGCCGTTGGCTTTGCCTTGCCCAACCAGCCATGGCATGTTCGCCGTCACGTCGTTGTAGCTTGAGTTCTCGTCAATCACCAACACCACATGCTGCGATGAAGGCACCTGCGCCAGCGCCGCCGCACCCATGAGTAACAGCACAAGCGCAGCAGACACACTTCTCCCGAAGCGTTTGAAATGCATAAAAAGCCCCCGTTTTTAAATGTGCACTTGCTCCTCTTGTGCACGACACAATGCACAAGGGTCTTTCAGGAAGAGAGATTTGTCGTGCGGTGCCTGGAGTCTAACCGAAAATCATGTTGAAGGCAGATGAAAAAATGCACGGAATCTGACTCATTAGTACAGGGCCGTGTGGAAAAACAGGGCACAATCCCGAAGGGAAGCGGGGCGATTCCAAATCGCGAATGGCAGGACTTGTACCGGAGTCTCAGCCTAAAGCCCGCCAAAGGTTTATCCGTGTAGATCCGCGCAAATCCGTGGCCAACGCAGTTGGGGTCTTACTCATTCAGCGAGCAACTGCAATCCGCTGGAACCACGTGCGCCAGCAGGAAATCCGCCACCCGCTTATAGGCATCAATCTGGTTTTCCACGCGGGCGAAGCCGTGCCCTTCGTTGTCGTAAATCTTGTAATCCACCGTGCCGCCCCGCTTCTTGATGGCATCCACCACCTGCATCGCCTCCGACTTCGGACAGCGCGGATCGTGCCCGCCTGCCAGCAACAGCAGTGGAGCCTTGATTTGATCGATAAAGTTGATCGGAGACCGCTCTTCCCACAGAGCCTTGTTCTTCACTGGATCGCCCATGGTCGCCAAATCTCCCTGGCGCAACTCCGGATCTTCATTCTCGATCTCAGTGAACCAGTTCACGAACGGCACGATCGGCACGCCCGCCGCCCACACTTCCGGCGCCTTGGTCACCGCCATCATCGTCAGGTATCCACCGTAGCTGCCGCCCATCACAGCAATTTTTTTGGGATCGAGATGCCCCGTCTGCTTGATCCAGTCCACGCCGGCCAGCACATCCTGCAGATCGCCGCCACCCATGTCGAACAGGTTCGCCTGCTGGAATTCCTTGCCGTATCCGGTTGAACCGCGATAGTTGGGCGCCAGCACGATGTATCCCTGGTTCACCGCGAACTGCAAGAACCGGTTGAACGAATTCATGGTCTGCGACGTCGGCCCGCCATGAATGTACACAATGGCCGCATTCTGCCCGTTGCGCGCCATGTTGTAAGGCACATACAGAAACGCTGAGATCGTCCACTTGCCGTCGCGGCTAGGATAGTGAATGAGATACGGCTCAACCAGATCTTCCGAACGAATGCCGGCGACCAGCGAATTCGTAATCTGCTGCGATTTCCCGCTGCCCAGGTGATAAACCCACAGGTCGTTGGGCGCGGTCGGCCCGTTGCGGTAGTAAAGCAGCCTCGTACCATCCGGGCTGAACGCGTGGTGTCCGCCCGCAGGCTCGTTCACGCCCTTCGCAATCCCAAGTTCGGTGGATTTTCCAGTCGCCAGATCGTGCAGATAGATGTCTTCGTTCCCATCAACCTCGGCGCTGAATACAAGGCCTTTACCGTCGGGAGAGAAGTTGTGCCCGCTGATCTCCCACTTGTCATTCGTGATCCAGCGGATTTTCTTCGCGGCGATTTCCAGCAGCCCGATATTGTAGTAGCCATTCTCCGCATTCGAAGTAATCAGAACATGCTTGCCATCGGGCGAAATGTCATCCGCCGCAAATCGCTGCTCCCCCTCGTGCGGCGTCAACAGCGTGCTTCTGGCCGTGGCTACATCGACGACGAAAATGTTCGAGTCCGTGCCCTTCGCCTGCTCCTGCGTGTAGACGATAAACTTTCCATCCTTCGACCAGATCGGATCGACGTTCCCCTTATCCTGCGGAGTATTGGTCGTCAGATGCTTCACCTCACGCATCACCATGTCGTACACATCGATCTCATACGCCGCCGAGGTCTTCGGCTTCACCTCATACGCGAGATAGCGCCCATCCGGCGACCACGTCGGATTCAGTTCCGCAATCTCGCGTGTCTGCGTCAGGTTCACGACTTTTCCGGTCTTCGGCGAGACCAGAAAAATATCCCACTGCTCGTCGCCATCATAGTCAGACTCGTAAGCGATCCACTTGCCATCCGGCGACCACGCCGGCGCAGCCTGCCGCTGATCGCTGACCGTCAATTGCACCGGGAATCCGCCCTCCGCCGGCACGATCCACAGATTGTTACGCCCGCTCATATTCGAGATGAACGCGACGCTCTTCCCGTCCGGCGACCAGGTCGACCCGCCAATCTGCCGCGTCATGAAAAGCTTCTCAATCGTCAAACTCCGCGGCTCAACCTGCGCATTCGGTTTCGACGAAATCTGCTTGGGATCGGTGACCGCCTGTGGCCTAGCCATGGACTGGGCGGTGCTTTCGGCGACGACGCTCATAAATACGAAGATAACAATGATGAAAAGACGCATGCGGCGGACAACCTCGGAAGGAAAAGTTTAGCAGAGCAACGTAGCGCCGGCGTCCCGCCGGCTGTCGTGAGGGCATCTTGCCCTCACGCCTTCCATCTCATGATTGCCGATGTACCCTTTGACGCGTGGACGGGACGTCCACGCGACAGCCGGCGAGGACGCCGGCACCACCTATGCCGTCGCGCCTTTATGCATCTCCACCGTGCTCCAGGTCTTATCCCCGGCATAGCAAATATTTTCCAGCGCGCACTCCGCGCACTTGGGCTTGCGCGCGATGCACAGTTTGCGACCGTGCCAGATGATCTGGTGCGAGAACAGAATCCACCGCTCGCGTGGAATGATCTTCATCAAATCCTTCTCGATTTTCTGCGGATCACTTTCCTTCGTGAGTTCCAGCCGCCGCGAAATGCGGTGCACGTGCGTATCGACCACGATTCCCTCGGCCTTCTTGAACCACGTGCCCAGCACCACATTCGCCGTCTTGCGCGCCACCCCCGGCAGCGTGAGCAGTTTCTCAATATCATCCGGAACCTGCCCGCCAAATTCGGCCACCAGTTTCTTGGCCGCGCCCACTACCGACTTCGACTTGTTGCGGAAAAATCCGGTTGAGCGCACGTCCGGCTCCAGTTGCTCGGGCGCAAGCGCCGCAAATGCCTCTACCGTTGGATATTTGCGAAACAACTCCGGCGTAACCCGGTTCACATTCACGTCGGTGGACTGCGCCGAAAGAATCGTCGCCACCAGAAGCTCCCAAGGGCTGGCGTGCGTCAGCGCGCAAGTCACGTCGGGATAAAGATCATTCAGACGCTTCAGAATTTCGGCAACCCGCTCCGGAGCGACAGGATTGTACTTAGTCTTTGCCGTACGCGCCGGCTTGGCCAGACCTGCGCCGCCTTGAGATTTCGGTGGCCGCGCCGGCGCTGAACTCTTGCTGGGACGGGCATAACTCCCTGCACGAACTTTGTCCTGACGCCCGGTCCGGGCCGGCTGACGAGGCACAACTCCTCGCGGCATGAAGCTCCTTCCTGCTGCTCGACGATGCCGACATCATAACAAGGTCCTTAGAGCTATTCACGACTCTGACCCTCATCCCCGTCGCTGTCTCCTGACATGCCCCTCAGTAACCTGCCCAGCAATTGACGCACCCCACTCCGCCCGGTAGTCTGGAAGTACTCCAGCAATCAGGAACCATACCCGTGGCAGTGAACTCGATCCAACTCGGACAAGTCTGGCGCAGCGAAGCCGATGGCCAGGACTATCTCGTCACCAAGGTCTACAACGAAGTCTTCACCCAATACGCCATGCTGCGTCCGGCCGGGATCACCGCCCCAGACGCGCCCACGGTTCGCATCAAAGTAGCCAAGGGCCCGCAAGGCGCGACCTTACCGGGCTACGCCTTCACCCAGGAAGGCTCGTTCTAGAAGCGGTGGCAGTGACCAGTGGTCAGTGATCAGTGCCCTCGCATGGTGCAGGTTCCGTCTTTGAATTTCCGCTACACTGGAAAGTCATCTTCCGCGACAACCCTGAAGGTTCGACTGACAACTGACCACCGGCCACTGACCACTGCTTTCTATGACTGAAAAGATCCTCGCCATCCTCTTCGTTTTTATCAGCAAGCTCATCGCGGTCACCGGCTACGCCGGCATCATGATCCTCATGGCAATCGAGTCCGCCTGCATCCCGCTGCCTTCGGAACTAATTATGCCCTTTGCGGGGTATCTGGTATTTCAAGGCGCATTCAAGCTGCTCTGGGTGGCGACCGTCGGCGCGATCGGATGCAATCTGGGATCGCTCGTCGCCTACGAGATCGGATCCTACGGCGGACGCCCTCTGGTCGAACGCTACGGCCGCTGGATTCTGATGGGCCGCCGCGAACTCGACTGGGCCGACCGCTTCTTCGCGCGCTGGGGATACCTCGCCGTATTCGTCGCCCGTCTGCTCCCCGTGGTCCGCACCTTCATCGCGCTTCCCGCCGGAATCGCCCGCATGCCCCGCGGCCGCTTCCACCTCTACACATTCCTGGGATCGTGGCCGTGGTGTCTGGGCCTCGCCTACCTCGGCATGAAGCTCGGCGAAAACTGGCGCGAGCTCGGAAAGTATTTCCACAAGTTCGACGCCGTGATTGGTGTGGTGATTTTGGCCGCGGTGGCCTGGTTCATCTGGAGCCACTGGCAGCACAGAATCAGCAGCGAGCCGTCAGCCGTCCCCCGGCAGTAGCCTACTTGTGAATGTCATTCTGAGCGAAGTTGCCGCGAGCGCAGCGAACGGCAACGGAGTCGAAGAATCCCTCTCTGCAAATATTGCCCGATGCCTCGGGGAGTCCCTCTCAACGGCCGTTGCCGTAAGCGGAGTAGTAGTGTAAGAATTCACATTCACACGGGAGGCTCCATGACCACTCTGCGCCGCTGTCTCACGGCTCTCGTTTTCATCGCGATCACTCTTCCAATGGCCTCGTACGCTCAAACATCCCCCTCTTCCGACCATCCCTTCGTCGTCGAGTATTACTACAAAACCAAGTGGGGCCACGCCGACGAATTCCTGAAGCTCTTCAAGAAGAACCACTATCCTCTGCTGAAGAAAGAAGTCGACATGGGGCGCATGCTGAAAGTCTGGATGGACCAGCCCCGCTACCACACCACTGAAGACGGCCGCTGGGACTATCGCGTGACCATCGTCTTCAAGAACGCCAGCGTCGCCAATGAAGCCTTCGACGAAGATGCGCTAAAGAAGCAACTCTGGCCCGATCAGGAAACCTACACTCGCGAAGAGCAGCGCCGCTTCGAGATCCTCGACGCCCACTGGGACTTGCCCATCAAGGCAGTCGATCTCGACGCGAAACCCTAAAAAGCCAACCATGAAGGTTCACGAAGAAAATCCTAGCATTCCTTCGTGAACCTTCGCGCCCTTCGTGGTTCTAGCTTTTGTCGATCTTCAGATAATTCGCAATGATCTTCTCGTGCCACTTCCACGGCAGAAGCCGTTTCATCGCCAGCTGAACTTTGGCATCGCGCCCCACC
>Ga0070735_10003615_pt1 | contig 13465 bp, 18 predicted proteins | sample Coa_R1_FD_66443 | JGI IMG/M metagenome (GOLD analysis project Ga0070735, IMG submission 66443) | Surface soil microbial communities from Centralia Pennsylvania, which are recovering from an underground coalmine fire - Coalmine... | ecosystem: Environmental > Terrestrial > Soil > Unclassified ...
GCTCCGCCCGCTCAGGTGGGAAAACTGCCTTATCGAGCTCTCGCGTATTGAAAACTGCAAGATCTCGAGGTCCGACACTCTGTAGTAGCCTGCCGGCAGATCTTAATCTTCGGCCGATCCCAAAAAACAATCCGGATGGTCAATTTCCGGGATGGGTTTTTCCACCGCCCCCCGCGTATCCCGATGCCGGCATGCCAGGCTGGACAAGGGATTGCGCCGGCTAACCGTTCCAGCGCTGCGCGTCGCGCTTTGCTCTGAAGAATATCCGGTACAGCACGTATGCCAGCGTGAGCGGAAGATCGATCCACAGCCAGAACAGCGACACAATCGCGATCGCGCCCCATGGTTCCTCACGCCGGGTTGTGCCGGCAATCGTGGCCGTCAGCAGAAACAGACAGATTGGCGGTAGCCAGATCCCCGATAGGAAGCGCATGTCACTCCTTCTCGCGACGCTCGCCTTCGGGTCGCTGCAATTCAACCACTCTACCCCTGAGCTCTTCTACGGCCTGACTCAGCATCTCCATCGCGTCCTGACAGATATTCATCGTGATGCGGACACGCTCACTGGCTCTGGTCAATATCGGATCACTCATGGCGGAATTATAATCCGCCACGCTAACCCGTGGTGCTGGTTCCCCCGGCCGGAGGCGGCGAGCTGCTGCCCGCCTTGGCTGCCGCGGCTGTGACCTTCGCCTGCAGCAGCTTCTCCAGCAGGTCGCGATCGACGGAATCATAGCCGAGGTCCTGCAACACGGTGTCGTACTGTTCCATCGTCGCGCTGCCGGCGACGATCGACGCTTCGAGACTGGCAAGACTGATGCCCTTCTGTGTGGCCTTGCCATCAGCGTCGACGTGCAGCCTCGCCAGCTCCTGAGCGTGGTCGACCTTCAGCTGCAGCAGCTCCGTGAGGGTATGCGCATCGGCCGCAGAATACCCGTTTTGGGTCAACGTCGTTGTGTACACGGTGATCGGCTCCAGGCCTGCGATCACTGCCTGCTCGATCTCCGGGAGAGAAATGTTCTTCTTTGCCAGGGCAGTGGCGGCGCCGGTTGCGGCCGTCTGCGCCTTCTTGGTCTTGGCAATCTCAGCCAGCAGGGAGTTCGAAAGCACTGTTATTGCCGCCGGCGTATAGCCCGCCGATTGTAGCTGCGCCTGGTACATGCTGATCGGAATCACGCCCAGCTTCACCGCGTTTTCCGCCTGGGGCAGGGAAACACCTTTCGTCTGCAGCACAGTCGCGGCCTCGGCTTTCTTTGCCGCCGTCTGTTTCGCCGCGTCGACCTTGAGCTGCAGCAGCTGCGTCAATTCCTGCTGGTTCACGGCGCCGTATCCAAGATTGGCGAGAGCTGCGGTGTAGTCAGAAATCGGCCGGATGCCGGCGATGACTTCCTGCTCCAGCTGCGCAGTCGAGATACCGACCGCACGGCCCGCCGCGAGGATACCCCCGGTTTTAGCGGCGTGTTCACGGTCGAGTGACATCTGGTTTTGCAGGATGCCATCAAGCAGCGTGATGGACATCTGATCGAATCCGGCCGCCTGGAGTGCGGCGTTGTACGTCGACACCGGAGTGAGACCGACACGCACCGCGTGCTCGATCTCCGGAAGGCTGATCATCTTTTCGGCCGCTTTCTTCTCGGCCGCGGCCTTGGCCGCCGCTTTCACCTGTGCGGCGGCGATCGCCTGCTCGGTCAGATCGACAATGGTCTGCGCATCGGCCGCGTCGAACCCGTGCGCGGACAGGAAATTCTGCAGGTCCTGAATGGTGAGAATGCCGGCGACAACGGCCTTCTCCGTCTCGGCCAGACTGATGCCCTTAGCAGCAGCTGCAGCTTTGGCCGTCGACGCGGTGGAAGATTTGGCGGCCGTTGCAGCCATTTCTGTTTGCAGCAGATGCACGATCGCAGTGATTGCGTCAGGTCCGTAACCCCTCGATGTGAGGAACGCTTCGAGCTGGTCGAAGGTCCAGAATCCATCCTTGACCAGCGTTTCCGCCTGGGCCACCGTAACGCCTTTGTCGGCCGCCTGGGCTTTCGCTGCTGCAGCTTTCTCGGCCGCCGCCTGTGCCTTCGCCTGTGCAGCTGCGGCCTTGGCCTTCGCTGCTGCTGCTTTCGCTGCCGCCGTCGCGCTCTCTTTGTTCTGCTTGAACAGGATCATCAGTTCGAGGTAAGCTTCCTCGTCTGCCGGCATGTTCACCCGCTGCGCCCACGTGTGCAGATCAGAGAAGCTCATCACTCCGTCCAAAATGCCTTGCTCGATATCGCCCCTCGACAGGTGCGTGACTTTGGTCTGCCTCTTGAGGTTTGCAATCGCGGTGATCCAGCTCTGCTCGACTTCGGTGAGACCTGATCCACTGACGAGGTTCTGGAAGCTCGCCTGGTCCATGTTGCCGTCGACGTATGCGGTTTCGGCCACGGCGATGGCTTGCTTCCGGTAGACCTGCAGCTCCTTGTCCTCCGCGATCTGCAGCAGGATGTTGGCCTGGTCGGCGTCGTAGCCCTGCCCCTGCAGGAACTTCACCGCGTTGCTCTTGTCGATCAGATCGCGCGAGATCAGGTACGCGAAGTCAGCAGGCGAAAGCACCTTCATGTTGTCCTGCACCAGAAAATCGATCTCCTGCTCTGTGAAGCCCTGCGGGCCAAGGAGCATGGTTAGATCGGTGCGCGTGAGCTGGCCGCGAAGGAACGCCTTTATCGCGATCGTGTCCTGCATCGGCTTCGGTCGATACGTATTGTTGAGCAGCGCCAGATACGGATCGTGGACAAACACTTTCAGCGGCGGCGCGAATACCTGGCGCGACATTCGGCCGAGACCGAGCACCCGCGCGATGCCGTCTTTCAGGTCACCGTACTTTTCGAGCAGGTGATAACTCACCGCATCGCTGAACCAGCTTTCCATCCACCCGTTCAGCTCCATGCCCATGACGGTCTGCAGGTAGCGGTTGGGGTTCTGATCAGACGGCGTGATGCCCCCGCCGGCGGAGGCAGCCGGCTTGTTGAAGAGCGTGCTCAGGATCGCCTGGGCCATCGCGTTAGCGGCCGCCTGCTTATTCGGGTTGTTGCCGCGCGTGCTCACAGCTGAGGGGTCGATCGTCACGCCAAACAGGTCCTGAAACGTGGCAGCCACAACCTGGCCGTAGCCGAGGCTGGCTTCATCCTGGATGCCCACGATCAGCCGGATGATGAACGCGAAGATCCTCAGCACAATGTTGAGCAGAAAGCCCACGATGTACGTGAACACCCGCACCAGGATGTCGAACAACGGGCTCAGAAAGCCTGAGCCGACGCCGCTGCCACTCAGACCAATGCCGAACTCTTCGCCGATCTGTGTGAAGCTTGGCGGCGGCGTCTGCGGGGACGGCGGCACATCCGGATAGCCAGGCGGCGGCGTGAAGAAATCGCCCATCAGAACGGCCCTGCCGACAAGTTCACCTGGAACTGCTCAACGTACCGCTGCAGGCCTGCCGGCATCGGCCCTGCATTGTAGCCGATGAAGTTCACCAGATCGCTGGAGGCCTGCGCAGCTGGCACGACCTGGTTGGCGGCATTCGCCGCGCCGACCGCCGCGGCACTCGGCGGCTGATTCATCGCGTTGAGCTGAAGGTTGAGCGCTTCGCCGATGTAGGCGGCAAGGGAATTCAGGAACACACTTTTCTGCAGCAGATAGCCCGCGGTGATGATGAGGTTGATCCAGTTCGATACCGCGTTCACGTATGACAGCAGGTACAGAAACGGCCGCGAAATGCGCGCCTCAAGATCGGCCAGTTTGGCATCGAGCTGGGCGGCAAACTTGAGGTGAAACGCGGCCAGAATAGCGAGCACCTTCCGGATGTCCTGCAGCACGATCAGCATGGGGCGGATGAAACGCTGATAGACGTCGATCAGTGCATTGCGCACGTCGATGATGCCCTGCGCGATCGGCAGAATGACTTTCTTGTACAGGTCTTGGGCGAGCTGCGCCGCCTCTTTCAGCACCTTCACGATGCCGGTGACGACGTCGGTGAGCAGCTGCTGCAGAAAGCCAAGGATCAGGCCTGCGAGGTGAGACAGGATGTTCCACGCGGCTTTGAGGGCGTTGCCGATGTCGGTGAGCACCTGCTGGATTGCATTGACCGCCTGGGCCACCTCAGCGTCGACGGCGCCAACCGTCGCATCCCAGAGGTCACCCAGCGCGCCGTCCACGGCCTTCGTGACGTCTGCGCCAGAGGCGCCGGTGACAGTGACATTGACGCTGCCATCCACCGTCGTGCCGGGTTGGTTGACGATTACGACGACTGGAGGTTCTCCACCCTCGAACACGTACTGACACAGCGGATCGTCGGGAAACTGTGCGCAGTAATCGCCCGGTGAGAACCCACTGCCAACCAGAACCTTCGGCGTGGGTTTGGTGGGCGACGTCGCAGGCGTCGGTGTGGTGGTAGGCGGCGGTGTGGTGGTGGGCGGCGGTGTCGCCGGCGCGGCGCCCGGGGCCGGCGGCGGCGTCGAGATGATGTTGGGCGTGACGGCCGGCTTTGAACCTCCGGGCACGGCCGCGGGAGCGCCCGCGATCCATGCCTGCGGGTTGAGGATCGAGTAACTCGGCGGCGTCGTTTGCGGGTAAGGAGAGACCACCTGCGGGATGGTGTAGTTCCACGCTGCCAGCGACTGCGCCGGCGAGGCAGTCGCAGGGCTCACGTTGGCATAGAGCAGAGTTTCCCAGGTGAATAACAGCAGCTCCTGGTAGAGGGCGCCGGCAGCCGCGAATGTGAGGCCAGCCTGCACACCGTTGGCGATGTTATTCAGCTCTTGGGTGGACGGACTCATTTCAGCTGGCGGCGCCAGTCGGCAGCGTGCCAAGAGTTGACGCGAATTTCTGCATGGCCTGCTGCGCGGCGCCGGAATCGATCTCCTGCTGCGTCGTTGTGAGCGTGAACGGCCCGTAGGTGCCCACCATGTACGTGATCACGATCGCTGTGGTGATCTGACCATTCTGCCCAACAGCGCGCGTCTCGCGTATCCCCGTCACTCTCGGTGTCATAGCCTCTCTCCCTTCACGATCCCGCGGGGGCAACGATGAACATGAAGGTCGCCACCAGCTGCCCGCCGATAAACCAGTTCTCGACCCACTGCCCCACAGCGTCGGGACCTTCGACGCCAGAAAGTGTAAAGTTACCCTGGCTGTCGGTCTGCCCCACGTTGGCAGTGCCGAAGTCGTTTCCGTTCTGAGTGCCTGTGATCGTCACCTCGGAATTGGGCGGCCCTGATGCGTTCACCTGGAAAGTGTCGCCAACCACGAAATTCTGCTGGCCCACGCGCGTTACATTCTGCAGCGTAATCGACAGGGCGCCGGTCGTGGCGGGTGTGCCCACGAGACCCGTAACGTCTGGTGTGTACTCTCCGATCGGAATCTTCGGCACAACGATCGTGGCGTTCGGATCCGGCGGGTTGAACGAATCCGTGGGCACTGAGAATGCCGCGGCCGGCGCAAACGCAAACGCGGCGCCGAACAGCGTGCCGGCAATCCCCAGCGAGTCCGTGAGGCTGTCGACGTCCGGAAACGCTGCGATCGCGGTTTGGTTGGCGATCTCATTGAGCAGTCCCACGTCGTCGATGCCCAGCGTCGGATCAGCTGGGCCGGCCGCGAGGTTCGGTAGATCGTTCAGGAATGCGTCCCAGTCGTCAGAGGCGAGGATGAGCTGGTCAAAGAGCACCTCTGCATCAGACAGAAAATCGTACACGCCCTTTTCCGGAGTGACGTCAGCAATGGTGCCCTGAAGAAATGGTCCTGGCTGCAAATCCATAGCGGAGTTCTCCCGCGGGCATATGGCGGCCGGTTGCGTTGCGCGGAACGGCCGCCCCTTGGAATTTACCCGCTCAGCACCATCGTGTCCAGCGCGGCGTTGAGAATCGTTCCGTTGCCGGATGCGCCGGTCTGCTTAACGCTCATGCAGTACTGCGCCGCCGAGACACCGGCGAGCACGTCGGTGAATTCGACCATGAAGGCGCCGATCTGCCCTGCGGTGAAATTGCCGGCATTCGCGTTTTGCGCCCCCACCACACGGCCGCCGATCGCGTTGCCGGCGTAGATGGTCAGGGTGACGGCCGTCGTGCTTGCGCCGACGTTGAGCTGCACGAACCCGCGGATCGCGGCCTTTCCGTTGTTGGTGGGCAGCGTGACCGCCTGGCCCACCACGGCAAGCGTTTCGGCCGTGGTGACGACGCTGATGTTCGTGGCCGCCTGGACGTCGACGCCAAACAGCGCTGCTAGGCACAACAGACTGGCGAGTCCAATGATTGCGAGCTGGGCAAGGTGCATAAGTCTACTCCTCCTCCTCTTTCGCGATGCGCTTCTTCAGCGCGGCGATCCACACAGGCTCCATCAGTTGCTCATGGGAAACAGGCGTCACGCCGGCGCCCTCGCTGCGAATGCCCACAGTCCGATCGCGCGCGTTCACCACAAGATTCTCATCGCGCTTATCGGGACGTTCCAGCTCCACACCGTGTTCATCCGGAGGCAGTGGACCGCACGCGTGATGGTAGACACCACCATCCCGCGTAGTGTCGGAATAAACGCCCCTGCAGGCTCTGCAGCACCAGATTGGCATCAGCGCACCAGGTACTCCTCGACTTCATACTGCGGCGCGGAGTACTGGTCTGCCGCCTGCAGGTTGGTGGTGAGGGTTCGAATGCGCCAGTTTTGCGCCATTCGAAAGTCGTTCGGCAAGGCCAGTGTCGCGATCCCGTTGGTGGTCGTCAGATTCTGGCTGTTATCGCCGGCTGAGTAACGCACGGTCAGACTGGCTGCCTGCACAGCAAGCGCCGGCACCTGGTACAGAATATTGGCGCCGTCATCGATCACAAGGCTGACCGTCCGGTTTGCCACCGCGACCGCCGTAACGAGAGTGAACGAGATGAGCTTCAGACGCCACTGCGCGTTAGTCGGAATCGTCTCGTTGATCTCCGCGCCGGCGCCCGGTGTCGTGCCGGTCACATCGATCACAGCGCCCATGCCGGTCGTGTTGCTGTTAATGGCGCCGTTGGGCCACGTCAGCACGTTCTGGAAGGTCGAGTAGCCCTGGCAGAGCACCTGCACAGCAAGGAAATTGGTGCTGGAACCTGGCGCCAGAGACACCTGGCAGAATGTGCGATCGGCCTGACCCGAAGTCCCACCGGCCACCGCAACTTCGAGCAGATACCCCTCGGACATCGGGTAGGTGAACGTGTTGAGGCTGCGCGCTGTCGTGCAGATCGCATTCTGCTGGTTCAGCACGATTCTGCCGTCGGGCAGCAGCATCTTCCACGTCAGCGTGACAGTCGCCGAGCTGGCGGAACTGTACACCTTGAGCACCAGCAGATCGCTCTGTGTGACGTAGGCGTTGACGGGTGGAGTAGAGCCGTGCGGCTGCAGCTTCAGCAGCGCACCTTGTGCCGGCGCCGCCGCGTCCGTCTGATATTGCGGAGGCGCCGCCATAGCTACTGCGGTGCCAGCTGCACGAGGTTCAGCGTCACGTTCACAGCGTTGCCCGTCTGATTCTGGACCACTGCCACCAGCGTGCCGTTCTTGTTCGCCGAATTGAAGATTGGGATCGTGGGCAGATTCAGCTGCCAGTTCAGCTCGTAGAAGAAACGCGACGGGAGGTTGCGGTTGCCCATGAAGCCTGGGAAGCCGATGCCGAAGTTAGCGAAGTCGGGGCCGACAATCTGCACAGCTGCGCACGCCACATCCGTCATGCCGCCGAGAATGGCGTAATCTGTGTTGGCCTGCAGCAGGTCGAAGGTCGAGTTGATCGCCACCTGGCCGGAATAACCGCCGGAAACACCAGGGGTCACCGCGACTTCGACGGTCAGATAATTCACGATCCTGTTCTGGATCGCGCTCCAGTTCGCCAGGCGCGCATTCGAACCTGGAAGATCGGCGTACCACACCAGCAGCTGGCCCTGTTCGATCTGCCCTCCGACCGCGCTGCCTGAAATTTCGGCAATGAGCGTGTCCTGCGGCCACAGCTTTTGCCATGCGCCGTTCGGCATCAGCAGAGTCTGGTCGGACGCGTCGATGCGGTAGCGGATGCCCTGCACGTTGTCGTGCAGCTTCGGCGATCGCACGCGGAAGATGCCGGCGGCGTTGTTCATCGCCCACATGTTGATCAGCGCGATCTGTGAGCTGGGGGTGGCGTTGCGGATGGTTAGCGAGTTGCCCGACGCCATCGTAAGCGCGGTGAGAGTAGAGCTCGGCGCCGTGGCCCGGCCCGAAAGCAATTCCATTGCGAGACCCATCTGTGTGTGCTCCTTTCGCTTTCGCCCGCGGCCTACTGGTTCGTCCCGAGCTTCTGCGCGCGAAGAGCCTGACCGACCTGCTGCACGCGCTGATAGTTCGCAGCTGAGCCTTTCGGCTGCCGCGGCTGCAGGGTGAGCTGCGCCAGAGTGTTGAGGTAGGGCTGTGTGTTGGTCTGCCAGCTCTGCTGCGCGCCGGCCACGCCCGTCTGATACCGCTGTGGCCCGACAGAAGACGATCGCGTCTGATACTTCGTCGCGGAGGCCTGGTTCACACTGTTTTGAAACCGGCCGTCAGTCGTCGCCTGTACGACGCCCGCCGCCCATGTGTCGGCCGCGGCGGCCGTATTCTGTTGCCACTTCTGACCCGCGTTTTGCACCCCCGACGCGTACGCCGGCGCCGCCGCCTGAGCGTTCTGGACGTACTTCTGCGCTGCCTGCTGCGCGTTCTTCACCGTCAACGCCATGAGACTCTCCCTTCGTGCCTGCGTATCCACGCAGGACTGTAAGGAGCGATACCACGGTGAGGGCAGGGAAGTGAAGTATAATACTTATAACCTCAGCCGGCGCGGCGCCTTGGGCCCGAGACTTTGCTGAAGTAATCATCCACCGTCTGCTCGATCGATTGGGGCGTCTTGTGCCACGGGATCAGGCAGTCACACCAGTCGTTCTCGATGATCGTCATCAGCTCAATTGGCGTCATCGCTTCCCAGCGATGCGGCCCGCGGTTAAACACCGGCCGCGCGCGCCACAGCTCCGGGTTCGCTCTGGCTTGATAGACCTGAACCGTTTCGGTGTACGCGAGAATTTGCGGAATGCCGAAGGCGTGGAGACGCAGCCGGCTGAACCTGGCTTCGTAGATCGTCGGATCTTTGAGTTTCATGGTTTCTTCTCCAGGGGTTTTCACTGCATGCGTCCGGTTGCGCCGCTGACTTCGCTCAACAGCTCGTCGACGAATTCCGGCCGGCGTTCAGAAGAAGGGGTTTTCTTGGTTTGTCGGAATGCCGGCGGAGCCGGCACTGTGCTTGTGTCTTTTGTGCCTTTGATCCGCTGACAGAAAACGGTTACGAACCACGCCCAGTTATCCCCAGGACGGGTGCTTTTCTTGTGGAGCTGTGCGAGGACGTGCTGCAGTCTCGCCAGATTGGCCAATGCGAGACACTTCGCCTGAATGATTTCATCCGGGCCGTCAGGAACTGGATGCTGAGGGCGAGTCTGAGCGAAATAAAAGCGAAGCCACCTTTTCAGCTGATCGCCGTCTTGCCGCAGCTCTTCGGGCAGCCAGTTAACCCCCTCGATCGAATCCCGAAGGAGTAATACACGTTCCACAGAAGACAAACCTCGATCTCGATCGATCGAGCGTGGCCTGGTTTCCAGGCCAGTTTTGGAGTCATCTGACTGATTCTCCGTCGGTGCTGGCCTAGTTTCCAGGCCAGTGCTGGCCTGGTAAGTCGTCCAGGCTGGCCTGGTTACTCTGCCAGCTGGCCTGGTTTCCAGGCCAGTCTGGCCTGGTTTCTCGTCCAGCTGCTGGCCTGGTTTCCAGGCCAGTCTGGCCTGGTTACTCTGCCAGCTGCTGGATTTCTCCACAGGCGAAACAACGGCGAACAGCTCGCGCTGGACAACAAACCAGTCGCCAGGCAGCACCCACGTCGTCGATATTCGCTCACCGCCGCGCACGGTGATGATGCCTGCCAGTGCGCGCGCGGCGACCGTCACCGCGTCTCGTGAGATGTTCAGCTCGGTCGCGAGGTCATGGCCGCTGATTTCGACTTCGTTCGTGCCGGCGGTGACGCACTTCGAAACCAGTCGCAGCAGCACCTGGTTGGCGCATTTCGGCAGCTGCGTCTGCAGGCTGTCGAGCAAAAGGATGAGTTCTTCGGATGTCAAGGCGTGCTCCGTTTCTGCGGGTGTGGCGGGGCACACGCGTGGTCAAAATATCTGCAGAAAGTTGCTCAGAACGAGCCCAGGAGGGAGTACAATACAAGGCGAAGATGTGCGGCCGAAAAGCCGTGCGCTTCACCCTCCGTAGGCCGTATTTTTGGGGTTCTACTGCTGAGTTTTGTCCCGCCAAGAACTGGGCTCAGTAGCTGAACCGAATGGCGGAACGCGGAGGGGGCCGGTCAAACGGCACACCCGTCATGCATGGGTGTGACCTACGAATTTGACATAATATACAGTGGCAGGTTACCGACGTGCCGAATTGCAGCGAATCTCTGCAAGTTCGCGGCATCAGCAGTGGCCTTTACCCCGTAATTGTGCCAAATTCATGGACGTTTCAGCCCATTATAACCCTAATCCCTTCAAAAGGCTAGGTGGTAGTTGAGGGCGGGGGATTTGCGCCGGGGTACAGCTCGATCGTGATGCCGTAGCGCTCGAAGATCGCCGGCAGCCCTTCCTGAATCGTGTTCCCGGCAACGACCTTGTAGACCTGCAGCAGCTGCGGGTTGTCCTGCCTGAGGATGTGCCAGTAGGTGAGCAGCTGCCCCATTGCAGATGGGTTTATTCGGCCTTTAAACTCCACCAGCGTGGCCGTGTTGCCGCGGTACCCGATCATATCGGCGCGGGGCTTCGAACTCGCTGTAGCGGCCGCCTGCACCCAGGGTTCGTATCCTGGACCGAGGTCGATTCCTGGACCCAGCCCGACATTGAAGGCCACGCGGTCGAAATCGTTCTGGTGGGCGATGAGGTACGCGTGAGCCACGGTAGTCTCTTGCTTGTTCCCGCCGATCTGCAGATTGCTGCTGAGAATCGCTCCGAGGTTGGGAATGGGCATCGCGATCGCGCCGGCGCCGGCGTTTACGTCTTCGACGGGATCAGGAGGTTGGGCTGCTGATCTGGCGGCAGTGCTGCCAGCTCTTCGGGGCTGCGCGGAACGATGCGGCCGTCATCGAGTCTCACGTACACCGTCTCCACGACCTGGGCATCAGGCAGTGGGAATAGTGATGGATTCGCGTTTGCCATCGATGACCACTCCGTTCTGACCCGTCACGAGGTCGAAGACGTTTGTCCCGATGGGAAACGTCATCGATCGATTGCGCGCTCCGCCGGGCTGCAGCACCGAGGCCGCGGCCAGCTGTTTGTCAGCAGCAGCGCCAAGGGAAGTGATGCGCATCACCGCGCTTTCAATTTCCTCCATGCAACTGCTCCGTGCCCTTGGCGTTGATAGCTGTCTCTGTGGGCGGTAACTCTAACTCGACACCTTCAAGGTCGCAACCCGGTGTTTGACAGATCATTCCCCGCGCGCTGCCTGGGCCGGCGAAGTGCGCGAGCTGTTGTCTGCATCGGCTGCAGAGTTCTAAGCCTTCTTCCATCCCGCATTCTATCGGCTCAAGTCTAAACAGTCTTGGTGTGTGATAGGGCTTCAGCATGGTGATGCGCACGATTGTACTCCCTGAGGGGGGGTGGGGTGGTGTATAAGACTTATAATTCGGCGATCGCGTCAGTTGAGGGGCGGCGCCGGCGACGTCGCTGAGGGCTGCTCTTCAATTCTTCCGAGCATCTTGCGCACGATCCTTGCGCACGGCTTGTGCAGGTAGACGATTTCCATCAGATGGGTGTCTGATCCGTCCTCGCAAAAAAGACATGTCATGAAGGGCATCGCCGGCAGCGCGGCGGGATTCACACTCGGATCGGGTTCCATCCCTGCTGCCAGCTGGATGTCTGGCTGACCCTCTTGCTCCTTGCGCCACTCAGCAACCTGCCGCGCCGTGGCGCCCTGCTGGATCGCGGTGTCCAGCAGCAGCCTGAGGCGAATGGGTTGCTTGCACTTGTTCAGCTCGCGCGCCACGGCGATAGAAATCTTCCGTTGGTGTAGAGCTTCCACCACTGACTCATGACCCATCAGCAGCAGCAACCTGTCTTCCACGTAGCCACGCTTGCGGCGCACCTTGAGGCAAAGCACGTCGACATCGTTGCCGCACTGCTCGACCAGCACGCGCTGATAGAAGCGCGCCTCTTCAACGGGGTTGGGGTCTTCGCGGTGATGGTTCTCCGCGATCAGCAGCGCAAGCGGATCGACTTCAGAGGGCGCCTTCACGATGCAGGGAACCGGGGAGTACTCCACGATGCGGCATGCAAGCAATCGCCGGTGTCCTGCGATCACTTCAAAACGCTTTCCGACTGGTTTCACCGTTAGTGGCTGAATCAGACCCACCTCGCGAATGTTCATCGCCAGCTCTCCCAGTTCCTGCTCGTCCATCGTCTCGCGTTCCGGAACTGCCGGCTCATCGATCAGGTCGACGGGAATCCGTTCGTACTGATCAGCGGACGCGCCGGCCGATCGCTTTCGCATCGCCATATTCCTTTCGCGCGACGAAGGTCCTGGTCAGGCGCTGGGTCACGTTGCTCAACACGATCGTGTTGCCGACAATGGCCTGTGCGATCTGATCGCCCTTCATCCAGCCGAGCTGCTCACGATACTGCCGCGGCACGACGACGCCCGTGGAGTCACCGACCGTGCAGAGCTTCCCGACTTTCACAATCTGAGTATAATTGCGGCCAGGAGTGCAGAGCCATGAGCACAGAGAAGCACGAATCAAAACACACGCCACCATCGGCGCCGCCGCCGGTGAAGGTACGGAAGTTTGGACCGCCTGACGAACTCGCTGCCAAGTTCGGAGTCGAAACGCAGTCTGACGATCGCATCCAGGGCATCGTGCCCACAGACCACATCAGAGAACTGCTGGATTCCTTCGGCCTGCACGATCGCACCGAGATAGTATTCCCCTTCCAGCACATGAAGCGACAACACGGGGAAATCTGGCGCATGCGGATCGAGACCGCGAAACACCACAGCCTGGAGGGCAAGCCGGTTTACGGCCATCAGTGGATTTATGAGCAGCAGTGGCCTGAACGCGTGCAGGGTGCGCAGTAAAGGCTCAAGGGCGGTACGCCGCGGCAATTCCGGATGCGGAGTCAGCCACGCGATCGCGACGGCGCACCAGTGACCTGTGATCCAGACCACCGCCGTGCTGCCCGCCGCGATCGCTGCTTTTGATCGGGTGTACTCGATACGTGTCTCACCTGAGGCGGCAACGTGCGTGTACAGCACAGCGGTGCCCACCGGATAGCGCGCGTTCCACAGCTCCACCTGTTCCCGCAGTTGAGTTTTTGTCAGCTTCACAGCCTGCGATTCTAGGCCAGAATTTGAGGCGGCCGATTGTCAGTTTTTTAATCAACTGAAGGCATGATTGAGGTTAAGGCACCTGGGCGAGCTCCGC
>Ga0070735_10003618_pt1 | contig 13461 bp, 13 predicted proteins | sample Coa_R1_FD_66443 | JGI IMG/M metagenome (GOLD analysis project Ga0070735, IMG submission 66443) | Surface soil microbial communities from Centralia Pennsylvania, which are recovering from an underground coalmine fire - Coalmine... | ecosystem: Environmental > Terrestrial > Soil > Unclassified ...
TGGTGGGGGCACCGGTTGGGTTCTTCGTCCCCGTCCTCCCGCCTTACTACACCACCGTATGGGTCGGCGGCGCGCCTTACTACTATGCAAACGATGCCTACTATGTCTGGCGCGAGAGCAGCCAGGGGTATGAAGTTGTAGATCCGCCGGACGAGCGGGTCGCGAGCACCGAGACTCCTCCGCCGCCACCGAGCGCGAACGACGACGTTTTCATCTATCCGAAGAACGGCCAATCCGAGGAAGTCCAGGGCCGCGACAAATACGAGTGCCACAAATGGGCACAGAGTGAGTCCGGGTTTGATCCGACACAGGCCAACGGCGGTGTATCGCCGGAGCAGGCTCCCGCCAAGCGGGCCGCCTATCAGCGCGCCATCACCGCGTGCCTCCAGGGTCGCGGCTACAGCGTAAAGTGAAGATACTGTTTGTTTGCCTCGGCAATATCTGCCGCTCGCCCACGGCCGAAATCGTGTTTCGGGAGATCATCACCCGAGAGGCGCCGGAGCTGCGTGTTGAGATCGACTCGGCCGGGACTGCCGGATACCACATTGGCGAGCCGCCGGATGCGCGCACGCGCAAGGCTGCGCAGCGTCGCGGCTACGACATGTCAGCGTTGCGAGCACGTATCGTCGAGCCTCAGGATTTCGCGCGCTTTGACCTGATTCTTGCCATGGACCGCGAGAACCTCGCGGTCCTGACTCGACGCGCACCCCTCGAAGCGCGCGACCGGGTCAGGCTCTTCATGGAATTCGCACCCGAGGCGGGCTCCGCCGAGGTTCCCGATCCTTACTACGGCGGACCCAACGGCTTCGAGGAAGTCCTTGATCTGGTAGAGGCGGCCTCGCGCGGCCTGCTGCAGCATTTGCGCAGCAGGCCGGGTTAGCTACGCGCCCAATCTGGGCGCGCGTGATCTACTCGTCGCGTCCCCGGTCTCGAGATGGGCCGGAAGGTGCCGACGACCACACGACCACCGGTTTGGCTGGCGCACCGCCGCTTCCGGCGGCACTCGGTGCAGTGGGCTCGAAGTGCGCGATCGGATGCGGCTCGGGAGTGCTGGTGCGCGACTCTGGCGGCGCGCTGGTCCGTGGCTCAGCTGAGCTGCCGTGGTGTGACTCGGATGAGCTTTCGGTCGCGCTGGCGGGGCGCTCCGATCGTTCCACCGGCGCCGGGCGCTCAGGCTGCGATTCATTGCGCGGCTCGACTGGTGCGAAATCGCGATTCTCACGGCTCGGACGATGCTGGCCAGCGTCTTCGGGTTGGTAGGAGCCGTTGCTCTGGCCCGTGGCAGTCTCGGCAGATCCTGCCTCGCCGCCTTCGTAGCTACCGCCGGTGGAGCTTCCATTCTGGAAGCCATTCTCGCGACCGGCTCCTTCGCGTCCGCCGCCGCCGCGACGGCCGCGCCGCCTGCCTCGGCGGCTGCGACGTTCGCCACGCTCATTCCGATCGAAGCCGCCTTCAGATCGCGCCTCTCCTGAGGCTGATCCTTCACCCAAAGGAGCGCCTTCACCCGCGCCTGCCAGGGTCTCCGGCGGCCTGCCTGACTCACTTGGCGCATCGGAGCGCACACCCGGCTGTTCGAATCGACTTTGGTCACTACGCGGCTCACCACGCTGACTCTGAGCATTTCGATCAGGACGCCGCTCTCCAGAGCGCTCACGCTGGCGCTCGCGCCCACCACGCCCTTCCATGCGATCGCGCCCTTCCGAGCGCTCACGGCCCTCGCCGCGGTTGTCTGAACGCTCGCGGCTGTCCGATCGATCGCGTCCGTCGCGATGGTCACCCCGTTCCCTTCGCGATCCGGAGTCAGCCTGACTGCGGTGTCGCGAGTGATCGCGTCGGCCATCACGGCGACGCGGAGTGTGATCCCGATGTCCAGCCGAGCTCGAGCGGGTTGCGCCGGCTGGAGTGGCTTGCGCTTGCGCGACGGGGGCGGCAGGCGTGGGCTCACCACCGAAGAGCCGCTTGAAGAAGCCCATCACGCCGCCTGGCTGCGGTGCCGCTGCCGGGGGAGGCGGAGTTTCTACGGGTGCTTGATACAAGGTCGCGGGAGCGGACGTTGATGGCAACAGTGTTGCAACTGCCGCCGCCTCCGCAGGAGGTCTCTTGTCGCGCGCGCTTCCGGGCTCGGCAACTACTGGCGCCGTGGGCATGAGATAGCTGAGCTGCTTGTTCTCAGGCAGCTCGAGTTCGTCATCCCGCACACGGCGAATCGAGTATTCGGGCGTCTGCATGTTCTCGTTCGGAACGATGAGCAACTCGATCTCGCTCTTGTCTTCGAGAGTTCGCAGCCACTCACGCTTCTCGTTGAAGAGGTAGGTGGCCACATCGACCGGAACCTGCGCGATGACTCGGGAGGTGCGGTCCTTGCGCAACTCCTCGCCGATGAGGCGCAGGATCGCCAGCGTGATCGATTCGATGCTGCGAATGCTGCCTATGCCGGTGCAGCGCGGGCAGACGATGTGACTGGATTCGCCCAACGACGGGCGCAGGCGCTGCCGTGACATCTCCAGCAGGCCGAAGCGTGACAGGCGGCCGATCTGAATCCGGGCACGATCCATCTTCACCGCATCACGCAGCCGGTCCTCGACATCGCGCTGGTTCTTGGTGGACTCCATGTCGATGAAGTCGATGACAATGAGTCCGCCGATGTCGCGAATACGCAGCTGACGGGCGATCTCGTCCGCGGCCTCGAGATTGGTGTTCAGTGCCGTGGTTTCGATGTCGCTGCCGCGAGTGGCGCGAGCCGAATTGATATCGATCGAGACGAGCGCCTCGGTGTAGTCGATCACGATGCTGCCGCCGGAGGGCAGCTGCACTTTGTGGGCGTACGCGGACTCGATCTGGCTCTCGATCTGAAAGCGGGTGAACAGAGCGATGTCATCCACGTACAGCTTCAGGCGCCGCTGGGCTTCGGCCGGCATGAAGCGCTGCATGTATTCCTGAGCTTTCTGGAAAGCAGCCTGGTCGTCCACCAGGACCTCACCGATGTCATCCGACAGGTAATCGCGCATTGCGCGGGTGACGGCATCGCTTTCGCGGAAGACCAGGAATGGGGCAGGGCGGTCATTGGCCGCAGCCGCGATCTGCTCCCATTGAGTCTTCAGATTGTCCAGGTCCCACTGCAACTCCTCGGCGGAACGGCCGACGCCGGCGGTTCTCACGATGGCGCCCATGCCATCGGGTATCTGGAGCTGGTTCATCACCTCGCGCATCTGATCGCGGTCTTCGCCTTCGATGCGGCGGGAGACTCCACCTGCGCGGGGATTGTTCGGCATCAACACCAGGAAACGCCCGGCCAGGCTGATGAAGGTGGTGAGAGCAGCGCCCTTGTTGCCGCGTTCCTCCTTCTCGACCTGGACGATGAGATCCTGTCCTTCGGACAACAGCTCCCGGATGTTCATCCGGCCGCCCTGCGCCTGTTGGCGGAAATACTCCTTAGAGACTTCCTTCAGAGGAAGGAAGCCATGGCGCTGCGCGCCGTAGTCGACGAAGCAGGCTTCCAGCGAGGGTTCTATCCGCGATATGCGCGCCTTGTAGACGTTGGCTTTCTTCTGCTCCCGGGAGGGTAATTCAATACTGAGATCAAAGAGTTTCTGTCCATCAACCAATGCGACCCGCAACTCTTCCTCTTGAGTTGCATTGACGAGCATTCTTTTCATGTGCCCCTACTGTACGGTGAGGGGCCGACGCGAAGACGACGGGGCGTGACACGTGCGTCACGCGCGCGGGCAAGCCAGCGCAGCAGCGAAGATTTCGAATGAGTGACAAAGGCGCGAGCGTCTCGTTATTCATCAATGCCCGCCTCTCGTGGAGGCGGTGCGCCGGAAATCTTCGGTGAACTCAACCGACGGCGCGCCCGCGGAGTCTTTTCGAGACATTCGACGCAAGCCACGCGATCTTGTCGGCCCAATACGATGGCCTCGATATGGAGGACCAACTAACATGCGGTGCCTGGGGCTGTTGTAAGGAGCCGCGCGGGAACCGCGAACCATTGGCCGGCCGAATGCGGACGGCACTCCGTATTATAGTCTGAAAGCTTTTGTAGAAACAATGTCTTACGGCGAGGTGGATGTGGCGGAGCAACCGGCGGGTGAGGAGCGGCAAGGGGTGCGTCACCTGGAGGTGACGGAGGATCAGGCCGGCCAGCGCCTCGACAATTTCGTGCACCGCCTGCTAGGAGATCTGCCGCGCAGCCGTATTTACCGGGTGATTCGCAAGGGTGAGGTCCGGGTGAACGGCCACCGGGCAGGTCCGGATACCCGTCTGCAGGCTCATGACAAGATCCGCATTCCGCCGGTAAAGGTGCGCCCGGCTGCCGAGATTGGCCAGCCGGCGCCCCAGCTGGTGGAGCGGATGCGCCAGGTCATCGTGTACGAGGATGAGAACCTGCTGGTGCTTGACAAGCCAGCCGGTGTGGCGGTGCATGGCGGCAGCGGCGTGAGCTTTGGGGTGATCGAAGCACTACGTGCTCAGCGCCCCGGGGAGAGCCTGGAGCTGGTGCATCGCCTGGATCGCGATACCAGCGGCTGCCTGCTGATAGCGCGCAATACTCGTACGCTGCGCACCTTGCATGAGTTGCTGCGCGAGGGCCTGTTCGAGAAGAAGTATCTCGCGCTGGTGCAAGGCAAATGGGAGCTTGGGCGTAAACGCATCGATATCCCGCTGCGCACCGATCTGCGCGTGGGCGGCGAGCGCACGGTTCGACCGGACCCGGCCGGAAAGCCTTCTCTGAGCGAGTTTCGGCCGGTGCAGTTTTTCGGCAAGCGGGCCTCGCTCATGGAGGTGTCGCTGTTCACGGGCCGCACGCACCAGATTCGTGTCCATGCCCAGCACGCCGGTCACCCCGTGGCAGGCGATCCGAAATATGGGGATGAGGCGTTCAACGCCGAAATGCGGGCTTTCGGACTGAGCCGGATGTTTCTACACGCCCACAGCGTGAGCTTTCAGTGGCCCGGCGGAGGGGAATTCAGCGTCAATACTCCCCTTCCGGCTGAGCTGGCGGCGACGGTCGACGATCTGGCAGCAGAGAAGTCAAAACCGCGCCGCCGGCCGAAGGAATAGCTTGTCCGCTGAAATCGCCCGGGGCGCGCACCCGTCCGGCGATTTCAGCTATGGAAGGGAATAGCCGACCTCGCGCAGGGCATTGGCCAGCCAGATCAGGGGCAGGCCGATCAATGCGGTCGGGTCCACGCTCTCGATGCTTTCAAACAGGGTGATCCCCAAGCCTTCAGCCTTGAAGCCCCCCGCGCAGTCAAAGGGCTTTTCCTTCTCCACATATCGCTCGATCTCGCGGGCAGTCAGTGGCCGGAAGGTCACCGAGGTTGTGTCCAGGTGGACCGACCGCTGGCCGTTACCCACGACGGCGCAACCGGTGAGGAAGCGTGCGGTCGTGCTGCTCAACACCGCCAACTGTTCTCGACAGTGGGCAGCAGTACCCGGCTTATCGAGGATCCGGCTGCCGGCCGCGGCGACCTGGTCACTGCCGATGACGACGGCATCAGGTCGGAGCGAGGCGACCGCTTGAGCCTTGGCAAGGGAAAGCCGCAGGGCCCGATCCGGCGGCAGCTCCCCATCGAGGTAGTCTTCCGGGGTCGCGGGGCGAATCACCTCGAAGGGCACCCCGAGGCGCTGCAGAAGGGCGCGTCGGTAGGGGGAGGTCGAGGCGAGAATGAGGGTCTGCATGGCGGACAAAGCGGGCGCAAAGCTTCCTGTGGTAATTCGCCTACGAGAAACAACGGCTTAGGCGCCGATCGGTCTTTGACTTGAGCGCACCTCATACCTATTATACGCGCCCCATGTCGCCACCCTGGTCCAAGCCGCTCGACATCGACCGGCTGGCTGACCGCGAGGCCGACATCGACTTCGAGGTTCGGCTCGCCGAGCTTCCGCGCTTGCGTTCGCGGTACCGCGTCGCAGGCCTGGTGCGAGGGCGCGTGCATTTCACGCGTGAGACGGGTTTCGTTGTTGCGGATCTGACCGTCGATGGAACGGCGGAACTCGAATGCCAGCGATGTCTGCAGCCGATGACGGAGCCGGTGAGCAGCACCGTGCGTGTGGCGTTGATCGTCGCAGAGGCGGATTCGAGCCGCGTGCCGGAGAACCTGGAGCCGGTGTTGGCACCAGATGGGCGCGTCAGCGTGGGTGAGCTGGTGGAAGAAGAGATGTTGCTTGCCCTGCCTATCGTGCCGTTGCACGCTCAGGAGGGTGAGTGTCGGGTGGAAGGCAACACCGCGCAGGTGATGAGCGGCGAGCGGCCGGCAGAGACCCAGAAGCCGTTTGCGCAGCTCGACAAGCTGCTCAAACGTTGAAGTAGAACTTAGGAGACAGATAATGGCTGTGCAAAAAAGCCGCAAGACGCCCTCACGGCGCGGCATGCATCGATCACACGACGGGCTGGCGAAGCCGGCGCTTTCCATTGACCCGCAGTCCGGTGAGACCCACCTGCGTCATTGCATCACTCCCGATGGCTTCTATCGCGGCAAGCGCGTGATCGAGAAGCCGGAGGAAGTGGAAGAGCAGGAATAGTCGCAAAACCCATAGCGCACTCGATGGAGCAGCCCCAAGAGCGCCGCCCGCGCTGCTGCTCCGCGCGGGTTTTTGTCGCGCACAGCGCATGACGAGCATCGCTGTCGATGTGATGAGCGGCGACCATGAGCCGCGCGAGTACGTCGCTGGCGCACTACGTGCGCTGAGTGAAGACCCGGATTTGCGCGCCCTGCTGGTCGGCGCTCCTGAGCAAGTCAACTCCCATCTGGCCGCAGCTCCAGAGTCCCTTCGCACGCGGGTTGAGGTAGTTCCGGCGACACAGATTGTCGCCATGGGCGACTCACCGCGCGAGGCCATCCGCCACAAGAAAGACTCGTCCATGCGGGTTGCCATCGACTTGGTGAAGGCGCAGCGCGCGGCGGCGTGTGTCAGTGCCGGCAATACCGGTGCATTGACGGCCATGGCTCATTTCGTGCTCAAGACCATACCCGGCGTCGAGCGCGCGGCCATTATCTCCGCCATCCCTTCGATCCATGGGCACACCCAGATGCTGGATCTGGGTGCGAACACCAAGGCCACTCCAGAGCAGCTGCGGCAGTTCGCCGAGATGGGCTCGATCATTGCGCGGGATGTCCACGGCATGCGCAACCCGCGAATCGGCCTGCTCAATATCGGCGAGGAAGACATCAAGGGCCACGAAATCGTTCAGGAGGCGCATGTGCTGCTGGGCGAGAGCGGGTTGAACTATGTCGGCTTTGTCGAAGGTGACGATATCTCCACCGGTGTGGTGGATGTGGTCGTGACCGATGGATTCACAGGGAATGTCGCACTGAAGACCATGGAGGGTGTGGCCCGTCTCATCGCCGATCGCATGCGCCAGGAATTCCAGGCCTCCCTGCTCGACAAAATCGCCGGGCTGATCGCCCGCCCCGTGCTCAAGCGAGTCGCCGCCGGGCTGGATCCCAATCGCTATAACGGCGCATGCATGGTGGGCCTCGCCGGTATCGTGGTAAAAAGCCATGGTCGAGCGGATGGTGTTGCCTTCGCGACCGCCATCGCGACAGCTGCAGTAGCGGCGCGGCGCGATCTCACGGCACATATCGCACAAGCGCTGCAAGCGTCGAGCCGCGCCTGACGAGGCCCCCTGAAGAGGAATTGCATTTGCTTCATTCGCGGATCACGGGTACGGGCTCACATCTTCCCGAGAAAGTTCTCACCAACTTCGATCTGGAGAAGCTGGTGGACACCAACGACGAGTGGATTCGCGATCGCACCGGAATAGAGCGGCGCCATATCGCGGCCGATGGAGAGACCACCGTCGATCTGGCAGAGCACGCAGCCAGGCACGCCTTGGATGCCGCGGGTCTGAAGCCCGAGGACGTCGACTTCATTGCCTTCGGCACGACCACGCCCGACCTGGTATTTCCGAATTGCGGAGTTCTCTTGCAGCAGCGCCTGGGTTGCCGGGGCGCTCCCGCTTTCAGCGTTGAGACGGCCTGCAGCGGGTTCATGTACGCGATGTCCATCGCGGACAAGTACGTTCGCTGCGGCGAGGCCAAGCGGGCGTTAGTGGTGGGGGCTGAAACGCTTTCAAGAATCACGGATTGGACGGACCGGTCCACCGCCATCCTGTTTGCTGATGGCGCGGGCGCAGTGGTGCTTGAGCCTTCCCAGGAGCCGGGAATTCTCTCGACGCACTTGCATGCCGATGGGCACTACAAGGACATGCTCTACTGCGGCAAGGGGGTCTCGAAGGGCTTCGGCCCCGGCGAAGTGCAGCTAGCGGTGTCGATGGTGGGCAGCGAGGTTTTCCGAGTCGCTGTTACGACGTTGGGCAAAGCGGTGGATGAGACTTTGGCCGCGAATGGTCTGGGGCGCTCGGCGATTGATTGGCTCGTGCCTCATCAGGCCAATCTGAGAATCATCCAGGCGATCGCCCGCAAGCTCGAGCTGTCCATGGATCGTGTCGTGGTGACCATCCAGGACCAGGGCAATACTTCCGCCGCTTCCGTTCCGCTGGCCCTCGATATCGCCATCCGCGACGGCCGCATCAAGCGCGGCGACCTGCTGCTGCTGGAAGCCTTCGGCGGCGGTTTCACGTGGGGCTCCGCCTTAGTGCGGTACTAATACTCGCACCAGCCTCCCGGGACGCAAGACACCGCAGCGGGAGTTCCGCTGCTTCTTACGCAGCCTCGGCCCCCACCAACCCCACGCCACCGGGCGTTTCGCTGGAGGTTGCCCTGCGAGAAACAGCCTCAGGCTGACGTTTTCTGCGCGTACAGAGAACCTCCGTCGCCAACCTCCGTGGCCAACTTCCCTAGCCGCCAACCGGCCTTCTTTTCGCCACCAAAAACCACGCTTTTTGGTGGCGTGCCGAATTCCACCGCTGGGCGTGGCCCGCAAAAACGGCCGCAGGCCCGTTTTTGCCAATCCCAAATGAAAACGCCGCGCGATCCATTCGCGCGGCGTCTCACAGAGCTACGAAAAAGCCCTATAGCGAGCGCTTACTTCGAGATCGAGCGCTTGAACATGCGGTCGATCTTCTCGTTGGTCGCATCGACTGCGGACTGGCTGGCCTGAGCCGCGGCCAACGCCTGGTTCGCCGTGCTCTGGGCGCTGCTGGCGGCCTGGTTGGCGGCCTGCGCAGTGCTGTTAGCCTGATCCGCGGACGACTTGGCGGCTGCCACATCGGACTGCAGCTTCGCTACCTGTGACTTGAGGTCTGCGACATCCGCCTGGAGGGGCTTCAGATCCTGACAGCCTGCAAGTCCCGCCACGACTGCCACCGCAGCCACCTTCAAAACGATCGCGCACTTCATAAACGTCCCCTTCTGGGTTGTTACAGATGTCCTAACATGTTGATTGTTAATGCGTAGCTACAGCATATCCGTAAAGCTACCCCAAAAGTTACCCCAACAATAGGGCTTGATGGTAGACAACTACTGTAGACAGCAAGCAACGGATTATGCCAGCAAGGAACGACTAGTTGCCAGTGTAGACAGCCAAAGACTAAGAGCGCCTATGGCTCGGCCTCCCACGTTCCTCCCAAACCTCTTACGTCGCCTACTAGCCCTTCGGAATAGATAACCCGTTACAGCTGCTCTTTACAAGCTTAGCCGGTGATCGATCTAAAGCCCTTGACAAATCGCCGCTGTCTAAGAGATATGGGATGTAGATTGATCGGTTACCCCAAGACTTACCCCAGCGAGCAAGCATGCTGACCGATATCAAAGTAAGACAGGCCGCTATTCCGCCTATCAAGCCCTACAAGCTGTACGACAGAGACGGGCTATTCATCCTAGTCAGTCCCAACGGCTCTAAATGGTGGCGGTTTAAATACCGCTGGGAAGACAAGGAAAAGCTATTGAGCTTTGGGGTATATCCTGATGTATCGCTGGCTACGGCCAGGAGCAAAAGAGACGAAGCAAGGCAGCTGATAGCGGCGGGCCAAGATCCGTCCCAGCTAAAGAGGGAACAGCGAGAAGCTAGGATAATCGATAGGTCCAATTGCTTTAAGACTGTCGCCGAGGAGTGGCTTGCTGTCCGCGCCAAAATCATCAGCGAACAATCTGTGGGCAATATCTCCCGCCGGCTGAATAAATACGTCTTTCCAGAAATAGGAGATATCCCCGTTAGCAGAATAGATGCACCAGCTGTGCTGCTCGTTGTGCGGAAGCTTGAAGCTACTGAAACCTACGAGACAGCTAGGAGGGTGAGGCAAGACATAGGGCAAATATTGCGCTTTGCAAATGCCACGGGCCGTAAGGCTTCTGACGTAACAAGCAATCTGCGTGGGGTAACGGTGCCAGTCAGAGTTACCCATAGGCCGGCTATCACAGTGCCACACGAGCTACCTAAGCTGTTGCGTAGCATATGGAGCTATGAGGGAGATAAGACGATCAAAGCAGCTCTGAAACTGCTGCCGTTGGTGATGCTAAGACCGTCAGAATTGAGCAATGCAGAATGGAGTGAGTTTGATCTAGATGCAGCAACGTGGCTGATTCCGGCGGAGCGCATGAAAATGAAAGGAGCGCATATCGTGCCTCTCTCAACTCAGGCAGTGACCATACTGGCCGCTATGCGGGAAATTTCCGGTAATTATCAATATGTGTTTCCTAACAGGCGACGTTGTGTTGCACCGATGAATCGCACGAGCTTACCTAACGCATTAGAGCGCATAGGATTCAAAGGGAAACAAACCGCTCACGGATTCAGGGCTACTGCCAAGACCATACTAGAAGAGCAGCTCGGCTTTGATCCTCGATTCACTGAAATGAGCTTGGCTCATGCCGTGAAAGATCCGAACGGGAATGCATATAACCGTTCAGCGTTCCTATCTCAGCGGGCATCCATGATGCAGGTATGGGCTGATTATCTGGACGGGCTGCGCACCAAGACAGTCTAGAGCCGTTTAGAACCGTACTTAACAATAAGCCCGCCTTGTGCGGGCTTTTCTTTGTCCATTAGCTATTTTGTGATAGCCATCTAGCTATTCTCGATAGCGTCCGCTATTATTGACTCCTGACGCAGCTATCCGGCTGCAGTATACGGGAGCATAGACATGAATCAGTTCGAAGTTACGGCGTACTACGGCCAGCACGCCATTGCGCACGCCGTCAAATACGCGGCGAACATTGAGAGTGCCTCGGAATGGGCCTCCCGCATGTTCAGTGACGCTGATTTCATTGTCGTAGAGCCTGCCTGACAGCTATTCGCGGGGTAGCCGCTGAATAGCGTCTATCCCGATAACACAACATTCAATCGGGAGAATTCCACCATGTTTTTCCAAGTCAATAGTGCAAATCGTCATACAGTCCGCAAATTGCTGACAAGTACCGGAATGGATAGTTCAGTAGTCCGAAACCTTCGCAATGGACAGCTCGGTAAGTCTCTGTACGAGGCTGTCAAAGAAGGAAAGATCGATATGTCAGTTGCAGCAAGTGCGTGCTCTGTGATCGATGTCTCAAGCACAAAGGACGGACAAATAGACGGACCAACGTCTGAGATAACGTCCGACGTGTCAGCAGATACCGACATTGAAATGGATGAGCGCTCGTCTGATTTTGTCCGCAGTGCTGGTATTTCGCCTGCACCTAGCACCGTGGGTGCTGCCAATCAAATGGCCAGCATCCTAGAAAATCTCATGCGACAGGCTGCCCCAAAGACTCAGGCCGTGGACGCTGACGCTGTGCGGGCTATTGTCGCAGACATGCTCAAGACTCACGAGTCTGGCATTCGTCAGATCGATATCAAGATAGGAGAGGCAGTCAACAGCGTAGACGGTGCTCAGCACGCCATGTTTGAGACACTCGTCAAAGTCGCATCTACCAAGGTACAGGGCAGGAGGCTACATACGTGGCTTGTCGGTCCTAGCGGCTCAGGCAAGAGCTACCTATCCGCCAGTGCAGCGAAGGCTCTAGGACTCACGTATTACAGCACCAGCGCCATTCAGTCAAAGTATGACTTGATAGGCTTTGTCTCTCCCACTGGTGACGAAAAGACGCTGCGGACGCCGTTCCGTAATGCCTTCGAGAATGGCGGGCTGTTCGCTTGGGATGATATAGACGCCAGCGATCCCCGTGCCTTTGTAGCCTTCAATGAGGCTCTGTCTAACGGACGTTTCCCGTTTCCTGACAAGGTAGTAGAGCAACATGCTGACTTTGTCTGCGTAGCTAGCGCCAATACTTGGGGTAACGGTGCCACGGCTGATTACGTCGGCCGTAACAAGATCGACAGCGCAACCCTCTCCCGATTCGTCCGCCTTGAGGTTGACTATGACGAGAAGTTAGAGAGAGAGATTGTTGGTAACCATGAATGGGCGCGATTCATACAGCGCATCAGGCAGGCTGTGAAGGCTGAGGGTATCAAGGTGCTGGTGACTCCGCGCCATACTCTGCAGGGAGTAGCTCTGCTTGCAGCCGGGTTGAAGCGAGAGGAAGTAGAGCGATTCACTGTGTTTGCTGGGCTTGACACGGACACTACAGCGCGTCTACGCCACGCAGCGTAAGGAGACAGTCCAGTGTACACAATCAACGTTCGTGAGTTTCAAAGCCTAGGCAATCACACTTGGCGCGACTTTGTAGGTAGGGCTGCCAAGCGGCTTAACGGCCCAGGGGCGAAAGGCTGCGGTGATGTTTCAATTAAACAGTCTATGTCGGACTGGTATCAGACAACCTCACTTAAGCACGCCGTAGATTTGGCCATCAAAGGGTGGCCGGAAGGTGCCAAGCATATAGCTGATAAGTTGGACTCCATACCGGCTACCCACGAGGTGCTGCCTGATTGGAATATGGATGTGGCTGGAGTCATCTGCAACGTGCCCGCGTATATAGCTGGGGAGCCGGAGTGCATGTGGCATATGTCGGACTGCAAACGGGATGAACGGAGACTGTCTATTGTCGTTAGTGGTGTCTACAGTGGCATGATTTCAGCTGGAGCTGCGCAGAAATATGCGACGGCAATTGCGGCCGTTATCAGATCACTAGAAGCAGAGGGCATTAATCCGGCCGTCTACATGATTAATTCTACTACGAGGCGGGGTAATGGTGGCACGGGAGCATATTCAATCTCTGTTAGGGAGTTTGGGGAACCGCTAGACATAGCACGTATTGCTTTCGCATTCCATCCGTCATTCCTTCGTCGCATACAGTTCGCGTGGCAGGAAATGACCAGCGAAGCTATAGAGCTGGGCATGGGTTACAACTCATACGGCAGCGTTGGTTTGCTATCGAAAGACGTAGTACATAAGTTACTAGGTGATATCGGATATGTGGCGTTGATACCCGATCTTAACAAGATATACAAACAGTCTGCAGATGACATGATAAGGACTGTGCACGAGTCGGTTAACGATACTCTGCGCAGCATGAAATGACCCTTCAACGTCTCATCATGTCTGCTCTGCGCTGGTGTCTGTCTATCCTTCTAGCAGTCACAATATGGAAGATGTCATGAAACAACAGTGGCAATGCAAGTGCT
>Ga0070735_10003619_pt1 | contig 13455 bp, 9 predicted proteins | sample Coa_R1_FD_66443 | JGI IMG/M metagenome (GOLD analysis project Ga0070735, IMG submission 66443) | Surface soil microbial communities from Centralia Pennsylvania, which are recovering from an underground coalmine fire - Coalmine... | ecosystem: Environmental > Terrestrial > Soil > Unclassified ...
ACCGAAGTAGCGCACGTAGGAGCCCAGCGAGAGCCGCCGGCGTTCGGGGAGCGGCAGATCGGAGAGAGCGCGCGCGTCGTCTCCGTCAACGAACCCCAGCAGCACCCCCGGCCGGCCGCCGGCCGGCGAGGCGTCGAAGGTGACCTTGACCGGCCCCTGGTCGCTGTTGGCCTGGCCGTTGAGGCCCTGCGCCCGCCAGAACGGGCGGTCGTAGACGGCGATCGTCTTGACCAGCGAGCCGATCGGCATGCGCTGGGTGAGCTGGCTGCGCAGCGCGGGCAGCGCCGGGCTGTAGAGGATCCGGCCCGCCAGGTGGGGCGGGATCGCGACGATCACTCGTTCGGCGCTGACCTCCAGCGAGTCGGTGAACACGCGCGCCCCGTGCGCATCCTGGTCGATCTGCCGCACAGGTTGGCTCAGGAGCAAGCCGCCATGCAGGCGCCGCGCGAGCGCGATCGCGATGCCCTGCGTTCCGCCTCGCACCCGGAAGTCCTGAGCGCCCCCGCTGCCCGCGTTGGCCACGAGCTGGGAGGTCCCGCCCGCCGCTCGCACGTAGGAGAGGAAGTACAGCCAGGAGACGTCGCGAGGCTCGACGGAGAGGACGCCCTCGATCACGACCGCGAGGAGAGCGCGGGCCTCCGGGCTGCTGAGGTTCTGCTGCGCCCACGTGTCGACCGTGAGGCTGTCGAGGGCGCGCGCCTTCGCCGCCTTCCAAGGCGCGTCGGCCGGCAGGGTGGCGGCGAGGCGGTCGATCTCGACGGTGGCGTCCGCGATCTCGGCGATCGCCTGGGCGCCGGGCACCGGCGGGATGAGGCCCCGGTACGGCGTGCGCCGCCCGTTCTGGAACCAGATCAGGTTTCCCCTGGCGTACGTCGGAAACAGGCCGATGCCGAGCTCGCGGGCCAGCGTCCTGATTCGGTGCTGGGTGGGGCCGACGAACGTGGCCCCCATGTTCGCGACGTCGGCGGCTCCCGGACCGAGCGAGCGACTGAGGCAGCGGCCGCCCACGCGGGAGCGCGCCTCGAGCACGAGCACGGAGCGCCCGGAGCGGCGGATGTCGCGCGCGGCGCTCAGCCCTGCGAGCCCGGCGCCGACCACGACGACGTCGGCCGATCGCCTGCCCGTCGCCGCGCTCGCGCTCTCGGGAAGGACGGCTGCCGCCCCACCGGCGAGGGCGCCGGTGACGAATCCCCGCCGGGTTATCACCTAGGCGTGCGCTCCCGGGGCTTGACCGCCCCGTAACCGCGCTCGCGCTTGGCGCTCAGCACGGCTTGGCATTGATCGTCATCGAGCACCCTCGGCTTTCCGATCATCGCCGCCCGCCAGTAGAGCTCGCACCCCCATTCGAGCAGCAGCGTGCGCTCGACGGCCTGCTCGACGTCGGCGCCGTGGGCGATCGTGCCGTGGTTGGCCATCAGCGCCGCGCTGCGGTCCGCGAGGGCAGCCAGCGTCTGCTCGGCCAGCTCCTCGGTGCCGAAGGTGGCGTATCCGGCCACCCGCACCGGGCCGCCGAGATCCAAGAGCGAGTAGTGCACGATCGGCAGCTCGTCGAGCACGCACGCGAGCGCGGTGGCGTACGGGGCGTGCGTGTGAACGACCGCGCCGGCGTCGTGGCGGTGGTAGAGGCCGAGGTGCAGGTCGAGCTCGGAGGTGGGCTCGAGCTCGCCGTCGCGCTGGCGGCCGTCGAGATCTACGACCGACACCTGCTCGGCGGACAGCGCCGCCAGCACTCCGCCCGTCGGGGTGATCGCCACCAGCTCGCTCGTACGCATCGACAGGTTGCCCGCGGTCCCGATCACGAGGCCTGCGTCCGCCAGCCGCCGCGCCGCCACGGCAACCCGCTCCCGCTCGCGCTCTAGCATCCGCCGCCTCGCATGGAGGAAACCCTACTTGCGCTCGGGGGCGCCGGCTTCGCCGACCCGGACGCCCGGGCTCTGGACGAATTCGCGCTGGGCCTGACCGGTGCGCCTCGTCCGCGCGTCTGCCTGCTCCCCACGGCATGCGGTGACGCCACGGCCTACATCGCGGCCTTCTACCGCTCGTTCGGTCAGCACGCTCACTGCTCACACCTATCGCTGTTCCAGCGCGAGCCCGGCGACATGCGGGCGCTCCTGCTCGAGCAGGACGTGCTGTATGTGGGCGGCGGCAGCACGGCCAACCTGCTCGCGCTCTGGCGACTGCACGGCGTCGATGCGATCGTCCGCGAGGCCTATGCCCAGGGGATCCTTCTGGTCGGCGTGAGCGCGGGTGCGTGCGCCCTGTTCGAGGCCGGCGTGAGCGCGTCCTTCGGCAAGCTGGCGCCTCTGAACGATGGGCTCGGCCTGGTCGCGGGCGGGTTCGCACCCCATTACGGCGAGCGGCGGGAGATCCTGCTCGGGATGGTGGCCGGCGGGCTCCCCCGCGGATTCGGGGCCGGCGAGGAGGCCGGCCTGCTGTTCCGCGGCGGCGAGCTGTCCGAGGCCGTGGCCACGCGCGCGGGCGGGCGGGCGGCGCGGCTGGACGCCGGACCGGTGGAGATCGAGCTGGGCGCGCGGGTGCTCGGGTAGGAGTCGCGCAGGCAAACACTCCACTATACTTTGTAAAGTATGCCTACCTTCCGACGCCTCCTCGGGTTCCTCGCTCCGTACCGCCGTGGCGTCGCCTGGTCGTTTGTCCTCGCGTTCGGCGCAATGGTGATGACGGTGGCGATCCCGGCCTTGACCGGCCGGGCGATCGATTCCGTGCGCCCGCATCATCACGACCGCCGCGCGCTCGTCGCCTATGTCGTGGCGATCGTGGTCGCGGGTCTGGGCCGACTGGGCTTGAGCGTTGGTCGCCGGCTCGTCGCCGGTCAGGTCTCACTGGGCGTCGAGCGCGATCTGCGCAACATCCTCTACGGACACCTGCAGCGACTCGAGCTGGCGTTCTTCGACCGCCAGCAGACGGGCCAGCTGATGTCCCGCGCCACGGTCGACCTCCAGTCGGTGCGCTGGTTTCTCGGCTATGGCCTGGTGTTCATCGCGCAGTCGGTGCTGACGATCGCACTCGCAGCTGTTGCCATGTTCGCACTGCAGCCCGGGCTGGCGGCGCTCGCCCTGGCCCCGGTGCCGTTCATCGTGCTCGTCGCGCAGCGCTACGGGCGGCGGTCCCGGCCCGCCCTCCAGGAGGTCCAGCAGCGCATCGCGGAGCTCACCGCCGAGGCCGAGGAGAACGTCTCCGGTGTTCGGGTGGTCAAGGCCTTCGCGCAGGAGGAGCGCCAGCTCGCCCGCTTCCGCGGGGTCGTCGGGCGGGTCTTCGACCAGTCGATCTACGCGACGCGGCTCCAGGCTCGCTTCACCCCCACGATGTCCCTCCTGCCGAGCCTCGGCCTGGCGGTCATCCTGCTCGTCGGCGGCCGGGACGTGATCCACGGCTCGCTCACGCTCGGGCAGTTCACCGCCTTCTACGCCTACCTGCTGATGCTGATCTCCCCGATGCGCACGCTCGGCTACACGCTCAGCGCCGCACAGCGCGCGACGGCGTCGGGGGCGCGGATCTTCCAGGTGCTCGACCGAGCGCCGCGGATGGAGGTCGCACCCGGCGCGGGGGCTCTGCCACCAGGCCCGGGCCGGGTGACGTTCGCCGGAGCCGGCCTGACCTTCGAGGGAACGAGCCGGCCGGCTCTCACCGATGTGACGCTCGATGTCCCGGGTGGGCAGATCGTTGCGGTCGTCGGCGCGATGGGCTCGGGGAAGACGGCCTTGGTGTCGCTGATTCCGCGGCTCTACGACGTGACGACGGGCAGCGTCCGCGTCGACGGGGTGGATGTGAGAGACGTCGATCCTGGAAGCCTGCGCCACGAGGTGGCGGTGGTGACCGATGACCCGTTCCTGTTCTCGGCCACGGTCCACGACAACATCGCCTACGCCCGGCCCGGCGCGAGCCGCGACGAGGTCGAGGCGGCGGCGCGCGCCGCACAGGCGCATCGGTTCATCGCCGATCTGCCGCGCGACTACGACACCCTCGTGGGCGAGCGCGGGCTGACCCTGTCGGGCGGCCAGCGCCAGCGAATCGCGATCGCGCGTGCTGTCCTGGCGAACCCGCGCATCCTGATCCTGGACGACGCGACATCGTCGGTCGATGCCTCGACCGAGCAGGAGATCAAGCTCGCGCTCGCCGAGGTGATGGAGGGGCGCACGACGTTCGTGATCGCCCACCGGCTCTCGACGATCACGCTCGCCCAGGAGATCGTGGTTCTCGATGCCGGGCGAGTGGTGGCCCACGGCGACCACGACACGCTGCTCGAGCGGTCCGGGCTCTACCGCGAGATCGTCGAGAAGGGGCTGCCCGACCAGGTCTTCCTGACCCGCAAGGCGGTGGGGCTCTGATGACTTCAGGCCGCCCACGTGTCCTCGACGAACCCCCCGTCCGCGGCCGCCGGACGGCCGAGCTGCGCCGGCGCATGCGCCAGACCGGCGGGCGCGGGCGAAAGCTCCGTGGGCTGACCGCCCTGCTGGCCCCGTATCGCTGGCGCGTGGCGGCGATGTTCGTCTCCCTGCTGGTGGCCACGGCTACGGCGCTCGCGCCGGCGCCGCTGGCCAAGCTGGCGATCGACGATGGCATCAGCAAGCACAACGTCGGCCGGCTCGATCTGATCGTGGGCGTATTCCTGCTCTCTGCCGTGCTGTACGCGCTGGCTTCGTACGCCCAGACGTACCTGGTGGGCTGGGTCGGGCAGCGCGCGCTGCAGGACCTGCGGGTGGAGCTTTTCGCCCACCTGCAGCGACTGTCGATCGGCTTCTACTCCCGTAACCGCGCGGGCGTGATCATCTCGCGACTGACCAACGACGTCGAGGCTCTCGACCAGCTGGTGTCGGACGGAATGGCCACACTGTTCCAGTCGTCGCTGACGCTGATCGGGGTGGTGGTGATCCTGCTCGTGATGGACTTCCACCTGGCGCTCTTGACGTTCCTGGCGCTACCGCTGCTGGCGCTCGGCGGCCTGGCCTTCCGGATCGCCTCGGCCGACGCCTACCGGCTGACGCGAGAGAAGATCGCGGCGATCACCGGATACCTGCAGGAGAGCCTGTCCGGCATCCGAGTGGTGCGTGCTTTCGGCCAGGAGCCTCGGCACATGGCCCGCTTCGGCGAGCTGAACGACGAGTATCGCGCGGCCAACATGACCACGGTGTACCTGAACGGCGTCTACTTCCCGGCGGTCGAGCTGCTCTCGGCGCTGGTCACGGTCGAGATCCTGCTGATCGGCGGGTTCGAGGTGCTGAACGGCCACACCTCCACCGGCGTGGTCTTCGCCTTCATCGCGGCCCTGAACAACTTCTTCGATCCCATCCAGCAGCTCTCCCAGCTCTACACCACCTATCAGTCGGGGATGGCGGCGCTCGACAAGATCTTCGAGCTGATGGACGAGCAGCCGGAGCTCGCCGACGCGCCTGGGGCCTCGGAGCTGCCGCCGCTGCGCGGCGAGCTGCGCTTCGAGGACGTGTCCTTCCAGTACGGGGCCGCGGACAGCGAGTTCGCGCTCCGCGACGTCGACCTCATGATCCCGGCCGGCCAGACGGTCGCGCTCGTCGGCGAGACGGGGGCGGGCAAGTCGACGTTCGTCAAGCTCGTCGCCCGGTTCTACGACCCGACGCTCGGGCGGGTGCTGGTCGACGGCCACGACCTGCGTGAGGTCTCGGCACATTCCCTGCGTTCCCAGATGGGGATCGTCCCGCAGGAGGCGTTTCTGTTCAGCGGGACCGTTCGGGAGAACATCTCGTTCGGTCGCCCGCAGGCCACCGATGAGGAGATCGTGGCCGCGGCTCGCGCGGTGGGCGCCCACAGCTTCATCTCCGAGCTCGAGCATGGCTATGACACCGAGGTCGGCGAGCGAGGAGTGCAGCTGTCAGCCGGCCAGCGCCAGCTGCTGGCGTTCGCCCGGGCGCTCGTCGCCGATCCCCGGATCCTGATCCTCGACGAGGCCACGTCGAACGTCGACGTGCACACCGAGAGCCTGATCGAGGAGGGCATGCGCCGCCTGCTCGCGGGGCGCACGGCGATCGTGATCGCGCATCGTCTCTCGACGATCCAGCACTCCGGGCGGATTCTCGTGCTCGAGCACGGCCGGGTCACCGAGCAGGGCACGCACGATGAGCTGCTGGGGATGCGCGGGGCATACTGGCGGCTGTACCGTGACTGGGCAGAGCAGGCCGCTGCATAGCGCCTGACATTCCCGAACCGCCCCCCCCGCGGCAGAATGACCGCAGCGCGCTTAGATCCCGCCGCACCCTCCACGTGACCGCATCGATCACCGCCCTCTCGTTCACGCCCGTGAAGGGCACCCGCCTGCGCACCGCCGAGCGGCTGACGCTCGGTCGCGGCGGCGCGCCCGAGAACCGGCGCTTCTACGTGATCGACGACCGGGGCCGGATGCTGAACTCGAAGGTCCTGGGCGAGCTGCAGACCGTGGTGTCCGAGCTGCGAGACGGCGGCCGCCTGGCGCTCAGGTTTCCCGACGGGCGAGTGATCGAGGACGAGGTGCGCGACGTCGAGATCGTGCAGACGAGCTTCTTCTCCGAGCCTCGGGAGGACTTCCTGGTCGACGGGCCGTTCTCGGCGGCTCTCAGCGAGCACCTGGGAAAGTCGGTCCGGCTGATCCGCGCGGTGGCCGAGTCCGGGGCGGTGGACCGCGGGCCGCGCGGCACCGTGTCCCTGATCTCGCGCGAGTCGCTCGCCGTGCTCGCGTCCGAGGCGGCGGTGGACTTCCTTGACCCCAGGCGGTTTCGCATGCTGATCGAGATCGACGGGGTCGCCGCCCACGCCGAGGACGCGTGGGTCGGCCGGCGGGTGCGGGCCGGAGCGGCGCTGCTGGCGTTCCATGGCCATGTCGGGCGATGCCTGATCACCTCGCGGGATCCCGAGACCGGCGTCATCGACGTGCCGACCCTGGACGTCCTGCGCGAGTACCGCGGCGATGCGGAGTCGACCGAGCCGCTTCCGTTCGGAGTGTGGGGCGAAGTGCTCGAGCCGGGCACGGTCGCGCTCGGCGATCCGGTCACGCCGGTGGACTGAGACTCCGCGGCACGAGTGGCTCACTCCGGAGCAGGGCGGCTCGCTCTGAGGCACGAGCGGCTCGCTCCGCGGCACGAGCGGCTCACTCCCGGGCACGGCGGCTCGCTCCCCCACCCGGCGGCTCGCTCCGCGACTCGGCGACGCGGCGGCTCGCGCCGCGGCACGAGGGTGCCCGAACGCGCGCCGGGAGCGCGGTCGCCGGCTACGTGATCTAGCCTCCCCGGCGCCGATGGCCGAAGAGCGCGTCCGCATCGAGATCGAGGACCACGTCGCCGTGGTCGCGCTGACCCGGCCCGACAAGCACAACGCCCTCGACCTTCCCATGTTCGAAGGCATCAGCGCTGCGATTGAGCGGCTGGCGGCCGAGCCGGGCGTTCGGGCCGTCGTCCTGCACGGAGATGGCCCGAGCTTCTGCTCGGGGCTCGACGTCGTCGCGGTGATGGCCGCCGCCGGCGGCATCCAGGGACTGGCCGACCCCCTGAGCGGCCCCGTGCCGAACTTCTTCCAGCGCGTCGCCCACGACTGGCTGACCCTGCCGATGCCGGTGATCGCTGCCATCCACGGCACCTGCTTCGGCGGCGGCCTTCAGATCGCACTCGGCGCCGACATCCGCATCTGCGCTCCGGACGCTCGTCTATCGGTGATGGAGGTCAAGTGGGGACTGATCCCGGACATGTCGATCACGCGGACGCTTCCCCGGCTGGTAGGCATCGACGTCGCCAAGGAGCTCACCTACACCGGCCGCGTGCTCGATGGGCGCGAGGCCCAGGCTCTCGGCGTCGTCACCCGGCTCGACGACGATCCGCTGTCCGCCGCCCGCGAGCTCGCCGCCCAGATCGCCGAGCGCTCCCCCGACGCCATCCGCCGCGCGAAGCTCCTCTACGAGGAGGCGTGGACGGGCGCGCGCCAGGACACGCTGACGCTCGAGGCTCGCCTGCAGTCCGAACTGGTCGGGTCCCCGAACCAGATCGAGGCGGTGCGCGCGGGCTTCGCCAAAGAGCCCGCCGCATTCGTCGATCCGAGCTAGGCAGCCGCATCGTCGTCCCCCGCTTCCCGACGTGCACAGCAGTCGTCGGCGGGCGTCCCACGCCTCGGTCTATGGCGGATCGGGCGGGGTGATTGTCATCTGGCGGCACGAACACATGTTCGCATTCGGCTCGGACGGAAACGGAGGTCAGGAGTGGCTGCCGCGGGCGGGGCTACCGACGACGAGGGCTATACTCGCCCGGCCCCACCCGGACCTCATCCGGTCTCTGCGGATTGGTGTAATTGGCAGCACGGCTGACTCTGGATCAGTTAGTCCAGGTTCGAGTCCTGGATCCGCAGCTTCGTATTGGGGGCTCAGGGGGGCACGCGGCGACCGCTTCGAAGGCGGCGGGCGCTTCGGCGGGGGCTCGGGTCTGCATGCCGCCGGCAGCCCCAAACCTTGACAACGCTCCATAAAGCTGCGTAGAGTCGCACCAGGGGCACGATGCGAAGGCAAGCGCAGCAGCGTCAATGGCTCATCGCGCCGGCGACCCGATTGGCGGAACGCCGCGATGGCGATCCTGCAGGTCGGAACCGGTCTGGGAGCGCTGGCTGCGTTGCACGCGCGAAAGCACAGAGGGGCGAGTCTCCGGCGGGCTTGCAGGCCGCGAGCGCGAGGACGCCGCGGCATGTTCGTGCCGGCCGGGCAACCAGTGGCGAGGGTGGGGCCTGCGGGGGCGCTGGCTCCACCCACGCCGCGTGAGTACTCCCACTCGGGCCGAACCTCGTGCCCCTACCCGACCGTGCTCAGATCGCTGGACGGATCGCCGAGAGCGCCCGCAGAGCCGGACACGTCGACGCGCTCCGCGATCAGCCGCCTCGCGTGCTGCAGGTCCTCTGAACGCCCGACGGCCAACGCCGCCACCATCCGGTCGCCATCGAGGTAGAAGATCGTGAACGCGCCCTCGTCGAGCGAGCCGCGGACGACCTCGGAGTCCCAGCGAGCGGCCGGGCCGACGTACTCGAGCGCTGCCCAGTCCGCCAGATCCGAGAAGAAGTACGGCACGACGTCATAGGGCTGATCCTGCCCGAGCATGTTCAGCGCGGCGGCCTTGCCCTGGTTGAAGGCAACGTCCCAGTGCTCGATGCGCAGGCGCCGGCCGTGGACGACGCTGTCGTACTCGGCGATGTCGCCCGCGGCCCAGATGCCCGGCACAGAGGTCTGCAGGCCGGAGTCCACCTTCACACCGCCGCTCTCTCCCAGCTCGAGCCCGGCGCCACGTGCGAGCATCACGTCGGGCTGGGCGCCGGCGCCGATGATCACCGCGTCGGCCTCCAGCTCCAGGCCGCTGGTGGTGATCACCTTCGTCACCCGCCCGTCGGCACCGTCGAAGCGCTCCAGTTCCTGCTCGCCACGGACGTCCACCCCATGCGAAGCGAGCACCTCGGCGAAGAACCGTCCCGCCTGCTCGCCGAACCCACGGCTCAGGGGGAGCGACTCGAGCATGATCAGCGTGCACTGACTGCCGAGCTCCGTGAGCGTGGCGGCAACCTCACAGGCGATGTACGAGCCTCCGACGAGCACCACGCGCTTTCCCGCGGCGTCGGCCCGGATCGCATCGGAGTTGCCGAGCGTGCGCAGATAGTGGATGCCCTCGAGCTCCGAACCCGGGACGTTCAGGCGGCGCACACCGGCACCGGTGGCGAGCAGCGCACGGTCGAATGACACCGTCTGGCGATTGGACAGCGTGACGGTCCGCTCCCCGGTATCGAGCTTCATCGCCGACACCCGCGTCAGGAGCTCGATCCGCTGTGACTCGTAGAACTCGGGCTTCTGGACGAGCGTGTCCGAGCGCGACTCCTTGCCCTGCAGGTAGCCCTTCGAGCACGGCGGCCGGTTATAGGGCGGATCGGGCTCCCGTCCGACGAGCAGGATCTCGCCGTCGGCGCCCGACTTTCGCAGCCAGCGCGCGCAGTTGGCGGCCGCGACGCCCCCGCCGACGAGCACGAACTCGACGTGGCGATCGGCCATCTCTTCGGTTTCAGCGCACGCGCGCCCCGCCGGGCGCGAACTGAGGCGTGATCTGGGACTCGAGGCCCGGGTCGAGGATGAGCAGAACCTGATCGCCGGCCTCGATGATCGACTCGCCCTTCGGCACGAAGCCGGCGCCGCCGCGCAGCACGGAGATGATCAGCGAGCCATCGGGGAGCTGGACGTCCCCGACCCGGCTGCCCGCCGCGATCGACTCCTCGCCCACTTCGATCTCGATGATCTCCAGATGCTCCTCCTCGAGGGCCAGCAGCTGGACGAGGCCGTATTCGGGGACCTCGTGCTCGATCAGGCGCAGGATCAGATCGGTCGCCGAGACCGCAGGCTGGATTCCGAGCAGGCGGAAGTGCTGCAGGTTCCGGGGGTTATTGACGCGCGCGACGATGCGCTGGACGTCGTACTTCTCCCTGGCGACCTGGCAGATCACGATGTTATCTTCGTCGTCGCCGGTGACGGCGATCACCAGATCAGCGCGCTGGATCCCGGCTCGCTCGAGCACCCACAACTCAGTGGCGTCGCCGTACTGGACGGCGTGTTCGAGCTCGTCCTCGACGATCCGGTAGCGCCGGTGGTCGGTTTCGATCAACGTCACCTCGCGCTCCTTGGCGATCAGCTCGCGCGCGAGGTTCCACCCCACCTTCCCGGCTCCGGCGATGATCACGTACACGGGTCCGGCCTCCTAGGACGTCAGCGCCGCGGTCGTGGCTTGGTCGATTGCCACCTGCGTGGGGCAGATCGTGTGCAACCCCTCCTGGGCATACCAGGCTGCGCGGCCCGGGTCGGCGACACGCACGACCACCCGCTGGACCTTGAATCGCCGCTGTGCGATCTGCGCGATCACGATGTTCGTGTTGTCGCCGCGGGTCGCGGCCAGGAAGACGTCTGCCTCCTCGACTCCCGCCTCGATCAGCGCGTCGACCTCGAGGGCTGTCCCGACGGTGAAGCGGCCGCCCGCGTCCTCCCACGTCGTCGACTGGTCCTTGTCGAGGCGCTCATGCGAGAGCGGGTCGCTGTCGAGCACCGACACCTCGTGCCCGGCCTCGAGTGCCCGCTTGGCGACGGCGGAGCCGACACGTCCACAGCCGACGATCAGGATCAACATGCCCCGCACTGTAATGGCGGCGAGCCGGGAGTGCTGCGCGGTCGAGCGGCGTGCGCAATCACGTACCTGAACTTCAGAACACCTTAATCCGGGTCGATTACGTACTCAGTGTCTCGGGGGGGATCAAAGCTGGCAGGAGAGGCCCGCGAGACGAGCGGGGTGACATCGGCGCTGCTCTTGGCCTATGTCGAGCGGCTCGGCGGCGCCGAGGCCGTGTCCGGGGTGTTGCGCCGCTGCGATCTGGCAGGCTGCGAGGCCGAGCTCCGCGATGAGAACTGCTGGTTCTCGTGGGAGACGAAGCTCGCGCTGTTCGAGGCCACCGCCGAGGTCCTCGGTAAGCCGGACTTCCTCGAGGAGATGGCGAGCTTTGCCCTCGATCTGAATGTCGGCGGCGGCCTGAAGGTGGCGCTGCGCACGCTCGGTTCCCCGCAGCTCGTGTTCCGGAGCATCGTCCGGGCCAATGCCCGTTTCAACGGCAGCCACTCGATGGAGCTGATCTCCAGCGGCAAGACCAACGCACGAATCCGCTTCGTGGACATCGCCGGCGCGGGCCGCTTTCATCCCATGGACTGCCAATACAGCGCCGCGATGCTGCGCATCGTCCCCGAGCTGTTCGGCCTGCCCAGGGCGCGGCTGCGCCACGTGGCCTGCGCCGGAAACGGCGATGAGGCGTGCGTGTATGACGTTCACTGGCGCGAGCACACGGCGGTGGGGCGCCGGGCGCTTGCGGCGACGGCTGTCGGTCTCGGCGCGCTCGGCGGGAGCCTGGCCCTCGCCCCGGCGCTGCTGCCCGGGGCGATCGCGCTGGCGGTGGGCAGTACCGGCATGCTGGCGGTGGCCGAGCTCCGCCGCCATCGCAAGTCCTGGAGCGCGCTCCAGCGCGAGGCCGACGACAGCGCCGAGGTGGCGCAAAGGCTGTTCGAAAGCCTGCAGGACCTGGTTTCCGACCTGCGTCTCGAGGAGGTGCTGGGTAAGGTCACCGGTAACGCCCAGGCCGCCGTCGGCGGGCGCGAGTTCGCGCTGCTGGTCAGGGACGGCGAGCGATTCGCCTGCCAGAGCTCCTCGGGGCTGCCGGCGGCCACGCTGGCCGCGCTGGAGAGCTGGACAAACGGTGAGCAGCGAATAGCCGAGCAGTGCGTGGTCCTGGACGACGTCGCAACCGAGCCGGCGCTCGCGCCGCTGGTGGACAAGGCGATGCCGCTGTGCTCGGTGGCGAGCGCGCCCCTCACGTTCTTCGGCGAGAGCCTGGGCCTGCTGGTCGCCCTGGGCACGCAGGCACACACGTTCCTGCCCCGCGACGTCGAGGTGCTGCAGTCGTTCGCCAGCCAGGCATCGATCGCGCTGCACAACGCCCGTCGCTACCAGGTGACCAAGACCCAGGCCGACGGGGACGCGCTGACCGGGTTGTTGAACCACCGCAGCTTTCACGAGGCGCTCGACCGCGCCATGCACGACCGCCGGCGTGGGTGCCTGGTCCTGATCGACCTCGACAACTTCAAGCAGGTCAACGACGAGGAGGGCCACGGGGCCGGCGACCGGCTGCTGGTCGCCGTGGCCATCGCGATCGCCGATGTCTGCCGCGGCGAGGACCTCGCGTTCAGGCTCGGCGGCGACGAGTTCGCGCTCCTGCTCGAGGGTCTGGACGAGACCGAGGGCGGTGTCGTGGCCGACCGGGTATGCGCGGCGATCGCGAGCCTCGACCCGCGCGTGAGCGCGTCGGCAGGCGTCGCCCAGCTCGATGGCGCCGCCGGCAAGTCGGCCACGCTGGAACGCGCCGACCGTCTGCTGTACGCCGCCAAGCGCGGCGAGCACGTGCCCGAGCGTGCCGGTGCGGCGAGCTCGAGCGGCGCCGCCCGCGTGGCGATTGACGTCCTGATCTCGACGCTCGAGCTCCACCCCGGGCCTGGCCCCGACCGGGCTGTCGCGGCGTTGGCCGCGGCGACGGCTGGGCGCCTCGGGCTCGCGCCCGCCGACTGCGAGCTCGTCCGGCAGACGGGACTGCTTCACGACCTCGGGATGCTGGCGCTCCCGACCGACCTCGTCTCGACGCCCGGGCCGCTTAGCGACGAGGCCTGGGCGCTGGTACGCACCCACCCCGAGCGGGGCGCCGATCTTGTCCGGCGAACGCCGGGTCTCGAGGCGCTCGCGAACGCGATCGCAGCCACGCACGAACGACCCGACGGCGACGGCTACCCGGCCGGCCTGACCGACGAGCAGATACCCCTGGCGGCGCGCGTGGTCTCCGCCTGCGCCGCCTACCAGGCGATCATCTCGGGCCGTCCGCACCGGCCGGCGTGCAGCCGAGGGA
>Ga0070735_10003621_pt1 | contig 13454 bp, 11 predicted proteins | sample Coa_R1_FD_66443 | JGI IMG/M metagenome (GOLD analysis project Ga0070735, IMG submission 66443) | Surface soil microbial communities from Centralia Pennsylvania, which are recovering from an underground coalmine fire - Coalmine... | ecosystem: Environmental > Terrestrial > Soil > Unclassified ...
AGCGCGACCAATCGCGACCTCGAGCGCGAGGTGAACCGGGGCCGGTTCCGCGAAGACCTCTACTTCCGCCTCGCCGTGATGACGGTCCGCGTCCCGCCCCTGCGCGAGCGCCTCGACGACTTGATGATCCTCATCCGCGTGTTCCTGCAGGCGCTCACGGTCCCCGATCAGGAGCACCTCTTCACGCCGCAGGTCCTCGGCGAGATGGCGCGGCACGACTGGCCAGGGAACGTGCGCGAACTGAGAAACTACGTGGAACGGACGGTCGTGCTGCAGAAGGCCGGGCCCACGCTGCGCAGGCCGTCGTCGCCGGGCGCGACTGCGGCACAGCCCTCGGTCGACATCGGGGCGCCGTTCAAGATCGCGAAGGACGCCGCGATCGACGCGTTCGAGCGAGCGTATCTCACGACGTTGCTCGAGGCGGCGGGCAACAACATGAGCAAGGCGGCGCGGATGGCGGGGATGGACCGGATGTACCTGCACCGCCTGGTGCAGAAGCACGGCCTGCGAAACCCGGCCGGCGGGACGCCCGCGCCGACGTGACGGCCGCGACGACGCTCGGTCGCTTCAGGCCCGCTGCCGCCGCGACACGAGCGCCCGGAGCGCCGCGACGTCGTTCCCCCCGAGCTCCCGCGAGACGACGAGCCAGCCGGCGTAGGCCGCGGCGATCGCGAGCGCGAAGATCGGCGTGAGGAGCCGCCCGACGCGGGGCGCGACGAGACCCAAGGCGAGACAGCCGCCGACCCCGAGAACGACGCGGGCCGCCGTCGCGACGGGCACGAACGCCCCGGTGCGCGCGTACACGAGCCCCGCGCCGATGGCGAGCGTCACGATGAGCGCGAGGCCTGTCGCCTCCGAGGACCGTACGAGCTGCGAACCGCCGAAGGCGGCCCCCGGGACCAGCACGCTGCACGCGATCCCCACCGCGATGACCGCTCCGAGCGTCAGCACGGCCGACGTCCGTTCCTGCCCGACGCTCGTGAGCACCGTCGTCGCGATCCCGAGCATCGTGAAGGCCCCCTGGGCGAGCGCCATCACGCGCAGCACCTCGGCCCCGCGCACGGCGTCCTTGGCGCCGTACGCGAACGAGAGCATCGACTCCGGCATCGCGACCACGACGCCGACGAGCAGGCCGCAGAAGATCGCCGCGAGCCGGGACCCACGCGCCACGTAGGCACGCACGGTGGCCCGATCGCCGTCCGCCTGCGCGCGCGCGAGCATGGGAAAGAGCACGAGCGTGATGCTGAAGAGGAGCTGGTACGGGAGAAACGCGAAGGTCTGACACTCCTTGTAGATGGCGACCCACGACTTGACCGCGTCCCGCTGCGCTTCGCCCGCGAGGCCGGCGCCCGCGGCGCTCTCGCTGAGGAAGCGGCCGAGGAGCGCGATGTCGATCTGCATCAGGAGGTTGGTGCAGAGCTGAGCGCCGGCGATCGGGACGAGGACGGCCACGTACGCCGAGGCGGTCGGCACGCCAGCGGGGCGCGGGCCGGAATGGGTGAGCGCCTTTCCCAGGCCGGTGGACTGTGCGGCGAGGGGGACGATGCACGCGGCCGCGGCGACCCAGCCCACGGTGGTCCCGAGGACGCCGGACAGGCCCTGGCGCACGAACGCATAGCCGACGCCGACGAGGCCGAGGGTCCGCATCGTGGCGAACGCCACGTCGAGCGCGGCCTGGCGCCCGAAGCGGTTGCGTCCGTTGAGGTACCCGATGAGCGGCGCATAGAGACCGTAGAGCAACGCCACCCCGGCCAGGACGAGGAGCGGGACGATGACTTCGTGCGCGCGCTCGAACCCGGCGTACGCGGGCGCGGCGACCGCCATCGCGGCCGCGACGAGGATCGCGAGGGGGACGTGCACGCGGAGGGCGGCGCGAAACGCCTCGTCCTCGTGGCCGGGCGCCCCCGCCACGGCTCGGCTGACCCCCTGGGTTCCGCTCGAGATGACGACGTTGTTGACGACGTTGGCGACGACGAGGGCCTGGGCGAGGCCGCCGAAATCCGCCAGCCCGACCGCGATGCGCAGCAGCGGTTGCTGGACGAAGCCGACGAGGAGGAAGAAGACCTTCGCCCCGAGAACAGCCACGCCGCCGCGACCGGCGGCGCGCGCGGTCGTCGCGTCGGTCAAAGCTGGTAGCCCATGCGCGAGCGGATCGCGTCGTCCCAGGGCGTGAGCACGGCGAGGAGCCACAGGACGACCCCGACGGAGCTGCACACGATCCCCGCGATGGCCAACCCGCCGCCGGACCACGCCTGCGGTGCGGCGCGGATCTTCTGGAGGCCGACGAGGCCGCAGACCAGACCCGCGACGGCGAGCGGTGCCCCCGCGAAGAGACAGCAGCAGCCCGGGATCGAGAGAATGCCGAGAACGAGCGAGATGATCGCGAGCGGGTTGACGCGAGGTCCGCCGCCGCCGAGGGGCGGTCCGTACCCTCCGGGCGGACCGCCGTATCCGGGCGGAGGACCGTAGCCGCCAGGGGGAGGACCGTAGCCCGGGGGTCCCATCGGGGGGCCGCCGCCGGGGGGGCCGTACCCGCCGGGCGGACCGGGCGGGCCGTAGCCTCCGGGAGGGCCGTACCCACCTGGCGGGGGAGCGCCCGGGGGACCGTAGCCCGTGGTCAGCGCGACGTCGTCTTGCATGCTTCCCCTTCTTCCTCGTGGGCGGGCCGGCTCGCGCGCGCCGGGGCCCATGGTCGCATGAGTCGGCGGGTGCGTGATAGATGGTTCACGGCGCAGGCTCCCTTGCCGCCACCGCCTTCACGCGCATGGCCATGCCCCCCTCGCCCGCCGGCTTCTGGGACCTCGATGAGCCGCCGGTGCCGCTCGGTCGCAGGACGGCGCGCGCCGCGGCGGTCGGCGCGGCGTGGGTTGCGGGCGCCATGCCGGCGCTCTTCGGACGCCAGCGGTGCACGGTGGCGGCGCTCCTTCATCGGCCGTGCCCGGGTTGCGGGATGACGCGCGCGATCGAGCTCCTCGCAGCGGGGGAGGCGCGCGCATCGCTTCGACTGCACCCGCTGGCCGTCCCCGCGCTCCTCGTCGCGGTGTCGTTCGCGGCGGCCACCGTGGCCGCCACGCTTCGCGTCGGCTCGCCGCTTCGCACGCGTCGGACGGGGCTCGGACGCATCGCGATCGCCGCCGCGGTCGTCGTCTACGGCGCCGCGGTGGTGCTCTGGGCGGCGAGGTGGTTCGGCTTCTTCGGCGGCCCCGTACCGGTCTAGGCATTCGCGGACTCGCGTTCGACGCCGTCGAACCTCTTGCCGGTCGACGCGGCTGCGCGTCGGAGCGGCATCGTCTACCCTCAGAAGAAGGTCGGGGTATTTCGGTCGCGACGGGGTCGGCCGAACGACGTCGGCCTTCTAGTCGAGGTGAGTCGGGTCGGCGACCTTGCCGTTCGGCGTGAAGCCCGCGCGACGCCACCGCGCGGCGTCGTCGGGGAGCGCCGGCAGCGCCACCGGGGTGATGTCGCGGATCTCGACGCGCGTGCCCTCGGTCAGCGAACCGAGGACCCGAATCGCGAACTCTGCCCCCGGCTTGCCCCGGACCTTGACGTGGTCGAAGGCCGCGGTCGTCTCCTCTTCGCGCAGGGTGCCGTCCTCCACGCGCTGCCGAAAATAGTGGACGACGTGATGAACGGCAGCGCCGCCCCGCGCGTACACGACGTCCGAGAAGGCGGCCTCGATGCGCAGGTCGCGGGGGAGCGGGATCCCGAACGCGTGCTCGGTCCCTTCGAGCAGCTCACCCGGCGCCAGGTGGTCGACGGGCGTGACCTCGGCAGACTCGACGCTCGCGAGCGGGTCCGCCGTCGGCGCCTCGCCAACCGAGTGCGAAGCGCCGCCCTTGCACGCGATGAGCCACGCGACGGCGCATAGACCGACGGCGCGCGGACTCATTCGACGACCGCCGCCCAGGAGTCGATCAGCGTGGGGGCCATCGGAGCCGGCAGCGCAATCGGCGGAAGCTGCTGCGCGCCCCCGCCGGGCTTGGCCGCGCCGACCTGCGCCGTCAGGTAGAAGCTGCCGGCCGTCGTCGTCGCCGACATATGGCTCGCCCCCGCCACGTACTGGTCGCTTGCGGCGGTTCCCAGCGCGGAGCACGCCGTCGTCGCCTGGACAGTGACCCCGGAGATGACCGCGGTCCCCTCCGGAACGTAGGGCGGGGAGGGCTGGGTCGTCGGATTGGGTGCGATCGGCAGCACGAACTGGCCTCCTTGCTTCAGGTCCATCGCCGAGAAGGGCGTGACGAAGTTGCGCCCCCAGAGCCGCGCGCTGCTGCCGGTGCACGTCGGCCCCCCCTGCGGGACGAAGTACGTCGTGAAGTAAAGCGTTCCGTCGAAGACCGACATCGGCCCCGAGACGCGCTCGCCCTGCGCCATGACGCCCGACTGGAGGACGGAGCCGCCCGGACTGACGACCGTCGACCCCATGTACCAGTTGACCTGCGCGCGCAACGCGGCCGGCGTCCCCTGCACCTTCTCGCTCACCGAGTAAACGAAGTTCAGGCCGGTGGAGTCGAACTGCTCGAGCGCGCCGCTCGCCACGTTGAGGACGACCGACCCGGCTGTATCCAGCGAGATGACCGGCGTGACCTCGATGGGCTCCCCGTCGGTCCACGCCGTGCTCAACGTGTCGGTGGTCCCGTTGTAGAGGTCAAAGAAGAGCTTTCCGCTCCACGCCGTCGGGTCCGTGCTCGACACGTCGAACCTCCAGATCGTCCCGTCCTGGTCGCCGATGAAGATCTTGGTCGCGTCCGCGCCCACGTCGCCGGGGTAGACGATCGGGGTCCCGGTCATCGGCGAGTCGAGCGGCGTGTCGGTCACGAGGCGCTTGGGCGTCGCATTCCAGAGCGTGTCGGTCGCCTGGTTGACGTCCTGCTGGCGCATGAAGACGCGCACGATTTCGCCCGTGTCGAGGCGCACGATCGCGAGCGACCGGCCGACGACCGAGTCCCCCTCCGAGCCGGTGCTGCCCCAGCAGCGCACGTACTGCCGCGCCTGGAACGACGTGCCCGGCGGCTGCGCGTCCGTATACGTCAGGCCGTTGAGCGGGTGAGACGTCCAGCGCGCGCAGCCGAGCGGGTTGGACGGCGTCGTCGCCGGCGTGTCCCAGCCGCCCGGCAAGATCGCGACTCCGATTTCGCGCGGGCCGTTGCCGTCAGGGTCGAAGAACAGCGTGGTGATCGCGGGCGTCGCCGAGTGCGCCCCGAAGATCTGGTAGTTGGTCGGCGGCATTCGCGTCAGCTGCCACTGGAAGGTCGGGCCGATCGGCGTCGCCTTGGGAACGTTCGGCCCGGGCGTCTGGCTGGCCAGGGCCGAGACGAAGCTCGCGTTGCTCGCAGCACTGCTGGGGTTCGTGACGTCGACCGCGTAGTACCCGCGCTGCGACGGCCCGAAGCCCGCGACCAGCATCGTGTGCCAGGACGTGGCGGTGCCCACCACCCCGGCTCCGCGCTCCCAGACGACGTCCTTGACGACGGGCGACCCGTCGAGAAGGAAGCTGTCCGTCGCGGGGTACGATCCGCGCAAGCTCGGCATCACCGCGGGGAGCAGCATCGCCCAGCGCTCGTTGTTCTGGTTCTGCGTCGCGTCCGCCCAGAAGGCGTGGAGAAGGCCGTCGTTGGTGGCGACGTAGACCATCTGCTCGCGCTTGGCCCACGTCGTCCGGAAGGCGTCGTACGAGTCGTCGCGCAAGAGCGACCCCGGCGCCGCCACCACCGCCGGGGTCGCGTGGTAGACGTCTCCGAACGCGTTTCCGACGCGCGAGACGAACGTGAAGTCGGAGCGGCCCGAGTACGTGTACGGCTGCGCGAAGGCAAAATCGAGGAGCATCGACCGGCACTCGGCCGCGGGCAGCGTCTGCTGGCCGAAGCCCTGGTTCGACGTGTACGGGCACGTCGCGGGGAGGTTCAGGGCCGACGGGGTGATGTTCGGGACGACGTTGTTGACGGGATCGCCCGCGAACGTCGTCACGGTGTACTGGGCCAGCCCGTCGCCGGCACTCGCGGCCTTCGTGTAGAAGGGGCGGATGGTCTGCGTCGCGTCCGGCGGGTTGGTGCCGCCGCCGAACGGGGCGGGCTGGAAGGCGATGACGCTTCGCGTGGGCGAGTTCGTGTTCAGATTGGACGCGAAGTCGTCCCCGGCCGAGATCGTCGGGAAGCTCGGCTGCGTGGCCGCCCCGCAGATGTAGCGCTGCCGCTGCACGTCCCCGGACCAAGGCTGCCCCGGCGATGGGTTCATCGACGCGTAGAAGCTCTCCTGGCTCGTCGTGCTCGCCGCGTTCGGGTCGTAGACGCCGCCCGTCGAGAGGGGCGCCGACACGGGCGCCGTACGGGTCGTCGATTGCTTCGCGATCGAGCTGAGGATCTGGCCGAGCGCCTTGGTCAGATCGCCGGGCGTGTCGGCGAAGTAAGCGTGCTGCGTCCCACCGGCGACGGCGATCCGCTGGAGCTCGCAGCACGCGGCGAACTTGGGATCCCCGCTGGTGCACTGCGTCGCCGTCTGGGTGTTGAGCTGCGAGCAATTGACGAGGGTGCTCCCGTCCTGCACGGACGACACGGCGAAGCCGATGACGAACGTCGTCACGGGGAATGACGAAGCGCCGCCGGAGAGGAGGCCGGCTGCGATGTACTCCGGGTGCGGGTACGGACACGGCGTCGATGGGTTGTCCTGAGCGCCGCAATCGGGGCGCAGGTCGAGGTTGGGCGCGCCGTCCGTCAAGAGGATGATGTAGTCCTGCCGGCACTGCCCCTGGGACAGCGCGTCGTTCGCCACGCCGCTGGTGCTCCCGTTCGGACCCGTGGGGTCGTTCACGAAATAATACTGCGCGTCGGCCATCATGCCGGCGAGCGGCGTCGCTCCGTAGGGGCGCGTCGCGAGGAGGACGTTCTGGATGGAGGCGTTGGTCTGCTGGCGCGTGCTCGTCTTCTCGTCGGCCGGGAAGGGGATCATCCGCCCCTCCCACGGCGGCGCCGCCGGGTTGCGGGCGCCCACCTCGAACATCTGCGCGGCGGCCAGGCAGCTCGCCGGCTTACCGGTCGCGGCGACGGAAGTGCCGGTCCCGTTCCACCCGGGGAAGTAGCTCCACATGCCGGTGAAGGGCGCCACGGCGACCTGCGGGTTGGGGCCCGTCGAGACGCCGATGCCCGGGTCGGTGTCCTGGTCGAACGTCATCAAACCGAAGCGCATCAGGTCCTGGAAGGAGCCGAGCGCGCCGTCCGCGTTGCGCAGGTACTGGCACCCGCTCGTGTTCGCGTCGAGCAAACCGAACGCGCGGGTGACGAGGGCGTTCGCGGGAAAGTCGGTCGCGTTGCCGCCGGCGCCCCACCCCTTGTGCCCGACGCCGTTCGGCGTGACGGCGCCCGGCAGACTCCCGGGCGCGTAGACGCATGCCGTCGCCGGGTTCGTCGACGTATCCATCGCGACCGGCCGGTGGTACTGCAGGTAGTAGCCGGTGTCGTACGGGGAGACGCCGTTGATCTGGTACTCCGTCGCGAAGGTGCTCCCCGCCGTGCGAGGCATCGCGATGCACCCGTACCCGTTCGTCGGCGTGCCCGTGAGCGACTGAAGAAGCGTGTTCCACCGGTTGGGCGAGGTGGGCGCGGCGCCGAAGGTGCACACCGGCGGGGTCGCCGTGTTGCACGTGACGTTGCACTGGTTGGTGCCGTTGACGTTGTCCTCCGGCAAGTGGCCGTCGATCATCCGCTCCATCGACCCCGAGTTGTCGATGAGGAGCAGGACGTTGGGCAGCGGCGGGTTGACGTCGAGCTGCTGCGCGCGCGCCCCCGCGCCGACGGCGAGGACGAGGGCGCCCGCCGACGACGCGATCAGAGTTCGAGCCACTTGACACTTCATGGACGTACTCTCCTCACCATGGACACTGGGTGGGCCCGGCCACATACCGCGCGCGTTGCATCTCGGTGTCCTCGTGCGAGTAGTTGGTCGTCCCGCCCAGCGTCGGCTTGGTGATCCCGATCGACGACGCGGTCACCTGGATGAAGCACATGTTGAGATTGAGGCCGTATCGCGCGGGGGCCGTCCACTTCTCGGGACTCGTAAGCTCGACGAAGAACGCGGGAACGGTCGTCGTCGTCCCCAGGCTGCCGGGTGCGATGCCGACCTGGTTCGGCGCGGTCGCGCCGCCGGAGCTCGATCCGTAGGCGATCGTGGGCGGGGCGGACCACGCCGCGATGAAATCCTGCATCTCGAGGCGACGGCAGGCCTTGATGAGCGGGTCACTCACGCCGGCGGGCAGCGGCAGCGAGACGCACGTATCCACCGTCTTGGGCGCCAGCATCTGCTGCACGTACGCCCCGATCCGGCCTGTGGAAGTCTCGCGGGCGACCCCAGTCGTCCCGTAGTCGGCCAGGTAATGTGTCTGGGTCGCCTGGCGCTCGGCGCCGCTCGTCTTGACCTCGGTCGACGCGGCGGCGAGGGCGAACAGGCCCACCGAGGCCAGCACGGCGAGCGTCATCGACACGACGAACATCGCCGCCCCCGTCTCGCGTTGCCGGCGCGCCGCGCGCCGCTTGGCCGTGTCCCTACGGGTACGCATCAGTAGAAGTACCTCGCCTGGTTGCGGAGAGCGACCTCGGTCGTCACGGTCCTCGCCCGCGCCCACTGGAGCGCGGTCGTGCTGTTGCAGCCACCCGGCTGGAGGCAGTAGCGGTAGATGTACGGGACGCCGCCGTCCGTCAGCGGGATGTTCACGCTGCGGTCGGCCTGGGCCGCGCGCGTCACGAGGCGCACGCGGATGGAGCGGATGCGCTGCGGCTTCGTCCCGGTCGTCGCGTCGTCGGCGGCGAGCTGATTGTGCGTGTCGCCGTTGCTGTCGAAGTCGTACGTCGTCAGCGTCGGCGTTCCGCCCGTCGTGTCCACCGACGTGTCGACGGTGAACGCGAAGTCGAGGTCGACCGCGTATTCGGCCACGACCTCCTCGGTGTCCGGGACGACGTTTCCGGCCGCGTCGAGGTACATCCGCGTCAGGTCGTACTTGTTCGGGTCGCCGGCGCCCGCCTCCGCCACCCCGGTGAACTGGTTGCCGAGCGCCGTCACGTCCTGCTGCGGCTCCTGGTCCGCCCCGGTCGGCGCCGGTCCCAGGATCTCCCAGCGGACGACTTGGACCGGGTTCACGAACCCCTGTCCCGCCGCGTTGCCCTGCACGCCGCACACCGTCCCGGCGTCCGTCGCCATGATCGGAGCGCCGGTCACGAGGACGTACGGCTGGAACGCGCCGTTGAGAACGAGGCCCGCCGTCTGGACGCCCTTGCATGTGGGGAGATACTGGGTGCACCCGGCGTTGTCGACGATGCGGACGATGAACTGCCTCGCGAGGTCCGACGACGGATGGAACAGGTTCGCCATCTCGGTGTCGGCCGCGGCCGTCGGCGTGTTCACGCCGGCTTCGTTCGTCGCGTTGTTGTTGTTGAGGACGCGATACGCCGCGGGCTGCGTCGAGAGCAGGATGGTCGTGCACGTCCCGCCAGCGGCGAGCGGGGTAATCCCTTGGATCTCGAACTGCTCCGAGCCCGTCATGTTGCCGGCGATCTCGATCTTGTCGGGCGCGATCGCGCCGTTCCAGCTCGACAGGGTGAGGCCGAGGGCCGAGTTCTGAGCCGGGGACCCCTCGTAGAGCCGGACTCCCTGGAGCTTGCCGATGCCCGGATACGTCGCCGCGGTGTTGGCGGCGACGTTCGGACCCCCGAGGACGTGGGCGATCCTCGGGTCGGCGAAGATGTTGGCCGTGCTCATGTAGCTCGCGCGGGCGAGGTCGGCGCGGAGCCGGTCGATCGCCGTCCGCAGCGACGCCTCGGCGGCGGAGGCGCGGACCTCCTCGTGGAAGGACCGCGTTGCCTCCTTCGAGAGGCCGACGATCGCGATGGCGACGAGGAGCCCGGCGAGCAGCGACACCGTGAGCTCGACGAGCGTGAAGCCCGCCCTCCGCCGGCGGCGGCGAGCGATAACCGATCGGGGGAGTCGCGGCGAGGCCTTCATTGGGTAGTGTTCTGGCCAATGGACGTCGTGACGTAAATCGATTGGTAGACCGACGGATCCGGGATGTCGGCCGTTGCGACGGTGCCGCAGACGCCGTCCGACGCGACCGGCGCCGACGGATCGCTCAGGCTGCGGGGCCAGAGGATGCGCAGATCCGCGCGGATCAGGTTGTCCTGCGAGTTGGCGATGCCGCCCTTGCCGATGGTCGTGTTGTTGACGAGGTACGTCAGCCGGATGTGGACGCAGAACTGTGCGTTCGCGAGGCTCGCCTGCGGCAGGTCGCGGCCGAGGATGTCGAAGCCCGGGCTGATCGGCGGGGAGGCCGCCGCGAGCGCGGTCGGAGCGAACCAGCCGCTCGGCACGCTCTTCAGGAACTGAGTGCTCGAGAAGTTGCTCTGCGACGGGTTGGTGGGGCTCGGCAGCGTCCAGGTCATCGCGTCCTTGCGAAGGCGCTCCACCCAGAGCTGGAGCAGCGAGTACGCGACGTCCCCGCGGCGCGCGTCAAGGTTGCTCTGCATGCTCGTCTTTTGCATGCTGATCACGGCGGCAGCGCCGACCGACATCATCGTCAGCGCCATGAGCACCTCGACCATCGTGTACGCGGCCGACGCCGCGCGGCGGCGCGATCGATCGCGGCGGGGGTGGAGGGACGCTTGCGTCGTCATGTCACTGGTGCGAGAAGAGGCGAGCCATCCCGTTGGGGGGGACGAGGACGCTCCGCAGCGTCCCGCCGCCGCTGCGCGCGACGAGCGCTTCGATCGGGTTCACGGTCGGCAGCTGCCCGTCGAAGGTGGGCTTCGCGACCGGGGCGTTGCCCGTGATCACGTAGGAGCGTCCGAGCGGCGTGTAACAGACGTAGCCGTTGGTGAACGCGGTCTTCGTCGCGGTGTTTCCGGTCGCGGCGGCGTAGGCGTAAAGGGTGGTCGTGATGCCCGCGTTCTGCTCGAGCTTCCCGTTCATGTTGAACCAGGCGATCGGCGTGAGGTTCGCGAGGGTCCAGTCGGTCGGCAGCTTGCAGTTGCCGAGGGGCGTCTCGGCGCCTCCGGTGCCCGTCGCGTTGGCGCTGACGGCCTCGTACATGAGGAAGGTGCCCCGACGGGTCGAGTCGGTCGGGTCGGCGTCGAGGCTCACGAGGACGGCGCCCCCCCGCCCGACGGCGCGCGTGCGCGCGTCGCGCAAGAAGCCCATGATCGACCCGGCGTCGTTGTAGGCGTCGCGGTCGTAGAGCATCAGCGACATCGAGGGGATCGCAAGGATGGCCAGGACGCCGATGATGATGACGACGACCATCAGCTCGATGAGCGTGAAGCCACGGCTCGGTGCGCGTCCCTTTGGCGACATGGACCTTCCCGAGGGGTGAGCTTCAGCAAGCCTCGTGCCCCCGGGCTTTTTCCCGCGTTCGTGCCTTGTTCCCGCGCGTGCGGCCGCGCTTGCGACCACCGATGCGTCGACTCGGCGCCCCCGGCGCGCAGCAACGATTTCCACCCCTTGCAAAACGTGCGGACCCGGCGCCGCGTTGTGCTACCAAAGGCCGGGCCCCTGCACCCATGCAACCGGTTCGACTCCCCTGCCAGCGGCTGCTCGCCGCGGCGCTCGTCGCCGCGAGCGCGGGATGCGACAAGCACGAGGAGTCCGCGAGCCCCCCGCCTCCCCCACCCCCGGCGTCCGCCGCATCCGCTCGCGCGGACGTTTGCGCGGGGGGCGGCGGGCAGGACACCGACGCGGTCAGCGCGCCGATGGTGCCGCGCGCCGCGGGGGGGTTCTGCCTCGATCCGCAGGGCGAGCCGAAGACGTACGGGGACAAGGGGAAGTTCTCGATGGACGAGGTGTGCACGACCGCCTTCGACGGCGAGTGCGACGTGTACAAGCGCTTCGGCCTCGATCGCGTCGTCGTCCTGCGTTACGTGGACGGCTCGGGGGCGCCGAGCAGCGTCGAGGTAAACCTCTCGCGCTTTCGCACGGTCGAAGGCGCGTACGCGATGTTCACGGACCGCGTGGTGGCCGACGGGGATCCGGCGCGCGCGACCGTGAAGACGTTCGCCGCCGGCGCCGCCGGCGCGATGAGCAGCAGCAACGCCTACGTGTGGCGGGGCAGCTACCTGGCGGAGCTGACGTTCGTGACGGAGGACGCGAAGATGACGCCGGAGGCCATGGCCAAGGCCAACGAGCGCTCCACCGGCGCCATCGCCAAGGAGATCGGCGACCGGCTGCCCGGCGGGACCGATCTGCCGGCGTCCGCGACCGCGCTACCGACGACATCCCGCATCGCCCTCGGCATCTCGTTCCACCCCAAGGACCCGCCGGGGCTCGACGGGGCCGGCTCCTCCGCGGTGGGGTACTACAAGGACGGCGAGAAGCGCTGGCGCGACGTGGCGATGGTGCGCGCCGACGCGGCGGGGGCGAAGGACTCCTTCCGCGCGCTTCGCCTCAAGCCCGGGGCGGTGCCGGTGAAGGCGCTGGGGGACGAAGCCGCGCTCTTCGTGGTGCAAGAGGCGCCCGATCGCGCGAAGGCCGAGTACGTGGCGGCCCGAAAGGGCGCGTTCGTCGGCGCCGTCGGGGACGAGGAGCTCGTCCTGGACACGACGACCCCGAGCGACAAGCTCGCGCCGCTCAAGCTGACGAAGGACGAGAAGATCGCGAAGCTCGCGGCGTGGCTCGCGGCGGCGAAGTGACCGGGCCGCACGCTCGCCGCTCGAAGCAGTCGTCCGGCAGGGAGCGCCGTTTGCGGGCGAGGCGCGTCGCCTCGACGAAGCGCGACGTGACCGGATCATGGTACCCGCTGGCGTCGGGGAGGTCCGGATCCGCCTCGCGGTGGTAGCGCACGATGCGCGCCATCAGCAGGTCGCGCACCCACTTGCCGACGAGCGACGCCATGCTGACGAGCAGGTGTCGGTCGTCGGCGTCGCGCACGAAGGCGATCCGCCCGAGGCCCGGGATCGAGTAGTCGCTTCGGGCGCGGCCCTCGACGTCGACCGCGTGGAGCCGTCCGCCCATGGGGCCGAAAGCGGCCGGGTACCGGTCGAACCCGCCCACCTTCCCGCACGTGACGACGACGTCGGCGTCCGACCGGCGGCGCGCCTCGAGCGCGAGGCGTTCCATGGCGTGAAGGTCGAGGTGAAAGCGCGTCAGTCCCTTGGCGACGCCCTCGTTGAGCCGGCGGGTGCAGGTGACGACGCAATCGACCCGCACGACGTCCACGCCCAGTTGTCCAAGCTTGGCGAGGTCCCCCGCGACGGCGGAGACGAGCGACTCGTCCGCGCAGAACCGCTCGCCCCGGGCGTCCCAGCACTGTCCGACGTGCGCTTCGGGGCAAGGCGCGCGCAGCGCGTCGTGGGGGTCGAGCGACAGGAGCTGGACGAGCGCGTCGGGCGAGACGAAGTCGAGGCCCATCCGCAGGGCGATCGCGCGGGCCCAGGCCTCGCCGAGGGACGTATCGCCGTGGACGACGAGCTTCTTCGAGTCGGCGAGCC
>Ga0070735_10003622_pt1 | contig 13453 bp, 14 predicted proteins | sample Coa_R1_FD_66443 | JGI IMG/M metagenome (GOLD analysis project Ga0070735, IMG submission 66443) | Surface soil microbial communities from Centralia Pennsylvania, which are recovering from an underground coalmine fire - Coalmine... | ecosystem: Environmental > Terrestrial > Soil > Unclassified ...
GCTCGCGGGCCCTGATTTGATCAAACTTTAGAGCCCAGCTCGGGGACAGGAGAGAGACTCTTTGAGCTTCCGCGTCATTCGCCGCGCGCAGGCGTCCTGGCAGGGAACCGTCCCCGCCGGTGGCGGTCGGCTGTCCGTGGGCAGCGGCGCCTATGAGGGACCGTTCAGCCTGCGCGCCCGCACGGAGGCCGTCGAGCAGGCCACGAACCCCGAGGAGCTGATCGGAGCCGCGCTGGCGGGCTGCTTCACGATGTCCCTGGCCAACCTGCTGGGCGAGGCCGGGCACCCGCCCGCCGACCTGCAGACCACCGCCGAAGTGCGCCTGGAGCAGCTGGAGGGCCGCTTCACGATCAGCGTGATCGAGCTGAGCACGGTCGGTCAGGTGCCGGGCGTGGACAGCGAGCGCTTCGGCGCCCTGGCGTCGGAGGCCAAGAACACGTGCACGGTCTCGCGGGCGCTGGCCGGGACCGAAATCCGCGTCACCGCGAGCCTGCTCGACTGATGCGCACAGGGACCAGCCGGGATGAGGCGAATGGAGTGAGTCGATGACCCTGTGCGTCCTCCCGCCGGCAGCGCCCGCATCGTCCGGCGAGCAGGCAGCCGCCGGGCCGCAGGCGGGCTTCGAACCCCTCGAGCAGAGCGTGCTGTCCCTGCGACCCGGCGCTCGCCACAGCCGGGACACGCGGGACGCCGAGGAGATCCTGTTCGTCCTGCACGGCACGGGCGAGCTCGCGTTCGGCAGCCAGCGCCACGAGCTCGAACCCGAGACCGGCGCGGACCTTCCGCCCGGCGAGCAGTACGAGCTCGCGGCCGGCGAGGCCGGCCTGCGGCTCGTGTGCGTACGCGTCCCCGAGCCCGAGCCGGCCGCGACCACTGCAACCCTCCGGCGCGTCGCCGACCAGGCCTCGCAGGAGGCGACCACCGACCGAGAGTTCCGGATCGTCGCGGACGCCGGCTCGGTCACCGCGTTCGTGGGCTACATCCCCACGGTGCGCGCGCCAGAGCACTTCCACACCTATGACGAGGTCATCTACGTGCTCGAGGGCGAGGGACGCTTCCACGCCGAGGGAGAGGCCCATCCCGTCGGCCCCGGCACGTGCATCGGGCTCCCCGCGCGGCTCGTGCACTGCCTCGAGAACACAGGCCCGGGCGTGATGCGAGTCCTGGGAGTCTTCCGACCAGCCGGCTCGCCGGCCGCCGCCTACTACCCCGATGGAACTCCGGCCCACTGAGGAGCGCCGGAGCCATGAGGAACCCCCATAGGAGGAGGTACATCGCAGTCATGAGTCGCAGCAGACTTGCTGTGCTCGCGCTCACGGCCCTGTTCGTCGTGGGCTGCGGGAGCAGCAGCAATAACAGCACCAGCAGCAGTAGCAGTAACACGAGCAGTTCGAGCAGCACATCCGCCTCGACCGGCGGCAGCACCTCCTGCACCGCGTCGGTCGGCATGGAGGGACCGATAACAGGCCCCGTCGCGGTGCTCGGCGAGGAGCAGCTGGCTTTCGCCAAGCTCGCCGCGCAGGATGACAACAAGGCCAACGGGACGAACATCACGGTCGTCCAGGGCGACACCCAGCTGACGCCGTCGATCGCCACGACGGTGACCCAGCAGATGATCTCGAACTCGAAGATCGTGGCGGTCGTCGGACCGGCCGGAAGCCAGGAGGTCGAGGCCGTGGGTCCGCTGTTCGGACGGGCGGGCATGGCGTTCATCTCGGGCTCGGCGACGAACTCGGCACTCACCGATGGGAAGAACCCGACGTTCTTCCGCGTGGTGTCGCGCGACGACGTCCAGGGACCGCAGGATGCCCACTACATCGTGAACAAGCTGCATCCCAAGGCATTGATGATCGTCGACGATCAGGAGGCCTATTCGACCGGCCTGGTGAGCGTGATGATCCCGATCTTCAAGGCTGCCGGGATCACCGTCGACCACGAGTCGGTCAGCCAGAAGCAGACCGACTTCTCCTCGCTGGTGGCCAAGGTCACCCCGCAGACGAGCGTCGTGGTGCTGCCATGGCAGGTTGCGGCCAACGCGCAGCAGTTCGGCAAGAACCTGGCCGAGCAGAAGAAGAGCGCCGTGATCTTCGGCACCGACGGTCTGTTCTCGCCGGGCACGTTCACGATCAACGGCTCCTACGTCTCCTCGTTCGGGCCGGACATCCGCGGCATCCCCAGCGACTCGAACCTCGTCACCGAGGCCAAGGCGGCCTACCCGAAGTTCGGGACGTTCGGACCCCCGGTGTACGCGGCCGAGCACGTGATCGACGAGGCGATCTCGACGGTGTGCAAGGGCGGTCAGACGCCCAGCCGCAGCAACGTGCTGGCGGCCATCAAGCAGACCAACGAGTCGAGCTCGATCCTCGGCCAGCCGATCTCGTTCACCCCTCATGGCGACCTCGCGGGCGGGAAGTTCTTCCTGTTCAAGATCGACGCGAAGGGCAACTACAACCTGATTCCGAGCAGCTGACCTGGCCCGGGGGCGGCGCTTGCGGGCGCCGCCCCCGGCCTTCGGGCACATGCACAAGTTCATCCAGGAACTAGTCAACGGTCTCACCACGGGCAGCGTCTATGCGCTGATCGCGCTCGGCTACTCGATGGTCTACGGGATCCTCAAGCTCCTGAACTTCGCCCACGGCGACCTGTTCATGGTCGGGGCGTTCATCGGCTACTTCGTGATTCAGTGGTTCGGCGGGCCGGCGGCACTCAGCGTCCCGGTGCCGATCGTGCTCCTGGTCATGTTCGTTCTGGCCGGCGGGGGTGTCGGCGCGCTCGGGGTGGTCATCGAGCGCTTCGCCTACCGGCCGCTGCGCGACGCGCCGCGGATCGCGCCGCTGATCACGGCGCTGGGCGTCTCGTTCTTCCTGGAGAACACGGCGCTGCTGTTCTTCGGCGCCTCGTACCACATCTATAACACCTCGGACTTCATCCCCTTCTCGAGCGGGATCCACATCGGGGCGCTCGATATCGACATGGCGCGGATCATGGTCATCGTCCTGAGCGTCGTGCTGATGATCGGCCTGCGCCTGATCGTCAACCGCACGCAGCTCGGCCGGCAGATGCGAGCGGTGGCGACGGACCGCGAGGCCGCCGAGATGCTCGGCATCAACGTCGACTACACGATCGCGGCGACGTTCTTCCTGGGCTCGGCCCTCGCCGGGGTCTCAGGCGTGATGTGGGGACTCGTCTTTAACAGCGTCTGGAATTACATGGGCTTCCTCGCCGGCCTGAAGGCGTTCACCGCAGCCGTGGTCGGCGGCATCGGCTCGATCTCGGGAGCGGTCCTGGGCGGTCTGCTGATCGGCCTGGCCGAATCGTTCATCACCGGCTACGTCTCCTCCACCTACACCAATCTGATCGTGTTCGGGATCCTGATCGCAGTCATGCTCCTGCGTCCCAGCGGCCTGCTCGGCCGCGTCCAGCTGCAGAAGGTATGAGCTCGCAGGGCCCCTCGATCGGCGTCGATGAGTGGGTGGCCCGCTCCGGTGAGAGGCGTGGCTACTCCCCGGGCTGGGACGGCCTGCTCGAGCGCATAAACGATCGCGTCAACTGGTGGCTGGGACTGGCGCTCGCCGCGGGTATCGGCTTCGCATTCGGGCAGGCCGGCTTCAGCAGCTTCGTCATGCAGGTGGCGTTCAACGCCCTGCTCCTGGCCCTTCTAGCGGTCGGGCTGAACATCGCCGTGGGCTGGGCAGGGCTGCTCGACCTGGGCTACATCGGCTTCTTCGGCTTCGGCGCCTACGGGTTCGCGCTGCTGTCCTCGAACCAGCTGAGCTCGAGCGGAGTGCACCTTCAGGCCTGGGAGTCGGTGCCGCTCGTGATGATCGGGGGCGCGATCCTCGGCCTGCTCGTCGGCTTGCCGTCGCGGCGGCTGATCGGCGATTACCTGGCGATCGTGACCCTGTTCTTCGGCGAGGCGTTCGTCGAGTTCACCAATAACGTGGCACCGTCCAAGTTGGGCGGCCCGAACGGGATCTTCGGCCTGGATCCGATCCGGGGCTTCGGCAGCCAGATCATCAGCCTCAAGGGCTACTACTACCTGATGCTGGTCCTGCTCGTGGTGACCATGGTCGTCCTGCGACTGCTCGACACCTCGCGCACGGGCCGAGCGTGGCGTGCGGTCCGTGAGGACCCGCTGGCCGCGTCGCTGATGACCGTCCCGGTCAACCGGGTGAAGCTGATGGCGTTCAGCTTCGGCGCGATGGTCGCCGCCCTGGCCGGGGCCGCCTTCGCCGCCGAGCAGACAAACGTGTTCCCGACCAACTTCGACACCTCGTATCTGATCCTGATCTACGCGGCGCTGATCCTCGGGGGCGCGGGCAGCATGGCGGGCGCCGTGCTCGGCGCGGTCGTGATCGAGGCCACCTACGACGGCTTCCTGCGAAGCCCGCACTGGGCGGGCGTGATCTTCTATGGCCTGATCCTGCTCACCCTGCTGGTGAAGCTCCGCCCCTGGAGACGTCTGGCGGGCGTGCTCGTCGGAACCGTCGTCTTCGGGTTCGTCGTCTACGCGATCGTGCACGCCATCAGCCCGTCGGCCACGGCCGGCGGGCCCCAGTCCGGCGGGTTCGTGGCCGACCTCGTGCGCAACTGGGTGATCGTCCCGGCCCCCAAGGCCGGCACGATCCCGGCCGGGCCTGGAAATCTCGAGTTCGCGGCCGTGATCTGCCTGCTGATCGCGCTCGTGCAGCTTCGCGGCCGTTGGCGGTCGATCCTCATGATCCCGACCATCTACCTGGCGGCCTGCGCGTGGGAGTCGCGCCTGGTTGGCCAGCCTTCGATCACGCGCGTGATCCTCACCGGCGCGGTGCTGATCGTGATGATGAACTCTCGCCCGCAGGGGTTGCTGGGAGTCAGGCGAGTGGAGATCGTCTAGCCATGGCGTTGCTCGAGCTCGATCACGTCTCGCTGGCCTTCGGGGGGCTGAAAGCTCTGTCCGAGCTCGAGCTCACCGTCGACCAGGGCGAGGTGGTGAGCATCATCGGCCCGAACGGCGCGGGCAAGAGCACGGTCTTCAATGTCATCACCGGCCTTTACACCCCGACCGGTGGCGACGTTCGCTTCGAGGGCCGTTCGCTGGTCGGGCTCCGACCGGACAAGATCACCCGGCGCGGGGTCGCGCGCACGTTCCAGAGCCTGCGCCTGTTCCTGAACATGAGCGTGATCGAGAACGTGATGGCCGCTACATATGGCGGGACACGCGCCACGCCGCTGGAGCAGATCCTGCTGCTACCTCGCCGCTGGAGCGAGGGCCGCCGGGTGCGGGCCGAGGCGGAGGCCCTGCTGTCCTTCTTCGGGGAACGACTTGCCGGCTACCGCTGGGAGCAGCCCGCTTATTCCCTGTCGTATGCCAACCGGCGGAGGCTCGAGATCGCGCGGGCGCTGGCCACCAAGCCGAAGCTGCTGCTGCTGGACGAGCCGGCGGCGGGAATGAACCCCAACGAGACGCACGAGGTGACCGAGCTGATCGGACGGCTGCGTGAGGAGCTCGGGATCGGGATCCTGGTCATCGAGCACGACATGCACGTGGTCGCCGGGTGCTCGGATCGCGTGATCGCGCTCGACCACGGGATCGAGATCGCGGCCGGCAGCTTCGAGGAGGTGGCCAACCACCCGGCGGTGGTCGAGGCCTACCTGGGCCGTGACCCGGAGGCTCTGGCGGGCGATGCTGCTTAGCCTCGACGGGATCACCACCTACTACGGCCAGATGCGGATCCTCGAGGGGATCTCGCTCCAGGTCGGTCCCGGGGAGCTCGTGTGCCTGCTCGGCGGCAACGCCTCGGGCAAGTCGACGACGCTGAAGACCGTGCTCGGCCTGGTCAAGCCGCGAGCCGGTCGGGTGGTCCTGGACGGCGAGGACGTGACCGCGCGGCCGGTTCCGCATCGGATCGCGCGGGGAATCGCGATCGTGCCCGAGAACCGCCGGCTGTTCGGCGACATGACCGTGCGCGAGAACCTCGAGCTGGGCGCCGTCCTGCGCGATGGCTCGACCTTCGACCAGGATCTCGAGCGCGTGCACACGCTGTTCCCGCGGCTCTACGAGCGCCGCGCTCAGCTCGCGGGAACGCTGTCCGGCGGCGAGCAGCAGATGGTCGCGATGGGGCGGGCGCTCATGTCCCATCCCCGTCTGCTGCTGATGGACGAGCCCTCGATGGGTCTCGCCCCCGCGCTCGTGCAGCAGAACTTCCGCATCATCAAGGAGGTCCACGAATCCGGCGTGGCGGTGCTCATGGTCGAGCAGAACGCGACGATGGCGTTGTCGATCGCGGATCGCGGCTACGTGCTCTCGACCGGCCAGATCGTCCTCGAGGGCGCGGCTTCGGAGCTCCTGAAGTCAGAGGACCTCAAGCGGGCCTACCTGGGCGCCTGAAACCGCGGCCAACCGCGCGGACCCCGGGTCGGATCCAGGGGTCGGCCCGTTCATCCGCGCTCAGCGCGGCCAGACGCGCTCACCCCGCGCCGGGACCGGGGGTGGGCGCGGTTAGCCGCGCCCAGGCTCGCTCGCATCACTCCCGCCATCATTACCACCGCCATGAAGGTCTTCATCTCCAGCGACATCGAGGGCACGGCGGGGATCGTCGACTGGGAGCAGGTGCGCGGTCCGGGCCCCGAGTATGAGATCGGCCGCCGGCTCCTACTCGACGAGGTGAACGCGGCCATCGACGGTGCCGTCGAGGCGGGCGCCACCCACGTCCTCGTCAATGACGCCCACCGGACGATGTTCAACCTCCACCCGGGCGCGCTTCACGGCGCCTCCTACCTCTCGGGCCGGCACAAGCCCCTGTACATGATGGAGGGCCTCGACGACACGTTCGACGCCGTGTTCATGGTCTCCTACCACGGCTCGATCGGCGCCGAGCGCGCGGTCCTCTCGCACACCTACAACCCACTCGCGATCTGGGAGGTCCGCCTGAACGGCGTGCCCGTCGGCGAGAGCGCCCTGAACGCGCTGGTGGCCCTGCATCACCGGGTGCCGGTCGTGCTCATCACCGGCGACGAGGCCACCGCCGACGAGGCCCGGCCGTTCATGCCCGGCATCGAGGCCGTGGTGGTCAAGCGCTCGATCACCCGCTTCTCGGCCGAGAGCCTGCACCCGGACCGCGCGTGCGAGCTGATCCGAGACGGAGCGATCCGCGCCCTGGGGCGAGCCCAGGCGATCGCCCCACCCGCGATCGAGCTGCCGGCCACACTCGAGGTCACCTTCCTGACCTCGGACATGGCCGAGATGTCGAGCTGGCTGCCGGGGGTCGAGCGAACCGAGGCCCGCATCGTCAAGCTCACCGACGACGACCCGCTGCGCCTCTACCGCACCTTCATCACGCTGATCGCCCTCACCCGATCGATCGTCGAGCGCTGAGCGCCAATCAGCTGGCCGCGGCCCGCAGCACTCCCTCGACCTGCGAGGCCAGGATCGCAGGCAGCACGCGCTGACCGAGCGCGCTCAAGATGCCGTTGAAGCTCGCCTCGGCACTCCAGCGCACCTCGCAGCCATCGGCGTCACCATCGCCGTCGAGACTGATCTCCAACGCCAGCTCGGCGTCGTACTCGCCGCCGCGGCCGCGGCACACCAGTCGCACGTGCTCGCCTTCGCGCCGCTCGGCCACCTGCACATCGACCCACAGCGGCGTCTCGCCGAGTGCCGTGCTGGGGGCGACGAGGACCGAGAACGAGTCCTCGTCTGAAACCTCGACCTCCTCGACCGCAGGCAGGGCACGTTCGAGCTCGCGCGGGTCGCTGAGGCGCGACCACATGACCTCGCGCGATGCCTGCACGCTCAGCGAGCCGTCGGCCCTCATCGCGAGCTCACATCCACGTGGCTCGACTCCTGCCCGCGCAGCAGCCGCCAGACCCGCTCCGAGGAGTTGTGGCTGTCTGAGACCAGCGGGGCGTCCGGACCGAGCGCATCCTGGATAGCGGAGCAGATCGTCGCCAGCGGGGCGCCGCCACCCTCGCCCATCCCCTTGGCGCCGTTCGGGGTGAACGGCGAGGGCGATTCGATGTGGTCGGTCTTCAGCTCCGGAATGTCGAGCGCCGTGGCCACGCGGTAGTCGTAGAAGTTGGCATTGAGGAGCTGGCCCTCCGGCGAGTAGTTGAACGCCTCGTGCAGCGCCGCGGCGATGCCGTGCCCGGTCGCACCGTGAACCTGCCCCTCGACGATCTGCGGGTTGATCCGCCGCCCGCAGTCATCGACGGCGCCGTACTGGAGGATCCTCACCTGGCCCGTCTCCTCATCGAGCTCGATCACGCAGGCATGGACCTGGATCGCGTAGGTCAGGGTGAGGTTGCCGCGCTTGGTCTCGGGGTCGGGCACCTGGAACGGGGGCCGGTAAACGTACCGGCAGTTCAGGCTCACGGAGTCGGCGATCTCGGGCGGCAGCACGGCGTTGTTGGCGTAGACCACGTTCGCGATCCCGATCAACGGGATCGCCCGCTCGCTGTCGCCGCGATAGCTCGCCACCCCTCCGTCGAGGACGATGTCCGCCTCCTCGCAGCCGAGCACCGCCGCGCCCACCTTGATGATCTCGGCCCGCAGCCGGCGGGCGGCTCCGATCGCCGCATTTATTCCCGTCACCGCGAACTGGCTGGCGTAGGTGCCGGAGAACCCGACATACGCGCTGTGCTCCTTGTTGAACCCGGCGTTGACCCTCACGTCCCCGGGCTCCACCCGCAGGATGTCGGCGATCACCTGGGCCGCCGTCGTCTCGTGTCCCTGACCGGTCGGGCTCGTCCCGAGCGTGCAGTAGATCTCCCCGTACAGGTCGAGCTTGACCGTGGCCGCCTCGCCGTTGCCCGAGAACGGAAGGTCGGGGTTGATGATCCGGGCCTGGCCGAAGTTGTTCGTGCCCGAGTCGAGCGTCGAGCCGATCCCGATCCCGATCCGCTTCCCCGCGGACCCTCGCTTCTGAAGCTCGCGCGCTCCATCGTAGTCGATCAGCGAGAGCGCCTTGTCGAGCGCTCCCGGCAGGTCGCCCGAGTCGTACACGCAACCGTTGGGCGTCTCATACGGGTAGTCCTCGGGCTGCACGTAGTTCTGCTTGCGCAGCTGGACCGGGTCGAAGTCCAGGCGCCGCGCGACGGTGTCCACGATCCGCTCGATCATCCACAGGTGCTGCAGGCGGCTGTAGCCGCGGTTGGGGACGGTCGGGCACTTGTTCGTCATCGTCTCGGTGTAGTCGACGTGGACGTGCTTGAAGCGGTAGCAGCCCGGCGTGACCTGCGACCAGATCACCGCTCCGAGCGGCTCGTAGTGCAGGTAGGCGCCGGCGTCGTCGAACGCCCGGAGCTTGAAGCCGAGGATCGTGCCGTCGGCCATCACCGGCACCTCGATGTCCAGGAACGTGCGCTCGTTGCCCATCCCGCACGAGAGCAGGTTCTCCGAGCGGTACTCGGTCCACTTCGCCGGCCGTCCGGCCTTCCGCGAGATCAGCGCCAACGCGGCCACCTGCGGGTACATCGCGATCTTGTTGCCGAAGCCGCCGCCCGAGTCCTGGTAGCGCCACAGCAGCTGGTCCTGGCGGACGCCCAGCGAGGGTCCCATCACCTGCGAGGCGAACATCGGGAACTGGATGTTCGAGACGATCTCGACCTGCCCTGTGCCCAGGTCCCAGTTGACGAGCGCGCCCTGGCACTCCAGCGGCGTCGAGGAGAAGCGGTGGAAGTGCAGCCGCTCGATCCGCACGACGTGGTCGGCGTTCTCGAGGGCCCAATCGATGTCGCCGTAGTCGTAGATCCCCTGCCAGGCCAGGTTCGAGCCCACCTCTTCGTGCAGCACCGGGCTGCGCGGGTCGGCGGCCTCGACCGCGTCGACCACCGCGGGCAGCGGCTCGTACTCGACCTCTATCAGCTCGGCGGCGCTGCGGGCCAGCTCCCGCGTCTCGGCCATCACCATCGCCACGGCGTCGCCCTCGTAGCGGGCCTTCAGGGCGAGCGGGTACTCGACGATCCTGGCCGCGGGATCGGGCGCGATGCGGAAGAACGGCTCGCAGCGCTCGGCCATCTCGGCGGCGGTCATCGTGGCGTACACCCCCGGCAGCGCATCGGCCTTGGAGGTGTCGATGCGGCGGATGTTCGCGTGGGCGTGAGGGGAGCGCAGGAAGTGCACGTAGCCCTGGCGGAACATCCAGGTGTCGTCCACGAACTGCCCTTGGCCCTTCAGCAGGCGCCGGTCCTCGGTGCGCGGAAGGCTGCGCCCGGTGTAGCGGCCGAGCTCGTGCTCGACCGATTCGATCGTCTCGACCACCGCGCGGGTCACACCCCCACCTCCACCTCGCCGGACGCCGCCGCCCGCACCGCGCGGACTATGTTCTGATAGCCCGTGCAGCGGCAGATGTTGCCCTTCAGCGCGCGGCGGATCTCGTGCTCGGAGGGATCGGGGTTTCGCTCGAGCAGGTAGCTCGCGGCGAGGACCATTCCCGGCGTGCAGTAGCCGCACTGGACCGCATGCTCGGTGTTGAACGCCTGCTGGAGCGGCGTCAGCTCGGCCTCCGGCGGCGCCAGCCCTTCGACCGTGGTGAGCTCGCAGCCGTCGGCCTGGACGGCGAGCATCATGCAGCTCTTGATCAGGCGGCCGTCGCACCGCACGGTGCAGGCCCCGCAGTTGCCCGTGTCGCAGCCGATGTGCGTGCCGCGCAGGCCGAGCGTGTCCCGGATGAAGTGCACGAGCAGTTCCTGCGCGAGCACGGTGCGCTCGTAACGCTCGCCGTTGATCGTCACCTTTATGGCGTGGGCGCCTGCCATCGGCTCACCTCTCAGTCGCTTCCACGATCGCGCGCCGGACCACGACCGCCGCCATCTCCCGGCGGTACTCGGCGCTGGCATGGACGTCGGAGACGGCTGCGAGGCCCGCGCCAAGATTGGCGCACGCCTCACGGATGGCCTCGGGGCTCGCCTCGAGCCCGCTCAGCCGCTCCTCGAGCTCGGGCAGCCGGACGGGCGCTCCGGCCAGGGCGCTCACAACCACTCGCGCGCCCGAAATCGTCCCGTTCACCTTCAACGCCGCGCACGCCCGAGCAAGTGCCCACGAGTCCGCGTCGGCCACGGTCACCGTGCTGTAACCCACGCCGAGCTCCCCGCGCGCCGGAACGTGGATCGCGATCAGCAGCTCTCCGGGTCGCACGGCCGTGTCGAAGGGACCGTGGAAGAACTCCTCCGCGGACACCGAGCGGAGACCGTCCGCCCCCAGGATCTCCATCTTGGCGTCGAGGGCGACGAGCAGCGGCGGGAAGTTCGAGGCCGGGTCGCTGTAGCAGGCGTTGCCGCCGATCGTGCCGCGGCAGCGCACCTGCTGATCGGCGATCCCGCCGGCCACCTCGGCCAGCTTCGGATGTGCCCCGCGCAGCGAGGCCGAGTTGTCGAGCTCGTCGTAGGTCACCGCCGCCCCGATGCGCACGCTGCCGTCGACTGCGACGTCGATCGAGCGCAACTCCTCCAGGCGGCTGATGTCGACGAGCAGGTCGCACTCGGCGAGCCGGTGCTTGAGGACGTTGATCAGGCTCTGCCCGCCGGCCAGGGCGCGCGCACGGCGACTGGACCGCAGCGCCTCGACAGCGGCCTGTGTCGAGGTTGGACGCTCGTACTCAAGTGACCGCAGCAGCACCGGGACCCTCTCCTCGCTCGCACCCGATCCTCGTACATTTGATCAAGTCCGTCAAGACGTCATCGCCCCCGCCCGCAGCGAGAACAGCTCGTCGCCGCCCATCTGCTGGGCGATCAGGTTGGCCGTGCGGGCCAGGTGGTTATGAAGCTCGAACGCTGCGGCCTCGGGGTCACACTCGACGCAGGCTCGGAGCAGCCGCTCGTGCTCACGCTGGCGCTCCTCGAGGTTCTGGCGCACCGGCAGCACGGCGAAGCGGTAGCGCTCACTGCTCTCCCACAGCGGCCGGATCAGCCGCGACATCCACCGCGAGCGAGCCGCGTCGTAGAGGGCGAAATGGAACGCCGTGTGCGTCGCCCACAGCCGCGCGAGATCGCGCTGCTGGCGGCTGGCTCTGACGTAGGCGGCGAGCTTCTCCGAGGCCAGGATCGCGTCCTGCTCGCCGAATCGCTCGGCCGCATGGCGGATGGCCAGCGTCTCGAGCGCGAGCCGGGCCTCGTATACCTCGCGCAGATCCTCGATCGAGAGCTCGGTCACCCGCGCCCCCCGATGGGGGACGTTCTCGACCAGCCCCACCGCGTCCAGCAGCCGCAGCGCCTCGCGGATCGGCATCGGGCTCATGTCGAGCACCTCCGCGAGATCCTCGATCGGCAGTCGCTCTCCGGGCGAGAGCACGCCGGTGACGATCGCCTCGTGCAGCGTCGCGTATGCCCGCTCGGCCAGTGTGCGGTGGCCCCCGGCGGGGCGCAGCGCCGCGAGTCGCTGCGGCGCCGGAGTCATCGCTGCGACCAGCTGTGCTCGAGACCCCGGATCAGCGCGGCGATCGCGGCGTTGAGCGGCGTCGGCACGCCGTACTCGAGCCCGAAGCGCACGATCCCGCCGTTCATGGCCTCGATCTCGGTCGGGCGCCCGGCGAGCACATCCTGGAGCATGCTGGCGCGGTGCTCGTAGGCCACGCGCGCCGCGTGGTCGACGAGCTCGTCGGGGTCGGAATCGAGCTCGATGCCCTGGGCGTCGGCCACCGCCTTGCCCTCGTCGACCAGCGCGGTGACGAGCGCCCGAGTGCCCTCGAGCTCGCACACGCGCCCGTGCGTCAGCTGCGTGAGCGCGCCCACCGGGTTGGTGGCGGCGTTGAAGATGAGCTTCGTCCATTGGGCGCCACGGGCATCCTCGAGCGCTTTTGCCGGCATCCCGCCGGCCGTCATCGCTTCGGCCAGGCGCTGGACCTGGGACATCGAGGCCGGCCGGGGCTCGAACGGCCCGAGCCAGGTGTCCCCGCGCGTGTCCATCTGCACGACCCCCGGCTCGAGCACGCGCCCGGCCGGGAACGTCGTGCCCCGGATCACCCGCTCGGCGTGCTCGGCGATCACCTCCTCGTTGCCCACGCCGTTCTGGACGGACGCGACCGCGCCGCCCTCCCGGAAGGCGTGTGCGCAGGCCTCGAGCGCAGCGCCGGTGAACATGCTCTTGGTCGCCACGACCCCGAAGTCGCACAGAGGGAGCTGCGCCGGGTCGGTGGTCGCCCTGACGCGAGCTGTGAGCTCCGCCTCGCCGACCAGGCGCAGCCCGTCCTGGTTGATCGCGTCCACGTGGGCCTGGCTCACGTCGTAGGCGTGAACCTCGACTCCATCCACCTGAGCCAGATGAGCGGCGAACAGGCTGCCCACAGCGCCGCAGCCGACGACCGCGACCCTCACGCGCCGACCACCTCCGGGCGCTCACGGGCCAGCGCCCACGAGGCCTCCTTGGCCTTGATCAGCCGGTGGACGGTGGCGGTGATCGGGACGGAGACTCCGTGCTTCTGCGCCTCCCGGACCACCGCGCCCGCGATGAAGTCGACCTCGGTCGGATGCCGCATCA
>Ga0070735_10003623_pt1 | contig 13452 bp, 14 predicted proteins | sample Coa_R1_FD_66443 | JGI IMG/M metagenome (GOLD analysis project Ga0070735, IMG submission 66443) | Surface soil microbial communities from Centralia Pennsylvania, which are recovering from an underground coalmine fire - Coalmine... | ecosystem: Environmental > Terrestrial > Soil > Unclassified ...
GCAATGGAAATCCACAGACTGAAGTCTGTGCCACTTACAAATCGAAGTCCCGCACCGGTTTTTCCACCGGCTGGTCCTTGGCTTTCTTGAGGGCTTCCTCGAATTTGCGGTTGAGTACGTCTTCCTTCTGGCTCTCAGCCACCCACGAATCGCGAAATTTATCTTCGCGCTTCTGCGCCTGGTCGGCGAGGATGCGCGCTGCGTCACTGATGTCCACGTCGGGTGCGGCTTTTACCGGTGCGACGTGTCCAAGCACGACGCCCAGCTCAGTATCGACGGTCAGTTTCGCATCGCAGCAAGGGCAGTTGACGACAATGGTCGGCGCTGGCTTCTTCGACATTCCGCCATTTTACGCTCAAATGCCTCCATAGGACAGGCCTCAACTTGCGCGTTGGGCCCGGCAATCGCATCCGGCCTGCGCTCAGAATTCGCATGAAAAAGCTGCTTCGCACACGCCAAACATTTAATCCACTTCCTCTCTTGATTTTCCCTTCACGACAGTTGCAAAATCCGTACATGGCTCTGGAATTCACGACCTCATGTCTCAAAGACTCGATTGATCTGCTGCGCTTTTACAAACGTCTGGCCGACCGCGCTATCGCCCAGGTATCGGACGAAGGCCTTTTCGCAACGCTGGACCAGGAATCCAATTCCATCGCCGTCATCGTCAAGCATCTGGCCGGAAACATGCGCTCGCGCTGGACCGACTTTCTCACCAGCGACGGCGAAAAGCCGGATCGCGACCGCGATTCTGAATTCGAGGCCCCGCCCAAGACGCGCGAAGAAATGCTGGCGCTCTGGGAATCCGGTTGGCAGTTGGCGTTCGATGCGCTGGCTCCATTGACCGACGCCGATCTCGCCCGCACCGCCTACATCCGCAGCGAAGCCCATTCCGTCATGCAGACGATTCACCGCCAGGTAGCGCACTACGCGTATCACGTCGGGCAAATCGTCTATCTAGCCAAACATTTTGCCGGCCCCGACTGGAATGCCCTGACGATCCCGCGCCGCAAATCCGCGGAGTTCAATTCCCGTGTAGCCGCCGGCAAAGCCTCACAGCGCTAGGCCCGCTCTTTTGTCTTCTGAGCGAAGCGAAGAATCTCTCTTGGTGTTTTCGTCACCGTCAAATCGAAGAGAGATTCTTCGCTTCGCTCAGAATGACAAATCGTGACCTTGTTGGGACCAGATCCAGCCCGAGATCCGGTGGGCCATATCTTTGTAGGGCACGGCTTCAGCCGTGCCGAATTACCAAGCAGAAGTGCGGCTTTAGCAGCTGGCTGTTCCTAATTTAGTTGTTGCATAAGTTTCCAGCCGCAGAGCTTTGGCGCTCTCCAACCCAGCCGAAGAGTTTCTATGATCACCCGACCTCGAAATGGCCAGCGGCTAAAGCCGCATCGGACCAACGCACTTCACGGCACGGCTGAAGCCGTGCCCTACAAAGACTCGAGCAAGCTGTCAAAATGGAATTTGCAACACCCGCTCTCAATCCTGTGCCGCCAAAACATTTCGTCGTACAATATTGTTCTAAATCGTAATCATCGACTGGGGAGCGGCCGGGCCTTGCCCGGCTGCCGGGAGGCGATTTCATCATGGGGTGCGGAAGCGGTTTCACGCGGCGCGAAATTTTGCGTGCGGGCTCTCTCGCGGCGGCAGGATTGCTGACCGGCGCGGCGCTGGGAGCGGCCCAGGCCAGGAAGGGAATGCGCATCGATATCCATGCGCATCTCTGGACCACCGACTATCTCGATCTCTGCCAGAGCTACGGCAACGTGGACACCGGCACGCAGCGCAACAAAGGCGCGGGCATGGGCCAGGAAGAAATGGACAAGCGCTTTGCCCAGATGGACGCCAACGGCGTCGAAATGCAGATTCTCGACATCTGCCCGCAGGCGCCGCATTTTGAAAATAAGGAACACGCCGTAAACGCGGCGCGCAAAGCGAATGATCTGTACGCCGAGGCCGTCAGCCGCTGGCCCAAGAGATTCAAGGCCTTTGCCGCCGTGCCGCTGCCCCACGTGGATGAAGCGCTCAAAGAGCTGGAGCGCGCGCTCGATCAATTGAAATTTGTCGGCGCCACCATCACCACGTTCATCGGCAACCGTTCCGTCGCCGATCCCGCCTTCGCTCCTTTCTACCAGGAGCTCAATCGCCGCGGCACGGTGCTCTACATTCACCCATCCGGAAACGGTGTCGATTCTCCGTTCGTAATTCCGTTCAATCTGCGCTGGGCCATTGGCGCGCCGATGGAAGACACTGTTTCCATCATGCATCTGATCGAAGCCGGCATCCCGCAGAAATACCCCAAACTGAAAATCGTGAATTCGCATCTCGGGGGAATGATCCCAATGGTGTTTCAGCGCCTGGACAATATTTCCAAGTGGGAGCATCCGCTGCCGGAGTTGCCGACGGTCACCGCGAAGCGCATGTGGTATTGCAGCGTGGGCCACGGGCACCCGCCGGCCCTGCGCGCCGCTGTCGATTCGATGGGCGCGGACCGCATCTGCCTGGGCACCGATTTCCCGTATGAAGCGGGAGTGCTCTTCGATCACGCCGTCCAGTACATCAGCCACTCGGACCTGAAACCCGAAGACGCGGAGAAAATTCTCGATCGCAACGCCGCCTACGTGCTCGGACTCGCGTGAGCACGACTCAAACTCCGGCCACCGCGGCCGCCCGGACGAAACTCACGCCCAATCAGATCCGCAGCTTCTGGGCCGCGTGGGGCGGCTGGAGCATGGACGGGATGGATTCGTTCATCTACTCCCTGGTCCTGGTTCCCGCGCTCACCGATCTGTTGCCGCGCTCCGGAATTCCCGCGACTCCCGCGAATGTCGGTTACTACGGCGGCGTGTTTTTCACTTTATTCCTGATCGGCTACGGCACGGCGCTCGTCTGGGGGCCGATTGCCGACCGCTTCGGCCGCGTGCGCACCATGATGTTCAGTATTTTGTGTTTCTCGCTGTTCACGCTGCTGGCCGCGTTTGCCACCGGCGTCTGGAGCCTCGCGGTATTCCGCTTCATGGCCGGAGTTGGAATCGGCGGCGAATGGTCCATCGGTGCGTCGCTCGTTTCCGAAGACTGGCCCGAGGAGCGGCGCACCATGGGCGCGGCGTTGATGCATACCGGCTACTACATTGGATTTTTTCTCGCGGGCATCGCCAATATTTTTATCGGCAGCCACTACGGCTGGAGAGCCATGTTCGCGCTGGGCGGCGTGCCCGCGCTTTTGATCGGATTGATCCGCAACAACGTCCACGAACCCGCGCGCTGGGAAAACAAGGTGCAGGAGCTCGGCGGCAAGTGGAAGATGCACAGCGCGTTTCTGAAACTTTTTTCTCCACAATACCGCAAGCGCACGATCGTGAATTCCCTGTACCTAATCGTATCGCTGGCCGGACTGTGGGCCGGATCGGTGTACGCGCCGACGGCCATGACGTACATCGCGCAGCGAACCGGGCACACCGCCGCGGAGGGCGCGCGCCTCGCGTCCTACTCCACCGCGCTGCTCGGCGTTACCACCGTGCTCGGCGCGCTGATCGTGCCGCTGCTCGCCGATTGGCTGGGCCGCCGCGCCACGCTGGCCATTTTTTACGTGATCATGATGTTTGCGATCTGGCTGGCCTTCGCCCGCGTTTTTTACATGCAGCAAAACGCCGTGGCCTGGTTCCTGGTGTGTTCGGCGCTCCTCGGTCTCGGCGGAGCGAACTTCATCGTCTATTCCTTTTGGCTGCCGGAGCAATACGGAACGGAGTGCCGCGCCAGCGCCTTCGCCTTCATCACCAATCTGGGCCGCTTTTTCGCCGCGGGATTCACATTTTTAGTGGGAGCAGGGATTCGCCATTTCCAGACCTTCGGAATTCCGGTGGCCATGATGGCGCTGGCGTTTGTGGTGGGACTCGCGCTCGTTCCCCTCGGCAAAGAAACCAAGGGTAAGCCATTGCCTGCGTGATTCCGTGGCACAGACTTCAGTCTGTGGGTTTCCGCTAATTCGCCCAGCCCGTTCACTTCGGCCATGACCACATGGAACCTCACAGACTCAAGTCTGTTCCACCGGTGTTTGACTGGCCTCAGTTTAAATTTGTGAGTCTTTCTCTGGCTCCGCGGGCAACATCCACAGCCCGGCGATTTTTCCGGAGGGGTCGAACGCCAGCCGCACAATGATCTGCCCGTTTTCAAAATCGCAGCGTACGTTGACCAGGTCGGATTCGGGATCCTTGCGCGCCGAGCGGATGCTCTTGAAGGCGCCGAGGTGGGTCATCACGTGCATCCACGAGCCCTGCAGCCGGTCGGTGGGCATCGTGTCCTTCATCCGTTGCGTGAACTTGGCGTTCACTTCGGCGAAGTGCTGTTGCTGCAGCAGTCCGGTGATCGCGCGGGCCGCGGCCTCCATGCTTTCCGGGCTGAGGTCGGAAAGCGGCGCGATCCGGAAGTCGGTGATGCGGTCCGTATCGTCGAACATCAGCTTCAATTCCACTTTGAAATGTTCGAACTGGCTTTTCGAAACGTAAATCGGCTGGCCCTGCACGGTCCTGGTGGTTTGTGAAATTTGCGATTGGAACGCGCCGGCCGAATCGCCCAATTCGTCGCGGGCGTCCTTCAAATCGCTTTCACTGACGGCGCTTTTCAGGTCGTCGGTGAAGCGCTGGCGCACCGCCGCGAATGCGCCGTTGGCGAAATCGGCGGTGACGTCCCGGGTGATTGCCAGCCGTGCCTCGTCGGAGGATTGCGCCGAGGCAATCGCCTGAAGAGCCAGAATCGAGGTGAGCAGCAGCAGGAAATTCCGCAGCGGGCGCATGGCAACCTCCAGCGTTGCAAAGGGCGGCAACCTATGCGGACAGTAGCACAGGAAGGCGGGCGGCACCACCGTGGCACAAGCTGCAGGCCATGGGTTTTGCTGCAATCGCATCGGTTTGGAACGGAATGCCAATGCCTGAAGCCCGTTCAACTGGAGACATGCTCCTGTGTTTCCAAATGGTGTACTGTTTGATATAAGGTTGCAGCGTGTGCATGAAATGTCCGTGGGCGGACTCAACCATGGAAAACATGTTTGCGCACCGCATCGCGCTTCGGAGACAGACATGAAATTTGCCGTCGCACTCGTTTTTGGCCTTGCACTGAGTCTTCTCCTATTCCCCGCCCGACTCGCAGCGCACCACGGATCGTCGAACTATGACATGTCGAAATCCGTTTCCGTAAAAGGCACGATTACGGAGTTTGCGTTCGTCAATCCCCACTCCTCGATTCATCTGGAAGCGAAAGACGATAAGGGCCACGCCGAACAGTGGCTCATTGAAGCCGACAGCCCGAACAATCTCGCGCGCGCCGGCTGGAGCCGCGAGTCGCTCCAGCCGGGAGACATGGTTACGATTGTCGGAAACCGCCTGAAGGACGGTTCGAAAGTGATGCGCCTGCAGAAAGTAATTTTCTCCGATGGCCGGGAACTGAAGCCGCGCGAGGGCGACGAGTATTGATCGGCGCGCACCGAAATCACGAATCGCGATCTCAAATTTCGGGAGGGAGCCAGCGGATGCGAACAGGCCGGAAGATCTTAAGTTTCGCGCTGCTCGGCATGTTTTTCTCGCCGTCCCTCGCGCGCAGCCAGAACGCCGATCACTCCGGCGCTGTAAAACCACCTCCAGCAGTTCCGGGAGCGGATCTGACCGGCGTCTGGACACAATTCCCGCGCATCGGCGGCCGCAGCGCCGGGGAGGGCGGCTTCGTCTTCAGCAAGGAAGAGCCGCCGATGACGCCGTGGGCCGAAGCTAAATTCAAATCCACTAAGGCGCCGCACACCGGCGGATACACCGGCGAATCGGACGACACCACCTTGAAGTGCTACCCGCCCGGCGTTCCGCGCATTTATCTTTTCAATTTTCCGATGGAAATATTTGTGATTCCCGGCCGCGTGCTGATCGTCCATGAATTCGGGCATTACATCCGGCAAATCTGGACTGACGGACGGCCGCATCCAAAGGATCCGAATCCCAGCTGGATGGGCGACTCCATTGGAAAATGGGAAGGCGATACCCTGGTTGTCGACACCGTTGGTTTTAACGACAAGACGTGGATCGACCAGGTGGGCCATCCGCATTCCGACGCGCTGCACCTCGTCGAGCGATTCCGCCGCATCGCTCCGGACATGCTGCAGATCGATTTTACGTTCGATGATCCGAAGGCCTACACAAAGACGTGGACCGGGACAAAGCAATTCAAGCTGCGGCCTGACTGGCACATCTCCGAATATGTCTGCGAGGAAAATTTCGATAACAAGGAAATCGAGGAGATCAGCAAGTAGCTAACCGCACTGGGCTCATCTTCCGTGGGTTTTCGTGCTCGCGCGGATTAAGCCCCGCAGGGCTGGCGCCACTGTTATTACTTCTCGGGGGCGGCGGCCGGTTTTTCCGGCGGGTATTTTACAATCGTTCCGCCTTCTGATTCGTAGACCTGCGCGCCGATCGCCCCGGCAATCTTGAATCCCTTGCTCGCCAGCAAATCGGCCGCGATTCCCGCGCGATGCGCGTGATTGGAGACCACGATCAGCGGGCGATCCTTGGGAATTTCGGCCAGATGTTTTTCCAGGTCGGCCGCCTGAATATTGAGGTATACGGGGAAGCCGCCGTTCTGCGCGATTTCCGTAGGACGGCGCACATCGATCAGCAGCACCCGCCCGGGCGAAGCCAGTAGCGCGTCAAATTCCGCGCGCGTCAGAATCTTCGCCTTGGACGCCGGCTCGGCGCCGGGCTGCTGCGCGAAGCTAACCGCGGCCGCCAGCAGGGTCAGCAGGACAAGCCTCTTCATTGGTGCTCCTTCCGTAGTCGCTACGTACCCGCGCCGTCTATCCCCTCTCGTTCACGGCAGGGCGATCATCTCCCGCACGCTCGTCCGGGCTGGGTCCGGCCGGTTCGCGCTGTAAACCAGCCCGTCAGCGCTCAGGTAGTGAAAATCGTTAAAGTCGTTCAGCTTGTACTGCGCCCGGGTGTCCGGGTCCACAATGTCGAGCGTGCCCAGAACCGCAGCGTGCAAGTTGCGTTCGCGCTGGTCGTAATTTCTCCGCCGTTGCTCGGCATCCCGCGCGAGCATCTCCGAAATCTGCCGCTGATCGTCGACGATGGCCGCCTGGGCGCGTTCGCGCGTCTCCTGCGCTTCCGTGCTATCCGGCTGCGCGGTTAAAATCCCGGCGTCTTTCCGCAGTTTTTCCCAGTCCGGGGTGAACTTCCAGGTCTGAACCAACTGCATGAGGACGTTCTCGCCCTCCTGCTCCCGTCCGGCCGAAGCAATATACCCAAACAGACGGTACACAAACCACATGGGAGATATGTTGGGAGCCATGCGAATCGTAGCGGCGATGTACTTGCCCTTCACGGGCCGCCCGTCCAGGGTGCAGGTGAACGAAACATCACCGGCGGTAAGCAGTGCGTCGATGAAACCCTGGTTGGCCGCGGACTGGCCGAAATTTGCCGCCATGTCCTCGCGCGTGTTGTTCGAAACGATTTGCGGGTTGCTGCACTGGCGGGACACCAGCGTTTCGACATACGAACGCGCGAACTGCTGCCCGGACAGGTAGCGCAGTAGCTCGATCCGTGTTCCGTCAGGAAGAGTCTGGTAACCGCCTTCGCGCAGGCCGGTGGCTGCTAACGCTTGCGTTGGCTGGGTGAATGCGCCAACAACGGCGTCTCCGATGGAAGCCCGCAGCTGCCCGTCCGAAGATTCCAACACCACTCCGTAGCGCACGTCCTCCGTGCTTAGCCGGTAGGTGCCGCCGATCGCATGCCAGCCCTCCGGCACAGAGACGGTGAACGCGCCTTCGTGCGGGTCGCTCCACTTCACATAATTGATTCCCTTGCCGCCCGCGCCTCCCGCCGTCCCCTGCAAATCCCTGAACGCAGCATCCGGAAGGATCTGAAAACTTCTGACCACAGCGGCGAAGGAGTCCTCGGAATCGGCATAAATATCACCCGGCGCTTCTAGTCCGTAAAAATAAATGGATGCGCCGCCGGGATTATTCGCCCAGCTTAAGATCGCCGCCGCACTGCGCTGCGAGCCCAGCCCGATCACGCGCGCGGCATTGTGCGTCGTCTGCACCGAGCCCCAGGGCATGAGGGCGTCGAACCGGCGGGCCAGTTCCTGAATCAAGGACGCCGCGTCCCGCGCGTTCAGCTCCGGCTGATTCAGGCGCAGCGGCCAGATCATCACTTGTTCACCGCGCGTTCCACGGACCACGATCTGCCCGGTGGCGCGCACTTTGTTGACGGTCCAGTTCGCCGGAAGGTTGAGTGCAAAGCCGGCGGGATCGATATCCGCGATCCACGATTTCGGCAGCGGCTCAGGTTGCGGCTCAGCCCTGGGGGAAATCGTTTCCGTAGACGCCAGCGATGGTAATTCGACTTCGGGGTTGGCAGGCCGCGGCATCGAAGCCGAAACAGGAGAGGACGCGGCAGCAGGCGCTGGAGCCGCTTCGCCCGTAAGTTCCTGCTTCTTGCGGTCATATTCATCCTGGGTCAAAACGCCGTCCGCGAGGGCTTGATCCAGGGCTTTTCGCCGTGCGGCGGTTTCCGCCTGCTGGTGAGCGTTGGCATAAAGGGCGTTCTTTTTTGCCTGGTACTCGCCGTCGGATAGCACGCCGCTTTTCACGGCTGAGTCCAGTGCCGCCAGTCTCTTCTGATCGTCCGGAGGAAGGTCGGCGGCCGCGCTTCCGCTCGCGCTAGTATCCGCGGCTGCATGCGCAGAGGGTTGCGGGGCTGCTGAGGACGGAGTTGGTGTTAGAGCCGGCGAAGTTGGCGGCGGAGTTGGCGACGAAGTTGGTGACGGAGTTGGTGACGAAGACGCCGCCGAAGGTGGTGGAGTGGCCGGCGGCGGGGGCGGCGCGGGTGTTTTCGCCGGAACCGGTGCAGCGGGCCGGGTGGGCGGCCCGGGCTCGCCCTTTACGTTCCCCTTGACGTTCAAGGACTGGATCATCTGCTGCGACACATTAATGTCCGCCGCCATCTCTTTGGCGGCTGCGCCTTTGCCGGACGTGGCAGCAATGATGGCGTAGGACAATCCGTTGGCGGCGAAGGTTTCGAGATACACGCGGGTGTGCGGCGCCGTCGGCGTTTCGGGCGACTCGCCGACGATATACATGCGCGATTCGCCGGCCACCGTGCGCAGGCCCCGGTCAGAGATTTTATAGCCGGGATGAGACGTCTCGATGCCGCTGTTCAGCGCTTTCAGAAAACTTGCCGGATCGATTCCCGTTTGCAAGAAGATTTGAACGTAGGAAGTTTCACCGTGGGAGATGGTTACGCCGGAAACGCCGCCGGAATTGAAAGGCTTGGCCACCCAACCGGGCGGCACCTGAATCGTAAACCGCTGCTGGGCATCCAGATAAACGCCGTGCGATTGCGCCAGCAGCGCGCAGCCGCAGAACAGGGTGAACGCCACGGCGGCCAGCGACGCGGAAAAGAGTGCTCTCAGTTTTCCCGCACATCCAGGAATGCTCATAGAGCGCCGACAGTGCCCACCGCGAGTTGCGGCGCGGGAGCAGCCTATTTTAAGGGTACCCTCAACCGGCAAGTGCCGCAAGATGGATGCAGCCGGGCAACCCAGACCTCAGAGTCAGTGCCGGGTCTCGCCTCTGGTGTAGCGCCCGCCTTCAGGCGGGCATCGTCTTGGCTGCAAGGTGCCCGCCTGAAGGCGGGCGCTACAGGAACGTGCAAAGTTTGGATAGCCCACCTGGAGCGCCAGCATTGATGTTCATGGCGCATCGTTATAGTCTTGGGCGCATGCGATGGCCACTGCCGGTTGTAACGCGAAGAATCGTACTGGTTGCGGCGATTTGCGCACTTGTTCTGGGTCCGGTCAGTCTCGCGTTCGTCCCGCGCGTGCTGGCGCAGGGATGGGAACCCGCAATTCGCAATTTCGAGGAGCAGGACCAGGCGCATCCTCCCGCTGCCGGCTGCATTGTTTTCACCGGCAGCTCCAGCATTCGCTTCTGGGACTCGCTGGCCGCGGACATGAAGCCGCTGGACGTGATCAACCGCGGATTCGGCGGCTCGCAATTTTCCGATCTCGATCAGTACGCGACCCGCATTGTAGTCGCCTACCACCCGAGCGCCGTCGTGGTCTACGAAGGCGACAACGATCTTGCCGAGGGCTCCGGCAAGACGCCCGAAATGGTTGCGGCCGACTTCCGCAAATTTGTGGAGATCGTTCACGGCGCGCTGCCGGACACCTGGATCTACATCCTCTCAATCAAGCCGTCCAAGCTGCGCTGGAAGCAATGGCCGGAAATGAAAGCGGCCAACAAATTGATGCAGGACTACGCGGCTACTCAGCAGCGCGTGCAGTATATCGACATCGCCACCGCCACGTTCGACGCTGCCGGGAATCTGCCCGCCGACTTGTTCAAGCCTGACGGGCTGCACCCCACGGCAAAGCTGTATGCCATGTGGACCGCGACCATCAAACCCATCCTGCTGCAGCGGTTTGGACTGAAGAAGGTGGCCTCCCTCCGTGTTTTGCTAGCGCCTTCGGTTGTGCAAGCGTCCAAGGCTGCGGAAAAACCCATAGCGTTGTCATTCTGAGCGAAGCGAAGAATCTCTCCTTGTTTTTTCTTGCACTCAGCCCGAAGAGAAATTCTACCAAGTAGGACAGGCTTAAGCCTGTCTGGTTTAGATTTACGCATAACGCAAAACAAAACCAGACAGGCTGAAGCCTGTCCTACTTAAGGCCCGCTCATCCTGCTAGAATAAATGCGGCACCGGAAATCGATCGTAGGAATCGAGCCCCATGTTTGAGAACCTGACAGACAAGCTGCAACGAGTCTTCAAGAACCTGCGCGGCCAGGGAAAACTGACCCAGGAGCACGTGGACGAAGCCCTGGACGGCATCCGCGAAGCGCTGCTCGAGGGCGACGTCAACGTCGGCGTGATCGACGAGTTGCTGGTCCACATTCGCGAGAAGGCGCTGGGTTCGGAAGTCCTGCTGCAACTTTCTCCTGACCAGCAAGTCATCAAGATCGTTCGCGACGAGCTGGCGCTGCTGCTCGGCAAGCACGCCAAGCCGCTGTTCTCCTCACGCCCGCCGTCGGTGTGGATGATCGTCGGCCTGCAGGGCTCCGGCAAAACCACCACCACCGGCAAACTGGCCAAGTGGATTTCCGCGCACGGCCACCGCCCGCTGGTGGTCTCGACCGACGTCTACCGTCCCGCCGCGCGCGAACAGTTGGCGCAGGTGGCCAAGGCCATCCACGTTCCGGTGTGGCCGGGCACGGGCACCGACAAGCCGCTGGAAATTGTGCGCGGAGCGATTCGCGAAGCCAAGCTATCGGCGCACGACGTGATCCTTGTGGACACCGCCGGACGCCTGCACATTGACGACACGCTGATGGAAGAGCTGGGCATGCTGAAGCGTGAGCTGACGCCGGCGGAAATCCTGTTCGTGGCCGACGCCATGATCGGGCAGGACGCGGTGCGCTCGGCGGGCGAATTCCACAAGCGCCTCGGTCTGACGGGCGTGGTGCTCACCAAGCTGGACGGCGATGCGCGCGGCGGCGCGGCTCTTTCCATCGGCAAGGTGACCGGCGCGCCGGTGAAGTTCGTGGGAACCGGCGAAAAGTATGACGCGCTGGACGCCTTCTACCCGGAGCGCATCGTCTCTCGCATCCTCGGCATGGGCGACGTGCTGTCGCTAATCGAGCGCGTCGAGCAGTCGGTGGACGCCAAGCAGGTGGCCGAACTCGAACGCAAGCTGCGCCGCAGCGAATTCACGCTGGAAGATTTCCGAGACCAGTTGCGCCAGATCCGTAAGATGGGCCCGCTCGAGCAGGTGCTGGGCATGCTGCCGAAAGTCGGCCCGCTGGCCAAAGTTCCCAAGGACGTGCAGGTCGATGAATCGCAGTTGAAGCGCATCGAGGCCATCATCAACTCCATGACCAACTCCGAGCGCGACGATCACAACCTGATCGACGGCAAGCGCCGCAAGCGCATCGCCCGTGGCAGCGGCACTTCGGTTCAGGAAGTCAACCAGGTGCTGAAGCAATACCTCCAGATGCGCCAGATGATGAAGCAATATGGCGCGCTGGCCGCTCAGGGGCGGCTCAAGGGACTCGGCAAGCTCAGCGGCATCTCGTAGCCTTGCTCGCGGGCCTTTGGTGATATACACCGCTGAAGCGCCGCCAAAGTGCCGGTGGCCCGAAAACCCTGGACAAACCCTGAACTCCTCAAAGGCATCCCTATAGGTGGGGGTAATCCGGGGAAAAGCCCTGCGGGGTATCGAAAACAGGCGGAACCAGCTATAATCCCTAGGCAGGAGGAGTAAACGTGCTGGCAATCCGCTTGGCTCGATTTGGCAAGAAGAAACAACCCTTTTATCGCATTGTCGTGCTCGACAAGCGCAAACCCCGGAATGGCAGGACGGTCGAGGTTGTGGGGACCTACGACCCGCTTCAGAAGCCGGCGACCATCAAGCTCGATGCCGAGCGCGTGAAGTACTGGTTGTCCTGTGGTGCTCAGCCTAGCGATACGGTTCGCAGTTTTTTGACAGCCCAAAAAATCGCCTGAACCGGCAAGTTCAAAATAGGTTCCCCTGGCCCTCGGAACCTGTACCTGTGAAAGCTCGAATCCGACCCGCGAACGCGAATGGTGGAGGGCCCCATGAAGGACCTAGTTGAAGCGATTGCGAAAGCTCTGGTAGATCATCCCGAACAAGTCCAGGTGCGATCGGTGGATGGGGAACAAGTCACCGTGCTGGAATTGCGTGTGCATCCCGAAGATCTGGGCAAAGTGATTGGAAGGCAGGGACGGACGGCGAAATCCATCCGCACCATCCTGGGCGCCGCCGGAATGAAAATTCGGAAGCGCCTGACCCTTGAAATCCTCGAATAGCGGGCCCGCAGAAAATTTCACAGGCGTTACGCTGGCGAAAATTCTGCGCCCTCGGGGCCTGCGCGGCGAAGTGGCCGCGGAAATCCTCACCGATTTTCCGGAGCGTTTGCCCAGGCTGCGTGAAGTGTGGCTCGCCGACGGGCGAAACCCGCCGCGGCGCATTCGTTTGCAGCGCTGCTGGCTATCGCCCGGACGCGGCGGCCAGGCTATTTTTCATTTTGCGGATATCAACAGCATTGAGGAAGCGGAAGGCCTGCGCGGACTCGAAGTGCAGGTGCCCATCGAAGACCGCGCGCCGCTGGCCGCCGGAAATTATTTTGTGAGCGATCTGGTCGGTTGCCAGGTATGGGAAACGGGCGCGGCGTCGGCGCTCGGTGCGGTGCGCGACGTGGAGTTCACTGGAGGCGCAGCACCGTTGCTGGCGGTCGAGACGAAAGAAGGCGAGGTGCTGGTTCCGCTCGCCGCAGAATTTTGTACACGCATTGATATAGCCGCTAAACGCATCGAAGTAACTCTTCCCGAGGGCCTTCTGGATGTGAATCGCCGCTAAGCCGCTTTCTTACGGCCCTACAATACTTTGCCGCCAGTA
>Ga0070735_10003625_pt1 | contig 13445 bp, 9 predicted proteins | sample Coa_R1_FD_66443 | JGI IMG/M metagenome (GOLD analysis project Ga0070735, IMG submission 66443) | Surface soil microbial communities from Centralia Pennsylvania, which are recovering from an underground coalmine fire - Coalmine... | ecosystem: Environmental > Terrestrial > Soil > Unclassified ...
ATCTTATTGGTAATCCTGAGAGCACTGGGCGGGAGGCGTTCCGCAGTGTAGCCCTGTATAACACAGGCTGCCGCAACCCAAGTGCTTAGGATAAGGACGAAAAGAAACTCATGGCCTACGTCATCACCGAACCGTGCATCGGCACCAAGGACAAGTCGTGCGTCGACGTCTGTCCGGTCGACTGCATTCACGGGAAGGATGAAGACGAAATGCTCTACATCGATCCCGAGGTGTGCATCGACTGCGGCGCGTGCGTTTCGGCGTGCCCCGTGGAAGCGATCTTCGCGGACTCCGACGTTCCAGAGAAGTGGCAAAACTACACGGAAATCAACGCCGAGTATTTCAAGAAATAGCCCTTCAGGAAGCGTTCACGTTTCGGGAATACCGTAACGTGTAATGCGTAGCGTGCTCGTGGCCGGCGCCGGGCCTGCAGGCTCAACCGTAGCCCTGCTGCTCGCACGCGCGCACGCGAGCGTCCGCATTTTCGAGCGAAGCGCTTTCCCTCGCACCAAAGCGTGCGGTGAGTATCTCAGCCCGCGAACCGTGAGGCTGTTGAACGAACTCGGTATCGGCGCGCAACTCGCAAGGCGCGCGCGAACAGTGGAAGGCGTGCGCCTGCACGGTCACGGCGTGCACGCGCGCATCACGTTTCCGTTTCCGGGTTGGTCGTTGCCGCGTTCCGTGCTCGACCAAGTGCTGTTGGAAGCGGCGCTGGGCCAGGGCGCGACGCTGACCCAAGCGCACGTCGAGGGTTGCACCGATACCGCGCATTGCGCGCGCGTCGCGGTCCGGTTCCCCGACGGGTCCGTCGAATCGCTGGAAACCAGCGCGCTGGTGGCTGCCGACGGCATGCACTCGATTGTGGCGCGCAAATGCGGCTTTGCACGGCCGGCGCGTAAAGCACAGGCGCGTTTCGCGCTCGGTGGGCATTACTGCGGCTTCGCGCGCTTGGACGGTTTCATCGACATGTTCGTCGACGGCGGGAGCTACCTCGCGATCAATCCGCTCAGCGACGAAACGGCAAACGTGATGCTGGTCGTCGATGCGGGCGAACTGGAGGCGCACCGCGACGACGTTGACGCCTTTGCGGAAGAACGCGCGCGCATGCTTGGGGGCGATCTGCTTGCGGGCGCGCAGCTCGAACGCAAACGCATCGCCATCGGGCCGCTCGCCTATCGCGCGCAGCGCTTGGCGGGGCGTCACGTCGCGCTGGCGGGCGATGCCGCGTGCTTTCTGGATCCATTTACCGGACAGGGCGTGTATCTCGCCCTGCGCTGTGCGGGGCTGGCTGCGGAGTGTATCCTCAGCGGAAGTTTGCGTCAGTACGAGCGCCGCGCTTCCCGCGAAATTCACGCGCGCGAGCGCAGCGCGCGCCGCATTTCGCGAATCATCGGTTCGCCGCTGTTCGCGCGCACCGGAGCATCGCTGCTGCGCGGTGCGCCGTGGCTGCTCCAGCCGCTCGTCGCGTCCGTTGCGGGAGCTGCGTAGCGCATGGAGATGCACAACGAAATCGTCATCGACGCGCCGCCGCAGCGCATCTACGAACGCGTAAGCGAAACGCAGCGCTGGCCGGAAATCTTGCCGCACTACCGCTACGTGCGCGTTCTCGAATCGAACGGCATGCAAAGCGTCGTCGAGATGGCCGCAAGACGCGGGACGATTCCGGTGCGCTGGCGCGCCGAGCAGATCAACGATCCGCAACGGCCGCAAATCTTCTTCCGCCATCTCGGCGGTTGGACGAAGGGCATGCGCGTTTACTGGCGCTTCATGCCGCTTTCGAACGGCAAGACCCGCGTTCGAATCGACCACGAACTGCGCTCGCCGCTGGCGCCGATCATCGGAAAATATTTTATCGATCCCATCGCCACGCGGACGCTCGCGCGCATGAAGGAGATTTTAGAATCCCCGGCGCCCTCATAAGCCACCGCGTTGCGGTGACCGGGCTGGGTATGATTACGCCGGTCGGCATCGGCGCGGATGCGCTCTGGGAGGGTATTCGTTCGCGGCGAGTCGCCGTCGCGCCGCTTACCCGATTCGATGCGGCAGCGTTCCCTTCACGAATCGCAGCGGAAGTGGACCAGTTCGATCCGTCTGCGTATCTTTCACGGCGGCGCGTGCAGTGGACGGATCGGTTCTCACAGTTTGCGTGCGCTGCGGCACATTTGGCGGTGGACGACGCCGCGTTCGATTTTACGTTGCCGCGCACCGAAATCGGCGTGTATACCGGATCCGCGCTTGGCGGCGTCGCGCTTGCCGAGGAGCAGATGAACGTCTTTCGCGATCAAGGATTGCGCGCCGTTCGGCCGCTGCTGGCGATTTCCGTGTTCGGCGGCGCGGCGGCGAGCAACGTCGCGATCGAGTTCGGCATCACGGGTCCGGCGACCGCGAATGCAAATTCTTGCGCATCGGGCGCGATGGCTGTCGGCGATGCGTTTCGCGCGATTCGCGGCGGCGAAGTTCGGGCTGCGATTGCCGGCGGCGTGGAAGCACCGCTCGCGCCGCTTACCTACGGCGCGTTCACCGTCGCCCGCGCAATGTCGAGCCGCAACGACGAGCCGCACCGCGCGAGCCGCCCGTTCGATGCCGGCCGCGACGGTTTTGTGATGGCGGAGGGCGCGGGAATGTTTTTGCTCGAGCGGCACGACGACGCCGTCTCGCGCGGCGCGCGAATCTACGGTGAAATCACCGGATATGGTGCCTCGAACGACGCGTTTCACATGTCGGCGCCGCTCGAAGACGGGGCACAAACGGCGACGGCGATGCGCCGCGCGCTGGAAGACGCGCAAACGTCGACCGACGAGATTGAAGCGATCAACGCGCACGGCTCGTCCACGAAGATCGGCGATGCCGCCGAAGTTCGCGCCTACGAGCGGCTTTTCGGTGAGCGTCTTTCGCGGATCCCGGTCTGCGCGACGAAAGGACAGCACGGGCACGCGCTCGGAGCGACGGGCGCCTGGGAGGTTGCCATCGCGCTTCTGAGCATGCGTGACGCGGTGGTTCCGGGGGCGGTAAATCTGGAAACACCCGATGCGGCATGCGGGTTGAATTGCAGCGGCACGGAGCGCGCACTGACTTCACGAATCGTGCTATCGAACTCGTCGGGTTTCGGCGGAATCAACGCGGCGCTGGTTCTTCGGCGTGACGGTTCATCGCAAGCGTGATGATCGTCTTGTTCTGCGCGGACGTGATGCGAACGTGATCCATGAGTTCGTGCATCAGCACGATGCCGCGGCCTCGTTCGTCGCGGCGCTGAAACGGACGCCAGCGGCCATGGTCTTCGACGTCGACGCTGATCGTGTCGTTATCCGCGCTCATGCGAACGAAGAGATCGCCCGGCCCCTCACCGCGATACGCGTGTTCGACGGCATTCGCGACCGCTTCTCCGACTGCCGTGATAAGTGAAAAGCGCTGCGAGCTGGTGAGACGAAGTTCGTCGCAGAAGCGATGCAGGAACGAACGCACGATGGGAGCGACGAGCGCAACCGCCGAAAAACGAATGCTCGAGGGCAATCTCCCGTCCTCGACCGAAAGCGTCAGCGTTGCAGCGTCGTCGCGGTTTGCCGTCGCATCGAAAATGCGTTCCTGCAGCGCGATCGCCGGATTCTCCCGATCTTGATCGAATGCGCGGACGCTCGACTCGAGCAGCTGCTGTTCGCCTTTGATGACGTCTTTCGAATGTTCGGTCATGCCGTCGGTATAAAACACGACGCAGCTGCGCGGCGGGAGCGAGACCGTCCAATCTTTGGTGTTGATCTGCGCGTCGACGCCGAGCGGCATGCCGCCGCCCGGCAAGAATCCGTTGAAACCGCCCGTGATCGTGATCGCCGGCGGCGGGTGGCCTGCGACCGCATAGGTCAGCTCGCGAGCGTGCGGTTCGTAATAGCCGAAGATGGCCGTGACCATCCCGATGCTTTTACGAAGATTTATCACACCGTTGATCTGGGCCAGCACGGCCGCCGGAGAGCGTTCTCCGACTGCGGCGGTGCGAAGCGCTTGACGAATCTCGCTCATGACGGTGGCGGCTTCCAGCCCGTGTCCGGCGACGTCGCCCATCGATATCGCGATGCGTCCGTCCGGCAGCGCGAACGCGTCATACCAGTCGCCGCCGATCTCCGCTTCATCGCTTGCAGGCCGGTATGCTGCGTGCAGTACCGCACCCGGAACGCGGGGAAAGCTTTCGGGAAGCAGCGCGCGTTGAAGCCGATCGGCGACGCGATACGTGCGCTCGAAAAGCATAGCCTGCTCGATTGCGCCGGCGAGTTGCAACGCCAGGATGTTGGCCAGTTTTTGCGCCGTTCCGTTCAACGATCCGCGCGAATGCGACGCGACGACGAAGAGTCCCAGCGTGCCGTTGCGGCCTTGGAGCGGTGCCGTAACCACGGCTTCGAATCCGTGCTCGCGCAGCACGTCCGGCAGCGAGACCGCCTCGGCGGACGGAGCGTGAAAGCCGGTTTCCTTCGCGGCTTCGATGATCGTTACGCCGCCGTCGTCGAAACTGGCGTGAACCGCGCAGTAATCGGCGAGTTTGCGAACGCACAAATCCGCAACCAGTGGTAAGGTTGCGGACAAATGCATCGAGCGCGCGAGCAGTTCGCTCGCCTCAGCGAGCAAATCGAGGGCGTCGAGGCGTCGCACAGCGCTCGGCTCAATAGGCATAAGATTTTACGGCGAGCATTCTTACACGTTCTCCCCTCGCGGGCCCGCTTGCTAAACGTGCGCTTGCTGACAGCCACCGACCTAGCCCCGGTTTGGCATCAACAGAATGTGGATATGAAGAAATTGCACCGTCCAGCTACGGAGTTATTAGTACATGCCTACAGCCACGGCCGGCAAAAATGCCGTAGGTAACGTAGCCGCGTCTTCACAGAACGGCGACGTTGCCCATTCCATCACCGCCGGAGAGCGGCGACTCCTTACCGCGTTACGGGCATTCCGCAACGGCGACTTCAGCGCGCGTCTCCCGGTGAAGGGAAGCGCTATCGAAGCCGAGATCGCGCAGGCGTTCAACGAGTGTTTGGACATGAAGATGCGTCTGCTCGGCGAGATCAAGCGCGTCAGCCGCTCGATTTCCCGCGACGGACGTCTCTCGCTGCGCGCAACGCTGCCGGATGCGAGCGGCGATTGGCAAGAACACGTCGACGCCTACAACTCGCTGATTGAAACGGTTGCAGCGCCGATGGCGGAAACGAACCGCGTGCTCGCGGCGGTTGCGCAAGGCGATCTCTCGCAGCGCATGATCATCGAGATCGACGGACACGCGCTGCGCGGCGACTTCCTGAAGTCGGCGAAAGTCATCAACGCGATGGTCGATCAGTTGAACGCATTCGCTTCGGAAGTGACGCGCGTCGCGCGCGAAGTCGGCAGCGAAGGGAAACTGGGCGGTCAGGCGGCGGTCAAAGGCGTCGCCGGCACGTGGAAGGACTTGACGGACTCCGTCAACACGATGGCGTCCAACCTCACCTCGCAGGTGCGTAACATCGCCGACGTGACCACGGCCGTTGCAAAGGGCGACCTCTCGCGTAAGATCACGGTCGAAGCGCGCGGCGAAATTCTCGAGCTGAAGAACACGATCAACACGATGGTCGACCAGCTCAACTCGTTCGCGGGCGAAGTGACGCGCGTTGCGCGCGAAGTCGGCTCCGAAGGCAAACTGGGTGGACAAGCAGAGGTTGCGGGTGTCTCGGGTACGTGGAAAGACCTGACGGAATCGGTGAACTTCATGGCCTCGAACCTGACTTCTCAGGTTCGTAACATCGCCGAAGTCACGACCGCCGTTGCGAAAGGCGATCTCTCGAAGAAGATCACGGTCGACGTTCGCGGCGAAATTCTCGAGCTGAAAAACACGATCAACGTCATGGTCGACCAGCTCAACTCGTTCGCGGGCGAAGTCACGCGCGTCGCGCGTGAAGTCGGCTCCGAAGGCATTCTCGGCGGACAAGCGCAGGTCGGCGGCGTATCGGGCACGTGGCGCGACTTGACCGAGTCGGTGAACTTCATGGCTGCGAACCTGACGTCTCAGGTGCGTAACATCGCCGAAGTGACGACTGCCGTCGCGAAGGGCGACCTTTCCAAGAAGATCACCGTCAACGTCCGCGGCGAAATTTTGGAGCTGAAGAACACGATCAACACGATGGTCGATCAGCTCAACTCGTTCGCCGGCGAAGTGACGCGCGTCGCGCGCGAAGTCGGTTCCGAAGGCAAGCTGGGCGGTCAGGCAAAGGTTCCGGGCGTTTCCGGAACGTGGAAAGACTTGACGGACTCGGTCAACACGATGGCCGGTAACCTGACGAACCAGGTGCGTAACATCGCCGACGTGACGACGGCCGTCGCGAAAGGCGACCTCTCGCGTAAGATCACCGTCGACGTCCGCGGCGAAATCTTGGAACTCAAAAACACCATCAACACGATGGTCGACCAGCTGAACGCTTTCGCGTCCGAAGTGACGCGCGTCGCGCGTGAAGTCGGCTCCGAAGGCAAGCTCGGCGGTCAGGCGCAGGTTGCGGGCGTATCGGGTACGTGGCGCGACCTGACGGAATCCGTGAACTTCATGGCGTCGAACCTCACCTCGCAGGTTCGTAACATCGCCGAAGTGACGACGGCCGTCGCGAAGGGCGACCTTTCGAAGAAAATCACCGTCGACGTCCGCGGCGAAATCTTAGAGTTGAAAAACACCATCAACGTCATGGTCGACCAGCTCAACTCGTTCGCCGGCGAGGTCACTCGCGTCGCGCGCGAAGTCGGTTCAGAAGGGAAACTCGGCGGTCAGGCCGAGGTTAGCGGTGTTTCCGGTACGTGGAAAGACCTCACCGATTCCGTGAACTTCATGGCTTCGAACCTGACTTCTCAGGTGCGTAACATCGCGGAAGTCACGACGGCCGTTGCGAACGGCGACCTTTCCAAGAAGATCACCGTCGACGTCCGCGGCGAAATCCTCGAGCTGAAGAACACGATCAACACGATGGTCGACCAGCTCAACGCGTTCGCGTCCGAAGTCACGCGCGTCGCGCGCGAAGTCGGTTCGGAAGGACGCCTCGGCGGTCAGGCGTTCGTGCGCGGCGTTGCGGGCACGTGGAAAGACCTGACGGACTCGGTGAACACGATGGCGTCGAACCTCACCTCGCAGGTGCGTAACATTGCGAAGGTGACGACCGCCGTCGCGCTCGGCGACCTTTCGAAGAAAATCACCGTCGACGTTCGCGGTGAAATTCTCGAACTCAAAGATACGATCAACACGATGGTCGACCAGCTCAACGCGTTCGCGGGCGAAGTCACGCGCGTTGCTCGCGAAGTCGGATCCGAAGGAAAACTGGGTGGTCAGGCGCAGGTGCCGGGTGTTTCCGGTACGTGGAAAGACCTCACCGATAACGTGAACTCGATGGCTGCGAACCTGACGAGCCAAGTCCGCGGCATCGCGCAGGTCGTTACGGGCGTCGCCAACGGCGACCTCAAGCGCAAGCTCACGCTCGAAGCGAAGGGCGAAATCGCCGAACTCGCCGACACGATCAACTTCATGATCGACACGCTCGCGACGTTCGCCGATCAGGTGACGACCGTTGCGCGCGAAGTCGGTTTCGAAGGAAAACTCGGCGGTCAGGCCGAGGTGCCGGGCGCCGCAGGTTTGTGGCGTGACCTCACCGACTCCGTCAACCAACTCGCCGCGCAGCTGACCTCGCAGATTCGCGCAATCGGTGAAGTTGCGACGGCCGTTACCAAGGGCGACCTCTCACGCGCGGTTGAAGTCGAAGCGCGCGGCGAAGTTGCCGAATTGACGCGCAACGTCAACGAAATGATTCAGAACCTGCGCGACACGACGCGTAAGAACACGGAACAAGACTGGCTCAAGACGAACCTCGCACGTTTCACCGCCATGCTGCAAGGGCAGCGCGACATCAAGACGGTCAGCCGTCTGATCATGTCGGAGATCGCGCCGCTGGTCAACGCGCACGCCGGCGCATTCTACTTGAACGAACCCATCGGCGAGCAGCAGATGCTGCGTCTGGTCGCAAGCTACGCGCTCAACAAGAAGAAGGCGGCGCAGCGGACGATTCGCGAGGGCGAAGGCCTCGTCGGCCAGTGCGTCATCGAGAAGCAGCGTATTCTGCTCGGCGAGGTTCCGGCCGAATACATGAGCATCACCTCGGGTCTTGGCGAGAGTAAGCCGCTCTCGCTGATCGTGCTGCCCGTGCTCTTCGAAGGCGACGTCAAAGCCGTCATCGAGCTTGCCTCGTTGGAGAACTTCAGCGAAATCCAGCTGCAATTCTTCGACCAGTTGACCGAATCGATCGGCGTCATCCTCAACACGATTGCCGCGTCGATGCGGACGGAAGAACTGCTCAAGCAGTCGCAAGCGCTCACCAACGAGCTGCAGAGCCAACAGATGGAATTGCAGCAAACGAACGACGAATTGGAAGAGAAGGCGCGTCTGCTCCAGGAACGCAACGAAGAAATCGAGCGGCGCACCCGCGAGATCGACGAAGCGCGTCAGGAGCTGGAGAAGAAAGCCGAGCAGCTGGCGCTCACGTCCAAGTACAAATCGCAGTTCTTGGCAAACATGTCGCACGAGCTGCGCACGCCGCTCAACTCGCTGCTCATCCTCTCCAAGCAGCTTTCGGACAATACGGAAGGAAACATGACCCTCAAGCAAGTGGAGTTCGCGCAGACGATTCGCGCTGCCGGCACCGATTTGCTCACGCTCATCAACGACATCCTCGACCTCTCGAAGATCGAGTCCGGAACGACGTCGATCGACCTTCAGGAGATCCCGTTCGAAACAATCGAGGACGACGTCATCCGCACGTTCGACCAGATCGCCAAGGACAAAGGGCTGGACTTCATCGTCCGCCGCCACGACGACGTCCCCTCGAATCTGCTCACGGACCCGACGCGCCTGCAGCAGATTCTCAAGAACCTGCTCTCCAACGCGTTCAAATTCACGGGCGACGGACGCGTCACGCTCGACATCTCACTGGTGCGCGAGCACCACATTTCCTCGGTGCAGGGACCGGCGATTGCGTTCTCGGTCAGCGACACCGGCATCGGTATTCCGCCCGACAAGTTCAACGTGATCTTCGAGGCATTCCAGCAAGCCGACATGGGCACGTCGCGTAAGTTCGGCGGCACGGGCCTGGGCCTGGCGATCAGCCGCGAAATCGCGGGATTGCTCGGCGGCGAAATCGGCGTTGAAAGCACGCTGGGTGAAGGCAGCACGTTCACGCTGTATCACCCGCTGGAACGCAACGTCGCGACCGGCACGGTTCGCGCAATCACGCCGGACGTGCGCGGTGTGCGCCGCGAATCGGCGTTGACCGGCATCGAAGCGCTGCCCGCCTCGCTCGAAGCCATCACCGACGATCGCGAGAGCATCGACACGACCGACCGCGTTCTGCTGATCATCGAAGACGATGCGATCTTCGCGCGTATCTTGCTCGGCCTTGCGCGCGATCGCGGCTTCAAGGGTATCGTCGCGCTCAAGGGTGCCGAAGGTCTGCAAGTAGCTCGCAAGTACTTGCCTGACGCAATCACGCTCGATATCGGATTGCCCGACGTCGATGGCTGGAATTTGCTGGCGGAACTCAAGAACGACCCGAACACCGGCAACATTCCGATTCACGTCATTTCCGGCGAGGAGCAGTGGCAGCGCGCGCTCGACGCGGGCGCCATCGCGCACCTGCGCAAACCGGTCACCGAAGAAGCGCTCACCGAAACCTTCGACAATCTGCTCGGATTCGCCGATCGCGCCACCAAGCATCTGCTGGTCATCGAGGACGACCTCACGCAACTCAACGCGATGGTCAACCTCATCAGCAGCGGCGAAGTGCAGATCACGGCGGTGCGGACGGGTGCCGAAGCGCTCGAAGCGCTCCAGGGTGCGAGCTTCGATTGCATCGTGGTCGATCTCGGATTGCCCGACGTCGGCGGCGACGAATTGATCGAGCGTATCCGTATGCAGCGCAATCATGCGCGCACGCCCGTCATCGTCTATACGGGCCGCGAACTCGACAAAATCGAGGAGGCGAAGCTCAACAAACTCAGCGAGGCGGTGATTCTCAAGGACGCGATGTCGCCGGAACGTCTGCTCGACGAGACGCGCTTCTTCTTGCATCAAGTCGAAGCCCGTTTACCGGCGGCGAAACGCGCAACCGAGATTCCGCCGCTCGGTACGGGTTCGCTCGAAGGCCGAAAGGTGCTCATCGTAGACGACGACTCGCGCAACATCTACGCGCTTGCCGCCGCGCTCGAAGGACACCGCATGCACGTCGTCAGCGCCGAGAGCGGCCGCGAAGGGATCCAAAAGTTGGAATCCGATCCGGACATCGATCTCGTCTTGATGGACATCATGATGCCGGAGATGGACGGTTATGAGACGATCCGGCGTATCCGCCAAGCTCCGGCGTACCGTTCACTCCCGATCATTGCATTAACCGCCAAAGCCATGAAAGGTGACCGCGAAAGCTGTATCGCAGCCGGTGCATCTGAATACATCAGCAAGCCGGTGGACATCGATCAGCTGATTTCGCTCTTACGCGCATGGTTGAATCGATAATCAAAGACGCGCCCGAAGGCATCCCGCTTCCCGATCGCAACGAGGAGCGGGCTGCCGTCGAGCTGTCTTTACTCCTGGAGGCGGTCGTGCGCTGGAGCGGCTACGACTTCCGCGAGTACGCTCCCGCGACGCTCAAGCGGCGTGTCGCGGAACGCATGCGCGCCGAAGGCGTGGAGACCATCTCCGGCTTGCAAGAACGCGTACTGCACGACAGCGACGCGCTGCGCAGGTTGGTCTTCTCGATCTCCGGAAACGCGAATCGTCTCTTCCGCGCACCCGAATATTTCCGCGCGTTCCGCGAACGAGTCGTGCCTTTCTTGCGCACCTATTCATTCGTGCGGCTCTGGTTCCCAGGGTGTTCGACCGGCGAGGACGTGTACACCATTGCCTCGATCTTGTACGAAGAGAACCTGCTGAATCGCTGCATGATCTACGCGACCGACATGAGCGATATGGCGCTCGCAAACGCTCGCGGCGGGTTGTTCCAAGCCGGGTCATTGGAGGAGTTCGCGAACGACTATCGCTTGAGCGGTGGCCGGAATTCCATCAACGAGTTTTGCGAATGGAGCGACGGCGTCGTCCAGTTCAAAGACGGGTTGCAGCATCAGCTGATTTTCTCGACGCACAGTTTGGCGACGGATGCGTCGCTCAACGAATTCCACACCATCGTCGCGCGCGGCGTTCTGCCGCAGTTCAACAAGACGCTGCAATACCGCGTGCACAACCTGTTTTTGCAAAGCCTTACGCGCTTCGGCTTCATCTGCCTGAGTTCGGCTGAGTCGCTGCATGCGACGCCGCACGAAGCGGTGTTCCGCAAGGTGGATGAGGTGTTTCCAATTTATCGCCGCATGCGCTAGCGCGTCTTGTCATGCTGAGGCCTTACGCTGTCATCCTGAGGTATCGAAGGACGCCGAGCGCAGTCGAGGCGCAGCGCTGAACGATATCGGTGCCTGGCGCCCTTCGACAGGCTCAGGGTCCTTCGATACCTCAGGATGACAACGTAAGGCCTTAGGATGACAACGTAAGGCCTTAGGATGTCAAAATTACGGCGTCGGTATGGGATAGTAAGCTGCCGCTGTTGTTGTTCATTCCCAGCCTCACGGTAGGACTAGATGCACGTCGCCGAACTCGTGCCAAAACAGGCCTGCTTGCAGCGCAGTGTCGTACGCGTCTTGCAGAAACGGCGCTGGTGCGAACGCTTCGAGCATGTTGAGATGCGATGCGCGCGGCTCGTGAAACCCGGTGAGTAACCCGTCGACGATGCGCGGCGAATGCGCCGGATCGACGATATGTGACGTCCAGCCGCTCGCCGCGCGCACGGTGCCGCGTTCATCGGCTGCCGATTCCAGCGCGCGCACGACCGTGGTGCCGATCGCGATCACGCGTCCGCCGGATTCGCGCGTACGGTTGACTGCAGCTGCCGTCGAAGCCGGCACGTTGAATCGCTCGTCCATCGGCGGCTCGTGCGATTCGGGACTGGCAACTCCGCAATGCAGCGTGACGGCGGCGACGTTCGCGTTGTTGCGATAGAGCGCGTCTAGGACGCGCAGCGTAAACGGGCGTCCTGCGGACGGCATTTCGACGGAACCCGGCTCGCGGGAAAAAATCGTTTGATAGAACGCGATCGGCACGGGTTCGTCCAGATATCCGTACGAAATCGGGCGCGCGTATCGTTGCAGATAGCTGCGAAGGTTGCCGGGCACGTTCAAGTGCGCATACCACAGCCGCGTATGTTCGCGCGCAGGGGGCGAGAGCAGCTCGGCGCTCGCGCCGCCGGGTAACGTGAAGCGTTCGCCGATTTGCACGAGCGTGCGGCGCGGCTCGACGATCCAAAGCGTCTGCGAGATGCGCGTGGAGAGATGCAGCGCAATGCTGCTGCCGTTGGTGCGCTGCGCCGTCAAAGCCGCGGGAATCGTCGCCGAATCGTTGACGACGACGAGGTCGCCGGCACGCAAGTGTTTGGGAATATCGCGGAATGCCGCGATGGTATGCGTATTGCCGCGAGCACTGCTGACGAGCATCGTCACCCCGTCGCGGGTGAGTCCGCGCAGCTCGGGAGGACGGCGCGCTTCGCGATCCAGCGGAAGGTCAAACGCCAGAGACAACGGACTGTACCTCGCGGCGGGCATACGCTTCGTGTTCTACAGCCGCGCGCATGACGGCGTCGACGAAGGGCGGCGCTACTGCCTGCGGCTTCGGCAGGCTCGAAAGATCCTCGCCGGGTTCGGCATCGCGGTGCATCTGCGTGTCCATGTTGCCGGGATCGAGCACGAGCACCGTAATGCCGCTGGCTTCCAATTCAGCCGCGAGGATGCGCGAGAGATGCTCGAGTGCCGCCTTGCTGCTTCCGTATGCGCCCCAACCGGGGTACGCGTTGACCGCCGCATCGGACGAAACATTCACGATGACGCCGCCGCCTTGCGCTTGCATGTGCGGAAGAACGCACTGGGCGATTGCGAGCGGTGCGCGCACGTTGGTTTCCATCACTTCGAAAAACGCCGAGGGCGTGAGATCCGATAGGCGCGGCATCGGCGAACCGCCGAGCGTGGACGCGTTGTTCACGAGCACGTCGATGCGCCCGAACTCGCGCAATCCTCGCGTGACGAACTCGCGCATACCGAGATCGTCGGTGACGTCGATTGCGCCGAACACCACGTCCGTCTGCCGGCTGAGTTCGTCGACGAGCTCGCGAAGCGGCCGTTCGCTGCGCGCGGTGAGCAGGAGGCGCGCTCCGCGAGCGGCCCATTCACGCGCCAGCGCGGCTCCTAGGCCTCGCGACGCGCCGGTAATCAACACAACGGGTTCGTTCATGCGCCAAGGCTACAACTTAAAGCGCACTTGAAGTCAAGGCCTCGGCGTGGCATACTCGTTTTGGAATGGAAGATCTGTTGACAATCGGCGA
>Ga0070735_10003627_pt1 | contig 13439 bp, 10 predicted proteins | sample Coa_R1_FD_66443 | JGI IMG/M metagenome (GOLD analysis project Ga0070735, IMG submission 66443) | Surface soil microbial communities from Centralia Pennsylvania, which are recovering from an underground coalmine fire - Coalmine... | ecosystem: Environmental > Terrestrial > Soil > Unclassified ...
GGCGGCATGCAGTTCATGCTGATCATCTGGCTGCAGGGCATCTGGCTGCCGCTGCACGGGTACAGCTTCAGCCAGACCCCGCTGTGGGCGGGCATCTACCTGGTCCCGCTGACCATCGGCTTCCTGCTCTCCGCGCCGCTGTCCGGGGTGCTGTCGGACCGGTTCGGCGCCAAGGCGTTCACCACCGGCGGGGCGCTGCTCACCGCGCTGACCTTCTTGCTCCTGCTGTTCCTGCCGGTGAACTTCAGCTACGGGGTGTTCGCGCTGATCATCGCGCTCAACGGCTTCGGCTCCGGGCTGTTCGCCTCGCCGAACCGGGCCGAGATGATGAACGCGGTGCCGGCGAACTCCCGCGGCGCCGCGGGCGGCATGATCGCCACCTTCATGAACACCGCGTTCGTGCTGTCGATCGGCGTCTTCTTCTCGCTGATGGTGGCCGGGCTGTCCAGCAAGCTGCCGGGCACGCTGTCCAGCGGCCTGACCGCCCAGGGCATCCCGGCCGCGGCGGCGCACACGATCTCGCACCTGCCGCCGATCGGCGTGCTGTTCGCCGCCTTCCTCGGCTACAACCCGATGGCCCAGCTGCTCGGCGGGCTGCTCAACCACCTGCCGGCCGGCCACGCCGCCTACGTCACCGGGCGCCAGTTCTTCCCGCACCTGATCACCGGGCCGTTCCACGACGGCCTGGGGGTGGCGTTCGCGTTCGCGATCGCGGCCAGCCTGATCGCCGCGGTCGCCTCGGCGCTCACCGGCCGGCGCAGCCACGGCGCCCCGGCCGAGTCGCTCGGCGCCGAACTGGCCGCGGTGGCCGCCGAGGGCGGCCTCGAGCCGAGCGAGCTGGTGATCCCCGACCCGGCCGAGGCCCCGATCACCGAGTCGGGCGGAAAGAAGTCCGGCTGACCCTAGACTAGGACCGGCTCAGGACGCGGGTCCGGTCCGTGGCCAGGCAACAGGCCTGCGACCACGGCAACCGGGCGGTATCCTGCACGTGAGGGATAGGTGAACACGTTCGCCGTCGCAATCCCGGTCCTGAATGTGGGCGATATCCAGAAGCCCCCGGAACGCAGATGCTGGCGCTACCCGAGGAGACTTGCCGCGTGAGCGAACCTCGCCCGGTCGCTGTGATAGTCCTTGCCGCGGGCGAGGGCACCCGGATGAAATCGCGGATTCCGAAGGTGCTGCACCCGCTGTGCGGGCGCAGCATGCTCGGGCACGTGCTCGCCGCGGCCGGCGAGCTCGATCCGCACCATACCGTCGTCGTCGCCGGGCACGGCCGGGACCAGGTCGGCGCGGAGGCCGCGCGGTACGCGCCGGACGTGAGCGTCGTGGTGCAGGACCGCCAGGCCGGCACCGGCCACGCGGTCCGGATGGTGGTCGAGGCCCTCGGCATCATGCCCGGCATCGTGCTCGTCGGGTACGCCGACATGCCGCTGCTGCGGGCCCGGACGCTGACCGCGCTCGTCCGCGAGCACGCCGCGGCGGGTAACGCGGTCACCGTGCTCACCGCCCGGGTCGGCGACCCGGGCGGCTACGGGCGGATCGTCAGGGACGAGCACGGCGCGCTGGCCGAGATCGTCGAGGAGGCCGACGCGACGCCGGAACAGCGGGCCATCGACGAGATCAACTCCGGCTGCTACGCGTTCGACGGCGGGCTCCTGGCCGACGCGGTCAAGCGGGTCGCGACCAGCAACGCCCAGGGCCAGGAGTACCTGACCGACGTGGTGGCGATCCTGCGCGGCGACGGCCACCGGGCGGGCACGGTCCTGGCCGCCGATCCGGGCGAGATCCAGGGCGTGAACGACCGGGTCCAGCTGGCCCAGGTCCGCAAGGCCTACAACGACCGGCTGCTCGAGGCCTGGATGCGGGCCGGAGTCACGATCATGGACCCGGCGTCGACCTGGATCGACGCGGACGTCACGCTCGGCCAGGACGCGCAGATCCTGCCGGGTACGCTCCTGGAGGGACAGACGTCGATCGGGCCGGGTGCCACGGTCGGACCGCACTGCCGGCTCACCGACACCTCGGTCGGGCCGGACGCGTCCGTCAGCTTCACGGTGTCGGTGCGGGCCGAGATCGGCCCGGGAGCCACCGTGGGACCGTACGCCTACCTGCGCCCGGGGACCCGGATCGGGGCCGGCGCGCACATCGGCTGCCACGTGGAGCTGAAGAACTCCGTAGTCGGCGCGGGCGCGAAGGTCCCGCACCTGTCCTACGTGGGAGACGCCGACATCGGCGAGGGCGCCAACATCGGCGCGGCGACGATCTTCTCCAACTACGACGGCGCGGCCAAGCACCGCACCACGATCGGCGCGGACGCCTTCACCGGCAGCGACACGATCCTGGTCGCCCCGGTGACCGTCGGGGACGGCGCGTACACCGCGGCCGGGTCGGTGATCACCGAGGACGTGCCGCCCGGCGCGCTCGGTGTCGCCCGCGGCCGGCAGCACAACTCCGAGGGCTGGGTCGAGCGACGGCGCCCCGGGACCCGGGCCGCCGCGCGCGCCCGCCGCGCCGCGCAGGACCAAGGCGCCCACGACCAGGGCGCGCAGGACGAGGGCGCGCAGGACCAGGGCGCGTACGACGACGGGGGAGCGCCGGACGAGGGGACCCAGGACAGGTGAACGACGTGCACGAGCCGGGCGCGAAGAAGCTGATGATCGTCTCCGGCCGGGCCTTCCCGGAACTGGCCGAGGAGGTGGCCGCGTGCCTGGGCATCAAGCCGACGCCGTCCCGGCTCTTCGACTTCGCGAACGGCGAGATCTTCGTGCGCTTTCTCGATTCGGTCCGCGGCTGCGACGTGTTCGTCCTGCAGAGCCACACCTCGCCGATCAACGAGTGGATCATGGAGCAGCTGATCATGGTCGACGCCCTCAAGCGGGCGTCGGCCAGGCGCATCACGGTGGTGGCGCCGTTCTTCGGCTACGCCCGGCAGGACAAGAAGAACCGCGGCCGCGAGCCGATCTCGGCCCGGCTCATGGCCGACCTGTTCGCCACCGCCGGGGCGGACCGGCTGATGGCGGTCGACCTGCACACCGCCCAGATCCAGGGTTTCTTCGACGGCCCGGTGGACCACCTGTTCGCGCTGCCCATCCTGGCCACCTACATCGAGCGCAAACTCGACGTCAGCCAGGGCACCGTGGTCGCGCCGGACGCCGGCCGGGTCCGGGTCTGCGAGCGGTGGACGGACCGGCTCGGCTGCCCGCTGGCCATCATCCACAAGCGGCGCGACCCGGACGTGGCCAACCAGGTCAGGATGTTCGAGGTGGTCGGTCAGGTGGAGGGCCGCACCTGCATCCTGGTGGACGACATGATCGACACCGGGGCGACGATCGCCAAGGCCGCCGAGGCGCTGTTCCACCAGGGCGCGACTCAGGTCATCGCCACCGCGACGCACGGGGTGCTGTCCGGAGCGGCGGTGGACATCCTGAAGAACTCTCAGATCAGCGAGATCATCATCACCAACACGCTGCCGGTGCCGCAGGAGAAGCGGTTCGACAAGCTCACGGTGCTCTCGATCGCCCCGCTGCTGGGCCGCGCGATCAGCGAGGTGTTCAGCGACGGCTCGGTGACCAGCCTGTTCGACGGGCAGACCTGAGGTTCGCGGCGACCGTCACCCCCGCTCCCGCCAGAGGCGCGGGGATGACGGCCATGCTGCCGCAGGAGGCGAGCCCCTCCGGCATCCCCGCGGGCTCCCAACCACGGGGACGACGACTTCTCTCGATGCCGGCGGTCACGGGCGGTCCTGGCCGCTAGGCCGGTCCCTCCCTCCCCAGCTAGGGCCAGGACCGCTTCCCGCACCACCCACCCCGCTAGGCGAGCGGGCGTTCTAGGCACCGCGGACGGCGCCCCCGTGGCCGTCCGGCTCCATTGCCATGGGCCTCGTCGCCGAGGCGATACGGTCATGCTCGGGTACGAGGTTTACGTCTCCCTTGAGCCGTGATTAAGTGAGAGCTTCGACGGCCGAGTCCGACTAGCCGGAGGCGAGTGATCCCGGGTAATGATGAAGTTCCGGCTGCTTGGGCCTCTGGAGATCCGGGCCGGGGAGGATGACTGGCGGGGGATCGGGGCCCCCAAATGGCGTTCGGTACTGGCCGCGCTGCTGATCAAGGCCGGGCAGATCGTCCCGGCTGACGTCTTGATCAACGAGGTCTGGGGTGACGCGCCGCCGGCCAAGGCGGGGAACCTCATCAGCATCTACGTGCTGCGGCTGCGCCGGCTGCTCGCGGACACCGACAGCACCGTCCTGGTCACCCGCGCTCCGGGCTACCTGCTGCGGCTGGCCGCGGGGGACACCGACGCCCAGGTGTTCGAGGACCTGGTCCGCGAGGGCCGGCGCGCGTACGCCGCCGGCGACCCGGAGCGGGCGGCGGCCCAGCTGGCCGAGGCGCTGGCGCTGTGGCACGGCAGCCCGCTGGCCGACGTCCCGGCCACGAACCTGGTCGAGACCGAGGCCGAACGCCTGGACGAGCTGCGCCTGGACGCCGCCGAACTGCGGATCAGGGCCGAGCTGGCCTGCGGCAGCCACGCCCAGGTCATCCCCGACCTGCGCAGGCTGCTGGCCGACCATGCGCTGCGCGAGAACCTGTGGCTGCTGCTCATGCGGGCCCTGGACGGCGCGGGCCGCCACGCCGAGGCGCTGGAGACCTACGGCCAGGCGCGCCGGGTCCTGGCCGAGGAACTCGGCGTGGATCCCGGCACGGAGCTGCGCCAGTTCCACGCGCACCTGCTGGCCAAGGATGAGGAGCTCACCAAGGGCGCCGACGCCCCGGGCAGCATCTCGGCCGGCACCGTAGCGGCCAGTGCCGCGCCCGCGCAGCCGGTTCCTGCCCTGGCCGAAGCCTCGGGTCCGCGATCGGTCCCCGCTCCGGCCCAGCTGCCGACGGATATCGCCGACTTCACCGGTCGCGAGGACCAGGTCAAGCACCTCTGCGATGTGCTGGTCAGCGGTGGTGCGAACGCCGACCCCGGCGTGGTCCGCATCGCCCTGGTGGCTGGCTCCGGCGGGCTGGGCAAGACATCCCTGGCCGTGCACGCGGCTCACCGGGTCCGCGCCAGCTTTCCCGACGGCCAGCTCTACGTCGACCTGCTCGGTGCCGCTCCGCAGCCGCTCCCGCCGGCGGACGTCCTGGCTAGGTTCCTGCGCGACCTCGGTGTGGCCGGCCGCGAGATCCCAGTGGACGAAGACGAGCGCGCAGCCCGGTACCGGACTGTCCTGGCCGGCCGCCGGATGCTCGTCGTGCTCGATAACGCGCGCGATGCCGCCCAGGTCAGGCCGCTGCTACCGGGCACCGCTTCCTGCGCGGTGCTGGTCACGACCCGCAGCCGGATGGCCGATCTGGCCAGTACGAGGCTGGTCGACCTCAACGTGCTCGACGACGACGAGGCGCTGATCCTGTTCACCAAGGTGGTGGGTGACGAACGCGCGACGGCCGAACCCGAGGCCACCGCCGAGCTGCTACTGGCCTGCGCCGGACTGCCGCTGGCCATCAGGATCTGCGCGGCGCGGCTGGCCACCCGCCCCGGGTGGACGATCCGCTCCATGGCGGCCCGGCTCCGTGACGAGCACCGTCGGCTGGACGAGCTGAGGGCCGGGGACCTGGCCGTCCGCGCCAGCTTTCAGGTCAGCTTCGCGACCCTTCCGACCGACGCCCAGGCCGACGGGGTCGCCCCGGCCGACGCGTTCCGCCTGGTCGGTCTTTGGCAGGGATCCTCGATCTCGTCTGCGGCGGCCGCGGCCCTGTTCGGCGCGCCGGAGAACGCGGCCGAGGAGGCGTTGGAGACCCTCGTGGACGCGCACCTGCTGGAGTCGACCTCCCCCGGCCGTTACAGGTTTCATGACCTGCTACGTGTTTATTCTTCCGAACGGGCCGTGGCTGACCTGTCCGCACAAGTCCGTGACGCGGCGATCGGCCGCCTCCTCCGCTGGTACATGCGCGCCGCCGACGCCACGGGCACGGCCGTGGCACCGCATCGCTACAACGTCCCGCTGGGCCCCGCGCCCGGCGATGACCCCGCGCCGCTCAGCTTCGCCACTTCCGAAGAGGCCCTCGCCTGGTACGACGACGAACGTGCCAACCTGGTGGCCGCCGTCCGTCAGGCCGCCGGGTCCGGCCTGCACGAGATCGCGTGGCGACTGCCAGCTCCGCTGACCCAGGTCTTCGACCGTCGCGGCAACTGGGCGGACTGCATCGCCACCAGCCGTATCGCGCTGGACAGCGCCCGCCAGGCCGGCGACCGCCAGGGCGAGGCGTGGATCCTGAACAACCTCGGCGATGCCCTCGGGCTCACTCGCCAATCCGAAGGGATCGAGTACCTGGAACAGTCGCTGGCCATCAGGCGCGAGATCGGCGACCGAGTGGGCGAGGCGCAGGCGGCGAACAACCTCGCCGACACCTACCACTGGCTGGGGCGCAGGGACGAGGCGCTGGCCTTGTACCTGCGCACGCTGGAGCTGAGCCGCCAGCTGGGCTACCAGATGGGCGAAGGCGTGGCGCTGGTGAACGTGGGCTGGGTGCTGGTCGACCTGGCCCGGGCCGAGGAGGCCGTTGATTACCTGCTGCAAGCCCAGCGCACCTTCGCCGAGCTAGACCATGGCGACGGCGTGGGATACGCCCTGCACATGCTGGGGCGCTGCTACTTGCTGCTGGGACGGGACGCGGAGGCGCTGGAGTGCCTGCAGCGGGCGCTGGCCAGCCACCAGGCCGCGGGTAACCGGCCCCGGCAGGCGGCGACGCTAAGATCCATTGGCGCCGCGCAAAGCCAGGTCGGCCTGAAGGCGGAGGCCCGCACGTCGTGGACCCGGGCGGCGGCCCTCTTCGACGAAATCGGCGACAGCGCCGAGGCCGCGGAGATCCGGGCTGAACTGGGCGCATCCGGCATCTCCTGATATTCGGGTAAAGATCATGCCGGGCCGATACGATGCTGCCCGTCTGCCCCGTACTTCCTTCGGGGGCCGAGGAAAAAGGAGAGGTCATCATGGAGAATGCCGCCATGACTGAAGAGTTGCCAGGCGCCGACGAGCTTGACGAGCTTTACCGGCTCGACGCGAGCGAGGCCGAGCCCGAGGATGACGAAGAAGACGAAGACGACGACGAAGAAGACGACGAAGCCGGGGAAATGCATCCCGAGGGAATGCCAAACCCCTGAGCATTCAGCGTCGGCGCGGTGGGTGCGGGATGTTCCGGGCCCGCCGCGCTCGCCTGCCGGGAGGGCAACGGCCCAGGCTGCGGGGCTGCGATGTGGTCACGAGCAGCCCCGATCACCCCGGGCTGGCACGGCCAGACGGGGCCTTGAGCAGCCGGATGCGGGCAAATCGATCAGCTGCCTCGCCGCATTCGCCCTGTACCAACGCTAATGCCCGCTGCGAAAATCCTGCGCGGAAATTTACCGACGCGGGTCACGCTCGACCCGGTTTATTGCACGTTAGTCATAGCGACCCGTCGCCGACGGCGAGCTTTCTTAAGGCGCGGACTACCGCCCGTGACGTGTAAGCCCGGATGAGGTGAACTGCGTGGAAACGGTCCTTGAACTCCCGGCACCGACATGGCATATACCGAGTTGCTCGCGCCAGAATCGGGCGGCGCGGCTGGAATGATTTGCCGCTAAGGAGAGTAAGGGAGCCGTCGTAAGGCAGCCGCATTTCACGGGTTTGACCTGGGCGGATCCGGGCTGGCGACTGGTGCGTTTGCGGAACCATCGCGAGCGGGCCTGGTGGCGGCGGGTCTAAGCGTCCAGCGGATGACCAGCCGCCGGGGCCGGGGCCGGGTGGTGCGGGCGGCGAGCAGCGGCTTGATCTCCGGGGATGGTCAGCGGGATCATGCCGGGTTCCGGCGGCAGGTGGCTGGGCGGGACCGGGGGCGCCTGGGTATCGGTGCGGTCTTTGCGGTACGCGGGGAGGTGACGCCGGACCGGATGAACTCCCGCACTGGCTACCGGGCGCGGGAGCGGGATACCCGGGCCGGGACAACCGAGCTGACGATCCCGAGGCTGCGGCACGGTTCGTGCTTCCCTCGTTCCTGGAGCACCGCCGCCGGGTGGAGCGGGACGCTGGCCTCGGTGGTGGCCACCGGCTGCCAGCCGGGCGTCTCGACCCGGCGGGTCCCCGCGAGGACATCACAGCCTTCACCGCCTTCCCTCGCGAGGGTGCGGGCGGCCAGGCCATCATCCGCCTGGCCGGCGCGGTGCTGGCCGGGCAGAACGACGAGCGGGCCGAATCCTGCCGCTAAAGGGGCCTGGAAATCCTCGCCGCAGGCCGGAAAGCCGCCCAGCCCGTCATGGGACAGAATATTATTAGTGAGGCTGAACTCCGAAAAGTCCGCAATCATCGAGGCTCGTAACACAACAGCGCTTATTCCTTTCGCCCAGGGCGAGATGGTGCGGCTGTTTATGGAAGGAATCGATCCAGACTTCCGGCAGGAGATCGAATGCGCCCTGGAAGATTTGTCGCCCGACTGACTGACGCCCTCGTGACCAGCGCTAGTGCAACGGGCCGTCGCGAAACTATCCTGCGCAGGCGGGTCGATGAGGTACGAGCGGATCCGACGAAACAGTTCTTCGAGCACTTGGACTCCTATAGCGCCGAGCACCACGTCCAGTCTGTCGTCTCTGCCGTGGTCAACCTCCCCAGGGAGGAGCTAGCTGGCATGGCAGAATCGTTGGTTATCCGCACATCGTTCACACGCCGCGTCTCGCACGATCCGGAGACTGTGGGCGGCCCAATCGATGTCGCGGTTATTTCCGAATTCTTTGCAAACTACTATCCCGGCAATCCTTTGCGAGCCACGGCGCGTTCCGCTGGAGGTGGCGATAGCCAACTGAGGAAGTGAATGGCGCCATGCTCAGGAGGCTTGTGCTGGCACAGAGCGCGTCGGCGCTGGCTCTGCTCAGTTCGGCACGCCTCTCCCGTTGGCCGGACCCAGTTCACGTGGCCGCCATGGCCTCTCAGGCAATGCCCGGCCCCGCCGCCCCAATGGCATGCCCGACCATGCCCCAAGGCTGAGTTTCACGCCAAGCGCGTGCGGATGCGGAACGCTCGCGGCCGCGCGCGGCGGGTTTGTCGGCTACACTTCGTACCCGCATCGCACGTTGAGTTGAGGAGATACACCGTGCCCGAGGTCCACATCGCCGCCGAGACTCGCTCGGAGTTCGGCAAGGGCGCTGCCCGCCGTAGCCGCCGCGAGGGCCGGGTGCCCGCCGTGCTGTACGGACACGGCACGGAGACCCGCCACCTGACCCTGCCCGGGCACGAGCTGATGCTCGCGCTGAAGACGCCGAACGCGCTGCTGTACCTGGACGGCCTGAAGAAGGGCAGCGAGATCGCCCTGCCCAAGGCGGTGCAGCGGAATCCGATCCGCGGCTTCATCGAGCACGTCGACCTGATCTTGGTCCGCCGGGGCGAGAAGGTCACCGTCGACGTGCCGCTCCGGGTGACCGGCGACATCGCGCCCGGCGACGGCATGCTTAACCAGCTGCTGGTGCAGATCCCGGTCGAGGCCGACGCCACGAACCTCCCGCAGAGCATCGAAGTGGACGTCGAGGGCATGGATGTCGGCACCGCCGTGCACGCCGGCGACCTCAAGCTGCCCGAGGGCGTCACGCTGCAGGTCGAGCCGGACATCCTGGTCCTGCACGTCACCGCGCAGCAGGCCGCCGAGGAGCCCGAGGCCGAAGAGGGCGCCGAGGCGCCCGAGGTGCCGGAGTCCGTGGCTGACGCGGCCGGCGACGCGGAGTAGGCCGGCTGACCGCGGACCGCTGGATCATCGCCGGCCTGGGCAACCCGGGGCCGGAGTACGCGGGCAACCGGCACAACGTCGGGCACATGGTGACCGGCTTGCTCGCCGAGCGTGCCTGCGGGCTTTCGGGGGCTGGAGCCCGGTTCAAGGCGCACCGGTCGGGCAATGACATCGCCGAAGGGCGGCTGACCGGGGTGCCCGTCACCCTGGCCTGGCCGCGGTCGTACATGAACCTGTCCGGACGGCCGGTCGCGGCGCTGGCCGCGTTCTACAAGATCCCGCCCGAGCGGCTGGTGGTCGTGCACGACGAGCTGGACATCCCGTTCGGCGCGGTCCGGCTGAAGCTGGGCGGCGGCGACAACGGCCACAACGGGCTCCGCTCGATCACCGAGGCGCTCGGCACGCGCGATTACTACCGGGTCAGGTTCGGCATCGGCCGTCCCCCGGGCCGGATGGACCCGGCCGCCTTCGTGCTGCGCGACTTCAGCACCGCCGAGCGCAAGGACCTGCCGTTCCTGATCGACAGGTGCGCCGACGCCACCGAGGCGCTGGTCGCCCGGGGCCTGGCCGCGGCGCAGAATCTCTACCACACCGAACCTGTCGCCGACGTGTGACGCCGGGAATCGCGGCGGCGCGGCCGCTGCTGATGATGGGCAAGGGCGAGGCCGAGGAGAGATAGTGACGGCAGGAGACGACCACAAGCTGGCCCGCGAACTGGCGGCCGAGGCGGGCGAGCGCCTGCTCGAGCTGCGAGCACGCGGCGGCGAGCCGGACATGCTGCGCAAGGCCGGAGACCGGCTGTCACACGAGTTCCTGACCGCGGAGCTCACGGCCCGCCGCCCCGCCGACGTGGTGCTGTCCGAGGAGGGCGCCGACGACCCGGCCCGGCTGAGCGCCGGCCGGGTCTGGATCGTCGACCCGCTGGACGGGACCAGGGAGTTCGGCGAGCCGGGCCGCACCGACTGGGCCGTCCACGTGGCCCTCTGGGAACGGAGCGACGCCAGCGACTCCGGTGACCTCACCGCGGGCGCCGTCGCCCTCCCCGCCCAGGGCCAGGTCCTGTCCACCGCGCCCGGCGAACCGGGACGATGGCCCCCTGTACCGGTTATAACCGGGACGATGGGCCATCGTCCCGGTTACATAGCCCGGCGTGCTGGGGCTGGCGCGGCGGCCGGAGCCAAGGAGGCTGTCGGGGTACATGAGGGTGGAGAGGTCGACGGGATAGATGAGGCTGGAGAGGCTGGCGGAGCTTTTGAGGCTGGCGGGGTGGGTGCGGCTGGCGGGGTGGGTGCGGATGGCGGGGTGGGTGCGGCTGGCGGGGCGGGCGCGGATGGCGGGCGGGTGCGGATCGTGGTGAGCCGGACGCGCGCGCCACGGCTCGTTCGGGATATTTCCGATCTTATTGATGCGGAACTGGTGCCGCTCGGGTCAGCCGGAGCTAAGGTGGCCGCCGTGGTCAGTGGCCAGGCCGACGCGTACGTGCACGCGGGCGGGTTCTACGAGTGGGACACCGCGGCGCCCGTCGCGGTCGCGCGGGCCGCCGGGTACCACGCGTCGCGCATCGACGGGTCGCCGCTGGCCTACAACCAGGCCGACCTGCTGATGCCAGATATCCTGGTCTGTCGGCCCGCCCTCGCGGGCCCGCTCCTGCAAGCCATCCGGGAAGTCACCAATGCGCGCTGATTACCAGCTGTCCCAGCTCGACGTGCTCGAGGCCGAGGCGATCCACGTGATGCGCGAGGTCGCCGCGGAGTTCGAGCGGCCCGCGCTGCTGTTCTCCGGCGGCAAGGACTCGATCGTGATGCTGGCCCTGGCCGCGAAGGCGTTCTGGCCGGCCCGGATCCCGTTCCCGGTCATGCACGTGGACACCGGGCACAACTTCCCCGAGGTACTCGAGTTCCGCGACCGCCGGGTGGCCGAGCTCGGCGTGCGGCTGGTCGTCGCGTCCGTGCAGGCCTCGATCGACGCCGGGCGGGTGACCGAGGAGACCGGCCGGCACGCCAGCCGGAACCGGCTGCAGACGGTGACCCTGCTTGACGCGATCGAGGAGCACCGCTTCGACGCGCTGTTCGGCGGCGCGCGCCGGGACGAGGAGAAGGCCCGGGCCAAGGAACGGGTGTTCTCGTTCCGCGACGAGTTCGGCCAGTGGGACCCGAAGAACCAGCGCCCGGAGCTGTGGAACGTGTACAACACCCGGATCCGGCGCGGCGAGCACCTCCGCGTGTTCCCGCTGTCCAACTGGACCGAGCTCGACGTCTGGGCCTACCTCGAGCGGGAGGAGCTGGACATCCCGTCCATCTACTTCGCGCACGAGCGGCCGGTCTTCGAGCGGGACGGCCTGCTGCTGGCCGACAACCCCTTCATCACGCGGGGCGAGGATGAGCCGCTGTTCGGCGCGACCGTGCGCTACCGGACGGTGGGCGACATGACCTGCACCGGCGCCGTGGCCTCCGCGGCGGCCACGGTCGCCGAGGTGATCGCCGAGGTGGCCGCGACCCGGATCACCGAGCGCGGCCAGACCCGGGCCGACGACCGGACCAGTGAGGCAGCGATGGAAGACCGCAAGCGCGAGGGGTACTTCTGATGGGTTCTGCTGGTTCCGGGGGGACGAACCCCCTGGCCCCCCGGATGGATATCTTGCGGTTCGCCACCGCGGGGTCGGTGGACGACGGCAAGTCGACGCTGATCGGGCGGCTGCTGTACGACTCCAAGTCGATCTTCGCCGACCAGCTCGAGGCGGTGGAGCGCACCAGCCGGGACCGGGGTGAGGACTACACCAACCTGGCCCTGCTCACCGACGGGCTGCGCGCGGAGCGGGAACAGGGCATCACCATCGACGTGGCCTACCGGTACTTCGCCACGCCCAAGCGGAAGTTCATCATCGCCGACACCCCCGGTCACATCCAGTACACGCGCAACATGGTCACCGGCGCGTCAACCGCCGATCTGGCCGTGGTGCTGGTCGACGCGCGGAACGGGCTGACCGAGCAGTCCCGCCGGCACGCGTTCCTGACCACGCTGCTGCGGGTGCCGCACATGGTGCTCGCGGTGAACAAGATGGACCTGGTCGACTACTCCGCCGACGTGTTCGAGCGGATCTGCGAGGAGTTCTCCGCGTTCGCGGCCCGGCTGGACATCGGCGACCTGACCTTCGTGCCGATCTCCGCGCTGCACGGGGACAACGTTGTCGACCGGTCGGCCAACATGCCCTGGTACGACGGCCCCTCGCTGCTGCACCACCTCGAGCACGTGCACATCGCCTCGGACCGGAACCTGATCGACGTCCGGTTCCCGGTGCAGTACGTCATCCGGCCGCAGGCCGCCACCGACGCCGCGCTGCACGACTACCGCGGCTACGCCGGCCAGGTCGCGGGCGGCGTGCTCAAGCCGGGCGACGAGGTGCTGCACCTGCCGTCCGGCTTCACCACCCGGATCCGCGGCGTGGAGGCGGCCGGCACGCCGGTGGCGGAGGCGTTCGCGCCCATGTCGGTGACGCTGCTGCTCGACGACGACGTGGACATCTCCCGGGGTGACATGATCTGCCGCCCGAACAACCGGCCCGCGGTCGCGCAGGACATCGAGGCCATGTTGTGCTGGATGTCCTCGGACCAGGTCCTGGCCCGGCGCAGCAGGCTGGTGGTCAAGCACACCTCGCGCACGGTGAAGGCCATCGTCACCGACCTGCACTACCGGATCGACGTGAACACC
>Ga0070735_10003628_pt1 | contig 13438 bp, 11 predicted proteins | sample Coa_R1_FD_66443 | JGI IMG/M metagenome (GOLD analysis project Ga0070735, IMG submission 66443) | Surface soil microbial communities from Centralia Pennsylvania, which are recovering from an underground coalmine fire - Coalmine... | ecosystem: Environmental > Terrestrial > Soil > Unclassified ...
AGCTGAACGCCAAGTCGCCCGACCTGGCACGGTCGGCATGGACCGGCGCCGCGACCAGAGACTTCACCGATGTCGACGTGGCGGCACTCGATGCCGTGCTGGCCGAGCGGCTGGGCTGGGCCAAGCGGACCGTCGCGCTGCCAGCCGGGCGGTACGAGACGCTGCTGCCGCCGAGCGCCGTCGCTGACCTGCTCATCTTCCTGTACTGGTCGGCGGGCGCCAAGGAGACGGCCGAAGGGCGGACGGTGTTCAGCCGTGCGGGCGGCGGGACGAGGGTCGGGGAGCGGTTCTGCCAGCTGCCGGTGACCCTGTACAGCGACCCCGCGGCCGCGGGCCTTGAGTGTGAGCCGTTCGTGACGGCGGGCGCGTCGGGCGACGACCGGTCGGTGTTCGACAACGGGCTGCCGCTGCGGCGCACCGAGTGGATCAGCGACGGCACGCTGGCCGCGCTGCCGTCGTCGCGGTACTCGGCCGGGCTAGCCGGCGTTCCGGTCACTCCGGCCATTGGCAACCTGATGTGCTCCGCCGCCGGAGCGGCCGCGTCCCTGCCGGAGATGATCGCGGGAACGTCGCGCGGACTGCTCCTGACCTGCCTGTGGTACATCCGCGAGGTCGATCCGCAGACCCTGCTGCTCACCGGCCTCACCCGTGACGGGGTGTACCTGGTGGAAAATGGCGAGGTCACCGGGGCGGTGAACAACTTCCGGTTCAACGAGTCGCCGGTAGGGATGCTGGGCCGCCTGGCGGAGGCAGGCCGGACCGAGCGGACACTGCCGCGCGAATGGAACGACTGGTTCACCCGGACGGCCATGCCCGCGCTCCGGGTGGACGGCTTCAACATGTCGTCAGTCAGCCAGGCCAGCTAGGCTGGCTCGCCGTTCCGGCAGGCCCGGCGTACGGTAGAGGGGTGAAGATGGGAAGCGCCGGGCGGACGCCACCGGTGCACCTGGTGACCCAGGCGCGCAAGCCGATGTCAGAGGACATCGCCTACCGTCAGCGGCGGTACCTGATCATGATGGGTATCCGGGCGGTCTGTTTCGTCGTGGCTGTGATCATGTTCATCAACCACCTCGGCTGGCTCGCCGCCATCCCTGCCGTAGGCGCGATCTTCATCCCGTACGTCGCCGTGGTGTTCGCCAACGGCGGACGCGAGCCCACCAATGTTCGCGGGTTCATGGAGTACCACTCGAACGCCCCGGCCCGCCGGGTCCCTGACCAGCGCCGGGACGAAGAACACCCTGGTAGGCCAGGCGAGTCCTGAGACCGGCTCGTAATTGGGTCTTGACACATTGGGGGGAGTTTCCGTGTAGCATTTGTATCGGTGCTCTGGTCCCCCGTCGGAGCGCCAACTGCCGGCGTTCCGGGCCCCCGTCGGAACGCCGATGAACGCGACGCCGGGTGGTTTGCCCCCGTAGCCACCCGGCGTCGCTCTATGTCGAGGCACTGTCGGTCTAGGCACTGTCGCTCATGCCCGCGTGTCCTCCGTGGCGTCTTCACCGTCGGAGGCGAGGATGCGGTAGAGGGCGCGGCGCGCGTCGGCGAGCACCTTGCTCGCCTGGCTCACCTGAGCGGCCGAGCCGGCCTGCGCGACCTGATGGATGGCGACCATCACCTGCTTGATCGTGTCGCGCAGCTGGAAGGCCGCGTCGTCCACGTTGCCGGTCACCGCGTCCCAGGACGCACGCAGCTCATCGGCGTGTGCCTGGACGTATTCCCGGCCGGATTCGGTGAGCCGGTACATCCGCCGCCGGTCCTCGCCGGCTTCGGCGGTGATCAGGCCCTCGTCCTCGAGCTGCTGCAGCGCCGGGTAGACCGACCCCGCGCTCGGCCGCCACATCTCGTCGGTGCGCGCGGCGATCTCCTGGATGAGCTGGTAGCCGTTCCACGGCTGCTCCTCGGCGAGCAGGTCCAGGATCGCGGCGCGGACATCGCCGCGCCGGACCCGCTGCCCCCGGCCGAAACGCGGCCCGAACGGACCCGGCCCCGGACCCCACGGACCCGGACCCCACGGCCCTGGTCCCGGACCGAACGGACCCGGACCGCCCCAGCCGCCGCGCCCGCGACCCCGGCCGCGCTCGGCGCGTTCGCGCCACTCGCCGCCCTTGCCCCGGGCCCACTCGTGTTCCCTGTGGCCACCCGCGTGGCCCCATGCTTCGTCTCGCATGTCGTACTCCTTCATACTTCGATCTCTCGTTGCTAGTTCAACGATATATCGCTAACGATCGCCCGGCAATCCCTATTCCACCGCCCCCGCCCGCCGCCGCGCTTTCCGTTGCTCGCGCCCACCGCGCCGTAACTCAGCAGCCGCAATCCCGCTGATCGCTGCCTTCTAAGCGAACGTAAGCCGCAAATCGGCTTCGAACACGAAGGCTTTGCGCAGCACGGAGCAGAGCCGGCCAGAAACCGGCCGAATTCACTACGTGCTGCGCAGATGCTTCACGCGCACCCAGCATCTCGCCGACACGGGCGACTCGCGGCGGAGCGGGTAGCGGTGGGAGTGCTAGCCGAGGATGGGGAGGGCGTACTCGCGGCGGACGCTGTTGCCGAGGCGAGAGATGTCCGCACCGTAGATGTGCATGGAGATCGCCACGTCATCGCCGCAGTTGCGCACCCGGTGGATATCACCTGGCGGAGTGAACGCGCATACGGTCCCGGCCGGGTTCACGTGCCGGTCGACCAGCCGCAGCCTATGACCCTCCACCGCGAATACTTCCTCGTACTCCATGCCCTGGAGCACGGCAGGGACGCACCACGACACGTGATCATGTACCGGGGTCTGCTGGCCGGGCAGCCATACCATCACCGCCACCGAGAACGAGCCGTCTGGCTCGGCGTGTACCAGGTGGCTCTGGTAGCAGGCCGGATCACCCCGGCGCAGGTCCGCCGACAGCATGGACGCCGGCGACGGCGACCGCGAACGGAGTACGGAAGCGACGTTCCGCGAGGTCTGCTGCCAGTCCAGACCGCGTCGCACTTCCGCGCGCAGCGCGGCCACCAGGGCACTCGGACAGCGTCCGGTCACCCCCATCACTCGTGGCGCCGTCTGCATGACCATAATCCCAGGTTAACCACCGCAACATATAAGCACCAATGCCAACCTTGCCTAGTACGCATAGACAACGTTGATCAATCTGGAGAACGAGGCGACGCGGGCACGGGCGAGGCAACGGGACGGGCGGCGAGCCGCAGCGCGATCATCGGGAAGATCAGCACCGACAGCACCCCGGCGGTGACCAGCGCGGCACCCGTGCTGGCCTTGATGGCTCCGTTGTTGACACCGAGACTAGTGATGACGACCACCAGCGGAAGCTGGGTGGCGGCGAACAGCCCCGAATCCGGCCGAAGTCGACCTCATACCCGGCCAGCTGTCGGATGGTTGTGACAACCAGCCGGCTATAACCGGCTGGTTGTCACAACCATGCGGCGCATCTCCGTGGTAGCGCGGGGATGAATCGCCCATATATGTATAAATTGGACAGAAGGGGCGGCGGGCGCGAGAGGGGGCGGGCCGGGCTAGTCGCTGACTGGGGAGTAGTCGACTACGCCGCGGCGCAGGGCGGTAATGGCGAGGCGCGCGGTTTGCGATAGCGCGCCTCCGCCGGCGGCCGCGGCGACCTGGTCGAGCAGGTCGAGAAGCTGCTTGACCGCTCGGACGAAATCGCCGGGTGTGAGGTCCGGCGCTTCTGCCAGCACCTTCTCCAGAGCGGTGCCGCGCGCCCAGCGGTACGCGGCCCAGGCGAAGCCCAGGTCCGGCGGGCGCAGGAAGGACAGCGCGTTCTCCTTCTCCAGCATGTCGAGCCGCTCCCACGTCCTGTGCATCACATCCAGCACCTCGGGCACCCGGCCACGGGGCACCCTCGGCGGCGCGGCGGGGTCGTCGGGAGAGCGCGACTCGAAGGTCAGCGTGCTCACGCACGCGGCGAGTTCTGCGACGTCGAGCGATTCCCACACCCCCCGGCGCAGGCACTCGGCCGCGACCAGGTCCAGCTCGGTGTACAGGCCCGCCAGGCGGCGCCCGTCCGGCGTGACCGTGTCACCCGACAGGTAGCCGAGCCGCTCCAGCACGGTGCACACCCGGCCGAACGTCCTGGCGATCACGTGCGACCGGCTCGCCACCTTCCGCCCGAGCTCCTCAGTCTCGCGCGCCAGCCGCACGTACCGCTCACCGATACGAGCGTGCTCCTCCCGGTCCGGGCATCCGTGGCACGGATGCCGCCGCAACTCCCGCCGCAGCGCCTCTATCTCGGCGCCAGCAGAAGCCGAGTCGGCACCGGAAGGACCAGAAGACCGGCCCAGATCGCGCCCGGCTAGCTTGCTCCGCATCGCCGAGGCCAGATCCCTGCGGCTCCGAGGCGACCTCGAGCTGAACCCCTCAGGAAGCCGGATGTGGTCGAGCACCTGCGGCGGGAACGGGAAGTCGGCCAGCGACAGCCGCTTCACCTGCTGATGCTCGGTGAGCACCAGCGGTCCTGGCCCCAGCACGACCGCGACACCAGCTCGCCGCCCGCCGGTCACCCGGATGACATCACCGGGGCGCAACGCGCTCAGCGCCGCTGAGGCCTCCATCCGCCGCGCCGCCGCGCGGGACCGCGACGAGGAAGCCTCCAGCGAGGACAGCTCATGCCGCAGCTTCATGTACGAGGCGAAATCGCCGCGATCGCAGGTCATCGACGCGGCCAGTGAGGTGAGCGCCTGCTCGCCGCGCCGCAGCTGCCGGGTCAGCCCGAGTACGCCGCGGTCGGCCTGGAACTGCGCGAACGATGACTCGAGCAGTGCCGCCGCCCGGTCCCGGCCGGCCCACCCGGTCAGGTTGACCGCCATGTTGTACGACGGACGGAAGCTTGAGTTCAGCGGGTAGGTGCGGGTACCGGCCAGGCCAGCCAGCGCGGACGGATCGAGCCCCGGCTGCCACAGCACGACCGCGTGTCCCTCGACGTCGATGCCGCGCCGTCCGGCCCGCCCGGTGAGCTGCGTGTACTCCCCCGCCGTCAGCGCGGCGCGGGTCTCGCCGTTCCACTTGTCGAGCTTCTCGATCACCACGGTCCTGGCCGGCATGTTGATGCCCAGGGCGAGCGTCTCGGTGGCGAACACCACCCGGATCAGCCCCCGGGTGAACAGGTCCTCCACGACCTCCTTGAACACCGGCAGCATCCCGGCGTGGTGTGCCGCGATGCCGCGCCGCAGCCCTTCCAGCCACTCGTCGTAGCCGAGCACGGAAAGGTCGTCGGCGGCGATGTCGGCGGTGCGCCGCTCCGCCGTGGCGACGATCTCCTCCGACTCGGCCGGGGTGCACAGCCGCAGCCCGGCCGCAAGGCACTGCTGAACGGCGGCGTCGCAGGCCGCCCGGCTGAAGATGAACACGATGGCGGGCAGCAGCCCGGCCGAATCCAGCCGCGACACCACCCCAGGCCGGTACACCGGCGGCACCCGCCGTGGCCGCTGCCCGCCGCGCTCCGGACGGCCGCGGCGGCCTGACTTCGCCACCCAGTCGTCACGCAGGGCCAGCCGGACCAGCTCCGAGTTGACCCGCGTCTGCTCATCGTCGGTGAACAGGTCGTACATCCGGTTGCCGGCCAGCACGTGCTGCCACAGCGGCACGGGCCGGTGCTCGTCCACGATCACATCGGTACCGCCGCGCACCGAGGACAGCCACTCCCCGAACTCCTCCGCGTTCGACACCGTCGCGGACAGCGCCACCACCCGCACCGACTCGGGCAGGTGGATGATCACCTCTTCCCACACTGCGCCGCGCGACCGGTCCGCCAGGTAGTGCACCTCGTCGAGTACCACGTAGCTCAGCCCGCCGAGGGTGGCTGAGGACGTGTACAGCATGTTCCGTAGCACCTCGGTCGTCATCACAACGACCGGGGCTTCACCGTTCAGGCTGTTATCTCCGGTCAGCAGGCCTACCGATTCCGAGCCGTACCGGCGCACGAGGTCGCTGTACTTCTGGTTGGAGAGCGCCTTGATCGGCGTGGTGTAGAAGCACTTGCGGCCCTGCTCCAGCGCGAGGTGAACGGCGAACTCGCCGACCACGGTCTTGCCGGACCCGGTCGGCGCGGCCACCAGGACACCGTTGCCGCGGCTCAGCGCCGAACAGGCCACAACCTGGAAGTCGTCGAACTCAAAATCGTACAGCGACTGGAAGGCGGCCAGCTCCCCGCCAGCTTGTTTAGCACGAAACGCGGCATACGAGTCCGCTGGGCTCGCCATACGCCCCAGCCTACGGGACGGAGCCTACGAGACGGTGCTCACTCCTCGACCGGCAGATCGCCGCGCCGCAGTTCCTCGAACTCCTCCTCGCTCAGCCCTTCGTACGGCGCGACCTTCGCCCTGCGCCGGTCATTCAGGTACACAAGCCCCTCGGCGGCCTCGACCAGCACCACGCAGACGCCGCCGAGCATCAGCATGGAGATCGGGTCCGGGCTCGGCGAGGCAATGCCGGCGAACACGAACACCAGGAAGATCAGCAGCCGGCGCATCTTCTTGAACCTGCTGTGCGGCAGGATGCCCGCCTGGTTGAGAATCACCAGCACGAGCGGCAGCTCGAAGCACAGCCCGAAGCCGAGCACCATCGCGATGAAGTACCCGATGTAGGTATCGACACTGAACTGCGCCACCGTCTGGCCAGGCACGAAGCCGATCAGGAACTTCAGGCCGCGCCCCATCACCAGGAGCGAGAAGTACGTGCCGAGGGCGAACAGCGGCACCGCCGCGCCCAGGAAGATGTACGACCACTTCTTCTCGCGGGTGTACAGGCCGGGCGCGATGAACGCCCAGAGCTGGTACAGCCAGAACGGCGAGGTCAGGACGATCCCGGCCAGGAAGGCGACCTTCATGTGCAGGTAAAAGCCGTCCAGCGGGCCGTTCACCACGAGCTGGTGCCCGTAGACGCCTTCCTTGCAGACCACCGCCCGGCAGTAGGGCCGGACGATGAAGCCCCAGATCGGGTGGAAGAAGGCGAAGCCGAGGGCCATGCCCAGCACGACGAACAGCGCGATCTTGACGATCCTGTTTCGCAGCTCGCGGATGTGATCCATCAGCGGCATGCGCCCGTCGGGATTGTCCCGCCGAGGGGAGCTCGTGAGCTTCTGCGCGCCGGCTAGGACGCTACCCAGCTTGGCCATGACAGGCTGCGATCGCTCTTAGTCGTCCTTCTTGACACTGGCCACCGGATCCATAGCCGCGGCACGCTGCAGGTCGCGGACCTGCTGCTGCAGCGCCTCGATCTGTGCGGACTGCTCGTCCTGGACCGGGGCGGCCGGCGCGGCGGCGGGGATCTGAGCAGGCGGCGCTGCCGATGCCTGCGGCTCCTCGTCGTCGTGGAGCTTGGTCACTTCGGCCTTCAGGATGCGCATCGACTGACCCAGAGACTTCGCGGCGCCTGGCAGCTTCTTCGCGCCGAACAGCACGATGATCAGAAGCGCGATGATCGCGATCTTCCAGGGGCTGTCGAACAGGGTACCCATGTGCAACCGTCCTTCTGCAGGGAGACATCCCCCCACGATCGGGTCTTGCCCTCCGAGTTTACACGGCTGGTAGCAGACGCCACAGCGCCCGCTTCCTGCCCTTTGTACCAGCAGTTCGGAGCCGCGCGAACACCGGATGGCCTGGTTTCAGGTGTACTGGGCGAGGGCCGCCCGTGCCGCGGCACGGGCGGATTCGGCCAGGGACTCCGGCTCGACCACCCGGCCGTCCTCGCCGAGACGCAGCGCCAGCCGCCGCACCCAGCCGGTATCCGGGGTCCGCAGCACGACACGCAGCCGCCCGTCCGGCAGCTCGGTGACCGACTCGCACGGGTAGTACTCGGCCACCCAGCGTCCGGCGACCGACAGCTCCAGGGTGACGAAGATATCCTCAGCGGACGGGCGGAACAGCCCCTGGTCCAGGTCCACCGGGGCCGCGGCCTTCGGCGGCGAGGCGGCCACGTCGAGCACGGCCAGGTGCAGTATCCGGTCCAGCCGGAACAACCGCATCCCCTCGGCCCGGTAGCACCAGCCCTCCAGGTACTGCCGTCCGTCCACGACCAGCAGGCGCATCGGGTCTACGTCGCGGTCGGTGGCCTCGTCACGGCCGGGCACGTAATAGCACAGGTGCAGCCGCCGGCCATCCGCTAGGGCGGAGCGTATCTGATCAGATACACCCTGCTCGTTATGATCGACTAGCTGAACGGCGACCTGCGCGCTGACCGAGGCGGCCTCGCCGGCCGCGTCCTCCAGCTTCGCGATGAGCCTGCTCAGCGCGGATCTGTCGCCGGTCCCTGGCACCTCGGCCAGCATGCGCAGCGCGACCAGCAGTGCGGCGGCCTCGTCGACGCCCAGCCGCAGCGGGCGCCCGATCGACTCCGCCTTGCTGACCATGATCTCGCCGCCCTCGTAGGACAGGTCGATCGGGCAGTACGGGTCCGGCGCTCGCAGCTCCACGCACCACAGCAGGTTCAGGTCGTCCACCAGGTCCCGCTGCCGCATGCCGAACGCCGCGGCGGTCTCGGCCAGCCCCACGACACGGCGGGACATCACGTACGGCACCAATGCGAGCAGCCGCTGCAGCCGCTCCGTGGACGGCCCGAGAGCGGAGGTCACGCCAGCACCCCCTTCAGCCTGGTGATCACGGCTTCGCGCAGGTCCGGCGGCTCGAGCACGATCACGTCCGGGCCGAACGACGCGGCGTAGTCGGCGAACGTGCCGACGTCGGCGTACAGCGCCGTCACCTGATCCCAGCCGTCCTCGGCCGGCTCGACGGACACCGCGCCGCGGCGCAGCCCGACGCCCGCGCCGGAGCGCACCCGCAGCACCGCGGAGTTCTCCCTGGCCGGCTGGGAGTCCCAGGCGCTGACCAGCTCGCGCACGTCGGCACCCGGCGGCACGGTGACGCTGCCCGCGGGCCCGCAGAACTTGACCTGGCCGGCGATCCGGCTCAGCCGGAACACCCGGGTGTCCGCCCTGTCCCGGTCCCAGCCTGCAACGTACCAGCGGCCCTTCCTGTTCACCACGCCCCACGGCTCTAGCGCGCGGTCCGCCGCCGCGCTCCGGCCGGCCGCCCGGTACGCGAACCGGACCGGGCGCCGGTCGCGCACGGCCTCCCACAGCGGGCCGAACGCGGGCTCGGTCGCGCCCAGCCTGGGCTCGACCCCCGGCTCCGGACCGCCCGGGTCGGCGAGGGCCGGATCGTCCACACCCGCCGCGCGCAGCTTGAGCAGCGCGCCGGCCGCCGCCCCGGCCAGCTCGGCGCGCCGCCAGACCCGCGCCGCCAGCCCGAGCACCGCCGCCTCGTCCGCCTCCAGCCGCAGCTCGGGCAGCTCGTACGCCTGCTGGCTGATCCGGTAGCCTGCCTCGTCGTCGAAGGGATGGTTGTAGCCGGTTTCGAGCGGTACGCCGAGGTCTCGCAGGTCGTCCTTGTCTCGCTCGAACATGCGCTTGAACACATCGCCGTCTTCGGGGTAGCCTGGTACGACATGCCGGATCTGCTCGGCGGTCAGGTACCGCCTCGTCGACAGCAGGCAGACGACAAGGCCGAGCAGCCGCTCGGTCTTGCGTCGCGACATCGCATCCTCCGTTCGCCTATAGGTTAACCTCCGGGGGGTGATCACATGGCGGAACGGCACGGTCATCCGGGCGCGTCGCACCTGGCGCGGTGCCGCCGAATTCGATGTCGACATCGACGGCCAGACCCGGCGGGCGCTGTGCTACCCGGCGCTGACCGGCTGCCCCTCGCCGGGCGACCGCGTCCTGCTGAACACCACCGCCCTCGACCTGGGCCTCGGCACCGGCGGGTACGCCATGGTGGTCGCTGTCCCTGACCGGCTTCCGCCCGACCCGGACCTGGCCGGGCACCTGGTCAAGGCCCGCTACACGCCGCTGCAGGCCATCGTGCGGGGCGCGGACGAGCAGGGCTCCCCGCATCACGACCTGCTGCGCGACGCCGACGACCTCGGCGGGATGCCGGCCGTGGTTGCCGACCTGCACTCCGCTCTCCCGGCCGTGCTGGCCGGCGTCTTTCATGAATCACAACGCCGCGTGGCCTATGTGATGACCGACGGCGGCTCGCTCCCTGCCTGGTTCTCGCGGTCGTGTGCCAGCCTGCGCGAGGCCGGCTGGCTCGCCGGGGTGGTGACCACCGGGCAGTGCTTCGGCGGCGACCTGGAGACGGTCACCGTGCACACCGGGCTGCTCGCCGCCAGGCTGGTGCTGGGCGCGGACATCGCGGTGATCGCGCAGGGGCCGGGGAACCTCGGTACCGGCACGCGGTTCGGCTTTTCTGGGGTGGCAGCGGGCGAGGCGGTCAACGCGGCCGCGGCGCTCGGCGGGCGGCCGGTGGCGTCGCTGCGGGTCAGCGACGCCGATCCCCGCGAGCGGCACCGCGGGATCTCCCATCACAGCCTGACCGCGTACGGGCGGGTCGCCCTCGCGCCGGCCGACGTGGTGCTGCCGGACGGGCTCGGCGCGTTCGGCGCGCTGATCGCTTCACAGGCGGAGCCGCTGGCGGCCCGGCACCGGCTGGTCACCGTCCCGGTTTCCGGCCTGGAGGCGGCGCTGCGGGACTGCCCAGTGCCGCTGTCCACCATGGGCCGGGGCCTAGACGAGGATCTCGCCTACTTCCTGACCGCCGCCGCGGCCGGCCGCCACGCCGGCCGCCTGTGCGCGGGTGGTTAGTACGCGGCGAGGATGTCGACGACGAACACCATCGTGTCGGTGCCCTTGATGCCGGCCTGGGCCTGGCCCTGTGCCCCGTAGCCGTCGCTCGGCGGGATCATCAGCAGTTCGCGGCTGCCGACGTTCTTGCCGACCAGGCCGATGTCCCAGCCGACGATGACGCCGCCGGGCTGGCCGATCGCCAGGCCGTACGGCTGGTTCCGCTTCCAGCTCGCGTCGAAGACCTGGCCGGTACGCCAGTTCACGCCGGTGTACTGGACGACGATGAACTGGCCGGACTGGACCTTCGGTCCTGTGCCCTGGATCAGCGTCTTGGTGGTCATGCCCTTCGGCGGGTTGTTCTTCGGTATCGTGATCGTCGGCTGCGCGGTCGTCGTGTCGCTGACCGTCGGCAGGCCGGATCCGGCCTGGGTCTGCTTGCCGGAGATCGACGCGTTGCCGGGGAACGTCCCGATCACGTCGATCACGAACACGAGCGTGTCCGTGCCGCTGATGCCGCCCTGAGAGTTGCCCGACGATCCGAACGCCTGGGACGGCGGGATGACCGCCAGCACCCGGCTGCCGGCCTTCTGGCCGACCAGCGCCTTCTGCAGGCCGGGAAGGACCTGGGCCGACGCCATGGGCTGCGGGGTAGCGGTGTAGGTGCTCCCCAGCTTGGTGTGGGTCGTCCCGTTCCACTTGTACAGGGCGTAGTTGACGATGTTGTAGTTGCTGCTGCCGACGGCCGCGCCCGCGCCGGTGATCAGCGTCTTGGTCAGGAGCTGGTCGCCGGGGTGTGCGATCGGGATCGTGACGGCCGGCTCCTTGTTGAACGCACCGGTCACCGACACCTGGTTGTCGGCGCCGATCCCGGACACGGGCGCCACGCCGCCGCTGCTCGCCGAGCTGGACGAACTCGGAGAGCCCGACGCGTGCGTGGTTCCGCCGCCGCTGGAGCAGCCGGCCAGCGCCAGGCCCGCTAGCAGCGGCATCGCGACAAGAACGCGCCGTCTCGAGGTGGTGGTCATCGGAATGGGTACTCCGCTTCTGTGGTTGCTGGCTAGCTGGCGGGCAGGGAGAGGGCGTCGATGATGTCGATCACGAACACCAGCGTGTCGCCACCCTTGATGGTCCCGTCCGGTGTCCCCTTGGACCCGTAGGCCTGGCTGGCCGGGACGACCAGCATCACCCGGCTGCCCACCGTCTGGCCGGACAGCCCGTTGGTCCAGCCGGGGATGAGCTGCTTCAGCGGAGAGCTGAGCAGCGAGCCCCGGGACCATGAGGAGTCGAAGGACTTGCCGGTGCGCCAGTCGTAGCCGACGTACTGGGCGATGATGTAGTCGTCCTTGGTGACCGCGCGCCCGTTGCCCTTGATGAGCGTCTGGGTGACCAGCGAGGCCGGCGGGCCGTTCTTCGGGAAGACGACCGTCGGCCCGGCACTGGTCGGCGTGGTCACCTTCGGTAGCGTACCGCCACCGCTGCTGACCGTGGCACCGGACGCTATCGCGCTCGGCGAGTAGCTGCCGAGGATGTCGAAGACAGCGACAAGCGTGGTCGTGCCGGTGACGCCGAGCTTGCTGTTCCCGGCGGTGCCCAAACCGAACTTGGGCGGTATCACCACCAGTTCCCTGCTCCCGGCCTTCAGGCCGACAAGCGTCTTCTGCAGGCCAGGCATGCTCGGCACGGAGGCGAACATATTCGGCTGATTGCGGCTGTACGAGCTATCGATCAGCTTGTGCTTGGCGCCATCCCAGGTATAGAGAACGTAGTCCGCCAGCATCGCGTTTCCGGCGGTGACCGTCGCGCCGGTGCCGGTCACCAGCGTCCGCCCGACCAGGTTGGCGCTCGCGCGCATCGCGGGGATCGACACAGACGGCGCGTGGTCGAAGGCGCCCGACGCGGACACCGTGAGGTTAGGCGCGCCCGCCCCGCTGGCCGAGTCAGTGGTGGCCGACGAGCCGCCGCAGCCCGCGAGCGCGAGCCCGGTGAGCAGCGGCGCCGCGGCCAGTGCGCGAGTCAGGTTGCGAATTCGCATGTCAAGGTCCCCGGAATCAGAAGAAAATCAACGCGTAAGCCAATGTCAGCCTGCGCCAGCCTACTGGCATCTTGCCGGTAAGACCGAACTTCCCGGTGACGCTGAGCAGATCTTCAGCCTTTCGGCAGCTTCTCTAGCAGGTTCACGTGATCCCAGACCGCTACCGTGAACCTGCCCGCATAGTAGAGGTGATCCGGCTTGCCCGCCCTGCCCTGGATCAGCCGGGCGAGCGGGCCCGGATCGCCCGGGTACCACGTGGAGTGGTTGTTCACGATGAACGTGGCGTCGCTGGCCGCCGGGTCGTACCAGGCGCTGTCCGCCTCCCAGTATCCGGCGGTGACCAGCTTTCCGTTGACCACCGAGATCGCACGGACCCGCACCTGATTACCGCTGGCCAGCGTCACGCTGTTCGCCTGCCAGTAGCCAGCCAGGCCGTAGGTCAGGTGATGCTGCCGCAGCAACGCGGCGAGCTGCGCCGGGTAGCCCTCCTGCTGCGGGCCGGACGCGTTCACGCCGAGAATCACCGCGTAGCAGGCCAGCAGCACCGCGCCCGCCGCGGCGAGCGCCCGCCGTGCGCTCGCGCCGGACAGCGCGTCCGGCAGGGTCCGCCCGGCCAGCACCGCGGCGAACGGCAGAACGGCGGCGAACTCCCTGGTGCTGGTCAGGTCCTTGGCCTGCACGCTGAGCACGTAGGCGGCGACGTTGACCGCGATGGCGGTGACCAGCACCGCGAGCAGCACCTGGCCGCCGAAGAACCGGCGGAAGGCGAGCA
>Ga0070735_10003629_pt1 | contig 13437 bp, 12 predicted proteins | sample Coa_R1_FD_66443 | JGI IMG/M metagenome (GOLD analysis project Ga0070735, IMG submission 66443) | Surface soil microbial communities from Centralia Pennsylvania, which are recovering from an underground coalmine fire - Coalmine... | ecosystem: Environmental > Terrestrial > Soil > Unclassified ...
CGTGTCGAAAGTAACAACCTCGTCGACCATTTCCGTCCTCTCGCAGATTTGGCAGCGGCTTCTGCAGGTGTCGTCTATTGGTCCAAGCGACAATTTCTTTGAGATGGGCGGGGATTCGGCGCTCGCGATCCAAGTCTTCAATGAAATCGAGGAGATCTACGGACGGAATCTGCCTCCCGTCATGATCTATCACGCGCCGACGATCTCGTCCCTGGCGGCTGTCATTGAGCAGCATTCTCCGCCGGAGTTGTCGCCGCTCATCTTGCTCAAAGAAGGTACTAGCACACCGCCGCTATTTATCGCTCCTGGACTCGGAGGAGGTCCCGCGGAATTCTTTCAGCTCGTAAGGTACGTTCAGGCTCCGAAGCCAATTTACGGGCTCCAGCCCAAGGGGATTGAAGGTTTCGACGATCCCTGCGAGCGCATCGAAGACATGGCCGACTTCTATCTGCAGGCGCTGCTGCGTTTTCAGCCTCGCGGTCCTTATCGATTGGCGGGTTATTCGCTCGGGGGCTTGGTTGCGCTCGAGATGGCGAGCACCCTGGTCTCTCGCGGACAAGACGTGCCGTTATTGGTGTTGATCGATTCTTATCCGGACATCAGCGCACTTGCGCCCATGCAGTACCTACGTTTGTTCATACAAAGGATCAAACGCCGGATCAGCACTTTCGGACAACCGCCGCGAACGGATATCAGGCTTGGGGGACTTTCGAGCCCCGACGCGATTCCAAACTTCGCGCCGGCATTCGAACGGGTACGCGACGCGGCCTACCGAGCGCTGCGGAAGTACAAGCCAAAGGTTTATCCGGGAGCGGTAAAGTTCATTCGCGCCGCCGAGGTGACCGAGTTCCCTGCTGACCCCGCCGCCGTGTGGTCACACCTGCTTGGCAACCTGCAAGTCGACACAGTACCCGGAGACCATTTAGGCATGCTGACCACCCACTATCAAGAACTAGCTTCGGTGCTGAATCGTTACCTCTAAAACGCCGCTGCTTCTCGAACTTTCGTGGTGATCCGCAGCAAAGCCACCGAGCCTTTGGTTCCGTTCGCACAGGGAATCGATCGTAGCCCCTCCTCGATTGCGACCGTGCTGGGATTTTCCGGCAATCCTCGTCTGCAGCCATGTCTCTAAAAATCGACTTCGTTCCTACCATGGCCGCCCAGCCGATCCCGCCGATTGAGCGGCGGAAGCTAGATACAGCGTGGCATACATCATGCGGAACAGCACCGGCACCGTCCACAAGAACGATGGACCCAGCGAGGCGCCCACGGCAGCATTAGCTGCAATGGCGGCAGGGTCATTATCGGATGCCAGCGATTAGGCCGAGACCAATAGAACGAAATCTCCCCCTTCGGGCTGGCTTGTCGCGCCTGTGCGAAGCCTCTTCTCGGCTTCAGGATCTCGTTGCTTTTGCCGGAGTTCGAGATCCACGTTCCTCCTTCATACCTCACTCGAGTTTCTTTGAAACGGGGACGCGTGGGGATGATCCCATCCACGTGTTCGGCCGAAGTTACGGCAATCTCGCTTCACTAATGCAGACTTCGCGTTGAATAAACTGAACACGACGCGCCGCCTTCGAAAACTTCAACACGCGGCTTGAAAGAACTTGAAACTGTTTGATTCGCTCGCAACTTGGCATACCTAACAGCTCACCGAAGCCAGAAAGTTGCAGCAGAAAACGGCCGAGTCAATAAACTCTCGAACCATGATCATATCCCGCGATCACTTTGACGCCCTAAGGATTGGATCGAGAATATTCACCACGAAATACGAGGTTCCAGCTGGATCCGTTGTCACTCGACTTCTCCCAGCTCTGCTCGACTTTGTCAGGGCTTACCCGTACAACCTTCACCCGGTTCAATACAGTTTCCCCGTTGGCCCCACGGCTTGTACCTTCAAACTCTGCTGAACCGGCCGAAATTTTGCCAGAGGTGAAGACATGGACGCGACCTTCATTGTCCGCGAACATGCCATACCAATTCCTGTCGTCCGCGCTATACCCGAAGATATTCTGCCCGTAATGGCCCCTCCCGCCATCCCAGTTCTCGACTACTAGACACTTGTCCAGAGACAGGCTTACGGTGCTGTGGGCATTTCCGGAAGAACCGGCAGCGCCGATCTTCCAAGTGCCAAGCCAGTAATCGAACTGTCGATTCTCTGGGTTTGTGCATGCGGTGTCCGCTGCAAGTGCAGGGTTCGTCAGTGTCAGTCCAATCAACATTCCCAGAAAAACAGTTCCGGAAAACTTCTGTTTCGCAATAATCTCTGGCATTTTCATAGGTTCCTCCGCGAAATAAAGTCGTTTCTCTTTACATCTATGGGCCCGTGGGAGCTGACACTCCTACGGCTGGGCGCCGCGGTCGAACCGGAAAGCCTGCGAGTGCTTTTCAACCTCCAGAACTTAGGAGCCGGCGCCCTCTAATCTGGCTCCGAACGTATCCGGGTCAACAGGCATCAGCGTGTCGCCGATATGAATGATCCTCATTACCAGGCTCATCAGCTGTCCCTACCCAAAAAACAACCTCCGGGCTGCAGGACCCGAAAGACTTCTTGCAGGACTTGGTCCTGCAGTTCTGGGGTCGGAGCATGATGCAGCATGGTGAACGAAACCAACCTGAGAACTCAGCATCTTTGAAAGGCATGTCGGTTGCGTCTCCTTCGACCACTCGCACACCCGCTGCAACGCGCGAGTTCAGCGCGTCGGCCAATTTCGGATCGAGTTCCAGAGCGGAAACGCCCGACCGACATCCGCAAGAAGTCCGTCGTCAGACCTGACTTCCAGTACATTCGGTCCCAGGTTAATGTCGCCTATTACCCACGGCAGCCGTTGCCGCACTGTAGTGCGCCGGCGTTCTGAACCACATAACCAGTGATGTAAACGGTTCATTTCCCCACAAGGCTCGTTGACGTGGCTCCAACTTACTAGTTTGGCCTTTCTTCGTGCTTTCGATAGAGTGACAATCGATGTTGCAAAAGCGGCAAGTTGAAGTTCTTGACCGGTCCGGCGATCGCAAGTCAGCGATCACAACACTTACGCGCGACTATCCGGCTGGACACACGATACCCTTCCATTTCCATGATCGGGATCAACTCGTCTACGCCTCGCTCGGAGTGATGACAGTTCGTACTCGAGACGGGACCTGGGTGGTCCCGCCACACCGCGCCGTGTGGATCCCCGCAGAGATTCCTCATACCATCGCGATGTCCGGTGCGGTCGCGATGAGAACGCTGTACCTGACTTCGCGGCTGGCGAAGGGCTTGCCACGAGAGTGTTGCGTCATCAGCGTGTCCAGTTTGCTCAAGGAGCTAATTCTGTATGCGTGCTCCCTGCGGGCTTTGAAGAAAACCGTGGCATGGCAAGAGCAATTGATGGGGGTCATTCTCCACCAACTGAAAACGGTGCAAATGCTACCACTGCAGCTTCCCCATTTATCCGATCCAAGGCTTGTCCGGATCAGCGCAATATACATCAAGGATCCAAGCGATGACCGCACCCTGGCTCAGCTTTGCAGAGTCAGTGGTGCCAGCAAGAGATCGATCGAAAGACTGTTTCAACGAGAGATTGGAATGACTTTTGGAAGATGGCGGCAGCAACTTCGGCTCATGCAAGGAATGCGTCTGTTGGCAGAAGGTGCGAAGGTGACAGACGCCGCGGTGGAGTCCGGGTACAGTACTCCGAGCGCGTTCATTTCCATGTTCAAAAAGACCTTGGGCATGACGCCCACGTTGTACTTCAAAAAATAATGGCCACACATCCCAAACCTTTCAGCGCCCCTTAGCATGTGTGTCCGGCTGACACCAGCACCAGATTCAACTACGCCGACTATACGCATCCATGGCGCACCCCCTTACACGAGATTCGGGATAATCGATTTTCCAGTTTTCAGCGATCAAAGGTCACACGGAGAGGGTAAGCGTACCTCGCTGCGTTTTCGTCGGATAGTTTCACGTGCAGTCAATCGGGATGCTGCTCGAATCGTAATTTGGAATCACTCCCCAATAAGGTGACAGACAGGATCCGCTGCCGACTGTCTTAGCGAGCGAGTAAATGAGGAAAGCTTTTACAAAATCAGCCTCGGACCCAAGATATTTCCGATCTATTGAGCACCTAATTATTGCGATCCTGACGCCGAGGAACCCATCGAAGTGGCGGCGGCCCGGACACCATCGTAGAGTAGTATTTCAGTAGACATAAAGATATGGACCGAAACGGAGTGTGCGATGCCCCAGTCGATTGACTGGCCGCCGGCGCGTCAGTCGCGCCCTGGCCGACGCCGATTCTTCCTAATTCTTCTCGCATTGGCGATCTTGTTCTTTAGCATTCGGGCCGCGTTGTCCTATTACGTGGACGTGCTGTGGTTCAAGTCGCTCGGCTATGAAAACGTGTTCTGGAAGACGCTGACCGTTCAGTGGGGTGTCTTCGCTGGTGTAGCGGCAGCCACGTTCGTCATTTTTTACGGATCTTTCCTGGCTTTAAAGCGGGCGCATCTTGACGATCTGCCGGACGGCCACACCATTTTCATCGGCTCACAGCCGGTAAAGCTACCGGTGGAACCTGTGTTGAAGTTCATCGCGCTGGTCGCGTCGCTCGCTATTGCCCTGGTGAGCGCTGCCACCCTCACATCGGAATGGCAAACATTGGCTCTGTTTTGGTACGCACCTCACACGTCTGAGGTATTAGATCCGATCTTTGGCAAACCGCTCAACTTCTACCTGTTTGCGCTGCCTGCCTGGGAGATCATCTTCGGCTGGCTGCTCACGTTGGCGGTCATTCTCTGCGTGGTCGCCATCTTCTTCGTTTTCGCCAGCGGAGGGGCACGCATGCTCGCCCGGCGCCTCAGTCGTCAGGTGATCTTGCCCTGGCGAGGGTTTTCCATCGCATTTGGATGTCTTTTGCTGATCCTCGCCGCGAATACATATCTCAGCCGCTTCGATCGATTGCTCAGTGATCACACCATCTTTGGCGGAGTGACCTACACGGATGCACACGTGTCGCTTATGGGATTACTCGTCGTGTGTGTAGCCCTCGTCATTGGCGCTTTGACGAACTTCGTCAATGCCGTGCGCGGACCTCGCGGATCGTGGTTGATGGCTTCGGTTGTTCCAGCGGTGGTTTGTTATCTAGGCCTCCAGGTGATTGCCTGGTATGTGGGCAGCTTTATCGTGAAGCCCAATGAACTGGTTCGTGAGAAACCCTACATCACGTACAACACTGAATTCACGCGCCAGGCGTACGGATTGAGCCGCGTCACGCAGCGCGAATTCCCCGCAGAGCCCACGGTTGCAGCGGCGGATGCGGCGAATAATCAGGCTACTCTTCAGAATGTTCGCCTGTGGGACTGGCGTGCGCTCCAAGATACGCTGCGGCAGATCCAGGAAATCCGCACCTATTACGACTTTCCCGACATCGACATTGATCGTTACAACATTAACGGGACAACTCGCGAAGTCATGCTGGCCGGGCGCGAGATGAATGTCGACAAACTCCCCGAGAGCAGCCGCAACTGGATTAACGAGAAGCTCATCTACACGCACGGGTACGGGCTCACCATGAATCCCGTGAATGGATTCACTACCGAGGGCTTACCCACGTTGTTCTTGAGCAACATGCCGGTGCAGAGCACGGTCCCCAGCCTGAATGTCACGCGCCCCGAGATCTATTTCGGTGAGCTGACCAATACCGATGTGTACGTGAAGACCCGCCAGCAGGAGTTCAACTACCCTCAAGGCCAGACGAACAATCTGAACTCTTACGAAGGCGAGGGTGGGATCGTGATTGGTGGTTTTCTGCGCCGCGCCATCATTGCGTTCGATCGCGATGATCTCGGCAAACTTCCATTCAGTGACGATGTGAACCAAAATAGCCGGCTGCTCATGCGGCGCAACCTGCGCGTCCGCGTATCCGCGCTCGCGCCCTTTCTTACCTACGATCCGGATCCGTACATCGTGCTCGGCGACGATGGACGACTTTCGTGGATCATGGATGCGTTTACCGTCTCTGACAACTATCCGTATTCCACCCACTACCCGCTCGGCGATGGTGTCGTGAATTACATGCGTAACAGCGTGAAAGTGGTCATTGATGCCTATGACGGTACCACGACATTTTATGTATTCGATAAGGAGGACCCGATCATCGCGGCGTATCGCCGGATTTTTCCCGACTTGTTCAAAGATGCCTCGGCCATGCCACCCGGGCTGCGCAAGCATGTGCGCTATCCCGAGCTGCTGCTCAAACTGCAGGCGAACGTTTACGGCCTCTATCACATGACGGATGCGGAGGCATTCTACAACCGTGAGGATCTGTGGACGGTGGCTTCCGAAGTCGTCCTGAGCGATACGGGGGAGCAAGTCACGCAAACCATGCAGCCGAACTTCGTGCTGATGAAACTTCCGGGAGAAGATGGCGAGGAATTCGTGGAAATTCTGCCTTTCACGCCTGCCAACCGCAATAATCTCATCGGCTGGATCGCCGGGCGCAGCGACGGGGAACATTACGGGACGTCGATTGTCTACAATTTTCCGAAAACGAGACTGGTTGACGGACCACTGCAAATTGAAGCGCGTATCGACCAGAACGCGCAGCTGTCCGGACAATTGACTCTATGGAACCAGCAAGGCTCGCATGTGCGCCGAGGAGCGCTGCTGGTCATCCCGATCGGCAAGGCGCTCTTATATGCCGAGCCCATTTATTTGCAGGCCGAGCGCAGTCCGATGCCGGAGTTGCGGCTCGTCGTACTCGCGTTGCAGGATCGCTTGGCGTACGGCCCAACTTTCGAGTCAGCCATGGCGTCGCTGTTTGGTGGAGCACCCTCGTCCTTGACGGCGAACGCGATCACGGAGGTGCCACCATCAGAGTCGCAGCATCAACCCGGAAGCACGGCTCAATCTGCACCGAACTTCAATGCGCAGATCGCGGAAGCCGCCAAGGCTCTTGCTGACTACCAGCGGCTGACCGCAGAAGGCAAACTCGGCGAAGCGGGACAGAAACTGGAAGAGCTCAAGCGCGCTATCGATAAACTGAACGCCGCACAGAAAACTTCTGCGACGGGAGGAAGACAATAACTGTTGCCGTTGCAGTCGTGGTTCGCGAGCTTTCGGTATTTCAGGTGTGGGCCGGGTCGTGTGCGAGATGTAAGTGATTTAAGTCTGCGAGCGGGCTTGCTGCACCATTTCGACCAATACTTTTCGAGCCTCTGCCGCGTTGGTTACTTCCCACAAGAATGCGATGCGGGCGCCACGCATACCGCCCGAGGTCTTCATTCGCACATGAAAGCCGAGGCGATCGACCGCTGTCATCGATGCCTCCTCTGACTCAATGCCTGCAAACTTACGAGCAAGCAAGCCAAGTGCATCCGCGTGGTCAGCGTTCATGTGCTGAATTATTGCGGACATGGAATCAGCGAGAGGGTCGGGCTTTGCACGGTCATAATCCGCCGCAGATACCCAACCCATCACTCCGAAGCCTCCCACGTAGTAAACGTCGACCACATCCATCCGGTAAAAAGAAAAATCCTCAAAATCGACCCAGTACTTGCTGTTCGAGTGGCGAGCGAGGTAAAGGTCACGTGCTTCCGATAGTTCGGGATGCGGGATTTTCTGAACATTTCCAACCAGAGTGATTCTGGCTGCGCCAAGAGGGTCGCCGCTAACGTCAAGTTCAGTCACGAGCAGACTGGCGCGTGGGTCCGCCTGCAGGTTCTGCGTATGCATGGCCATTGAGCTAATAAGGAAGATAGGACGTGCATGATCGTCGAGTCCGTAGGGCATCACAGATCCAAAAGGAAATCCCGGCTGCTTGCGCGAGTGGGTCGAGAGGCTGCCGATTCGGCCAAGGCACATCAGCGTGCGCGCTCGTTCGGAAAACGAAGGCTCAGGAATGGAAGGTCGATCCGTCGCGGGCCCGGTGCCTGCGTGTTTTCCGATGGATGAAGATGACATCGTTTCTGTTCCCCCGCGTATCTTAGGTTAACGTATCACTGCTCGTTGTCCCATGCTTGTTTCTCAAGCCAGAATCGCGGGTGTGTGTCTCTCTCTTTCTCACTCCGAAAAAGACCGCGTCAGACACCCTTCCCTCGCCTTCAGCGCCAAGCCTCGTGCTACCGAGGTAAATTCGTTTCCTCCGCGGATTCGATCTAGTCCAAATCGTGTTTCAAAGAGTCTCCTCACCGCTGGAACAAAAGAAGAGCCGCCCGTCAAAAAGACCATGTCAACGTCCTTGGGCAGAACACTGGAGGACGCAAGAAGAGAATCGACACAGTGTGCGATCTGCCCAAGTTCTTCAGAAATCCACTCTTCGAAAGATGCCCGTTCCAGCGTCGCCTCGAGGTTCACAAATCCATCCGAAAACTCAAATTTGGCACGCTGGGAATTCGACAAGTCGCTCTTAACTTTTTGCACCGCGCGGTGGAGTTGAAATCCAAGATCTTCTTTTATGAAGTGAATGAGTGCTCCGATTTTCTCGGGTTCAAGCGATTGCGCATGAACTCCTCTTAACATCTCCAGCACTTCTCGGCCTCTCAACAGCGATAGGTGGTGCCAACGCTCAAGCTTTATGTAAACCCAGTTTGGAACTGTCAAGATTTTGCCCAGTGAGCGCAATTGCGAGCCGGCTCCGAGGGCTGGAGACACGAGATGCCGGATGAGTTTTGCGTCGAAGGCGTCTCCTGCGATACCCACGCCGGCGTTGCCCATGATGCTGCCCAAGACCAGTTCATTCTTTCGACGAACGGTGGGACCAACGTGAACCAGTGAGAAGTCGCTGGTTCCGCCCCCAAAATCCCCGATCAGGATTAGTTCGTCGTGATCGAGCGTGGACTCGTAGTAGTGCGCTGCTGCCACGGGCTCCATCTCAAATTCTACGGATTCGTAGCCTGCGGATTCGACGGCCGATCGAAGCCGGTTTTCCGCATAACTGTCACCTTCCTGGTTTTCTGCTCCCACAAAATGAACCGGCCTTCCGACAACTGCCGACCTGATACTGATCCCGAACTGACGTTCTGCATTCGTTCGCAAGTCCCTGAGAATCCTTGCGATCAGGTCCTCAAGTGTGAGCCTCCGGCCGAAAACCTCGGTGCTCTGAAGACTCCGACTACTTAAGAACGACTTGAGCGACTGGATCAGCCGGCCTTTCACATCAGCCGCAAGATATTGTTCGATGCCTTCAGGACCGGTCCATGACTTCAGTGTTTTCACCCCGTCTTCCTTCACTTGTTGAAGATAGAGGAGCGACCGATAGGCATCCGTCAGCCCGCCCAAGTATGGGAATTTGGCAAGTCGGACCTCATCTGAGGAATCGGCAAAGGCGATTGAACTGTTCGTTGTCCCAAAGTCGATGCCTATCGCGCGTTTGCTCATTGGGGAGGCTCGTGAACACATTTCATGTCTATAAACGTGGGGGTGCGCAGGAGTGCGTGTCCTATTTTACTAGGCCGCGACGTCCGGCTCGCCGAGGCTCTCTCTTGCTTGAGCAACTTCGTGCTGTCAACGGTATTTTAATGTGTTGCAGCCCGGCGTTAGCGGACCAGTGGTGCCTTGACATTTTAAGAGTACTACCGTACTCTTATCTCGTGCGATACTCCCAGGAACATAAGGCACTGAACCACGAGAAAATTCTTTCCGTGGCCGCTCGCTCCTTCCGCGAGCGCGGCGGTGACAGCAGCGGTATCGGGACGGTGATGAAGAAGGTAGGCCTAAAGAAAGGAGGCTTTTACCGCCATTTTAAGAGCAAGGACGACCTGTTCGTCGAAGCGGTGGCGCGAGCACTCGACGAGACCGGAAGAGGCATGGTAGAAGTTGCGAAATCCGCCCCCGAGGGTCAGGCTTTGCGGGCGATCATCGAACGCTATTTAAGTGTGGGTCATGCGAATTCGCCGGGGACCGGCTGCGTGCGCGCGGCCCTGGGGCCAGAACTCGCGCGGAAACCGGTAGCCGTACGCCGAAGGATTGAGTCGCTGTTGCAATCGTATCGTGAGCGGTTCTTGCCGTTCATGCCAGGTCATACGGTACAGGAGAAGCAAGCGAAGATCAGGTTGCTGTTCCCCAGCATGGCGGGAGTATTGATGATGGCTCGGGTTAGTTCGGACCCTCAAAGGCGTGAGCAGATTTTGATGGAGGCGAGGAACTTTTTCATAAAGAGCTTCGCTGGAGAATAATTTTTTTTGCCTCCTATAGAGTACGTTCGTACTCTACAGGAGTGTAGCGACACTAACTGAATCGAGAGGAAAGCCAATGAAATTCATGATCGCTTTGCTTATGGCAGCGCTTCCCGCGGCAACGGTGGCGCAATCACAGTCCGGCGGCGCTTCAGGAGTACCCAGCATAGCTATACCCAAAACGACGGCGGTGTTGGTCATAGAGACCCCGAAGGCTGGCGTAACCGCTCAACAAGTCATGGCCGTCATACCGGAAGAGATTCGGGCAACGGTGAAGCTCTACCTCGACGGGAGAATCCGCGAGTGGTATTCGCGCGGGAATGGTAAAGGCGTCGTCTTTCGGGTCGACGCGAAGACGGAGGACGAGGCACGAGCCCTTATGGAAACCCTCCCGCTCGCGAAAGAACAGTTGATGGATCACCAGTACATTCCGGTCGGACCACTAATGCCGCTGAGGGCGCTGAACCATGGAGCGTTGCAGTGACTCCCTGCATTCGGGTTGCCTCACGGAGGGAACGCTTAGAAGACGATCGGCGTGCTATTCGCAGTCCTCATCCGCGACTGGAAGCCTATCGCAACCGCGATCTGTTAACAGAAGGAGCAGGGCCATCCCTGGCTTGGATTTTGGAAAGGAGAAATTGATCATGTCACAACAGATACAATCCGGGGCCGCTTCGGGCGCGCCCAGTATTCCTATAACTAAGACCACAGCAGTGCTGGTCATTGAGACTGCGAAGCCTGGCGTGACCGCTCAACAGATCATGGCCATCATCCCGGCAGAGATTCGGGCAACGGTGAAGCTCTACCTCGACGGGAGAATCCGCGAGTGGTATTCGCGCGGCGATGGCAAAGGCGTGATCTTTCTGGTCAACGCAAACACCGAGGACGAGGCACGAACCATCATGGAAGGCTTACCTCTAGCAAAGGAAGAGCTGCTCCATCACGAGTACATTGCAGTCGGACCGTTGATGCCGCTCCGGGCATTGATGGGCGCGGTGCAGCAGCAATAACTCTCCTCACGCAACGTGCTACCTGCATGAAGAGAACCCTTTGAGGGAGGAAACGATCATGAGCAAGCCGAGAATTATCGTCACCGGTGCGACGGGGAAGACTGGCAGCCTGGTGGTTACCGAATTGCTGAAGGCAGGTTATCCCGTCCGCGCGCTGGTGCACCGAGAGGATGGTCGTAGCGCGCGGCTGAAAGCTCAAGGGGCCGACATCGCGGTCGCCGACATGCGCGATGTAGAGCGCGTGGCCGACGCACTGAAGGGTGTTCAACGCGCTTATTATTGTCCGCCCTACGACCCGTACATGATTCAGGGCGCGGTCGCCTTCGCGATCGCCGCGAAGGAAGCTGGACTAGAGCACATCGTCGGCCTGAGCCAGTGGCTGGCGAGCCCCTCGCATCCCTCGCTGATGACCCGCCAGCATTGGCTCGTAGACCGACTATTCTCGATGACGCCAGGGGTCGCGCACACGCTCGTCAACCCGGGCTTCTTCGCTGACGCCTACCTCTTGACCATTGGATTGGCCGCCTATCTCGGGGTCTTTCCGTGGATCTACGGCAATAGCCGCAACGCACCGCCTTCAAACGAGGATATTGCACGAGTCGTCGCCGCGGCCTTGATGAATCCGGCGCGACACGCAGGGAAGACCTACCGCCCCACTGGACCGAAACTCCTCGGGGCGGAGGACATGGCCAAGGCAATCGGCCCGGCGGTCGGGCGATCGGTCAGGGTTGTGCCGACCCCAATCTGGCTGTTCATGAAGGCTGCCCGGATGGGCGGTATGTCGATCGATCTGATGAGCAATGTTCGTTACTACGTCGATGATCACAGGCGCGGCGCGTTTGAAATAGGCGCACCAACCAGCGACGTGCTCGATGTGACTGGCCGCCCCTCTGAGGATTTCGAGACGATCGCTCGCCGTTATGCTGCGCAGCCTCGCAACCAACGCACTCTTGGCAATTGGGTCCGCGAATTCGCGCAGTTCGTGATCACCCCGCTCAGCCCTGGTTTCAATTTTGGTCGGTATGACGGTGAACTGCGTAGTCCGGTCCCATCAGAGTCGCAGTTCGCGCCCGAGAGTAAGGTCTGGCAGCGCGAACACAGCATCACCGGCCCTGCCAAGCTTGCAGCATCGGTCCACACAAAAGCTACTTCTGCCACCAGCCGTCCTCAATGGTTGGAATCTCAATAGGAGGAATTTATGCAGTCGCAACTCTCTTTTTTCGGTAGCATCGCATTCAGCTTCATCGCATGGGGATTCGTCACCGCCCGATTCATCTGGCCGGGACTCCGCCTCCAGGAACGGGGCGAAGCTCTGCGGCCTGTGCTCATCCTCCACAGCTTCCGCTTCATCGGGCTAGCATTTCTGGTGCCAGGGGTGGTGGCTCCTGACCTGCCGCCTGCCTTCGCGCATTCAGCGGCGTATGGGGACATCACCGCGGCGATACTCGCCCTGCTGGCGCTAACATCGCTGCCCAGTGCATCCGGCATTGTCATTGCATGGATCTTCAATGTCTGGGGTACAGCCGATCTCTTCAATGCTTTCTATCAGGCGAATCACGCCGGCCTCACAGCGGGAAAGTTGGGCGCCACCTATTTCATTCCAACTTTCATCGTGCCGCTCCTGCTGATCACGCACGGACTCGTTTTCCGGATTCTTCTGCAACATCAAAATGTATCCGCGGTGCAACACAGCCGGCACGTAGCATAAAGGCTGCTCGGCAATGTGAGGAGTAGTGTTTTGCCGCGCAGGGCGTTCGGGCAAATGGAGATGGAAGGTGGACACGGCAATCAGGCAAACGAAACCTCTGGCCAAAAATCTGAAGGGTCATTTACTCCTCGCGCACGGCATGATGGACGACATCTTACCGCTCTACAACACGCTGCTCGTGGTGGGTCCGCCCGCGACACTCTGAACATGGTCGATGCGCTCACCGCGATGCGAGCAAGGATGTCATCCTCCTCAGAGCGGTGATCGGGGGAAATATCAGCGTGATGTGTTGACCGAAGGCTTCTTTAGTCGTATAGCCGAAAATGCGCTCTGGGCACGCGACCCAACTCATCCAACGACACCTCTTTGTGGCTACGTTGTTTTCGCAGCTTCATAAGCGACTGGTTTGCAGTGATGCGAATCAGCCATGTGGAGAGTTGGGAACCTTCCCGGAAGTCAGCCAAATTCTGGAGAGCTTTCAGCAGGGCTTCTTGGACCGCGTCTTAAGAATCTTCCTTGTTGCGCGTGACGGTCTGAGAGATTCGGAGAAGTCTGCGGTCGTAT
>Ga0070735_10003630_pt1 | contig 13434 bp, 13 predicted proteins | sample Coa_R1_FD_66443 | JGI IMG/M metagenome (GOLD analysis project Ga0070735, IMG submission 66443) | Surface soil microbial communities from Centralia Pennsylvania, which are recovering from an underground coalmine fire - Coalmine... | ecosystem: Environmental > Terrestrial > Soil > Unclassified ...
CGCCGCCCGGCGAGGCGCGATCGCCGCCTACGCCGAGAACCCGGAGTGGCCCGCCGACGTCTGGGACCGCTGCGGCTTCGACGCGCCTGTCGATCCAGAAGCGCTGGAGCATGCGGCGGTGGACGCGATCGATTGGGGGGCCTGGCAAGGCGCGGCGCAAGCGCTGGCGGCGAGCCCATCCGTGACCGACGCCAAGCGCGGCCAGGCGATGGCCCGGCTGAACGAACTCTCCGGCTTCGCCGCGATCTGGGAGGTGTTCTCGACCATCGATGGCGCGCCGCTCAAATCGGTCTGCACCAAGCAGGTCGACGGCGGCGCGCGCGCCTGGCTCGAGGCCGAACAGGCGCGGCTGGCCGACGTGTCGCGCCGCGCGAAGGCAGCCTGCATCGCGCGCGACACCTGCTACGCCATCACGCTGGCGGCCGCCTACGCGGCGCTATACGCCGCCGAAAAGGCGGCCATCGGCGCCTTGGACTTCGCCGACTTGATCGAGGCGGTCCGCCGCCTCCTGACCGAGCGGGCCGATGCGGCCTGGGTGCTCTACAAGCTCGACGGCGGCATCGACCATGTGTTGCTGGACGAGGCCCAGGACACCGCGCCGCAGCAGTGGGACATCCTGCGCGACCTGACCGGAGAGTTCTTCTCCGGCGCCGGGCGGCCGCGACGCGACGTGGACGCACCGGAGCGAACCGTCTTCGTCGTCGGCGACGAGAAGCAGTCGATCTACTCCTTCCAGGGCGCGCGGCCGGAGCGGTTCGACGCCGAGGCCCAGCAGTATCGGGGGCGCATCGAGGGCGCCGGCCAGGCCTTCGTCAGCGTGCCGCTGGAGGAGAGCCGCCGCTCGACCCCCGGCGTTCTGGCGTTCGTGGATGCGGTGTTCGCCGACGAGTATGCCGCCGCGGGCCTTGGCCCCGGCGCCCATCGCCCGCTGCGCCACCGGTCGTTGCGCGACGATCCGATGTTCGGCGCCGTCGACATCTGGGCGCAGACCGAGAGCGACCCGACCGACGCGGTGGCGGAGTGGTGGACGCCGGTCGACGCGCGCGCGGCGGAGACGGGCGTCAAGAAGCTGGCGCGGCGGATCGCGCGCACGATCAAGGCGATGATCGACGACCAGGTTGCCGTGTACGACAAGACCGAAGGGGCCGACCGTCCGGCGGCGGCGGGCGATTTTCTGGTGCTGGTGCGGCGGCGGAACGCGCTCTTCCACGAGATCATCCGAGCGTTGAAGCGCGAGGCGGTGCCGTCGGGCGGGGCCGACCGGCTGGCGCTCTCGGAGCACATCGCCTTCAAGGACCTGATGGCGCTGGGCCGCTTCGCCCGCTTTCCCACCGACGACCTGACCCTGGCGGCGCTCCTGCGCAGCCCGCTCTGCGACGTGAGCGAAACGTCGCTGTTCGATCTCGCCCACCACCGCACCACTTCGCTCTGGGCCGCGCTGAACCGACGCGCCGACGAGCGCGAAGAGTGGCGAACGGCTCGCGCTTTCCTGGCCTGGGCGCGAGGAGAGGCCAACGTGCGACCGCCGTTCGACTTCTACGCCCGCGTGCTGAGCCGGCTGGACGAGCGCGGCCGCTCGATGCGCCAGCGCCTGCTGACCCGGCTCGGGCGCGAGGCGGAGGACGCCATCGAGGCCTTCCTCGGCGAGGCGCTGGGACTGGAGCGACGGCGCATCCACGACCTGGAGCGCTTCCTGGATGAAATGGGCCGCACAGATCTGGTGGTGAAGCGCGAAGCCGAGGACGCCCAGGGCGAGGTGCGGGTGATGACCGCCCACGGCGCCAAGGGCCTCGAGGCGCCGATCGTGATCCTGCCCGACACCACGACGCGGGCGACGCCGCAAGGCAGCCCGTTGCTGGAGACCGGCGACGGCGGCTTCCTCTGGGCGCCGCGCAAGGTGGACGACTGCGAGGCCTCGGCCGCGGCCCGCGGACTGCGCGAGATCGCCGTGGAGCAGGAGAGCATGCGCCTGCTCTACGTCGCGCTCACCCGCGCCCGGGATCGGCTGATCGTCTGCGGGGTCAAGTCCGTGGGCGGCGGCGCCGGGCTCTATCCGCGGAGCTGGTACGACGTGATCGGCCGTGCGCGAGAGCTGCCGGCCATCGCGGAGCGGGCCCGCGTCATCGAGGGCGAGCACGGCGCCTTCCGCTTCGGCGACGATCCGGCCGCGGTCGCCGCACGGCCGGCCGGACCCGCGGAGCTGCCACTGACGCCGGTCTGGGCCGCACGGCCGGCGCCGGCCGAGCCGCTGGTGGTGCGTTACGCCTCGCCGTCAACCTTCGCCGAGGCGGATGGCGGAGCCGCGCCCTCCCCGCTCGCCGCCGAGCAGGGGCTTGGCCGCTTCCGGCGCGGGATCCTGATCCACCGGCTGCTGCAGCTGCTGCCGGACATCGGCGCCGATCGGCGCGGCGCGGCGCGGCGCATCCTCGCGCGCGAGCCGGACCTGAGCACAGCGCAGCGCGAGGAGATGGCGACTGCGGCGCTGGCGGTGCTGGAGGATGCGCGGTTCGCCGCCGTGTTCGGGGCCGGCAGCCGCGCGGAGGTCGCCGTCGCCGGCGGCGCGAGGACGCTGCCGCCGGGCCTGGCCGTTTCCGGCCGCATCGACCGGCTGGTGGTCGAGCCGGAGCGGGTGCTGGTTGTCGACTTCAAGACCAACCGGCCCGCGCCCGACCGCGTCGAGGACGCCGATCCCGCCTACCTGACGCAGATGGCCCTTTATGCCGCCGTGCTGGGCGAGGTCTTTCCCGGCCGTCGGATCGAGGCGGCGCTGGTCTGGACCGACGGACCGAAACTGATGCCCGTTCCAGAAAACATCGTAGCCGAGACCCTCGCCCGCATCGCCGCGGACGCTTGATGGAAACCTTTCCGCTCACTAGATGGCGGCCGAGCGCTCGGCGAACGGAGTCGAGTCGCATGGGAGTCTAGGCTCAATGAGCACCGTCACGGTCACCGACGACAGCTTCGAACAGGACGTTCTGAGGGCCGACAAGCCCGTCCTGGTGGACTTCTGGGCCGAGTGGTGCGGCCCCTGCAAGCAGATCGCTCCGGCGCTGGAGCAGATCGCAGAGGAGCTGCACAACCAGGTCACGATCGCCAAGGTGAACATCGAGGACAGTCCCGCGACGCCCTCGCGCTACGGGGTGCGCGGCATCCCGACGATGATGCTGTTCAAGGGCGGCCAGATGGCCTCGATGAAGGTCGGCGCCATGCCCAAGCAGAAGATCCTTGAGTGGCTGAGCGAGACCGGCGTCAGCGCGTCGGCGGCTTAAGAGCGACCGTCAGCCGGTCTCCGGCGGAGCCGGGAGGATGGCCAATAGCTGGACGCGGAAGATGAGGACGCTGTCAGGCGGGATGGGGCCGGCCGCTTTCGCGCCGTAACCGAGTTCAGGCGGGACGTAGAGAATCCACTCGTCGCCCGGGCGCATGAGCTGCAGGGCCTCGGTCCAGCCGGGAATCACCCGGTCGAGGGGAAAGCTCAGCGGCTCGCCGCGGGCGAACGACGAATCGAACACCGTGCCGTTCACGAGCTTGCCTTCGTAGTTGACCTTGACCTCGTCGCCCGGCCCCGGATGCACGCCGCTGGCCGGCCCGGACGTCACGATCTTGTACTGAAGCCCCGACGGCAGCGTGACGACGCCGGCCGCCTTGGCGTTGTTCACCAGGAAGGTCTTCGACGCGGCCAGGTTGGCCGCCGTCTGGTCCGTCTGGGCGTGGCAGCCGCCCAGCGCGACAGCCGCCAACGCCATGGCGAACAGGGCCGCGCGCATCAGAGCGGCCTCGGCGGATAGCCGGCGGCGCGCAGGGCGTCGACCACCTCGCGCGTGTGCCGCGCGTCTCGGGTCTCGATCATGATGTCGAACTCCGCGCCCTTGGCCGGCACGTCGAGGGCGAGGCGATTGTGCGCCACCTCGACGATGTTGGCCCCGTGACTGCCGATGACGGCCGAGACGTTGGCGAGCAGGCCCGGGCGGTCGTCGCCGACGATCTTGAGCGACACCAGCCGCTTGTCGCGCACAAGCTCGCGGGTCAACACCGATGCCAGGAGGCGCGGGTCGATATTGCCGCCGGTGAGGATCAGCCCGACCTTCCTGCCCTTGAAACGATCGGGATGCTCGATCAGCGCCGCCAGCGAGGCCGCTCCGGCGCCTTCGCAGACGGTCTTCTCGACGTTGCAGTAGAGGGCGATGGCGCGCTCCAGCGACGGCTCCTCGACCAGGAGCACGTCGTCCAAGAGCGGCCGCACGACCGCGTAGGTGAGGTCGCCGACGCGCTTCACCTGGATGCCCTCGGCGATCGTCTGTCCGCCGTCGACGGCGGCGATGCCGCGCATGCGCGAGGTGAAGGAGGGAAAGCTGGCCGGCTCGACGCCGATGACGCTGATGTCCGGTTTGACGTGCTTGGCCGCGGTGGCGACTCCGGCGATCAGCCCACCGCCGCCGATGGGCACCGGCAACACCTCGAGATCGGGCGCGTCCTGGAGCATCTCCAGCGCGATCGTGCCCTGGCCGGCCATGACGTCGGCGTCGTCGAACGGGTGCACGAAGATGAGATCGCGCTCTTCGCAAAGCTGTTCCGCGCGGGCGGCGGCGTCTTCGTAGGTGTCGCCGTCGACGACCACCTCGGCGCCGAAGTCGCGGGTCTGCTGCACCTTCACGAACGGCGTCGCCTTCGGCATCACGATCGTGACCGGTATGCCGAGCTTCTGGCCGTGGAAGGCGAGGCCCTGGCTGTGGTTGCCGGCCGAGGCCGCGATCACGCCGCGGGCGCGGTCGTTCATCTGCAGCAGCTTGTTGAGCGCGCCGCGTTCCTTGAACGAGGCGGTGAACTGCAGGTTCTCGAATTTCACCCACACCTCGGCGCCCGTAATCTGCGACAGGGTCTTGGAGTGTCTGCAGGGCGTGCGTTCGATGTGCCCGTTCAGCCGCTCGGCGGCGGCCTCGATCTGGGCGAAGGCGAGGGTCATGGCTTTAAGGGGGAAAGAGGGGCTCGAAAAGAGCCGCGCAACCTAACGGCGGCTTGGCTTCACCGCAATCCGCGCCAGAGATCGAGCCTTCGCATGGCCTTGGCCGGCAAATCGGAGACGCCGGGCCACGGTAGCCGCTCGGCCGCCGCGCGCACGCCATACTGGGCGCCGCGCATCAGACTGGCCGGCGAGGGGCGGCCGACGAAGCCGTGCGCGACGGAGCGGCGCGCGTTCGACAGCTGCTGCTTGAACCGGTAGTCGCCGGCCCCGAGATCGAGCGCCTGGAACGGCGTCTGATCCATCCAGCGCAGGAGCTCCTGGAACAGGATGAGGCCAGGCGAGTAGCGCTCGAACGTCTCGTCGTGGGCGATGATCCAGGCGTGCAGCGTGCGCACGCCCCGCAGGTGGAAGTGGATCGCCGCCAGCTGGTCGCCGATGTGCAGCGTGAAGAGGGCGCCGCCGAAATCGCCGCCGTCGATGTCGTGCAGCGCGCGCAGGAGATCGACCGTCCAAGGCGCGTCGAAGATCACCGTCTGGCCGGTGTCGCGGTACTGGCGGCGCTTCCAGTCGAGCAACTGGTCGAAGGCCTTCGGGCAGCGGGCGAGCGCCTCGAAACGCACCGCGCCGACCTCGCGCTCGACCTTGCGGCGGCGCTTGTCGATGTCCTTGATCACGCCCGAGCCGGCCTCGCGCCGCTGGATCGCGTAGGCCTCGTAGCCGCCAGCGACGTCGATCACGTAAGAATCGGCCGCGCCGCGGACGAAGGGCCGGAACGTCGGCTGTTCGGCGAGCGTGTGGGAGAAGTCGAGCCGCTGGACGTCCAGCGCTTCGATGAGGCGTCTGGCCTCGACGCTGACGTTCGCCGGCGCGATCAGGCCCTGGTAGTCACACATCGGGGCGCCGACCGGCATGGCCGTCTGACCGACCACGCGGGCGGGGAAAAAGCCGACTGGATCGTCGCCCTCGCGCAGCACGACGACGCGGATCGCGCCGCGTCGGCCGGCCTGCACGCGCTCGACCGTCTGCGCCCACTCGGGCGCGAAGAAGGGGCTGTCCAGCGCCGGATCGGCAGCCTGAATCGCTCGCCAGGCCGCCAGGTCGGTGGAGCGAAGGGCGTTCGGGCTGACGACGTCGAGCAACAAGAGCTGGTTCCTGGCGCGGCCGGTGGACAGGCGGCAACCTAGCGGGACACCGTTTCCCGATCGTGTAGGCCGGCCGCCGTCTCGGCCGGTCGGCTGCAACCATCATGCCGCGGGCGCGGGCAGGACGCGCAGCCGAATGAGCGGCGAAAAGAGGATGAATCCCTGCGCGGCGAGCAGGCCGGCAGCCCCGACGATCAGCGTCGGGCGAACGCCGAACGGCCCGGCGAGAAGGCCGCCGGCGACGGCGCCGACGATGGCCGCCGCGCCGCCCGCCGCCCGCATCGCCGCCCCGACTCGGCCGAGCAGCGCGTTTGGCAGCACCGACTGTTGCAGGCTCTTGGTTCCGATCAGCATGGCGACGCCGAAGCTGTCGCCGAGCAGCTGCGAGGCGACCATCATCGCGATGGCGACGAGCCGACCCTGGCCGGCGAGCGGGATCAGCAGCGCGCTCGCCGCCGAGACCACGGCCGAAACGACGACCGCCGGTCCGTAGCCGAGTCCGCGGCTGAGCGGCTGGAACACGAGCGCGCCGCCAAGCGCGCCCACGCCGCCCATGGCGATGATCACGCCCAGCAGGGCCGGCGAAAATCCAAGCGTGCGGATGGCGAAGACGACATAGAGCGTCTGGAAGAAGGCGCCGAAAAGGCCGGCGACGAGCCCGGCCAGGAACAGCGGCCGCACCAGCGGCTGGCGCAGCGCCACGACCAGCCCGATCGCGAGATCGGCACGCAGCGAGGTCTTCTGTTCCGTCGGCGGCGGGGCAGCTTCGCGGTGGCGAATGCCAGCGAGGAAGAGCGCGGAAACCAGATAAGTGGCCGCGTTCACGGCCATGGCGATCGGCGCGGTCAGGACCTGCACCAGGACGCCGGCCAGCGCCGGCCCGCCCATCTCGGCCACCGACTCGGTGACGCTGAGCTTGGCGTTGGCGTCCGTGAGGTCGCCGCGCCCGACGAGGCTCGGCAGGTAGGCGTGGTCGGCGATGTCGAACAGCACGCTCGCCGCCCCCACCACGAAGGCGACCAGGTACAGCGCCGGCATCGCCAGCCAATGCATCAGCGCCCCGATGGGGACGACGATCAGCACGGCCGCGCGCAAGAGATCGGTCCCGATGAGGACGGCCCTGCGGCGCGTGCGGTCGACGAAGCCGCCAGCGGTCAGGCCGACGATCAGGCTGGGACCGAGCGTCAGCGCCGCCAGCACGCCGAGCTGAGCCGGCGTCGCGCGCACGCTCAGCACCGCGGCCAGCGGCAGCCCCTCGCGGGTGATGCGCGCGCCGAAGTCGGAGACGGTCTGCGCGCCCCACAGCTTCAGAAAATCGCCGTGCCGCCAAAGCGGCCCGCGCGGCCGCAGCGCCACGTGATCATCCCCCAGTCTCTGAAGAGGCGCTTGTTCCGCCTTCGCGCGGCGCGGCGCAAGAGCGGCGGCTTGACGAATCGATAAGCGAGGGCTTATGCATTTGCCGTGCCGCCCGAAGCCGCCCTCTTCCGCACTCTGGCCGACCCCACCCGCAGGGCGGTGTTCGAGCGGTTGAGCGCCGGTGAAATGACCGTCTCGGACCTGCGCAGCGGGTTTTCAGTCTCACAGCCGGCGATTTCGCAGCACCTGGCGGCGCTGAAGGCGGCGGGCCTGGTCCGTGAGCGGCGCGCCGGCCGCAACGCCTATTACCGCCAGAGCCCGGAGGGACTTGCCCCGCTGTCGGCCTGGGTCGACCGTTACCGCGCCTTCTGGCCCGAGCGCCTGGGTCGCCTGAGAGACGTCTTGAAGGACATGCCATGAGCGACGAAACCATCGTCATCGACTGCGACCTCGACGAGCCGCCGGCCAAGGTGTGGCGCGCCGTGACCGAGCCCGCGCTACTGGACCGCTGGCTGCCGGAGGCGGCCGAGCAGGCGGAGGTGGTTGAGGCCGATCCGGGCGAGCGGCTGCGCCTGGTCTGGCGCGACCGCGACGAGGCCGGGGGCGTCATCGAGAGCGACGTCACCTTCACCCTGACGCCGATGATCACCGGCGGCACGCGGCTGCGCGTGGTGCACGACGGCTTCGCCCGCACGCCGACGCTGGCGAGGGCCCTCGTTCGCCTGCCGAACGCGCTTCGCCGGCCGGCCATCCTTGGGAGCCTGGCATGGGCGGCGTGATGGCCAACCTCATCCCGATGGTGATCGAGGAGTCGAGCCGCGGCGAGCGGGCCTTCGACATCTATTCCCGCCTGCTGCGCGAGCGGGTCGTGTTCCTGAACGGGCCGGTCGAGGACGGCATGGCGGCGCTGGTCTGCGCCCAGCTGCTCTATCTGGAGGCGGAGCATCCGAAGAAGGACATCAACCTCTACATCAACTCGCCGGGCGGGTCGGTGACGGCCGGCTTCGCCATCTACGACACCATGCGTTACATCAAGAGCCCCGTGGCGACCTTCGCAATGGGCTTCGCCGCCTCGATGGGCTCCTTCCTGCTGATGGCCGGCGAAAAGGGCCAGCGCGTCTGCCTGCCCAACACGCGCATCGTCCTGCACCAGCCGTCCGGGGGCTTCCAGGGCCAGGCGTCCGACATCGAGCGCCACGCCGAGGACGTGCTGGAAACCAAGCGGCGGATGACTCGCCTCTACGCCGAGCACTGCGGCCGCACCTACGAGGAGGTCGAGCGCGCCCTCGACCGCGACAACTTCCTCAGCGCCGACCAGGCGCTGGCCTTCGGCCTCGTCGACCGCATCGAGAGCGTGAGGGCGGACGCGGCTTAGCTTCGCCGGTCTGGCGAAGCGCTGATACATCAATCTATCTTGATTCATCGACTGCGATTGATGTATCAAGACGCCGATGACCGCGTCCCAGCGCCCTGCCGATGTTCCGCCGCCCGCGTTTCTGCAGTTGGCCGGACACCCTTTGCGTTGGCGTCTGCTGGGCGAACTGGCCAGAAGCGACCGGATGGTCCACGAGCTGACCGGGCTCGTCGGCGAGCCGCAGAACCTGGTCTCCTACCATCTGGGCAAGCTGCGGGACGGGCGCCTCGTTTCGTCGCGGCGCAGCGCCGCGGACCGCCGCGACGCCTACTACGCGCTCGATCTCGCGCGGGTCGGCGAGCTGTTGTCGGCGGCCGGCGGCGCCTTGCACCCTGGGCTGCGCCTGGCACCGCCCCGGCGTGAGGAAGCGCCGGGCGGTCCGGTGCGGGTGCTGTTCCTCTGCACCGGCAACAGCGCGCGCTCGCCGATGGCCGCGGCGCTGGCGCGGGCGCGGTCGGGCGGCGCCGTCGAGGCGGTGAGCGCCGGCAGCCACCCGAGACCCGTGCACCCCAACGCGGTGCGGGTCATGCGCGAGACGTTCGGCCTCGATTTGGCCGCTCACACGCCCCAGCGCCTGGACGCGTTCGCCGGCCAGCGTTTCGACTGGGTGATCAGCCTGTGCGACCGGGTCCGCGAAGCGTGCCCGCCGTTCCCTGGCGACCCGCAAACCATCCACTGGAGCATCGCCAACCCGGCGACCGGCAACGGCGACGACGTCACCTACCCGCTGTTCCAGGAAACCGCGGCGGAGCTCGCGACCCGCATCGCCTTCCTGTTCGCCGTGCTCGCCGATCGAACTGCCGCAGACTGACAACCGAAGGAAAAGCCCGATGCCCGATCCGACCGACATCGTGAACGTCCGCTACATGGTCGACGACGTGCAGGCGTGCGTCGACTGGTACGTCGGCCATTTCGGCTTCAAAGTGGTCATCTCCTCCCCGGCCTTCGGCTCGGTGGAGCGCGGCCATCTCAGGCTGTTGCTGAGCGGCAAAGCCAGCTCCGCCGGCCGGCCGATGCCGGATGGCCGCCAGCCGGCGCCCGGCGGCTGGACCCGCTTCCAGGTGATCGTTGACGACATCGCCGCCGAGGCCGAGCGCCTGCGCGCCCGCGGCGTGACCTTCCGCAACGAGATCGTCACCGGGCCGGGCGGATCGCAGATCCTGGCGGAAGATCCCTCGGGCAACCCGGTCGAGCTGTTCCAACCGGCCCGATGACGCATTCAGGTTTGGTCGCTGGCGCGCCCGGCGTTCTGGTCGCGGCCGGCGGCTACTCCCGAGCCGCCGGCGACCCGGCCGCTGGCTGAGCGATCGGGGGCAGGGACTTGATGTAGACGCCGATGGCCGCGCGGTCGTCGTCGCTGAGCTGGGAGGTGCTGCGGACCACCTCGGTCATCGGCCCACCGACGCGGTCGCTGTCGGGGGTGAAGCCGCTGCGCAGCATCTCGGCGATGGCGTCGTCGGTCCAGGCGTCCAGGCCGGCCTGTGTGATGTTCGGAAAGCCGAGCACGCCGAAATCGTTGTGATTGCCGGCGAAGCGTTTGTTGGCCTCGATCGCGCCGAAGACGTTGCGGGGGCTGTGGCACTCGGCGCAGTGCGCCGGACCGTTCACCAGGTAGGCGCCGCGGTTCCACGCGGCCGACTTGGTCGGATCGGGCGTGAAGGTCTTGCCGTCGAGGTAGAGCAGCTTCCAACCGCCCATCAGCCGACGGATGTTGTACGGGAAAGCCAGCTTCGCATCCGGCGCCCGCCCGCTCACAGCCGGCAGGGTCTTGAGGTAGGCGAAGAGGTCGCGCATGTCGCCCGTGCTCATCCGCTGGAACGACGCGTACGGGAAGATCGGATAGAGGTGCTCGCCGCCCGGCGCGACGCCGTACTTCATCGCGGTGACGAACTGCGCTTCCGTCCACCCGCCGATGCCGTCGTGCGCGTCGGACGAGATGTTGGGCGCGTAGAAGGTCCCGAATTTGGAGACCAGCGCCAGCCCGCCGCCCAGCCGATTGGAGTCGCTCTGGCGCGGCACGGCGTGGCAGCCGGCGCAGTCGCCGGCGAAGAACATCGTCCTGCCGTTGTCGAGGTTCGGCGTGTGCGGCCCGAGATCGGCGGCCGAGATGGTGCGCGGACTGGTGACGATCCAAAAGACGGCGAGGCCCGCCGCGGCGATCGCCGCGAACGCGAGAAGAGCCTGCAGGCGCCGGCGCCGGCGCCGGATGGGGTGTGCGGTTGTGCTGCTCGTCATCGTCAGCTCTCCAGCGTCGCGTCGACGAGGGCCAGGCGGCGCTGGCCGGCATGGAAGCTGACCGTGGTCGCCCCCAGCACGCTGCGCAGCCGGTTGGCGGCGATCTTCTTCGGCCCCGGTTTCGGCGCGGACCCAGGGGCTGGCTGTGGGAAAGCCGTCGACATGGCCGTGTGGAAGGCGACGTTGCCTTCCACCTTCTGCAGCACCTGGTGGATGTGGCCGTTCAGCACGGTCACCGAGCCGAACCGCCGCAAGAGCGTCAGCGCGCGGGCCCCGTCCTGGGTGCCCCACCCCCAGGTCGGATAGGCGGCCCAGAGCGGGACGTGGGCCATGACGACAATCGGGGTGGACGCCGCGCGCCCGCGCAAGTCGTCAGCGATCCAAGCCAGCTGGTCCTCGCCCAGAACGCCGAGGCCGCCGGCCTTCGGACCGGGATCGTCGATATAGACCTCGCCGAGGTCGCGCCCGCTCATGTCGACGTTGACGAGGGCGATGAAGTGCACGCCGCCCACGTCGAAGCTGTACCAGCCGGCGCCCTTGGCGCCCGCCCCGTAGCGCTCGCGGTACATCGACATCTCCGGATCGAGCAGGTCGTGCTCGCCGGGAACGAACCGGGTGGCGAGCCCGGCGCCCGAGATGATCTGCGCCGCGTCGTCGAACTCGCGCGGATGGGAAAGGTGGGTGATGTCGCCCGTGTGGATCATGAACGCGGGCTTGGACGGCATGGCCGCGATCCGCCCCACCACCTCGGTCAGCGTGCCCCTTGGATCCGGGTTCACCGGCTTGGCGAAGCCGATGTGGCTGTCGCTGATCTGAACGAACGTGAGCGCGCCGGCGGTCTGGGCTTGCGCCTCGCCAAGCAAGCCGACGGCGTAGGGGATGCCGCCGGCCAGGCCCCAGACCACGCCGGCCCCCGCCCACGGGGCGCAGGCCATCAGCTTGCGGCGCGTCACGCCGCCCGTTTCGTCGTCCCGCTCGTGCTTCGCCATGGTGTCTCTGCCCTGTCTCTCTGAGGAGAGACGGGCGGCGCACGGCGTTTATTCCCGGTTGGCCCTTTGGGTGCGCGCCACTGCGGCATCCGCGCGTTGGCGCCGCCGGTGAACCGGCGACGCGCTAGGCCGCGGCGAGCGGGGCAGGGCCGATGTAGACGGACTGCGGGCGGATGAGGCGGCCGCCGGCGACCTGCTCGCGGGCGTGGGCGACCCAGCCGGCGACGCGCCCGATGGCGAAGACACAGGTGAAGGCGTCGGGTGGGAAGGCCAGAGCTTCGAGCAAGAGCGCGGTGTAGAGTTCGACGTTGGTCTGCAGCGACCGGTCGGGCTTGCGCTCCTTGAGGACGGCGAGCGCCGCGGACTCGACCGCCTCGGCGAACGCCAGGCGGCCCGGCAGGACATTGGAGCCTTCGCCCAGCACCTTGACCGCGCGCTTGAGCGCATCGGCCCGCGGGTCGCGCACGCGGTAAACGCGGTGACCGAAGCCCATCAGCCGGTCGCCGCGGTCGAGCGCCGCTTCCAGCCAGGCGCGGGCGTTCTCGGGCTCTCCGATGGAATCCAGCATCTCGATCACCGGCCCCGGCGCGCCGCCGTGCAGCGGGCCCTTGAGCGCGCTGATGCCGGCGACGACGGCCGAGGTCAGGCCGGCGCGGGTGGAGGCCACCACGCGGGCGGCGAACGTCGAGGCGTTCAGCCCGTGGTCGCAGACGGTGACCAGATAGGCGTTGAGGGCGTCGACCTCGGCGGGAGCGGCGGCGTGCCCCTTGATCATGCGCAGCACGTCGGCGGCGTGGCCGAGTTTGGGGTCGGGAGCGAGCGGGGCCTCGCCGGCCCTTCGCCGCGAGACCGCCGGCGTGAACACCGCCGGCGCGGCGATCAGGCGAAGGGCGATGTCGAGATCGTCGCCGTCGGCAAGGCGGGCGGTGAGCGCGCGAACGCCTTCGATCGTACCCAGCCGCAGCAGCCGGTCGTCGAGCGCGGCAACCTCGGCGAACACCTCGGCGCGGGCGTGGCCGAGCGCGGCGGCGAGGCCGTCGGCGTCAGGGAGGTCGTCGAAAAACCCGTCGAGCAGCAGATGCGTCGCCTGCTCGGCCGTCACGTGACCGGAGAGGGCGCTGACCGGATAGCCGCGGATGACCAGCCGGCCGGCCTCGCCGTCGACTTCGGAGAGCACGGTTTCAGCGGCGACGACGCCTTCGAGACCATCGGACATGGCGAAACTCCTTCTCGTTTCAGCTTTGCCATTTGCGATCGTCCGCGGTATGGTCAATCTTGATCAAGTGAATCAATATCACGAATGACTGATTGGCTCTCCGCCGCCGACGCGCGGGC
>Ga0070735_10003631_pt1 | contig 13432 bp, 20 predicted proteins | sample Coa_R1_FD_66443 | JGI IMG/M metagenome (GOLD analysis project Ga0070735, IMG submission 66443) | Surface soil microbial communities from Centralia Pennsylvania, which are recovering from an underground coalmine fire - Coalmine... | ecosystem: Environmental > Terrestrial > Soil > Unclassified ...
GGAATCAATAAGTGATGATAGAGTTGGTTGAAGTTGATCTGAACCAAATGACTCTTTGGAATCAATAAGTGATGATAGAGTTGGTTGAAGTTGATCTGAACCAAATGACTCTTTGGAATCGATCAGAGACGAAACCACGGGACTTATTTGATCAGCGCCAAATGACTCTTTGGAATCGATCAGAGACGAAACCACGGGACTTATTTGATCAGCGCCAAATGACTCTTTGGAATCTGTGCTAGATGTAACTGTTAAGAAAACAAGACTACTACCAAAAAATTCTTCTGGTGCTAAACTTGAAGGTTGAACATTTGCAGTGGAAGGCGTAGTATTTGGTCCTGCAATTAATATGCCTTGACCTAATAGAGTAATACCAGGTATTGGAGCAGCTAAAGGAAATCCAGGTACTCTTTGCTGTGTATTTAAAGTTACTGTAGGTTGAGCTGAGATTAAAGTTGTAGTAAATGAACCTAAGGCTTCCTGTGGTTCAATTCCCGCTGGTTGAGTAGCAATAGTGGTAAATACAAATCCACTCCCAAAATACTCTTCTGGCGCTAAACCTGAAGGTTGAACATTAGAAACCGAAGGAGGTACAACAGCAAGATTAGGAGGAACAAAGACCCTAGTTGGTCCTATCCTTATAGGAGATCGAGAGGGTTGTGGTGTGGGTGCAACCTGTTGGCCTAAGCCTGCTGCTCTGAAAACAGCACCTAAAATCATCCAGTTCTCAGCAGTACCTATATGCCAACCTAAGTTTGTTGCGTTAAATGTTGTCGGTACTGCATCACCCCATGCATCAGAACTATTTGCTGTAACAGAGCCCCGTTGCGTTAAGCCTACGAACGTAGTTGTGTCATCGTTGTCGGGAGCAGGACCAACACAGATAAAGAGATCATTTAGCGATGTTGCATATAGAGGTATCGTAACATTTCCTGCAGCTCCTGTTTTTCCAGTGTTGGATCCAACATTATAAAACGGAGTTACAAGATCAATGCCACTATATTCGGCTGCTTGTGTGCAACAAAATACAGGTGAGTTTGCTGTATGATTACTCCATGTGGTTGTTATAGTATTGGCACTAGCCGTAGCTGATGCAATACCATTTTTCGTACAAAAGAGAGCCCCACGAAGAAATGATGATCCTAAACCATTCGATGTCCAATTGCGTAAATATGTACCAACCTGAACATAAGTGTTTAGTTTGGTATCAGCAATTGAAACTGTAAAAAGGTCTATCTGTGCTTCAAGCCAAAATACCCCAAGAATATTTGTATTACCAGCTGTCTGAGCACTAGTAAATACATTGGTCTGAGAGGTAATGCCAGACGCATTATTCGGATCCGTCTGCGAAATCTGAACGAAGCCAATACTCACTAGTTCAAGCTTTCAACCCTATATGTTTGTAGCTGGATAAGGTTCGCGGCATTCGAAATAGAGAATGTTGCGAACATATCGACTTGCTGAGAAGCTGTTGCGTCAAAGTTAGTACCAACAGCTGGTGTAGTGTTGGGCATAAGTAAAGTCGCAGGTGTAGTAGTTGAATCTGCGACCGCAGTTAAACTAAGAGTTTGACTTGTTGCTCTACCTTGACCCATAAGGTTAGCAGAAGAACCAGTTGCTCGTAGAGTGAGATAAATCTCAAACCACAAAGGTAGAGTAGTGTGAGCAGTAGTTGATAACTGCATTGCCCCACCATTAAAAACAACTGTTCCCCCAAATCGAATATCTAACGTAAGTGTTCCTGGAGTTGTGACAATGTTCGAAACATCGCACATACCAGAAATTCTCATTTCTTGACCTACATGGTCCCAGAAATTGTTTGGTAAAGTGTATTTTGCCTGAGCAGGCAAAATCGATGTTGCAGATGCGGAACTGGATAGTGACGCACCAGCTCCTTGTGCAGTGATGAGCGTTCCTACCCACGTATTGTACATCTCAATCCTCCGCTATTGTGTTAAAGTGACATAGCTAACTTGTAGTGTTTGTGGAAGTGTTCCACTACTTATTGTTCCACCTGCTCCACCTAGTGCAACATCCAGCATTATTCCCATAGGGGTGCTTGAAATGCAAGATGTCAATTGACATGTTTGAACTCCGTCAATAAACCATGTCAAGGATGTTCCAACAACACGAACCAATGTATAGACATGAAATCCTGCACTAACATCGGATGTAGTAACTAGACATTGACCCGCGCATGCCCCAGTATTGCTATCTGCATGAATTTGCTGATTTACTTGTGTAAGAGTGCTACCAAGAATCTCAGCAATGTCAATCTCATCACTATTTGCAGATGTTTGAGGCCAATTGCAACTCCCAGTATTATCAGCTGTATTAGGATTGGTTGCTTGACAGTTTGACCCTAATAACCAAAACGCAGGCCAAGGTCCACTTCCCCCTGTAAACTTAATTCGCGCACTAAGCGTTCCACTAACAAAATTTATAGTGGATAATTGAAGAAACCCGCTAGAAAAATTGAAGCTCGCAGTTCCGTTAGTTGTATCACTACACGTTTGGGTGGATACCTGTGCAGTAATCGTCAACAAACCACTTGAAAGACCAATACGTGCAGGTAGATAGCATTGTTGTTCGGAATTCGAATTGTCTCCACGTCGATTTAGATAGGTCCAATCATGGGTGTTAGCAAAATCAAACCCGTACCAAACTTTTCTAGTCGTAGCTGCCCTAATATTGGAGGTGGTCTCACCTGGGTTGGTACTCGCAAGTCGTCTACACCCCACCATAACTTGCAACCCAAAAAATGCCACAAGACATAAAATAGCCTGAATCAATGGTAGATATCGCCTCATATTAACCTAGTGGATTCAATGAAATCAACTGTGCGATATAACCATTTTGAGTTGCAGCATCTCCTGCAACTGTCCCTGTCTTGTTTCCTGTGGGACCATACCCAGCAGCAAATTCAGCCACCCCTTGAACACCATCCACATTATTTGCTCGAGTTGTAAATCCCGATGGGAATGTGCTCGATGTTGATAATCCAGCGAAAATCCACAAAAGTAGTGAGTTGCTTCTACCTATAGTAACCCCATTAGCCGTACTAGTTAGTGAGGTACTGGAAGGTCCACCTGTGGACGCTAGACTAGCACCTATTGGTGTTGCTCGATTAACACCAGAATACACTAGAAAAATGAGATTGCTATAGGCAGCTGCACCAGCATCATTATTGCTAAACGTAAAGGTGTACCCACCTGATTCGTTTAGAGCAAATTTCGTAAAAATTTCAAGATTAATCTGCTGATTAGCAACAGCTCCACCCCCTGTAAAGTTAAAAGTATTCTTGCTAAAACTCGTAAAACCCGATGGTGGAGTACAGGTTACTGTTCCTGGAGTGGTAGAGGCATTATCATTAAGATAAACTACAATAGGTAGAAGTAAGTCACCATTTACAATCGTTCCTGGTGTAATAGCTCCTAGACTATCACCTACCCCACTATCAGCCTCTGAACGAAAGCTAATAGTATTGGATGAGGTGGGTTGCAACAATCCCACCCCAAGGCGAACAATGCCTACAACTCCTCCAACACCCATGCATGCTCAGTTCAATTGCTCAACAGTGTAGTCATAGGATTGAATACCATTACCCGAGTTGCTAATGGAGAATCCAACCCAGAAGTCTAGATTGTTGGTAACTGTGGAATCAAAACCAGTTCCAACCGCTGGAGAAGTAACAGGTACTACAATTCCAGTATCTGTAACAGTTGGGTTAGCACCCGCTCCAATTGTAAGATTGAGAGCTGATGTAAAACCCTCTCCAATGAACTTTGCACTAGTTCCTGTTCCAATCGAATCAAGACGAATAGTAGCCTCAAACTTATACGGTGTTAAAGTATTAGCAGTAGTAGTCATTTGGATTGCACCCGATGACCAAACTGCAATACTCCCCATCATAATTTGAAATGTTACAGTCCCTGGAGTCGTAACTATATTGGACAACCCTCCCCATGATTTGATTCGAAACTTTGTCCCTACCTGCATATAGTTTCCGGGTATAGGAACAAGATCGGTTTGGTTGATAATTGATTTCGCTGTTGTATACGCATTGAACAGAGTACCTGCAGACCTTTGTGTTGCAAGTGTCTGAACAAAGAAGTTAATCATTGCAACTCCTTTAATTCCGAACTAGTACACGACCAGTTCCGTATCTCATTTTCACTGCACCACATGTTTCTGCAGCTTTTACAGCAATGGATTTTGCGATCTCTTCCAAAAGAGATTCCGACATCATAGGACTTTCCATTGCCAAACCATTCATGATAGTGGCAACATCAGACTCATGATGTCGGTACCACGTTTCCGCTTGTTCATTTTCGCGTTTGATAAACACTCTGTTTTGGTGCTTATCAAATACGATGTGGAACTCGGGACAGATATCCATCGATTTACAGCTGGAAGATCTTGTTTACACCAGTGTCTGGTGTAAATGTTAACGAACCACCAGCACCCGGGGTCAAAGGCAACCCAGAGGTAGAAGACAGTGTAGTATTGAATGTCACCACATCTGCTGTAGCTTGGCGATGGATAGTAGCAGCAGTTGAACTAACAGCCAAACTTGTATCACCCACGTTGGCTTGTGCCGTGAGAGTCGCACTTGCACCATCGGAAAATACGATGGTAGTCGCGTTAGCAATTGCTGCACTTAGACGATTAACCGCAATAGCAGTGCTGGTTGATGCTGCTTGAGTAACAACATAAATTTGTTGCGTTCCATCAATCCATGCAATCAGATCATTCGATGTAGTCGAAGAATAGAGCGCAACTGCCCAACTCTTAGTTGCGCTGAGACCTGTCCAAGTCCATGCAGAAGCGTTGAAGATACCAAATGCTGCCAAGGTTTGACCTGTCAGCGAGATATCAGTTCCGTTACCATTAGCCCCACCATTACCTCCAAGATCTGTAATAGTAGCCGCAGTTGTGATGTCGACAGACCAACCAGTTGCCCCACCAACTCCGTTACCAGTCGAGTTAACTGCATCTTGTCGAGTTAGAAGTTGGTATGTATTCGACGTAGTAGTACCTACCTGCCACGTACCATTTGCAGCAGTGTTTGTTGTATGACCACCAACTACAATAGTATCGCCAGTAGTATAACCGTGTGCTCCAGTAGTAGTAACAACAATTGGCGATGCATTTGTCGAACTGCTGATAAGTGCGACCTTACCTGTGGCAGTTCCCATTGTCAGCAAACATGCCTTAATTGTATCTCCTGCTGATGCAAGGTTGATAGCCTTGCTTCCGATGTTCAACTTACCTTGACCAAATAGAATGTTCATTTTTGCTCCTATCCAGCGACGAATGTATTCCTGAACACTGCTCCGTTAGGAGCTGCCGACAATAGTGTTTGAAGCCTGAAGTTGGGTCCCATTTCTGTAAGAACAGTACCAACATTGACAAAATGCAATTTGAACAAAGGCACGTTCTTATCAAGACGCGCAGCTAGCTGATTAAGATACGCCGCTAGTGGAGCTTGATGATTGATAACGAACGATTGACCTTGATCTGAATATGAAGGAACATCAGTATCAATAGCGAACAACGATTGCGAAATAACTCCCCAATACAATGCTGCTTCGACTAAGATACTCCCAAACGAATCATATGGAAAATTGTCAACCGTGAAGAAAATAGAAGGTTGGGCAGTGTTGATCAACTGCAAACCACCAAGTAAAAACTGAAACAATTGCTGCTCAGTGTAACCTAGAAAAAGACCACTTGCTTGATCAACTAACTTTACAGATTTGTCAATAGCCAACCTAAGTTGGGGTAACATTCGGTAAATTACACTAGGGAGAACATAGATTGTCTGTATAACTTGTCTCTGTTCAGATGGATGGACGGAATCCACAGCAGTCCATTCGAACAACCACGTCTTAGTACAATTGGTTTCTCCTTGCCTTTGGGTACCAATTACAATCGTGGCGGGTGTTATACCCAGAGCAGCATATACCGAGGATGACGTAATCGCAGTAAAAACAATCTGTGCTTGCGGACCCTTGTTCTTAGTAATGATTTGCAACTGCCCACTTGAAGCAATAGCAACTGGTTGACCCAAAATAGGTCCAAATGCTAAATTGATTCGAGAAATTACTTGTGCTAAGGACTGGTCCGAAACTTGAAACGTAACGATTTGAAATACGTTATCAATTTGTAAGCCTAGTTGCTCACCACCTAAAAATCCTGTAGGATAAATACCACCAACGCCTAGAACTGTTGCAGCATAGGCTATATCACCAAAATCTATGTAGTATTGACCAAGGGCTGAAGGCACCTTGATAATACGATGGAAAAATGGTGGTATCAAAGTTTGGAAGAAATCCTCCGTATAAAACGGATTATCGGAAGGATCAAGAACTCGAAGTGTTAACGCAGATGCATCTGTAGGATTATTTTCGTTATCAACTAGCTCAATTGAAACCCTGCCCACACTACCCTTTCGGATAATCTTGGGTTCTAGTTGAATAACAGGGGTTGCGTCAATAATACTCATACAGTTTTCACTGTAGGATCAGGATTTTTGTCTTTAGCATAAGGATCTTCTAAAGCAGGAGGAGAAACAATCTGAGGAGTGGGTAACTCAGGATCTGGAGACTTTATTTGTGCATTCGTAAATCGTGCATTAAGATCACTACCCACGATTTCAAAATTCCCCATTTGTACTCGTAATGTAGTGTAGCGTCTTGTAGGAGCAACAATCATACCAGTTGTACCTGTGTCTACATCACTTCTAGCATAGGTAAGCTATATAGATATCTCACAAGCTAACCTAGGTTATACTCGAACCACACCTAGGTTATACGTAGACGTAACTATTCCTTGAGTCGCTTGAACGATAAGGATGTATGGTGTATTGCGTTGCAATACTACAATAGGTGTTTGAAATGCAAACACCCCTGCGGCAGTCTGTGCACTTGTAGAGCCTAGGTTTGCAACTAGATCTCCTGAATCATCCTGTAATTGAACTGTTAGAGAAGTGTAGTTTGTTACTCTCTGACCCCCCACTTCCACCCAGAGAGCCAAGTAGAAATTAGTTCCATCATCGCTAAGAGCATGACCTATTGTTACAGGAGGTGTTAGAGAAGTTGCGAAATTTACATATGAATGTTGTTCTTCATCAAGTGCCGTATTAGGCATTGCAACAATATTCATATAACGAACGAGGTACTCCTCATTCGACCCACCTGCTGAAGCCTGATTGAAGGAATAAAAATAGGATCCTGGCAAATTCGTAGGGTCTTCTTCAGTCATGCCAATAGTGGTATAACCAACTTGCCAACTAACTCCTGTCCAATACTTACTATCAGAACGTCGTTTAATTGCAACTACCGGAGTTTGCCCTGGATTACCAAGACCATTCGTTCCTATCAACAAGAAACGTAAAAGAGTTGTTTCACCAACAGGATGATAGGTAATCATGGTTTTACCAGAAGATACAAGTGGTAAGATGCACTAGATCCAGGTTGGACAAAAACTGTCAAAGTGTTTTGAGTATTGCCCACCAAAGAAACACTTGTACCTGGGAGATCAGTGGTAGCAAAAACATCCGTAATTGCTGGGGCACCAGAGAATAATGTGGGAATGGGAAATACAACATTTTGATTCCCTCCACCCCCTGAAACTAACCTTGAAAGTGTAAACTCAGCAACCTTCCATTGGCCTAAACCCGAGAATGTTGGTGTGCCACTAACCTGTGGCATATCGTATTCAATTTGACTAGGTGGATCATTCGAAGTTAGTGCTCCAAAGACTCGAGTACCTCTACACCGAACTTGAGCACTTTGTTGTGCAGTTATGCCGTTTGCTCTAGCACCAATTATCTCTAGAGGTGCTCCTGTAGTCGTTGCTGTATATGTTATACTATTCCATTGACCAGACTCAACTAGAAGTCCTGGTGTTGAAGAACCATTAGTTCCTCCACCTATAGGATCGTATGAAAAACTGAGATTAGCTCCATTACCAGGACAATTATGAATTGCAATGGTTTGACAATTCGTAAATACAGGAAGACTTGAGCAATTATCCCAATCTGATTGTCCTACGAGAGTAAAGGTTCCATTTACAATACAACTACGGAATAAGGCAAGAAGTGTCCCACCATTGACACCATTGACATTAGCATTTAAAGCTAAGTCTCTAAACTCCAACGATGAGATTTGCCCACCAGGTTGAGTCCATATAAGGGTTCCACCACCAGGAGCACTTAGACTAGTATTCGCTTCGCCTACGCCTATAATAGTAGTTCCAGGAGGAGGTAAGCCTACATTCTCTTTCCACGCAACCGATGGTAAACGAATACTATAACCATTGGTTAGTGGATTCGAAACAATAAATGCAAATGCGTGGGTAAGAGTTAAGAAAGGATTTCCAAACGACCCATCTCCACTAGAATCACTTCCGTTAGGATCAACCCAAAGCTGTCCTGTTGCTACAGCTTGATCAGCAACACCTAGAGATGGTGATCGAATACCGTGACCAATTTCTACTAATCCAGCTTGACTAGTAGAGCCTTGCGGAATAGCTCGAAACTTCGCCATTAACGTTTGTTACCAACCAACCGCAGCTTCTTTGCTGTTTTAAGATCTCGCACTCTCTCCACGTTCTTCACAAGATCTTCTACAGTTGCATCAATGGAATTCCATAACTCCTTCGATCGTTTCAATGGGTTTTCATTTGATTCAGAACTAAAACGAATCCCTGACTCCATCTTCCTTTAACCTCCCAAATACTCTTTGAGAATACCATCCAACCCATCTAATGTTCGCTTAGTGGCAACCACCCGAGATTCTAACAAAGTGCATTCTCGAATAAAATCTTGTCGATTGACATAGTGACTACTTGCAAATCCCTTGAACTCTAGAAACTCTCGTTCAACACGCTTGAGATCTGCTTGTAACTCTCTTCGCAACTCCTCAAACTCTTTTCGAAGTCGAGAATCTCCTTCATGAATATCGTGACTTGAAGCTTCTCTGCCTCTAGCATGATCAGTTGCAAAACCATCGATACGAGAACCTATCTTATCGTGAAAATCAGAAAGTTTTTCTTCATACTCTTTTCGAAGATCTTCTCGTTTATCCTCATCTCGTTTTCGTTGTTCCTTCTGATCTTCTTTGATTTCGCGAATGTCTTTGTCTTTGTTATCTAGTTCGCGTTTGAAGAAAAAAGCAATGATGCTCAAAAGGATAGTGATCACACCTGTCACTATCGAAATGATTGTAGCAACCATGACTCTTTGTAATGATCACTTCTGCGTAGGAGGATCAACAGGTAAGTCAACAGGTTTAGAAGGTAGTTTTCGCATCGATTTTGCAATAGGAATGATCGCTTTTGTAATAGCCTGATCACCACCAATTGCTGCTAGAGCAGCAATCAATCCTGTAACCAATGCAGTAGTCCACGCCTTATGATTCATGAGTGCTTGCTGCACTCCCGTTAAAAAACCTAGTGCAATAACGACAAGAGGTCGATATTGCATTGGTACCTTATTAAACCAACTAGCTAATAACGGAGTTTTAGACGCAAAAACTAACCCACCGATAACTAACGCAATTACCAAAGTCCATTGGTGCGTTCCGATTGCTGCTACCAACACTGATGGATCAATACCAAAAATGGTAGTGGCGGGATCAACTGTGGGTGTGGTTTGAATTGCTAGAGTGAGTAAAACAAAATGGAACAACATGACCTTCTCCTACGTATTTCTCCAAGCGAGCCCAATCCAATGAACAACCACATCCTTAGCAGATGCATCAGTGTTCGTAACTAGCACAGAAGTTGACACAGGTTTAACAGTGCTTTTTTGCGATTGGAAAGTTGAACTAGAGTTATCCATAGCAACTCCAGGACTAAAAATTCCTTGCAATCTTCCTAATGTTCCATCAGAATTCGATGTCTGGGGGTGGAGAATTTCGAAATCACTAGCACCACCTACAACAACTACATCTGCTGGAATAATGATGCACGAACCTGCAAATGAAACACTTGAGCTTGAAACTCCAGCTCGAGTAATAACCGCAGAACCAGCACCCAATGATGATGTCTGATCTAGCGAATAAATCCACACTGCAAGATTCTGAACGGCTTCTTCGCAAGTCCACGGCACGGTGTAATGATCACCAGTTGTCGTCGTCGCCGCTAGGTGTAAAAGGTATCTGCGTTCGATAGGGAACATGGAATAGAAAAACCTTTGTCTAGTTACGTAACTGTGGGGTACCTAGTATGAAAAGTGCTAAGTACCCCACAGTCCATTAAACACTATGCAGTTGCAGGGGTTCCTACGTCGTCAGCACCTTCAGACTTCGAAGCCAACTCTGCTACTTTTGCTTTTGCCCAGTTCTTAACTGTCTTCCAATACCCATGGCTTTGGATGTATTCAAAATCATCCAACTTCAAACCCTCTTCCATCATCTGAAATTCTTCTAGAAGAGCATGAGCTTTCATCTTCTCATTATCAGCAATTTGGTGATTGACTTGTAAGCAAAGATGTAAAACTTTAGGATTTACAGCTTCTTGCTCAGTAATCACCTGGAAAGCTTTGACTTCCTTCTTTCCCCCGAGGTGTCCGTCATCTTCAACTACTTCATGAATTGGAGCAGGTTTAGGGATCTCGATTTTGTCTTGTCGATTTTGCATACCTTGACGACGCTCTTCAGCAGCATCAACAGCAGCTTCCCAGGTAGATTTTCCCGTGTTTTGAGCCTTACGCTGATAGTAAGCTCGAAACTCCTCTTCAGTCATTACTTGAAGTGCTGCGGGACGTCGATTTAACATCTTCCGAAAATCGGCACTCGATTTGATTGCCGAAAAAGGTATATGCTGCGTAAGATTGAATGGATCTCTCGTATGAGGTACGATAAAGCTTTGAATGTTACCAGGAGAAATTTCGAATGACAGTGAGATCTGAGCATTAGCTATGTTCTGAACATAGATATCACGCTCAGTCTTGAAAAAATCTGTCCAGTTCGTAATCGGGGTTGACATTTTCTTTGCTATTTCTGTGTCAACTAGACGCTTTAGCCTAATTGTTGGAGGGTCGTTAGAAACCCATGATGCCTTCTGCTCTTTAACCAATAATCTAGCACGTGCAGAATTAGTTGGTGTTGCAGAATTGTCATTTGCATCTAGGACTTGAACGACTAGCGACACGATTGGTTACGATCCTACGAGAGTCGTAACCAGGTTATAACACCACCTCTTCTTACACCATGCAAGAAGGTGTCTTTCACTCTTATAGTTTAGTGTTGTTTTCTACGAGTTTTCTGTTCGTAAATTGTTCGTTCAAACAAGGAAACAGGTAGCAACTCTGAGTGGGGTTGCTACCTGTTTCGAAAGCGTTTTAAAATCCGAATTGCACTAGACTCAACAAGGCTCGCTGAGGAAATACGATTGTATAAGTTAGCAATGCTTGTCGTACAGCTTCGTCAGTGTTTTCATTCTTTGCAAAAGTACCAATCCACTCTTTGTATGCTGGATGTTCCATGTTTACATAACCTTCTAGCACAATACGATGACAAAACTGATACAAATCCTTCGCCTCTTCCCAAGTAAGATTGTTTGTGAAGAGCAATGTTTTAGGATCTACTTGGTACATTCGGTTTATCCTCTATGCTTTCGAATCCTCAAACCCTAATAACCTCAACTTCAATTTCTGGTCCAAAAACTTGCTTTACCCACTCTTCCCCATATCCACTCCGAGCTTGGAAACTCAGGTATGCAGGGTACTGACCAGGATGAGAATCTTCCATTTCAGGAAAAGGAGAAGGACCTTTGACTCGTACCTCAATTCGATCAACACTTCCAGATCGTGTTAGGATTGTTACCTTGCCTTCGATTTCGAACTTGACTTCCATTTAAAAATCTCCATACAACTATCATAATGATGATTGCGTAAAAAATCAAGTAGGCAACTTCGAATCTTCGATGTTCTTCCGATCTTTTTCATCCATTTCTTGTTCGGTTTTGAGAACGTCTCAAAATACTTGTGTGCAATTCGACCATCAATTTTCCATTGGTTTCTCCGCTAGTTATATAGATAGCTTCGGGTGTCTAGAAGTGATGTAGCTCCAGGTTTACCAAACCTAACAGTTGTATGAACCCACCTTACATGGATAGACTAGGCGAATACTCTCATATTCTGCATCGTGCCGAATTTGGGATAGAATCATCCAAGCAATTTTACCATCTTTGTTCGCAATCGCCAACTGAATGAGTTGAAAGTCTTTGACCTCATTTTCCCATCGCTTCAAAACTCTTCTGTGGTGAATAAGTTTAGCCAAAGCCTCTGTGCGAATAAACCCTTCGGGCATTTGGTTTACCTGTTCTTCGGTAAAGTCAAGATTCAAAGGCTTATCCTCAGTTGGATCATCGTAAAAGTAACCTACCTTCAACCTTGTGGTTAAGATTTCTAGTGCAATCTGATGGAGATGAGCTTCGCTCGTAACAATGAAGTACTGATTCTCATGCTTCTCCTTTAGCTCCATTATTACAGGAAATCCTGTTGACGTTCTCGACATTTGTCACACCTCTTAGCTAATTCTACCATATTAGCTTGAACGTCTATGCGTCCTGCAATTAAAGGATCTTCGAACAGTGGCAATGGGCTATTGTGAGTGTATCCTCGCTTACGCATTTCCATTACAAGATGCTCGTGCCTAGTTCGTAAGGTGTGAGGTTCAAGCATTCCATTCGTTATGTAACCTTTAAGCTTCTTCCCTTTGCTAAGAGCACCTACGAACATGTGGATCTCTAAGTGCTCACCAAGAAGGTGCTGACGACATAAGAACTTAGGATCAACATTCCATTGACGCAATTTCACTCCTTCGATGGAAAACCTGGAATCTTAGCTCTAATAGCTTGGACACGAATCTGGTCTACGCGTTGTCTACTTACGTTAAATCGTTCTGCTATTTTCGAAGGTTGTTCATTTCTCATAAGTGCTGCGAGAATCTCAAAACTCGAGAGATTCTTAATAGGTGTCTTAATCTTAGCATTGTGAACCTTTGTCACTTGATGTTGCCTGCAAGCGCGTTCAACTGTTGCTGTACCAACTCCGTATTCGTTTGCAACAACTTCTACGGATAGTCCAGCACGTACCTTATTCGCCATATCCAAGCGGCGAAGGTGTCGCTCCTCATGCGTAAGACGAGTTACTCGCTTCATACCAATTCTCGTGCGACTTGGGAAGGAACTGCGTAGAAGGCTCGAATTTGTTGAGTAACCATTAGCGTGAAACCCTCACAAAAAATGGATACCCTGCAAATAGTTGGTCAACCTTGGAATCCCAAGCGTCGGTGATAATTTTCATTTCAACTCGGCGCTTTTCCTTCATAGTCTCGAGTTCTTTTTGAAGTCTTTTTCCCTCCGCAAGGGGGAGGAGTAGAAGAGGTTTAACCCAGCCTTTATGAAAGTCTTCCGATGA
>Ga0070735_10003632_pt1 | contig 13432 bp, 8 predicted proteins | sample Coa_R1_FD_66443 | JGI IMG/M metagenome (GOLD analysis project Ga0070735, IMG submission 66443) | Surface soil microbial communities from Centralia Pennsylvania, which are recovering from an underground coalmine fire - Coalmine... | ecosystem: Environmental > Terrestrial > Soil > Unclassified ...
CCCCTCGAGGAGTTGCGACGCATGGAACTGGTTGAGGCATTCGGCCTGAAGGTCGCCCGGCCGCTGTACGATTTCGTCAAGGCCGAGGCACTGCCCGGTACCGGCGTGATGCCCGAGGCGTTCTGGCAAGGGTTCGCGACGCTGGTCGCCGACCTGGCGCCGCGCAACAAGGCGCTGCTGGCGAAGCGCGACGCACTGCAGCGCGAGATCGACGCATGGCACCTGGCTCATCGCGCCAGGCCAATCGATCAACACGCGTATATGCAATTCCTGCAAGGCATCGGCTACCTCGAACCGGAGCCACCCGACTTTTCCATCACGACCGCCAATGTCGACCCGGAAATCGCCAGCATCGCCGGACCGCAGCTCGTCGTACCCGTGACCAACGCGCGCTACGCCCTGAACGCCGCCAACGCCCGCTGGGGCAGTCTATACGATGCACTATACGGCACCGATGTCATACCCGAGGACGGCGGCGCGACCCGCGGTCCCGGTTACAACAGTACGCGCGGCGCCCGGGTGATTGCGAAGGCGCGGCAGGTGCTTGATCAAGCAGTGCCGCTGGCAATGGGTAGCCATCGGGATGCGACAGCCTACGTGGTCGAGAACGGCCGGCTGGCCGTGACACTGAGCGACAATGCACAGACCGCGCTGGCGCAGCCGTCACAGTTCACCGGCTATCGCGGCGCCGCAGAATCACCGTCAGCAGTGCTGCTGAAGCACAACGGGCTGCACATCGAGATCGTCATCGATCGCACACGGCCTGTCGCGCAGCAGGATGCAGCGGGCATTGCCGACGTGATGATGGAAGCGGCGATCACCACCATCCAGGACTGCGAGGACTCCGTCGCCTGTGTCGATGCCGTGGACAAGGTCGCGGCATACCGCAACTGGCTCGGCCTGATGCGCGGCACGCTCGTGGAGAGCTTTGCCAAGGACGGCCGCCCGGTGACGCGCCGGCTCGCAGCCGATCGCGACTATACGACGCCCGACGGCAGCACACTGACCTTGCCTGGCCGCAGCTTGATGCTGGTCCGCAACGTCGGCCATCATATGTATACAGATGCGGTGCTGGATGCCGCGGGTGCCGAAGTACCCGAGGGGTTGCTGGATGCCGCAGTGACGTCGCTGATCGCGATGCACGACCTGAATGGCGCAGGGAAGGTTCGCAACAGCCGTGCCGGCTCGGTTTACATCGTGAAACCGAAGATGCATGGCGCGGTAGAAGTGGCATTCACCGATACCATCTTCGCACGCGTTGAAGACATGCTCGGGCTGGAACGCAACACGCTCAAGATGGGGATCATGGATGAGGAGCGGCGCACCTCGGCCAACCTGAGGGCGTGCATCATGGCGGCGAAGGATCGCGTGGTGTTCATTAACACCGGCTTCCTCGATCGCACCGGTGACGAGATCCATACCTCGATCGAGGCCGGCCCGATGATCCGCAAGAACGACATGCGCAACACAGCGTGGATCAAGGCGTATGAGGACCAGAACGTCGATATCGGCCTCGCCTGCGGACTGCGTGGCAAGGCTCAGATAGGCAAAGGCATGTGGGCCGCGCCCGACAAAATGGCCGACATGCTGAAGCAGAAGATCGGTCATCCGACGGCAGGTGCGAACACCGCCTGGGTCCCCTCGCCCACCGCAGCAACGTTGCACGCATTGCACTACCACCAGGTGGATGTGGCCGCCCGGCAAGAGGAACTGGCGAAGCGGCCGCGCCCGCCTCTGGCCGACCTGCTGACCATTCCGGTAGCAGATCGGCCGAACTGGTCGCCGGAGGATGTCGGCCAGGAACTCGATAACAATTGCCAGGGCATTCTGGGCTACGTCGTGCGGTGGATCGACCAGGGCGTTGGCTGCTCCAAGGTGCCGGACATCCACGATGTCGGACTTATGGAGGATCGCGCGACGCTGCGGATTTCCTCACAACATATCGCCAACTGGCTGCATCACGCCGTGGTGGGCGAGAAGCAGGTGATGGAGGCCATGAAGCGCATGGCAAAGGTGGTGGACCGTCAGAACGCCACCGACAAAGCCTACCGGCCGATGGCGCCCACCTTCGATGGCCCTGCCTTCGCTGCGGCCTGCGACCTCGTGTTCAAAGGACGCGAACAGCCGAACGGATATACCGAGTTCATCCTGCATGCACGGCGTCGTGAAGCGAAGGCAGCGCAATGATCCCGGACGCGCCGCCGGGGGCGTGGTTGAATGGCATGTGTTTGATAACTGGAGAGAATCCGCATGCGTTCAGTCCTGCTTGGAGCCCTGGGTTTCGCTGCTGTCCTGGGTGCTAATGCTGTCCATGAGGCGCAAGCTGCACCAGTGGTAGCCGTGGCTCCGCTCAGCGCGTACGGACCGAATGGTAGCCCAATTGAGCCGGTGTACTACTACCGGGGACGGAATTATCCTTACCGCTATGGCGGGCGGTACTACCATCACCGGTACTATCGCCACGGCCACTGGCACTATTATTGAGCGACCTAACAGCCTGCCAGGGTGAGCCAGGTCACAGCATTGCCCGGGCGGATCGGGTAAGACCCGCTTCATTCCTTCCTTGATCCTTCGCCGCTCCGGTTCGCCGGAGCGGCGCTTTTTTCCACATGCCCTCGACCGAGCGTTCCCGATATGCCGTGCGAAAGCCTGGCACCCATGTGTGGGCATCGGGTAATCGCGGCCACGAGCATGAGCTCTGATGCTCAATCGGATCGGTCTAGCATTGAACTTCTTTAATACTCTCTGAACAGTCTGCCAAACCGTTTGAAGAGATCGATCATCTCGGCATGCCTACTGCATCGCTACGCTTGTTCCAGCCCGGATGTGACGTTTGGCAGCCTCAGGCGCATCAGGCAGTAGCCCCCACGCCGGGTACCAACGATCCGATACCCTAACTATCGCGGAACACCGGCCCGTGCGAGGCCCTCTTCATAGAAGATCCTGTCGTCCGGCCTCACTGGGATCCGCGACGAAATCCGGTCGACAGTCACGCTTGGGTCGAACTCCCGAAGCAAGGCAAGGCAGCGGCTCGCTTCATCCTTGCGTCCCAGGTGGCCAAGGATGGCAAGACGGATATTGAGGGCCGAAACATGCCGTGGATTGCGCTCCAATACCGCCGCGGACAGCGTATCCGCTTCTTCCAGGTGGCGATGGAAAAGATGCGCCGTCATCAAGGCGTGCTCGACAAACCATATGTGCGGATCTCTGGGTGACAGGGACCGCGCCATCATCGCGTGGCGAACGGCTGTCGTGTGTTCGCCGTTGTAGACCTTGGACCAACTGCTCATCGTCCAGGCGATCGGCAAATTGGGATCGAGCTCGGTCGCCCTGGCATGCAGATGCAAGGCACTTTCCACGTCGTGCAGCAGATAGGCCCTGACATGTCCGGCGACGGCGATAGCGCGCGCGTTGAATGGATCGAGCAGAACGGCGCGCTCCGCCGAGGTGCCGGCCAAGGTGGTCACGTCGCGCGGGTTCTTCACCCAGCCCTGCCCGGCCGCCATGATGCTCCAATACGCCAGCCAGCCATGCGCGGCGGCGTAGTCGGGATCCAACTCGATCGCCCGGGCCAGGAGATGCCGAGCCTGCATGAAGGCCGGGCGATCCAGCTGGTAGATTCCTTGGATCGCGGTCAGCAGCGATTGGTGGGCCTCGGCGACCTGTGTTCTCACCGGCACTTCGGGATCGGCACCATGATGGAACAGGTCCGGGTCGACCTGCGTCACCATGTCGAACGCTATCCGGTGCTGCAGCGAAAATAGATCGTCCAGACCGCCGTCGAAGCGTCCGCTCCAGAGCACTTCGAAATCGAGCACGACATCCAGCAGCGTTACGTCAACATGGACCTTGTCGTTGAGAACCTGGATAGTACCGTCGATGACGTAGTCGAGCTGGTAGGTCCGGCAGAGCGCCATGGCATCGGCAGCGGGTCCCGAGCCATCCCAAAACGTCGCGGTGGCAATCAGGCGGGGCGTGCAGAAGCGACTCAGCGCAGCCGAGACCTCCTCAGCCATGCCGAGCGCAATGCCGCGCCCGACCGGCGCCCCGACACTGCTGAATGGCAAGACCGCCATCCGCCAGCCAAGCTGATGCCGTCGTGATTCGGCCAATCCAGCCGATACCGCCCCGCCGATCATGCGCCACCTTGGATCATCAGAGCGATGTCATTTTCGTTGCATCTCAGTGTTGTACACTGCCATTGAACATAGCCGTCAAGCTTTCGAGCCAATTAAAGGTTCGCCATGGCCAAAATCGTTCTGGCACACCACCAGAGACGACACTATCCTGAAACCTACCAAGAAAAAAAGCGAGTTTTTCTAATTTTCAGCGTAACACTGTCGTCGACATGAGTAACATAATGTCTGTTGGCTGCTTCACCGGGACGCACATCGCTTTGGAGTTCACGCATTGAAATTGGCCTATATCGATGGGCTCGAAAAACGTTGCGAATAGCCCCAAAATCGCGTGGCTTCACTGTTCTGTTGGGTCTGTTCGCCGCGCTGCCGGCTCTGTCAATTGATCTGAGCGCGCCAACCCTGCCGTTGCTTCCGGACGCTCTTGGAACGTCTCGGGCAGTCGCGGGCCTCACCTTGTCGCTCTTCATGGTCGGCTTCGCGGCGGGACAGATCGGCGGCGGAACCCTCTCCGACGGCCAGGGACGCCGCCCGGCATTGCTAGGTGGATTGGCCGGCTTCACCATCGCCGGCGTCGCGTGCGCAATGTCGCTGTCGGGTGGAGCGCTGGCAATATCACGCCTGATCCAGGGCTTCTGCGCCGGCGTGTGCTCGGTGGTATCGTTCGCGATGGTCCAGGACCTGTTCGACGGCAATGCCGCGCGAGCAAAACGGTCCTATGTGACGACGATATTCACCGCGGTGCCTATCCTCGCACCTGCGCTGGGTTCGGTGCTGACCGATCGATTCGGGTGGCGCTCGGTGCACGGGCTTCTCGCGGTAGCGGGCGCACTGTTGTTGGTTATCACCTGGATAGGTGTCGCTGAGTCCCGATCCCCCGACCTCATGCCTGTCCCGCCAATCGGAGGCGGCGGCACAGTCCGCATTTGGAAGGATTCGCCCTTTGTCTGTCTCTCGGTCGCCAATGCCCTCAGTTATGGCTGCATTTTCGCTTACATCGCTGGATCGCCGGTGGTCATCATTGCTCAGATGGGGCTTTCCTCCGCTGTTTTCGCGGCGGTCTTCGCGCTCACCGCCATCGCGCTGGCGGCGGGAGCCTGGACCAGCGGACGATTGAGCCGTCGAGGCATCGAAACGACCCTCCTGGTCAACGTCAGCCTGCTCGTCGCGGCAGGCGCGGCCCTGGCGATGGCGGCGGTCGCCCTCTCCGGCATGGCAGCAGGCCCGATCGTGGTTCCCCTGCTCATGGTCATCCTGTTCACCCGGGGCCTGATCGCCCCGAACATGCAGCACCTGGCAATCGAACGTCAGCGGGCGCGAGCGGGTGCGGCATCGGCCGCGGTTGGCGTCTCGCAACTCATGTCGGGCGCGATAGCCAGTGCCGCGGTCGCCGTTCTGTTGCCGGTCCTTGGCGCCGGCGCGGTTGCCTATCCGATGGCACTGCTCGCAACGGCAGCGCTGATCCCCTGGCGCTGGTCCCGACGCTGAGCTGGCGGCCGGTCGCGTCGGCGCCAGTCTGCGTCAGTCGCTGTCAGTATTTTCCAGTGCGCTCGTCTTCGCGTTCGTGAGAAGTGAATGATCGAACGGGCAGGCGCGCCGCTTGCGGACGGCCACGGCATAGTGCCCCTGTCGGATGACAGGGTCGGGATGGGGGAGCAGCACCTCTCCGAGCCGAACCCAATCAGCGTCTGACAGATCAGACGCTTCGAGGCATTTGAACGAGCTGAGGGTTTCCTCACGGTAAGCCAGTTGCGGGATTGGCTGAACCTGGATGCACGGCACGCTGGATCTGATCTGGACCGGCGTATCAGTCTTGGTGAGGCGGAAATTCGTGAAGAGAGGACCGAACCAGAGGTCGGTCTCGATGATGCCTTCCCATGTCACGACCCCGGGGCTCGGCGGAAGGTTGACAGGCGAACGCACTGAAAGGCTCCACCCCGGCTGGGTCCTTGCCAGTAGACCCGTCCACATCTGCACGCCGCCAAGCTCGGGCAAAGCAGTCAGAAACGGCGGTGAATAACCGCGAAGGCTTTCCGGCGCAGCGGCATCGAACGCGGCAGCGTAATTCGGGTATTGCACAGCTCCGCTGTCGGTGCCGGACAGAGGCAGCCAGCCTTCATCCGGGCCATAGGACCAGAAGACCTGTTCCCCGTCCCATATCAAGCGGATGTCCAAAGGAGGGAACACCCAATAGCCATAGCCGGTTGCTGAAGTCAGGGCGTCGCAGTAGCGCAAGCCGCGGCTTGGCAGATATCCCGCCGCCGCGCGCTCAGCTCGCTTCGCCGGCCGAGCCTGCCGGATCAGGCGGAAGAACTCGACAATGGACCCGTCACGCATCTCTCTGTCATCCCGAAGACCTAGAGGCAAACCGCGCCACGCGCAGAATGCCTCGGCCCTGCTGTCAACCTGGTTTCAGCCTTCTCAAAAGCAGATAGCACCGCCGCCAATGCGCACGCGGCCGGCATCCTTGGTGGCATCACGGGCCGGGGTGGCGTCCGAATAGTGGATGGCGCCGCCGCCAATGCGCACGCGGCCGGCATCCTTGGTGGCGTCGCGGGCCGGGGTGGCGTCCGAATAATGAATGGCGCCGCCGCCAATACGCACGCGGCCGCTGTCCTTGGTGGCGTCGCGGGCCGGGGTGGCGTTCGAATAATGGATGGCGCCGCCGCCGATACGCACGCGGCCGCTGTCCTTGGTGGCATCGCGGGCCGGGGTGGCGTCCGCGTAGTGGATGGCGCCGCCGCCGATACGCACGCGACCGGTATCCTTGGTGGCATCACGGGCCGGGGTGACGTCCGCGTAGTGGATGGCGCCGCCGCCGATACGCACGCGACCGGCATCCTTGGTGGCATCACGGGCCGGGGTGGCGTCCGCGTAGTGGATGGCGCCGCCGCCGATGCGCACGCGGCCGGCATCCTTGGTGGCGTCGCGGGCCGGGGTGGCGTCCGAATAATGGATGGCGCCGCCGCCAATGCGCACGCGGCCGCTGTCCTTGGTGGCATCACGGGCCGGGGTGACGTCCGCGTAGTGGATGGCGCCGCCGCCGATACGCACGCGACCGGTGTCCTTGGTGGCATCGCGGGCCGGGGTGACGTCCGCGTAGTGGATGGCGCCGCCGCCGATACGCACGCGGCCGCTGTCCTTGGTGGCCTCGCGGGCCGGGGTGGCGTCCGAATAATGGATGGCGCCGCCGCCGATGCGCACGCGACCGGTGTCCTTGGTGGCCTCGATCGCCTTCAATTCAGTGGTGATGATAACGGGAGCAAGTTCGTTGGATTGCATGATCGGCCCTTCCTTTTGATGGGTATTGTCGATAGCTCGTTTGTGAGCAGCCGTAGTAACTATGTAAGGACTGTTTAAGAGTAAACATTTGAATCGCCTGTACAGAAGGGCGTTTGAAATCTTTTTTCTGTTTTTTGAGACCCTGGCTCGATCCGGATTATTCTTGACATGGCGGTTCTGATTGCGAGACAGGAATGATTAATAATTCTGTGGATATCAATAGAGCAATGCAGACTCCGCTTTCGTGACAAATGGCCAGCGGAGATGACAGGGCACTCTTGGTAGTGATTCTGTCAGTCGAGGGAGTGACGGTTGCGCAGCAACGCGTTCCTCACCTCGGGCACGTCGGGATAATGTTCCGATACCGCCCCTCCCCTCACACCATCAGGGGAGCGGCCGTAGCCTCTCCCGGTCGTCTACGGATCCCCGCCCGGCCTGTCGCAACCTCTGGGCGCAAGAAATCGCACTGAAACTCTGAAATGCGTTAACATGCTGCTGTCGGGCTGATCACTGAGGAGGCGAGGCGCCGCGAGATGCTCACCAAGGGCGGACCGTTATTGGAGCATTTTGCTCGGCTGGCGGCGAACGTTGCCGGAACGTCGGCCGCGGTTGTCGGTCTTCTCGGCGCACGCAAGAGCCTCGGGCCGGGGCGCGCGGCGTTCGGCCTGTCGCGCGAGCAGTTGGCGGCGTTCATGGAGGTCGAAGCGGTCTTGGCGTCCTGCCCGAAGCTGACAATCGTCCCGGATCTCGCCGAAGACCACAGGTTCCACGAGGCGACCACTGCCCAGGACCTCCTGGGTATCCGCTTTCTCGCCAATATGCAGTTGATCTCCCCGGGCGGCCAGCAGGTCGGGTATATCTGCCTGCTCGACAGAAACACCCGTTCGGACCTGACCGAAGCGGAAATTGCTTCCCTGGGTCATGTTGCCAGCCTGGTCATGGCTGATCGGCGAAGGGCACAGCGTCATCTGCACCTGATGCATGTCGCCGACCGTGCACTACGCGTCGACGAAATGTTGCGTCTGGTTTCGAGTGCAGCATCCTGCGCAGAAGGCCTCACAAAGCTGCTCGAAGCATTGTGTCACTTTCACGGGGCGGCGGTCGGCCAGATTTGGCAACTGGTCCACTCTGATGAGCCATTGGTCGAGATCAGCCACTATCACCAGGACCAGCAGACCGGAACGACATATCAGGCAATGGAGTCATTGGTTGACCTGAATTCGGCAACCGCGGATGCCATTCGACGCAACCGGCCTCACGCGCTGAAGTTGTCGGAATTCAAGACTGTCGAAGCATTTGGCGATACGAAAGCCCGCATATTCGCTGAGCACGTGTGCGTGCCAATCTGGGTGCAACAGCAGCGCTTCGGGATCTCCCTTACCTTCACCACGGAAAATGCCGAACTGGACGCTGTGGTGGCTGATATCGCGTCACTCGGAGATACGATCCGGCCGGCGCTTTTCCAGAAAGTGACCGAGGAGCGTTTGCGTTTCGCCGCTCACCACGACCACCTGACACAATTGTCGAACCGCCTGATGTTTCAGGACTGCCTGCGGAAGACCATCGCGGCGACCCGGTCGACCGGACAGAGGTTCGCCGTCCTGTGCCTGGATCTCGATGGCTTCAAGCAGGTCAACGACACCCGCGGACACGAGGTCGGAGATAGCCTTCTCGTGGCCGTTGCGCAGCGACTGCGTGACAATGTGCGTGAGTCCGACACGGTTTCGCGGATGGGTGGCGACGAGTTTGCGATCATCCAGCCGCTCGGTCATCAGCCTGCCGCGGCGGTATCGCTGGCGGAACGCTTGGTGGAAGCCCTCTCAATTCCCTTCAACATTGCCGGGCGCCCGGCATTGATCGGCGTTTCCGTCGGCATCGCCCTCTACCCGCAGCATGGCGATAACGCCGATACGTTGCTTCGGCACGCTGACCTTGCGCTCTACGGCGCGAAGAGTGCCGGGCGGAGGACCTATCAGCTCTTCGACCCGGAGGTGAGCACCACCCAGCGCGGTCGCCGCCTGGTCGAACAGGATCTGCGGGACGCGATCAACCGCGGCGACCTTGCATTGGCATATCAGCCCGTCTGCGAAAGTGAGACGCTGGAAATCGTGGGCTTCGAGGCGCTGGTGCGGTGGCACCACCCCTCGATGGGCTTGATTGAGCCTGATGAGTTCATTCCCATGGCGGAGAACAGCGGGCTGATCGTCCCTCTGGGCCAATGGGTACTAGAAAAGGCCTGCGAAGAGGCCGCGACTTGGGACCCACCCGTACTGCTCTCGGTAAACCTGTCACCCCTGCAGTTTCGTCACCCGGGGCTGCCGGAACAGATCGCCGATATCCTGAGGCGCACAGGCCTGCCCGCCACAAGGCTCCGGCTAGAGGTGACCGAGGGACTGCTGCTCGACGAGTCGGATCTCGTTCTCCGCACAATGCGACAGCTGCAGGCTCACGGCATCTGTATAATGTTGGACGATTTCGGAACTGCCTATGCAGCCATGAGCTATTTGCGCCGGTTCCCCTTCAACGGGATAAAGATCGACAAGAGCTTTGCCCGAGATATTTGTAACAACGAAACGACCTTAGCCATCGTGCAGGCAATATTGTCGCTTGGTGATCGGCTGCAGCTTGTCGTCGTGGCTGAAGGCGTTGAGACCCGCGGTGAACTGGACCTGCTGCGGAAGTTGGGTTGCCGTTTCGTTCAGGGCTACCTATTGGGCACGCCCGCAGACGGTCGGAAGGCACACACGCTCCGTCAGAGGCAGAGTGTGTCCCATGCGGACGCAAGCTCATATCGAACTCCCGCTCATCTCACTGATTGTCATCCTGACCACGACGCTGCGACCGAAAAAGCCGGTTCCCGGGCGTCTCTGATTTCGTGACTGCCCTTCAATGCTGCCCGCGGGATGGCGAACTCGGAACGCCGATGCTCCCGTCATGCCGGGCGAAGGCCCGGCACTCACTTCTTCGTGCCTGTGACAGTGACTCGTCGTCATCAAGCAGGTATTGACCACAGCCATAGAGCGTAAGCCGGCGTCAGGTCAGCTCTGCGCCCCGTGCTTCTCATCCGCTCGCACCTCCGAACCGGACGTTCAGCGCAGCTGGCTGGTGGATTGACCAGCAGCCCCTCTAGCGGATCTCCCTTCCCCGGGTTTCCGGGCAGATCAGGATGACGCCGATCGCCAATATGAAGGCCACGATCGTGGTCGCCATGCCGGCCGCAAACCCCCGCTCGCTGGTTGCCAGTGCACCGATCAGAATCGGAGCGATCAATCCGCCTATCCGTCCACCGTTATAGGCGATGCCCATCGCCGTGCCGCGTGCGCTGGTGTTGGCCATCATCTCTGCCGTGAACGGGCCCATTCCGGCAAAGATTCCCGCGATACCGAAGCCGGTGAAGTACATCGTCGCGATCAGCACGCTCGGATCCGATTGCATCACGAGAAAGCCCACGGCGATCGCACCAATCAGCAGATAGATGATGAAGGTAGGCCGGCGACCGAGCCGGTCAGTCAGCGCCGCAAAGACAAGAAAGCCGGTGAGCGACCCCAGCTGTTGGGCCATCAGGAATCCTAACCCTCGAACGAAGGCCAGATGTTTGACGGTAACCAGGAAAGTCGGTGTCCAGGTGAACACGCCCCAATAGATGTATTGCATGAAGAAGATGAAACTGAATGCCAGCAGCATTCCCCGCGCATTGCCACCCCGGAACAGATTCGCGATCGAGGTTCGCTTCGCAGTCGATGCAGCATTGGCAAGCCATACCGGTGACTCTGGCGTACGAAGCATGACCGGAAGCAGCATCAGCGCCGGCAAGCAGCCAAGCGCGTATACGACCCGCCAGCCGCCGTCGTTCAATCCGCCCATCAGGTTGGAGACGACAGCGGTAACCCCGACCGCGAGCATGGAACCGAGCGGCAGCCCCATCTGCATCAGCGCGCCGCCCTTGCCCCGGTGCTTGGCACCCCAGGTCTCGGCAACCAGCGCCGCACCGGATGTCCATGTACCACCCATGCCGAGCCCACCGAGAAACCGTAATGCCGCAACCCAATTTGCCGACGGCGCAAACGCGGTCAGGCACGTGAACAACGAATAGACGAAAATGCTCAGATAGAGTGCACGTACGCGCCCGATACGATCCGCGACCCAGCCCATGGTAATGCCGCCAACGATCAGTCCGCCGGCGAGGATGCTGCCGATCGCCCCAGCCTGCTCCTTGGACAGTGCAAACGCCGCGGACAAAGCAGGAAGTGTGAGAGAAAGCACAAACGAGTCGTAGTTATCGAACATCCAGCCCATGCCGGCAAAGGCGAGCACCCACCAGTTTTGCGGGGCGATTTCGCGATACCAATGACGTGAGACATCACTTCCAGCGATCGCGGTCGAACTCGTCCCGTTTCCTGCCATCTGGCCCCCTCTTCCGGCACACCGAAACCGCGGCGCGTTGCCTTGCGCGTCGAGTGCATGAGGTCCGCAGACCCCGATCAACGATCTTGGCTAAACGCTGAGCCGCATCTGCACAATAGATTGCCACCCTTTGGCCCAGCTAACGGAACGTTCGCTTCTCCGAATGGCGCTGCCGCGAAGCTCAGACAGTCTGTCTATACCAGAGCGTGGGAAAGGAAGTCCGCCAACGGAACGGCTCCGCTATCGTTGAATGTCGCCGCAACATAGCTGGTGCCGGTCGTGCTTCCGCTGGGCGTGACGACCAGCATCGTGTTGGCGCCGTCGGATGACACAGCCGGGCCAAGAAAGTTGGAAAGCGTGGTTTGACTGCCGTTCCACGTCGTCGTGGCGAGCATCGGGCGCAGATCGAACAGGTCGCCAGCTTGCAGAACATAGCCGAAAAAATCATCGGTGCCGCCCGATGTCGGCAGAACGAATGTATTGCCACTGCCGCTATCGGAAATCGTGTTGTCGCCCAGCCCGGCGTTGACGACGTTGCCGGTGCCGCCGATGCGGATGTCGTCGTTGCCGGAACCCGTGGTGATGGTGTTGCCGCCGACAAAGCCCATCACAGTGTTGACCCCGTTGCCGGTGGTCACCACATCGCCGGTTCCAGACAGGAAGATGCTGTCGTTCCCTGTGCCCGAGTTGATCGTGGTGTTGTTGAGGGTTGCGACGATGTTGTCGTCTCCCGCTGTGCCGGTAATGGTGGGATTGGCTGGTGCCGAACCGCCGGTGATGGCGACCGGCACGGTGGCGTTGGCGGACAGGCCAAGCTGGTCATAAACCTGAACACTGATCTGTCCTGTGCCGGAAGTGGCACCCGCCGTGTAAGAAAGGTTTGCGAGATCGGCGTTGATATGCGCGAACGTGTCTTGTACGAAGATCTCCGATGTGCCCGATCCGGCGAGCACAGTACCGCCGTTGTTCATGGCAAGGGTGCCACCGGTGCTGGTGACGTCGAGTGCCATCGAGCCTGGATTGCCAGCGGCGTAGCTGTCGACCACCTGGATACCCGTTATTGCCAATGTTCCACCGGCAGTCGCAGCCTCCGATGCGGGCGTGGTTATCGAAGGCCCCGAACCCGCGCCGCCACCACCGCCCCCACCACCCCCGCCACCCGATGATCCGGTCACCGACACCGGGATGGCGACGTCGGCCGACAGCCCAAGCTGATCATAGACGCTGACGCTGATTTGACCGCTGGCGGCCGCCGCACCAGCCGCGAATGTGAGACTTGCAAGCTCGGTGTTGATGTCCGCGAACGTTCCCTGCACGGCAATGCTGGCCGAGCCAGAACCCGGAAGCGCGGTTCCGTTCGCCCCTGTCATCGCAATGCTGCCCCCTGTACTCGACACGTTGAGCGCCAGTTCTCCGGGATGGCTGGCGGCATAGGCATCGGTGACTTGCACACCGCTCACAGGAACACTCTGACCAGCCGCCACTGTTTCGCTGCTTGGCGCGCTGATCGAAGGGCCGGACGGCGGCGGCGGTGCAGCGCCTGTCGCGATGGAAACCTGCACCGCGACATCAAAGTTGTTGCCGCTTTGATCGGTGACGGTGAGGCTCAG
>Ga0070735_10003633_pt1 | contig 13431 bp, 2 predicted proteins | sample Coa_R1_FD_66443 | JGI IMG/M metagenome (GOLD analysis project Ga0070735, IMG submission 66443) | Surface soil microbial communities from Centralia Pennsylvania, which are recovering from an underground coalmine fire - Coalmine... | ecosystem: Environmental > Terrestrial > Soil > Unclassified ...
AGGAACAGTGCGCTGCGCCGGAAGAGGCGACAGACAGACTTTCGTTTCAGACGATCACCGAATTGTTAGAAGATCAGGTCGACAGGCCGGCCGATTGACCAGTATGAATGATCCGAGCCAATACGAAGAGCTGATCCGGAAAGCCTACAACAAGATTCGGCGGCTTGAGGCACAACTGCACTCGGCAGAGCAGCAGCGGCGTGAAGGTATTGCGGTGATTGGCATCGGTTGCCGGGTGCCCGGAGCCAACAATCCAGGCGAGTTCTGGCGGATCCTCCGCGATGGCCTCGATATGATTCGAGAGGTACCGGCAGAGCGCTGGGATGCGAACGCATACTACTCGGCAGACCCGGACACGCCAGGCAAGACCCACACCCGTCGTGGCGGCTACCTCGATGGGATCGAGAGGTTCGACGCCCAGTTCTTCGGTATCTCGCCCAGAGAAGCCGCCAGCCTGGATCCCCAGCAACGACTCCTGCTGGAAGTCACTTGGGAGGCCCTGGAGCACGCCGGTATCGCGGCCGACCGGATGCCGGAGAATTCCGCCGGGGTCTTCATTGGCATCATGGGCAGCGATTACCGGCACCTGATGCTGAGCCGGAGCCCGGAGGAGATCGATCCTTACCAATCCACCGGCTCGTCTTGCAGTGTCGCCGCCGGACGGATCGCATACACGTTTGGATTTCGGGGGCCGGCTGTCGCCGTAGATACAGCCTGCTCATCGTCGCTAGTCGCCGTTCATCAAGCCTGTCAGAGCCTGCGGCAGAACGAATGCGATCTGGCGTTGGCGGGCGGAGTCAACCTCATCCTGTCGCCCATGATCGACTTGAGCTACGCGAAGACGACGGCCCTCTCTCCCGACGGCCGATGCAAGACCTTTGATGCATCGGCTAACGGGTTTGGAAGAGGGGAGGGGTGCGGAGTCGTGGTTCTGAAGCGGCTTTCGGACGCGCTGGCGGACGGAGACAATATTCTGGCCGTGATTCGCGGATCGGCGATCAATCACGATGGGCACGCAAGCGGCTTGACAGTTCCGAATGGCCCGGCGCAACAGTCCGTCATCCGGCAGGCGCTTAGCAATGCGGGGGTGCGGGCATCCGACGTAAGTTACGTCGAGGCGCATGGCACGGGCACTTTGTTGGGCGATCCGATCGAAGCCGGAGCCCTGGGAGCGGTGTATGGCCAAAACCGCGCGGAGCCATTGTGGATCGGTTCCGTTAAGACCAATGTCGGGCATTTGGAGGGGATGGCCGGCGTCGCTGCTCTCATCAAAACAGTCCTGTCTTTAAAGGAGGGCGAAATCCCTCCTTCGCTGCACTTTCACCAGCCGAACCCGAACATCGATTGGGCGAGCTTGCCGCTCAGAGTGCCCGTCCGGCGGGTCCCGTGGGAAAAAGGCCAATCCAAGAGGATCGCGGGTGTGAGCTCGTTTGGCATTTCCGGTACAAACGCCCATCTCATCGTGGAAGAGGCGCCGGCGGAGACAGAACCGGACGGCCCCGATCTCCCGTTTTCAGTGCTGACTCTGTCCGCAAAAACAGGCAAAGCGCTTGGGGAACTGGTTGACCGCTACGCCAACCACTTTGCGGCGCATCCAACGCTACCTCTGGGCGGCGTCTGCCACAGCGCCAATTGCGGACGAGCTCATTTTAGCCATCGCATGGCTGTGGTCACGCGGTCCCTGCCTGAACTTCGGGGAAAACTCGCGGCGTACAAGTACGGAGGACCGGACGTTCCGGGTGTCTTTCGGGACGAGTCACGGAAAAAGCCTAAGGTCGCGTTTCTTTTCACCGGACAAGGGTCCCAGTATGCCGGCATGGGATCCGGGTTGTACGCAACCCACTCAGTGTTCGCGGAAGCTTTGAATGAATGCGATGAGATCCTGAGGTCCGCTATTGGAGAGTCTCTGATTGCGGTATTGTATGGTGGTGCCGTCGGCGACGAGCTGCTCCAGCAGACTTCTTACGCACAACCGGCACTATTCGCGGTGGAATACGCGCTGGCTCAACTGTGGCGGAGCTGGGGTATTGAACCGGACGCCGTGATGGGACATAGCGCGGGTGAGTTTGCGGCCGCCTGCGTTGCAGGGGTATTCAGTCTCGAAGACGGGCTGCGTTTGGTCGCCGCGCGCGGCCGCCTGATGCAGGCTCTGCCTCCGTATGGACGGATGGCGGCGGTGATGGCGGATGACCGCGCAGTTGCGGAGGCTATTGCGCGATCCGGCGCCGGGGCTTCGATTGCGGCGCTGAACGGACCCGGCGGCACTGTGGTTTCCGGGGCGCCGGAAGCGGTATCCAGTCTGCTGGAAGCCTTGCGGCAGCGGGATATCCAATCGAAGCTCCTCGATACCTGCCACGCTTTCCACTCTCCGCTGATGGCAAGCATGTTGCCTGAGTTCGAGCGGATCGCCCGGTCAGTCACGTTCCGCGATCCTGAAATCGCCTTCATTTCGAACGTCAGCGGGAAGCAAGCGGGCGGGGAAATCGCGCAACCCGGATATTGGGCAGACCACATCCTCAAGCCGGTCCGGTTTGCGGAGGGCGTCTCCTCTCTGCACCGCATGGGGATTGACGCATACCTCGAAACCGGCCCTAAACCAACCCTGGTGGGCCTGGCGCAGCAATGTCCAGACGAGCGGGAAACGTCCGCGGGCGCACCACTATCCTGGTTGGCCAGTCTGCGCCCGCACCGAAGCGACTGGCAGCAGACGGTGGAGAGTCTGGCTCAGCTTTATGTGCGAGGCGCGCAGGTCGATTGGGCCGCGTTCGACAAGCCGCACAAGCGGCGCAAGGTCAACCTACCTACCTATCCGTTTCAGCGCGAGGCGTATTGGTTGAAGACCAGCCGGCCCCTGTCTCAGGTCCCAGTGGGCCGCATCCTTCATCCTCTACTGGGATGGCGCGTTTCTTGCGCCGGCCTGAAGGAGGGCGACCTTGTCTTCGAGGCGATTCTGAACACGCGAACCACGGCTTACCTGGCCGGGCACCGCGTTAACGGCGAAGCCCTGATGCCCGCCGCGGCCTTTCTGGAAATGGCGTTGGCCGCTTCCAGCGAAGCTCTGCCGGCCGGGCACGGCGCGGTGCGGAACGTGGTCTTTGAGCAGACGCTGGGGCTTGGAAGCGAGTGGCAAGTGCAGACTGTTCTGACGCCGGTCGCCGAGGGCTTCGCATTTCGAATAGCGAGCCTCCAGCGGCTGGCCGGCGAGCAGCCGTTCTGGGTGACCCACGCGTCGGGACAACTCTACTCGGCTGCTGACCCGGCCGGAAGCGAGCCTTTCGATTTACCTGCCCTGCGCTCCAGGTTCAAGACTGAAATCGCGAGCGGCGAATTCTACCAGGCGTTTGAGTCGAAGAGCATCGATTACGGATCCGCGTTTCGGGGCGTGGAAAGAATATGGCGTAATTCGGATGAGGCGCTCGGTCTTATCAAGGTTTCGGGCGATGTGCAAGAGGATTTGGCGAACTATTCCTGTCATCCCACCCTGTTGGATGCGTTCCTGCAGGTTACCCTGGCTGCTCGGTGGGGCGAACGGCAGACCAGTGAACTATTCCTGCCAAGTGAAGTAACCAGCTATCGGCTTGCCGCGCCGGTCCGGGAGCCATGGCTATATTGCCATGCGCGAGCGCGTCCCGCCCAGGGGCGATCCCGAATTTTCGATCTGACTATCTATGGCGCCGACTCGGGCGAAGTGCTGGGGACCATCACCGGTCTTCACTTGAGACCAGCCGGGTCGGAGCGGGCGTCGAGTTCCGAAACCTGGAGGCGGTGGTTGTACGAGCCTGTTTGGTGGCCTCGTCCGCTGGCAAATTCCCTCTCGCCGGAATTCCCAGCGCCGGGAGAAGTGCATCGCCGCTTGCTCTCCCGCCGGCCGGAGCTATTCGACGCGGAGAGCCTTCGGGGATACGGTGAACAGTTCGCCCAACTGGAGCATCTCAGCGTCAAGTACATCATCCAAGGCCTGCGGGAGTTGGGCCTCAGGATTGAGCCAGGCGCGGTATGGCCGCGCGCGAATCTTGCCGGGTTCTTAGGGGTGGCTGAAATCCACGAACGTCTGTTTGAAAGGCTTCTGCGGATTCTGGTGGAGGCCCGGATCATCGCAGACTGCGGAGAGGAATGGCGAGTGGTGCGGACGCCGGACGTGCATGCGGCCGATGTGGGCGAGGTCTTGGATATTGAACCCGAGCTCACGCTCCTGGGACGTTGCCGCGATGCTTTGGCGCGCGTGCTGCGTGGTGAAGTGGATCCCCTGGGATTGGTTTTCCCGGGCGGGGACTCGACGGCCGCCGCTCGGCTATACGAACTCTCGCCGCTGTGCCGCCGTATGAACGAACTGGTCTTGAATAGCGTGCAGACGCTCCTTGACAATCGGACTACGGCCGCTCCAGTGCGGATTTTTGAGATTGGCGGCGGCACGGGCGGAACAGCCAGCGCTCTTTTGCCCCATCTTCCCTTTGATCGGGTGGAGTATGTATTCAGCGATGTTTCGCCTCTGTTTCTAAATAGAGCCAAGGACAGATTCCGGAGTTATTCGTTCATCGAATACCGGACTCTGAATATCGAGAGGCCTCCCGAGCAGCAGGGTATTGAACTTCACCGGGCCGATGTCGTGATCGCCTCCAATGTCTTGCACGCTATGCGGGACTTAGAGGAGGCCCTGCGCCATACCTGGAATCTCCTGCGTCCGGGAGGCATGCTGATCCTCGCTGAGGCCACTAGGCCGCAACGTTGGGTCGACATCACTTTCGGCCTGCTCGATGGATGGTGGCGCTTTCAGGACCGGTGCCGGACCGATTATCCGCTCTTGGCTGCGGCGCAGTGGTCAAGTTTGTTGCCTGCCTGCGGCTTTGATGCAGTCGAGACGATGACCATCGCGGCTCCCGTTTCTGAAATCCAGGGACACGAGATTGGCCCCATCACTGGTGAACAGACGTTCATTCTGGCCGGCAGAGCGGCAAGCCAAGTTCCGTGGCTGATTCTGAGCGACCGGACCGGCTTTGGACAGGATCTCGCGGCAGAGATGCGCAGGCGGGGGCAGGCGGTTCTTCTCGGGCGCGATCCGGCGGATGGCGCGGTCGACTTCGAGCAGATGTTGCTGGCGGCCGGTCCGGTACGCGGCATCGTCCATCTCTCGAATCTGGATAACTGCGCCGCCTCTTTTTCAGGTGCATCCTTGGACCAGGCAGCCCAGGACGGCTGTGGAAGCGTGCTGCATCTTCTCCAAGCGCTGCAAAAACTGCATAAGGTACAACAAGAGCCTCTCGCGCCACTGTGGGTCGTCACCCGTGCTTCGCAGACTGTGAACAGCGTCGAGGGGGCCCGTGAAGTCGCTCCAGGGCTGGCCCAGTCTCTGGTCTGGGGCATGGCTCGCGCGGTTTCCGAAGAGTGGCCGGACCTCCGTTTTGTGCGGGTGGATCTGGATGCGAACGATCGCAGCATGGAGGTGGGTCAATTGCTGGCTGAACTTCATGCTCGGGATGGTGAGACGGAAGTGGCATTCCGTCGGCAAGACCGATTTGTGGCGAGACTGGTGAAGCATCCCGCGCCCCCGGGCCGCGGCAACCGTCTGGAACGTCCCACGTCCGAGAATTACCGCTTGGAGACCAGTGAGCGGGGCACGCTAAACAATTTGATGTTTATGGCGATTGACCGCCGGCCACCGCGCCCGGGCGAGGTCGAACTGCGGATTCACGCCACCGGGCTGAATTTCCGGGATGTTCTGAATGCACTCGGCGAGTATCCGGGCGGCGGTGGTCTTCTCGGGAATGAATGCAGTGGCGAGATTGTCGCTGTAGGGCCCGGCGTCACAGGTTTCGCTGTGGGCGATCGCGTCTTTGGTCTGGCTCACGGCAGTTTCGCCCGGTACACCACGGTTGACTGCCGCTTCGTCGCCAAGCTGGGGAAGCTCACGATGGCCGAGGGCGCGACGGTGCCGGTCACCTTCCTCACCGCGTACTACTGTTTGCATGATCTGGCCCATATCCGGCCGGGCGACAAAGTACTGATTCACGCTGCTAGCGGCGGGGTGGGTCAGGCGGCCATCCAGTTGGCGCGGCAAGCCGGCGCCGAGGTGTTCGCCACCGTCAGCCCTGGAAAGGAGAGTGTTGTCCGCGGTTTGGGAGTGGAGCATGTCTACAACTCCAGGGACCTGTTTTTCGCCGATGGAATCTTGCGGGACACTGCCGGCGCGGGCGTGAATAGTATCCTGAACTCACTGACCGGTCCTGGCTTTGTTGAAACTAGTCTGGCGGCGCTGGCACGGGAGGGGCGCTTCATCGAGATCAGTAAACGCAATGCCTGGACCGCCAGCCAGGTACATCAGGCGCGCCCCGATGCCGTTTACTATACGGTGGACCTCGCTGAGGTTCGTCAGAATGATCCCGATCTGATAAAGCACATCTTCAGCGTGGTCCTGCCCGGTTTCGAAACCGGCAGGCTCAAGCCGCTGCCCGCAACAGTGTTCGATCTGGAAGCGGCTCCAGCCGCGTTCCGTCACATGCAGCAGGCTAAACACATTGGCAAGATCGTGCTGCTGCAACCAGCTTGGGGACCGGTGGATCGAAGCCGACGGGTTGCATTTCGCCCAGAAGCCAGCTATCTGATCACCGGCGGTCTAGGCGGCTTGGGCTTGCTGGTAGCAGGATGGATGGTCGAGCGCGGTGCCAGACACTTGATCCTGATGGGACGTTCGGGACCGAACGAGGCTGCCCGCGCCGAGATTGCCCGGATGGCGGCGGCAGGCGCCAGCGTCACCGTGGCGCAGGGAGATGTGACCAGCGCGGAACAACTGGCGCGGGCCGTCGGCGATGCTCCCCACCCACTCAGGGGCATCATCCACGCGGCGGGCGTCCTCGACGACGGATTGCTAGTCAACCAGGCTTGGAGCCGCTTTGAAAAGGTCCTGGCTCCGAAGGTGCGCGGAGCTTGGAGCCTGCATGAAATGGCTCGAAATCATCTCCTGGACTTTTTTGTCGTGTTTTCCTCAGCAACGTCGCTTTTTGGCAGCCAAGGGCAGTCCAATCACGCCGCGGCTAATGCGTTCTTAGACGCGCTGGTTCACTTCAGGCGTGGCATGGGTTTGCCGGCGCAAGCGATCGACTGGGGCGCCTGGTCGGAAATCGGGACGCTCGCCAGACGCTCTTTGGACAAGGACCTGGACGAAAAGGGAATGAGCACGATCAGTCCCGCCATGGGTCTCCAGGTGCTGGAGCACATCCTTCTGGACGGCGCCTCTCCTCAGGTTTGCGTCATCCCGATTCAATGGTCCAAGTTTCTCGGCCGCTTTCCGCTCGGGGCGCGGCCCCCGATGTTTGCCGGCCTCGGGAAGAACGAACCCGTCTCGTCCCATCTGTTGCAGCCCAAGATGGATTCTCTGCGCCACCGGATGCAACGCAGCCAGCCGAGCGACCGGGAGGCCATCATGACTACGTATTTGAAGGAGCAGGTGAGCCGGGTGCTGGGAATACAGCCTGAGCGGCTGGATCCCGCGCGGCCCTTCCATGAGTTCGGCCTCGACTCGCTGATGGCAGTCGAACTGAAGCACCAACTGAAGAGAGATGTGGACGTGGACGTGGCTCCCAGCCGTTTGCTGGACACCGCCAGCGTGGTGGAACTGGCGCGCATCCTGGAGAGTGCGCTCCGCACGGCGCCGACGGGTGCCGCGGAAGCTATTACCGGAAGCTCTGGCGAAACAGACTGGCTGGACGTGGAGATATGAGCTACCTGGAAGATCTCCTGCAGGTGTTGCTGACCCGCGGCGGCGAGTTATGGCCGGAAGGCGGATCCTTGCGAGTTCGGGCTGCCCAGGGAATCCTATCGCCATGGGATCTGCAAACGCTGCGGGAAAACAAGGCGGAAGTTCTTCGTCTCTTACCCGATTTCACCTTCACCCTTCCTTTGTCATACGGTCAGCAGGCCTTATGGCTGGTTCAGGAGAACGATCGTGCGAGTGCGGCTTATAACATCGGACTGGCGCTGCACGTTGAAGGAGCGATCGATGCCTCCGCGCTGCACGGCGCACTGCAACGCCTGCTAAATCGGCACACCATCTTACGCACGACTGTATCCTCCGCCGGCAGCACGCCGGCGCAGTTGGTGCGCGGCTATCAGAACGTCAGTCTGGAAGAGGTGAATGCCACGACGCGGACTTGGCCGGAGGTCATGGAAATGGTCTCCGGCGCGCACAACCGTCCATTCGATCTGGGGAAGGGGCCGGTTTTTCGCGCCACCCGGTTCACCCGGTCGCCGCGGGAAGACGTTCTGTTATTGGGTATTCACCACATTGCCTGCGATGGCTGGTGTTTCCCCATGTTGCTGGATGAACTGCTGGTCCTGTACGAAGCGCTCGCTGCCGGAAGCGGGGCCGACCCTTTACGTCCCATCAAACGCACATATCAGCAGTTCGTTCAGTGGCAACGAAATACCTTAGCCTCTAGCGGCGAGCAGTTGAGTGCCTATTGGTTACAAGCCCTACAGGGAGCGCCGCAGGTTTTAGATCTGGCGGAAGGTCGCCCCCGTCCGGCTCTTCAGACCTATAATGGCGCCGCGATTGGCTTCACAATTGAACCCGGCTTGACCGAACGGCTAAAGTCGATTGCGAAGAGCGGCAACACAACACTCTACACGGTTTTGCTAGCGGCATTTCAAGTTTTTTTGCATCGCTACACCGGCCAGGCGGAGATCCTGGTGGGTTCGCCGGCCGCCGGCCGCGACAGCGAGGAGTTTAGAGAAACCGCCGGTTACATGGTTAACCCGGTGGTGGTTCGCGCCACCTTTTCCACCGCGAATTCGCCGGCCTTCACCACGTTCCTGAAACAGACGCGGGGAAGGGTTCTCAAAACTTTGGAGCACCAGGACTATCCATTTCCGTTATTGGTCCAAGACTTGTTAAGCGAGCGGGATCCAAGCCGGTCGCCCATCTTCCAGGTAATGTTTGTATACCAGCGATGGCAGGGGTTAAGCCAGCGCGTGGTCCGCTTGCTCGAAGGCGGCCCCATAGAAGCCGCGGGCTTGCGGCTCTCCACGATCGAGTTGCCTCAGACGACCAGTGAGTTTGATTTGACCCTGGAGTTAGAGGAGCGGCCGGCCACTCTGAAAGGCAGCTTCCGCTATAACACGGACTTGTTTAGGGTGCCAGCCATCGAGCGCATGGTTGCACAATTTCAGAAGTTGCTGGAAGGAATCGCCATCGATCCGCGACGGCGCGTGGCCGAACTTCCTTTGCTGACCGAAGCGGAGCGCTCGCAAATTGTAGTGGAGTGGAACCGGACCGCCATCCCATACGTTTCTTCCGGTCTCCACCAAATGTTCGAGAAACAATCCGAGCTCACGCCCGATTCGATCGCGCTGTCTTGTGGCGACCAAAGCCTGACTTACGCCGAATTGAACCGGCGATCCAATCGACTGGCTCATTACTTACTAAGTCTAGGTGTGCATCGGGAAGCACGGGTGGGCATTTGCCTCGAACGATCCATTGACATGATTGTGGGGCTACTGGGCGTGCTCAAAGCGGGCGGTGCTTACGTCGCCCTAGATCCCGCGTATCCGCTCGCGCGTCTGGCTTTCGCTCTCGAGGACGCGGGGGCGTCCCTGCTTTTGGCCAACCGCGATCTAGCCGGTACCCTCCCTTCCGTCCGGACCCTGGTCTGCCTGGACGAACAACGGGAACGCATCGCCCGGGAAGCGGAAACCAATCCGGGCGTGGATGTTATCCCGGCCGAACTGGCTTATGTCCTCTACACGTCGGGCTCCACGGGGAGACCGAAAGGCGTCGCCATCGAACATCGCAATGCCGTCGCCATGGTGGCGTGGGCAGTGCAGGAGTTTCCGCGGGAAGTTCTCGCCGGCACTTTGGCGTCAACCTCAATCTGCTTCGATTTGTCTGTCTTTGAGATATTCGTCCCTTTAAGCTGCGGCGGTTGCGTGATGCTGGCCGAGAACGCCCTCGCTCTGCCAGAACTCCCGGCGAAGCGGCGAGTGACCCTCGTCAACACTGTCCCGTCGGCGATGAAAGAGTTGCTCAAGATGGGACCCCTCCCGGCCGGCGTGCAGATCGTGAATCTGGCCGGTGAAGCGCTGCCACACGCTCTTGTTCAGGAACTCTACCGGCAACCGGCCGTACGCAAGGTATACAATCTGTACGGCCCTTCCGAAGACACCACTTACTCAACGTTTTGCGTGGTTGAGAGGACTGTCCCCGGCGATCCGCCAATAGGCAAGCCAATCAGCAACTCGCAGGCTTATATCCTGGACTGTGCAATGCAGCCCGTTCCGCCCGGCGTAACGGGTGAGCTTTTTCTTGCTGGCGACGGACTTGCCCGGGGCTACATTAACCGGCCGGGGTTGACTGCGGAGCGGTTCTTGCCAAATCCATTTGGCCGAGGCCGCCTGTACAAGACGGGAGACCTGGCGCGTTATAGTTCCGACGGTCAGATTCAGTTTCTGGGCAGAACGGACCGGCAGATCAAGCTGCGTGGTTTCCGTATCAACCTGGGCGAGATCGAAACGGTGTTGACCCAGCACCCCGGGGTGGAGGAAGCCGTAGTGGGTACAACCGCCGATGCCGGCGGCGGCCAACACATGGTTGCGTATTGGATCGGCCGCCAGGCTGATGCGCCGTCGGACGAGGAACTGCGCGCGCATCTGGGCCACAGTCTTCCCAGTTACATGTTGCCGTCGTTCTTCGTACGCCTGCAGGCCTTTCCCCTCACACCGAACGGAAAGCTCGACCGGCGCGCACTGCCGCCCCCGGACGTGGGCACGGTCGAACGCCGTCATTTCGAGCCCCCCCGGACTCCCACGGAAACGGAGTTGGCTGGGATCTGGCGCGACGTGCTGGGGCTGGACCAGGTGGGTATTCACGAAAATTTTTTCCATTTGGGCGGACATTCGTTACTCGCGTTCCAGGTAATCGCTCGAATGCGGCCGGTGTTTCAGCTCGAACTTCCCCTGCGGTGCCTGATGGAAACCCCAGTCTTGCAAGATTTGGCCACCTACGTGGACACCATTCGCTCGGCGCAACGCATCCAATTCGCCAGCCACGCAGCTTCCTTGTCAGCCCATGAGACCGGCAGAGTATGAGTAGCGCTCGAACACTTCTTTCGCGGCTTGAGGCCCTGGGTGTAAAACTGTGGGACGACAATGGCTACCTGGGCTACAGCGCGCCCGCAGGACTGCTCACGCCCAGTCTCCTCGCCGAGTTGAAAGAAAATAAACAAGTCCTTCTGCAATTGATCCACGCGGCAGGCGCTATGAATGGCGCGCCCATCCACCCGCGCTCGAGGACAGCGGCAATGCCGGTTTCGATGGCGCAGCGGAGGCTCTGGTTCGTCTGCCAATTCACCCAGGCAAATATTGCGTACAACATGCCGGTGGTTTTCCGGGTGGCGGGAACGCTGGACCATGCGGCTCTGGTTCGCAGCCTGGCGGAGATTGTACGGCGACACGAGAGCCTGCGGACCTCGTTCCGCGCAGCATCCGATGGCCCGATACAGATCATCCTCGATCCCGACGTCGCGGTGCCCAGTCAAGTCATCGATCTCCTTCACCTGCCGGGCGGCGAGCAGGAGACGGAAGTCCAAAGCATCGTCAACCACGAAGTACATGCCCCCTTCGATCTCGAGCGCGGGCCCCTGCTCCGTGTCTCCCTGATCAAGCTCGGCCCGGCGTCGCACGTTGTAGCCATCGTGATTCACCACATCGTTGCCGACGGGTGGTCGCTGGGCGTTTTCTTACGTGAATTAGCCACGCTATACGGAGCATTCTCGAAAGGTCTTCCTTCGCCGCTGTCCGAGCTTTCGATTCAGTACGGGGATTTCAGCCAGTGGCAATGGGAACACTTCAATTCGGGTGAACTTCATCGCCACGTATCTTTCTGGCGGGGGAAGCTGGCCAATCTTCCCACTCTGATGCTGCCCACGGACTGCCCCCGGCCGGCCGTGGAAACCTTCCAGGGCAGCCATTACATCACGCGCCTGGGCGCGGACTTGACCGCCGCCCTGAAAGAATTCAGCCAGCGGGAAGGGGTCACGCTTTACATGACTCTGCTGGCCGCTTTCCAGATATTACTGGCCCGCTACTCGAATCAATATGACATTGCCGTAGCTTCCGGTACCGCCAACCGAAGCCGGCGCGAACTCGAAGATCTGATCGGTTTCTTTGTCAACACCTTGGTGATTCGCACCGATTTGACGGGAAATCCGACGTTCCGAGCCGCACTACAACGCGTGCGCGAAGCGATGATTGAGGCGACGGAGCACGATAGCCTTCCGTTCGAGCGCCTGGTGGAGGAACTTCACCCCGAACGCAGCCTGAGCTACAACCCGCTGGTGCAGGTAGGCATCATTCTGCAGAATTTCCCAGTCCAGCCCATGAGCTTTCCGGGCTTGACCTTGACTCCGGCGAAATTTGAGTTCCGTACAGCCAAGCTGGATCTCATGCTCCTGCTAACAGAAGTGGGATCGGAACTCGAAGTAGTGATCGAATACAACACCGGTCTCTTTGGCGAAGCATCGATTCGGCGCCTGGCGGAGCGATTCGAGACTCTGCTTTCCGGAATTGTAGGCAACTGCGAGCGGAGCATCTCCGATCTTCCTCTTCTTCCGGAGTCCGAGCGGGCGCAAGTTCTGGTGAATTTGAATCGCACCGAAACGCCATTTTCGGATCAGACGTGCATTCATCACTTGTTCGAACGGCAAGCGGAGCGTACACCGCGGGCGGAGGCACTGGTTCACGTTGGCCGCGAGAGGACGGCTCTGACGTATGAGCGGCTCAATACCCGGGCGGACCGGCTGGCTCGCCACTTGCGCACCTTAGGCGTCGGCCCGGAAACCCGGGTCGGGCTGTGTCTGAAGCGCTCGCCGGATCTGATCGTTTGCTTGCTGGCCATTCTCAAAGCCGGTGGCGCATACGTGCCTCTGGATCCGGCATCGCCTCCGGACCGCCTGGTTTTCATGCTGGCGGACTCCTGCGCGTCAGTGCTGATTACGGAAAGCTCATTGCAGCAGCCTTTCCTCGGGCAAAGTGCCCGGCTGCTTCTGGCCGACGAGGAATTCGAGGATGCCCCAGTTGGAACGTCCCCGCCTCAGGTGACAGCCGAGAACCTCGCCTACATGATCTATACCTCGGGTTCGACTGGACAGCCCAAAGGCGTCCTGGTGGAGCACCGGGCTTTGTGCAATTCGATCGAGTCGGATATTCGCACTTTTGGCACGGGACCGGGCACCCGTTTCGCGCACGCCACGAACTTCCACTTCGATCCCGCCACTTCGCACATGTTTATGACACTGTGTGCCGGTGGAACTCTGTATCTGCTTCCCACAGATCTGGATTTCCTGAACGCCGGAATCCTTTCCGTGCTGCGGGATGAGGCGATCACGCACTGCATCCTCATGGTCGCCCCCCTGTCCACCTTACCGGCCGCCGATCTTCCGAGTT
>Ga0070735_10003634_pt1 | contig 13429 bp, 10 predicted proteins | sample Coa_R1_FD_66443 | JGI IMG/M metagenome (GOLD analysis project Ga0070735, IMG submission 66443) | Surface soil microbial communities from Centralia Pennsylvania, which are recovering from an underground coalmine fire - Coalmine... | ecosystem: Environmental > Terrestrial > Soil > Unclassified ...
GTCCGTTTCACCAGCAATGACGTGTCCCATCGCCTTGCCGATGTCGGCGTGCACGAGCACCATGCGCAGCGGCACGTGGAGTTTCGCGTGCTCTTTCGCCAGATGCTCGTAGTAGTACAGGCCTGCTTCGAGGCCCAGGCCGCCGATGAGGCCAAGTGTTTGCGTTTTTGCACTCATTCGTTTATGGCGATGCGCCAGCGGCCGTCGGAATCTTTCTTCCAAACGGTCAAGAAGTGAGCGGTGATTGCCGCCCCCTTCACTCGCGTCAGCACGCAGGCACCTTCTTCCAAAGCGGCGGTTCCGTCAAATGCTAAGCGCTGCGTCGCGCAGTGGATTGACGAAAACCTGTCAAGCGAGGTCATTCGCGATGCGTAATATCGCGCAATCGCCGCGCGTCCACGAATCGGCACGCCCTTGCTTGGGATCAGCACACCCTCCGAAAGATAGTCAGCTGCAATTGCCGCCGCGTCGTGACGGCGCACGGCCGGCCCAAAGCGATTATTTGCAGCGTCGATCTGCGGTCTGATCTGATCGAGCGTATCGCCGCGGGCAAAGCTCGGCAAAAACGCGGCACACACCAGGAGAGAAACGAGCGAAACGGCGCGCATGTGGCGTTTAACGGGCGCGCGGCTCGAGACGTGACATGCATCGGCCGTTAGGGTTCCGCGGCGGCCGCGTGGAATACCGTATGCGACGTGCAACAATACCTTCAGTTCCTTCGGGACATCATCGACGGCGGAACCGAAAAGAGCGACCGCACCGGCACCGGCACGCGAAGCATCTTCGGGTACCAGATGCGCTTCAATCTGCATGCCGGCTTCCCGCTGCTGACCACCAAAAAGCTGCATACGAAGTCCATCGTTTACGAACTGCTTTGGTTTTTGCGCGGCGACACCAACGTGCACTGGCTGCAGGAGCATGGCGTTTCGATTTGGGACGAATGGGCGGACGCGAACGGCGATCTCGGCCCGATTTACGGCGAAGAATGGCGATCCTGGCGCACGCCCGACGGCAGCACGATCGACCAGATTTCGAACGTCGTCGACCAGATAAAAGAAAACCCGGATTCGCGGCGGCTCATCGTGAGCGCCTGGAACGTCGGCGAACTCGACAAGATGGCGTTGCAGCCGTGCCACGTCTTATTCCAGTTCTACGTTGCGAACGGCCGCCTCTCGTGCCAGCTCTACCAGCGCAGCGCCGACGCCTTTTTAGGTGTGCCGTTCAACATTGCATCGTATGCGCTGCTCACGCACATGATCGCGCATCAGTGCAACCTCGACCCCGGTGAATTCATTTGGACGGGCGGCGATTGCCATTTGTACAACAACCATCTCGAACAGGCGCGTCTGCAGCTCACGCGCGACCCGCTGCCGCTTCCCGCGCTCGTTTTCAAGCGGCGTCCGCACTCGCTCTTCGATTATCGTTACGAAGACATCGTCTTTGCCGGATACGAAGCGCACCCGCCGATTCGCGCCCAAGTCGCGGTCTGACGTGCGGCGGCCGCGTGTGATTTTCGTCGTCGCGCGCGATCGCCGCGGCGCAATTGGGCGTGGAGGCACGCTTCCTTGGCATTTGCCCGAAGATCTCAAGCACTTCAAACGCCTGACGATCGACAAGCCGGTCGTCATGGGACGCAAAACGTTCGAAGCGATGGGGAAACCGCTCCGGCAACGGCGGAACATCGTGCTCACACGCAATACCGCTTACAAACCTGACGGCGTCGAAATCGCGCGTTCGGTTGCCGACGTCTTCGAAATGACGGCGGACGATGCGGAGATTGCGGTGATCGGCGGCGCTGAGGTATTCAACGAGTTCGCACCGTACGTCGACACCGCGTTCGTCACCGAGGTAGACGCCGACGTCGAGGGCGATACGTTTTATGCGCCACCCGGGCGCAAGTGTATGCGCGAAGTCATCGGCAAGTGCGCGACTGATGAGCGCAACGCCTATGCGATGACGTTCGTTCGCTGCGATTATGCGAACGCCGCCGTTACCGGCGGCTCTCTAAACGAATCGTAGCCGTCGTTGTATCGCACGCCCGCAAGGTAGAGCCCCTGCGGCGGAGCGGTGAGACCCGCCGCTGCCCGGTCGCGCGCTTGCAGAATTCGCGGGATATCCGACGGATCGCGCCGTCCGGCGCCGCATTCCACCAGCGTGCCGACGATCGTGCGCACCATGCGATGCAGAAACCCGTCGGCCCGAATCTCCACGCGAATGAGATCGCCGATGCGCACTGCCGTTAATATTTTCACCGTGCGAATCGTCGGCCCGGTCTCGGGCAGCATGCCGCAGAACGATAGAAAGTCGTGCTCGCCGATCAGATGGTGCGCGCTTTCCAAAAATCGATCGAGATCGATTGGGCGCCACGCGTGATAGGCGTAACGTGCGAGGAGCGGCGATGGTTCGCGCGCGTTGTAGAGTGCGTACACGTACGTGCGCTCGACGGCTGAAAACCGTGCGGAAAACTGCTCATCGACGAGTGCGGCATCGCGAACGCTCACGTCGTCGGGCAGTGCGCTGTTCAGCGCAATCGCGAGTCGATCGAACGGAAAGCGCGATCCCGTTTTGAATGAAATGACTTGTCCCGTCGCGTGCACGCCGGCGTCGGTGCGGCCGGCCGCGGTGACTTTCACGGGATGCTGCATGAGCTGCGAGAGCACCCGTTCCAGTTCGCCCGCGACCGTTCGCACCGCGGGTTGAAATTGCAGTCCGCAAAACGCGGTGCCGTCGTACTCGACGACGGCTCGCAGCGTCGTCAAACCGCTGCCGTGTCTCTGCGCGGGACCGGGCGCGAGTGGAGCTCCGGTTTGTACGTCACCCATTCATGAGTCCAGCGCCCAATCTGGGCCGGCGACTTCTTTCCGACGAACTGCTTGAAATACGCCTCGATTTCTGCATCACTCTTGGCGTTCTTGATAACCGCAAGCAGCTCATCGCCGTTCATCCCGAGGAACTCGAAGAGAGCCTGATCCATGGGGCAGTCGTAGTCGTATTCGCCGAGGTATAGGTAGCCTAGGGGTTGATTGTGAACCCCCACGTCGTGAAGAACGCGAGGCCCGACGTGCGGTCGTACGCACTTCCGTAATCCGGGCGGCCGCTGTATACGCGGTCGCGGACGCCGTAAACCCACGTGTGGCCTGCGCCGCGAGGCACCTCGACGCGAAGTGACGCATCGACGAGCGAGCCGGTTCCAAATGCGGGTGAGAAGGTGCCGTGGATGCCGTCAACCCAAGCGGTGCGGCGCTCATGCATTTTCGGCGAAGCAGCTAAGTCGAGAACGAGGCGCGAATTGCGGGCGAGCGGGAACGCATCGAGCAGTTCGTAACGTGTGCCGGCCGCGCGCACTCCGCTGTTGAATTGACCAAGGACGTGACCTCTAACGGACTGCGGGAAGTAGGCACGTGAGACGTAGATCGAATCGCCGACTCCAACCGCTGCGCGTCCGCCGCGCAGCCAATAGCGCAGCGCTGCGTCGGTGAAGCCGTCGGTCACGTCGTGCGAACTCCCTCGAAACCGCAATGTTCCGGACATCGGCGTTGCGGGCAGCGTGCTTTCAGCAGCCAACTCGTATTGTCCGTGCCGCAAGCTCGCGGCGGCCGTGGGGAGCACGGTAGTCGCTCCGCCGGCCGAGCCGTACACATCCGAATGTCCGGCCGTGAAGCCTTCGCCGCCAAGGAAAAATTGCGCAGCCGCAAATCGCGCGACGGACGGACATGAAACGCTGCCGTTCTCACCCCAGTATCGCTGCAGAGCGACATACGGCATGATAAGCGAGTTTGCGTCGGCGAAACGCGGTTGGAACGGATCTGTGTACGACGCAGTGTAGTTCAAGTATCGAACGCCGTAAAGAACCGCGTAGGTGCCGAATCGATGAATGAAATGCGCGTCGGCGTCGACCTGTGATGCACGTTCCCAGCTCGGCGGACTGGTGTAGGGCCCAAAGGTGACGACTCCGTTCTGCTCGGTTTGCGTGTACGAAAAGCGCCCGTGCATCGCCGGGTCAACGGCGACGCGCGCCTCGAGGCCATTGGTTAGACTCAGCGCCTTGCGAAACGTGAGTTCGTAGCGCGTGCCGACGACGCGCGAGCTATCGACTTCGGTACCGCGTACCGTAGGACTGATCTCGCGCGCGAATTCGGTGCGCTGATTGTAGAGCGTATCGCCGATTCCCACTGCAAACGTGTGCGACTGGTTCCAATACCGTGCAACGGCGTCCGCGTAGGTGAGCGCGACGTTTTGCATGCCCAGGGCATTGTCGCCCACGGGAATCGGTCCGATCGGCGGCAAGCCTTCAGCGGCAACCTCCCAACACTGCGCACTGTGCGATGCAGTAAGCAGCGGCGCCGGAATGAGCGGAGCCGTTGCCGTTCCGTCGCTTTCACGATGCGTTCCATGCGTACCGGCGAGTTGCACGCCAACCGTCGTTTGATCGGCGCGCGCAGAAAGCGGCGCGAGCATTGCCGACACCAATACAAGAGCATACACCCGTCTATGCAAAACAATATCCTTTCGCGAGCCTTTTATGGTCTAAAGACGAATAGGCCCGTAGTGTGACAATCAGCGTGCTTCGCAGGAAGTGTGACGGCAGCGGCAGGCGTTGTGGCCGTTGTCCGGATTCGCTCGCGAGGCGTCTTCTTTGCAGACGAGACTGCAGTACGGTTCGCCGACTTCCACGGTGCACGTGCACGGCTCGTGTGCGCACTTGAGAAGTTGCATACGCTTTACCCGTGTTGCCGCTGCAGCGGAAACAGCACGACGTCGCGGATGCTCTGCTGCCCCGTGAGCAGCATCACAAGACGGTCCACTCCGATACCGATACCTGCGGTCGGGGGCATGCCGTACTCGAGTGCGCGCACGAAATCCCAATCGGGCTCCGGAATCTCTTCGTCGCCGCGCGCGCGTTCCACGACCTGCGATTCGAAGCGCAAGCGCTGGTCGTCGGGATCGTTGAGTTCCGTGAACGCGTTGCTGATCTCCATGTTGCCGCAGAACAGTTCGTAGCGATCGGTGATCTCCGGATCGCCTGCGCGGCGCTTGGCGAGCGGCGAAATGATCACGGGGTAGCCGGTGACGAACGTCGGCTGCACCAAATGCGGCTCGAGCACGCGCTCGAAGATCTTGTCGAGCGCATGGCCGTGCGTGGGCGATTCCGGCAGGCCGAGCTCTTTGACAATCTTCGCCGCGCCGTCCCCACTGAGCAATTGCTCGCGCGTGTAGCCGCCGTGCTTGGCAATGCCCTCCAGATAGTCGAGACGCGCAAACGGCCGCGTGAATGAAACGCCGGTTCCGTCGATAGTGAGCTGCTCTCCACCGCCCGTGACCGTCGAGACCAGATGCGCGATGAGCGCCTCGTTGAAGGCCATCATGTCGTTCACGTCCCAATATGCCGCATAGAGTTCGAGCATCGTAAATTCGGGGTTGTGCGTCGTGTCGATGCCCTCGTTGCGGAAGATGCGGCCGATCTCGTAGACGCGTTCCATACCGCCCACGATCAACCGCTTGAGATTCAGCTCGGTCGCGATGCGCATCTGCATTTCCTGATCGAGCGCGTTGACGTGCGTGATGAACGGGCGAGCCGCGGCGCCGCCCGCGACGTGCAAGAGCGTCGGCGTTTCCACTTCGAAAAACCCGTACGAATCGATGAAGCGGCGCATTTCGGAGATGATGCGGCTGCGCAGCACGAACGTATCGAGCACGTCAGGATTGACGATGAGGTCGACGTACCGCTGGCGGTAGCGCTTCTCGACGTCCGTAAGGCCGTGCCACTTGTCCGGGAGCGGATACAGCGATTTGCAAAGCACGGCAAAGCTGCGCACATGCAGCGAGAGCTCGCCTTTTTGCGACCGGAACATGAAACCGTGCACGCCCGCGAGATCGCCGATATCCAGGTCCTTCCAATCGGCGAAGGCCGCCTCGCCGGCTTCGTCCTTACGCACGTAGAGCTGCAGTCGTCCGGTGCGATCGCGCAAATCCGCGAAGATCGTCTTGCCCATGTCGCGTTTGGACATGATGCGGCCGGCAATCGACCACGCTTCGCTTTCCGCGCGTTGCCCGGTCTCGAGAAAGGCGTATTTCTCCAGCAGTTCGGCGACGTTCGTGTCGACGGCGTAGCGCGTTTGCGCGAAGGGATCGCTGCCGCGCGCACGCATCGCCGCCAAATTTTCGCGCCGGGCCTGCACGAGCGCGGCTTCGGTCTTTCCGAAATCCTCGTTCATCGGGCTAGCAGCCCTGTGAAGAAGCCGCGTGCGGCTTTCGCGTCGCGGTTTTGCGGCGAAAGCGTCCAAAAACGGACGCGAGAGTCGTACGGGGATTTCTTCATAGGGCTGCTAGGTTTCGCGCAAACGGAAAACCCGCCTTGCAGCGGGTTTTCGAATCACGAGGCTTTCTTTGCCGCCTTTTTCGGGGCGGCGCTCCCGCCGCTCTTTATCGATTCAACCTTGTACTTCACCATGCCGCGCGGCGTGGCGACGTCGACCGTCTCACCCTTCTTGTGGCCCATCAGTGCGCGCCCGAGGGGCGATTCGTTGCTGATGCGGTGGTTCGCGGGATCGGCTTCCGCCGAGCCGACGATCGAGAATTCGTGGCTGGCGTTTGTCTTGAGGTCTTTCACCTTGACGGTACAGCCCAAATGTACTTCACCGGCGGCATAGTCGGAATCTTCGATGATGCGCGCGTTGCGGATCATCGATTCAAGCTTTAAAATGCGCCCTTCGATGAAGGCCTGCTCTTGCTTGGCGTCCTCGTACTCCGCGTTTTCGCTCAGGTCGCCGAATTCTTTGGCCTGACGAATGCGGTCGTTGACTTCCTTGCGATGGATGGTCTTCAGATCGTCGAGCTCCCGCTCGAGTTTTTCCAGACCCTCTCTGGTAAGGACGATCTCTTTCTCGTTCAAGTACGGACCCTCAGTAATCGAAGGCGCCCGGCCAAAGCCGGACGGCCTCGTGCAATGAAGCGCCCTCGGTGGGCGCCAGCGCGGTTGGTTCGCACTGGCCGGGGTGGTCGCCTCCCGTCCGGCCACAAAGGTCGCAAGCCGCCACGGGACTGAAACCCGGGCACGGGACCCGGAGTTTCGGCACCTCGCGGCCGGCTATGCGTATACCCACGGAGTGCCTAGACCTCAACACCCGCCGTGCAAACCGCCACTCGGCGTTCGGGAGATTTGGCCCCTGCCCACAGAAAGCCGTCGCCTTTTTGTTTCGGCGCTCCATGGCTCGCGCTTGAGAAATCCGGTACGCTAGCCTATGTGAGCGAGCGCACGAATCTCCGCGCCAACACCCTTTCCTTCCCGGAAGTGCTCGCGACGTCGGTTGCGCTGATCGGCCTGAGCATGACCCCCGTGCTGGTCGCGCCCTACACGTTCGCGAGCGCCGGCAACGGCTCGTGGCTGGCCTACGTCTTCGGCGGCATCATGCTGCTGTTCGTCGCGCTGAACCTCAATCAGTTCGCGAAACGTTCCAGCGCCGCCGGCTCGATGTATGGGTACGTGGTTTCGAATCTGGGAAATCGCACTGGCGCCATCGCCGGCTGGACGTTGATTTGGGCGTATGTTTTCGTGGGCGCCTCGCAGTTCGGCGCGATGACGCTCTTCATTCAAAACATCGCCGGACTTGCCGGCATTCACGTTCCGGCGCTCCTCGTCTTTGCCGCGCTCGCGCTCTTGCTGTGGGTCCTCGCGTATCGCGACATTCAACTCTCGACCATCATCATGCTGGTGCTCGAATCACTCTCAGTGACGATCATCTGCATCATCCTGGGCATCATTCTCACGCGACACGGCTGGCATATCGATCGAGCGCAGCTGCATCTGCAGGGCGTGCAAAACACCGGTATCGGCCTGGGCATCGCGACGGCAATCTTTAGCTTCGTCGGGTTCGAAAGCGCAACGGCGTTCGGCGAAGAAGCACGCAATCCGCTCGTCTCGATTCCCCGCGCCGTCGTCGGCAGCGTCGTCATCGCCGGACTGTTCTTCGTGGTTTCACTCTATGCCGAAACGCTTGGTCTGCGCGGTTCGGGCACGACGCTCGACAAGCTTTCCGCGCCGCTGTGGACGCTTGCAGATCTCTATCACGTCGGCGTGTTCAAGATTCCGATCGCAATCGGCGCGATCTTCAGTTCGTTCTCAGTCGCGCTTGCCTGCGTAACGACCTGCGCGCGCATCATTCTGCCGATGGGCCGCAGAGGGTTGTTCAACCCCAGCGTGACCGCCATCCAACAGCGTTTCGCGACGCCGTACGTCGCTGTCGCGTATTCGCTGGGCGCGATGATCGTCGTCGCACTGTGCATGTATGCCGCAGGCGTCACGCCCATCAACATCTTCAATTACTGCGGCACCCTGAGCGCGTTCGGCTTTATCGTCATTTACGGCATGATCGCCGTTGCCGCGCCGCGCTTCTTGCGAAGCATCGGGGACCACCGCCCCATCGACTACGTCATCGCGGCGGCGGCGCTGCTCTTCTTGCTCGTTCCGGCCGTGACGCTGTTTTATCCCGTGCCTGCGCCTCCGACGAACGCGTTCGCTTATTTGTTCGTCGCGTATATGCTGACGGGCTGGCTGCTGTTTCGAACGTCAGCTCGCCGCGCGAACGCGGATGCCGTAATCCCGTAGAATTTCGTTCGCCGCCGCTGCACCGGTCTCGGCGCCGCCCTCCATGAATCCCTGATACGCAACCGAGCAGTGCTCGCCGGCGAAATGCACGCGGCCTTGACGCACGCGTTCGTATCCGGCGATCGTCGTGTACTGCCCGACGAGCCACGTCGAGTAGCTCGCAAGAATATTCGGATCGACCTGCGCATTGCCCAACGTCGCCTTGCCGCTGTAGTAGCGCGAGGTTCCGGGCCAAACGCGTTCGAGCTGGGCGAGGAAGCGGCGAACGTGGCGATCGACGACGGGCGACTGTGAAGCGTAGGTGTACGGCGTCGGCGGCATGTCTACCAGACCGTCCGCACCAGTCGTAAAGAATTCAACGATGCCCGATTTCCCCGCTTGCCCCAACGTGAAGTCTACGGAGCATTGAAAGCCCAGGTCGGTCCAAATTTGTCCGTCAACCGGTTCGGGCCACGGCCCTTTGCGCAGCCAGGGACGACCGGTGAACTGCACGTGCAGCTTGGAATGGTAGCCGTAGCCGAGCTCGTTGATTGCGCGGATCTTTCGCGCGTCGAAGTTTGCTCCACTGAAGTCTAGGCCGCGCAAGACCATGAACGACATCGCGAGCACCACGCGGTCCGCGTATTCCTCGATCGTGCCGTTCGGCGTTTCGAAGCGCAGTTCGTACGCACCGTCGGAACGTTTGCGGATTGCCGTCAGGCGATGGCGCATCTTGACGCTTCCGCGCGGCAGCGAAGCCGCTAGTGCTTGCGGCAACTGCGCAACGCCGCCGTACATCGTAAAGCGCTGGTCCGAATATCCCAAGACGTTGAGTTGCCCGCCGTGCGGGCCGTAGTTGTCTTGCAGGCCGAGCATATAGACCAAGTTCAGCGCGCTTTGCTGATTCGTGTCGACGCCGTACTCGTTCCAATACGCGTCGGAGATCAGACGGCCGAATTGCGAATGCAAGCCGCCCGGAACGTAGCGTTCGATCCACGCCGCCATGCTCATGGCATCGAGCTTTCGCGCAAGCGGCGTGGCGCTATCGTATGTCGTTTCCGGGCCGATGCCGTGCAACTGTTCGCGCAGGACGCGATAAACCGGAGCGAAGTCGCGATCCGCCTGCGACATCGGATAATAGCGGTCGGCGAAATACGACGTGTCGCGCGAGCGCGGAAGCATCGCCGCGAACGTGTCGATTAGACGGAGACCGAACCTCCGCGCAAGGGCGCGAATGTGTGCGTGCTTCGTGTCGATCATCGCACCGCACCACTCCGTGCTCTGGCCGTCGTTCCAGTAGCCGCGTTCGGAGTGCATGCGTCCTCCGACGCGATCGGCGGATTCATACACGGTGCTCTCGACGCCCGCGTCGTGCAGGTGCAGCGCCGCCGTAAGCCCGGCGATTCCTGCGCCGACGATGGCGATACGTTCGCGCCCTGCCGCGCGCGATGCGGCACCACATGCCGAGAGCGCCGGCGCGAGCAGCGCACCAGCCGACGCGCCGAGCAGAGTCTTGGTGAATTCTCCGCGCGTCGGGATCGAACGCGCCATTAGAGCCGGACGTTCAAGGCGGCCGTTACTTGGAACGGCTGGATCTCGGACGTGTAGCCGAGCTGCGTGTTGTTGAACCAGCTGCCGTACGGATACAGGACCTGGATCGGCGTTGCCGACCGCGTCAAGAAGTTCCCCGAAGGGCCGAGGATATTCGACGGCAGGTTCGAGTAGATGCACGTGTTTTGGTCGTCCCACGCGTAACCGCGCTGGAAGCACTTGTTGTAGAGGTTGTTCACGATCACGGTCAACGTCATGCGCGGCGAAATATCGTAGCTCATCTGCAGATTCAGCGTGAGCTGCGACGGCTCTTGCAGCGAACCCGGTGAATCGAACTTTCCGCCGGTGAACGGATCGGGCAAGAAGATCGCGCCGGCGGTTTGCACGGCTCCTGCGGCGTTCGTATAGACGCCGCTGCAGCTCACCCCGGGTGCGTTCGTGTAGGGCGCAGGCATATGTTGCGGATCGGCGGTACACGATTGCGGCACGTAGCCTGGGTACACCAGCGGAGAACCGTAAACGGAGCCCGAGTCGTACGTCAGCGACGGCGTGAGCGCCCATCGTCCGCGCCGGTAGTTGAGGATCAGCGAGGCGGTGTTCGGCGTCTCGAATCCGTTCGCGGCGTTGAATGCCGAGGGAATGACGTCGTACGGCGCATACCACGCGTTGCGATCGAGCAGCGGCTGCGCCGTTCCGGTGTAGTATGGATTTTCAATCGATACACCGTTCGCGTTCGGCAAACTCGCGCTCGCGTTTTGGCCTCCCCACACGGCCGTGCCGCACTGCGCGTAAGCGTTCGTGCCCGGCCGGCCCGCCGCGGGATTTTTCGCGACGTCGCACGACTGCGTATACGAGTTGTATTGCTGGATGTACGTGTTCAGCGTGTCGATCACGCTCGCGCCGTTCGAGACGGGAGCGTACTTGACGCGGCTGTTCATATACGTATATGAGAGCATCATCGACAACCCGTTGCGATTGAAATCACCATCCTGGAAAGAAAACTCGACGCCGCTGTTCTCCTGCGTACCGATGTTCAAGCCGGCGAGCGTGCCCTGCAGCGGGTTGATTGCCAGATACTGCAACTGATTGTGCGTTCTGCGGTAGAACGGCGTGATTTTGAAAGACATCTGCGTGCCTTTCAACTGCTTCTCCAGCGAAAGATCGAAATTGTCGGCGGTGTCGGGGAAAACCGCGTGATCCGGCGTCGTGTAGCCGAACGCGTAGAACTGCGAAATGAACGACGCGAGATCTTGCTGCCAGGTGTTGTATTGCTGGTACGACGTTGCAGCCGGCCGAGCATAGCGTCCGTACGATCCGCGGATAACCGTCCACGGGTCGAGATCCCATGTGAACGCGACACGCGGCTGGAACACGGTCGACGTCGTGCTGCTTGCGCCGACGTTGGTCAGACCTACGCCGGGGGCCGGTGCGCCGCTCGTCCACATGGGCTTGAACGTGGGCCCGAACGTACTGCAAGGCACGAAGACCGAACCGTTCCAAGCCGAAACGGGCGCGAAGCCGGGCGCACCGCAATTCTCGCGATCGAACGCGTTGAACCAAAACTGTCGCGCCGGATACCCAGACATCAAATCGTCAAGCCGATACGAAAAACGGTCGAGGCGCGCACCGATGTTGACGGTGAGTTTCTCGTTCGGGTGGTAGACGTCGCTGATTGATGCCGAAGAGAAATACGGCGTAACGTTATCAACTTGCGCGGCATACCCGTTCTCGGTCATGAGCCAATGCGCGTTCGCAGCTGCTGCAGGCGAACCGCTCGGAGCGGTGCCGGGCTCTAAGTTCATCACGCCGTTTACCAAGCCGCCTTGGCTTCCCGGATCGTAGCAACTCCAAACAGCGCCCGTCGTGTAGTTGTAGCAGTTGCCGCTATTGTCGGCGTAACTCGAGATTACGGTCCCCAGACCCGTCGCGCCGAACTGCGCGTTGTACGTTTGCAGCTTCTGCGTCATGTACGAGATCTTCGCGGTCAACTGGTGCTGGGCGGAGAGTTGATTCGAGTACGTGAGATTCCCGCCGTAGATGTGCCCGAGCACTTCGTAATCCGGGAGCGCCGCACCGAAAGTGAGCTGCGCGGCATTCGGGCCGAAGATGAACCAGTTCGTGTACTCGCTGTACGCATTGAAGCGCAGGAACGAGTTGTTGCTGATGTTCCGCTGATACTGCAACTTTTCGATGGCGAAGGCATTGCTCGACGTGTCGCGCTCGCTCGGATCCAAAAACGTATTCGTCGGAAATCCGTTGACCGTCGGATTGTTGTACAAGCGGGCGGTCGGGCCGCTTGGAAACGGTCCGTTGACCAAATCGTTCTGGTTCGGCGTTTGCATCAGCGGCCCGGCGTAGTACGTCGAATCGAGCCATGGAATCGGCGAGAACGGCCAGAAGTTCGCGGTCGTCGACGGATTGCAGTACGGCAGCGTCGGAGCCGGCGTACACGTCGCGACGTTGGCCGCGCCGATGTCGTTCGCGGAACTGTAGAAGTTGGTAAAGATGTTGCCGACGACGTAGAGCAGTTGCACGTCGTCGCGACCGCTGCCGTAACGGTGGGGTATACCGAAGTGCAGGTTCGCAATCGTTTCACGATCCGCGTTGTATGATTGGCCGTTCACGCTTCCAGTGTCGAAATAGCCGCCCCACGGTGCGGGGACAGCCGGATCGTATCCGCTGCCGTCCAAAATGTGATAGACGGCGTTGTTCGTCGGCACGTAAAGCGGAAAGAAGTACAGCGGATCGCCGGCGCCGTTGAACTGATTGTCGTACCGGTACGTTTGGTCGTATCCCGCCGTGCCGATGTAGTAAGAAAACATCCGGTTCGGCGATGCGCCACCCGCTTCGACCGAAAGTTTGTGATAGAACGTCGGTCCGCCGACTGCAACTTGCGCAGCGCCGTATCCGGGATACGTACCGGTTTTAATGACCTGATTGATGTAGCCGGCAAGGCCGGGCGAGTCCGACGTTGCCGGCGTGCCGCCCGTATACACCTGAACTTCTTGCTGGCCCAGCGCTGACAGCGTCGTGATCGGCGCCGAATCCGATTCACGGATTACCGGAACGCCGTCGAACTCGTACGCAACTTGATCGTAGTCGCCGCCGCGGATGTAGACGCTCTGATACCACGCTTGCTGTCCCGTCGGCATCGACACCCCCGGCGCAGCCGCAATCGCGCTGTACGCCTGATTGAGCGCCCCGGAGCCGCCAAGTGCGGTTGCCGCGCGCTGCTGCGATGCGTTGTACGAGAAAACGTCACTGGTCGTGCCGGCTCGCACGAGGCTTGCGCCG
>Ga0070735_10003635_pt1 | contig 13426 bp, 11 predicted proteins | sample Coa_R1_FD_66443 | JGI IMG/M metagenome (GOLD analysis project Ga0070735, IMG submission 66443) | Surface soil microbial communities from Centralia Pennsylvania, which are recovering from an underground coalmine fire - Coalmine... | ecosystem: Environmental > Terrestrial > Soil > Unclassified ...
CAAAAAATTGTTATAATTTCTTCTACCATGGCTTTCTCCTTTAATCTTGGTTGATTTTTCTGGAGATCTTGCCATGGTTTTTTCTTTATTTCAATGATCTTTTAGTAGCAACTTAGGTTATATATGATGAATATCTTACTTCTTATAATCAATACATATCCCGTAAAACAAAGCTACAAAAAAAGATATTAGTAAATGCGGAAAATAACATGCACGCTTTTTTACGCTTTATTTCACCTTTCACTGAAAGTATTTTATGGAAAATTATGTTAGAAGAAAAAGACAAGTATAAACAACCTCTATTGCCAGAGATTAAAAATTACATAGCGTATCTTTATTATGCTTTAAATATCGAAACCATCATTGCAAAAAACCCTATCCTTGGATATTACGATGATTTTATTGAAAATAAAATGGCTATAAAACAACAATTCATTCAAAATCCTGAACCACATTTATTATGGAATGCATAATATTATTCAGAAACTACTCCTGGAAAATCTCATTAATCTGATCAATATCTTGCCACTTCAACACAGAAACAAGGGTGCGATTTTGACTTTCTGACCCAGTATAAATACAATACCTACGCCCGACTTCATCACCTGCAAGTTCTGCCCAATAATGCAATTCTTCAAAGTAATCTTGCGTAATTGTCTGACCTGCTTTAATTTCTACCGGATACAATTTACCGCCATGTCCAATAATACAATCCACTTCATGCCCTACTTTATCTCGCCAAAAATAGCAATGTGGCAAACGACCCGCATTAAAACGCAGTTTCATCATTTCTGATATGCAAAATGATTCAAACAACCCGCCACGTAAATAATGAGTTGCAACTTGTTTAGCGCTTTCTAATTCCAGCAAAAAACAAGCTATTCCCGTATCATAAAAATATAATTTTGGTGTTTTAACTAGCCGTTTACTAAAATTTTTAAAATGCGGTTGTAGCAAAAAAATAATATAACTTGCTTGTAAAATTGAAAGCCACGCATTTGCTGTGCTTACACTTACTCCACAATCATTGGCCAAAGAACTTACATTCAAAAGCTGCCCAATACGTCCTGCGCATAATTTCATAAACAATTGGAAAGTTGCTAAATTTTCTACATTTTGAATTTGACGCACATCTCGTTCAATATAACTACGTACATAATTGGGATACCAATTAATAGGAGAAATGTGTTGAGCATAAATGCGAGGATAAGATCCCTGAAAAATCATTGTATTGCTATCTGCCGGCAATAAAGATGCTTTTTTAAGCTCAGATAGAGCAAGCGGCAGTAAAGTAAAGATCGCTACCCTTCCTGCAAGTGTTTGGGTAATTTTTTCATTTAATAAAAAATTCTGAGATCCAGTTATCACAAAAAAACCATTTTTTTTACTTCTATCCACCTCGGTCTGAATATAAGAAAGAAGTTGTGGTGCGTGTTGTATTTCATCAATAATCAAACCTTGCCCATTATCATATACTGCCAAAAAACTACGAGGATCGGTATTAGCAAGAGCCAATACATCAAAATCTTCTAACGAAACATACTTATAATCTGCAAACGTTGCCTGTGCAAGGGTTGTTTTACCTGATTGACGTGGCCCAAGAAGCGCCACGACCGGAAATTGTCGAGCTAGTTCTTGTAAAGTCGGTTCTAATTGTCGCGGTATCATAAAAACTCCTGCTTTAGATTCTATGGACAATTTTACTTTTGAAAAGTTAATTTGTCCATCCTTAACGAAAAATGCCTCTGGATTGCTGTATTCTAAAGGACATTTCTTGAGCATTCCTTGAAAATTAAAACTTTTCTCTTAGTTTTGGTCAAAAATCAAACCACTTTTTCTGCCATTTTGGTCGAAAATCAAACCAGACTATAAAGATATTGCTTATTAGGAAATATAATTGATACGCTAAAGGTAATAAAAAATAAAAGAAAAACAGGGAAAATAATGAAAAAATGCTTTATATACCACTTTTTTATTATTATCATCTTAAACCATTATGCAATGGCAATGCAACTGCGTCCGATGAGTAAACAATTGACGCGTAAAAATTATGCTATACCCAAAACCATGGTTTATACCCAACCTTATACCAAGCTGACTCTGGCAGATACGCTTAAACAATATTACCGTAAATTTGAGCGATGGCTGTGGGGACCACAGTTAACAAACAATCAAATTCTTAAAGAAGCCGATTTGATAGTACAAAAAGTTAAAACAAAAACAGCAGGAGGAGCAGAAGACTTTGACTATTTCTTAGAACATCACAAACAAGAAGAAATCAACGTATTTTTAGAGCGGCTGATTACCACCAAAGAAGGTCTCTTTTTGCTCAATCAATATACATTTCTTTTGCTCTCTAAGATTGGACAAATAAGAAAAGTTGAGGCTTTGTTAAAAAAACTCAGCACCTGGGCAGAAAATAATATCACTCAAATCTTTTACACCATGCCATCTTTAGAAGAAAACAAATTTTTACTCGATAATTTTTTTCTTTTAGGGCTTATGGTTGTTCCTCAACAAAATATTGAAGAAACTCTTATTAAAAACGCTTCTAACATTGTAATGGCACCAAATGGGAGAACATTTCTTGAGTTATTAAAAAGAGAAATAGATCCTATACTTTATAAAAAAATAATAATTAACAATCCCACCATTGCTGCACAGCTCAAAGCCATCGCACAAGAGCAAGCAGAAAAGCTTATCTCAAGAGAATAAAAATACCGCGGCTATCATTAATAACCGCGGTAAACTTTATGGTAAAAGAATATATTTACAGTGTATATTGCTCACCACAACGGGCAACGAGTAATTTTTTATCATGCATGGCAGCTGCTTTTTCTTGCCAATAAGCATGCAATCTTTGTAATGGATAGATGAAATGCTCTTCTCCTAACCAAAATGTACCGTAATGCATTGGCACAAAGCAATGCGCATTAAGATCAATAAATGAATCTACTGCTTCAGTTGCGTCTATATGATACAGTTTATGCCTATTTTCACCCTCACATGTTGGTCCGATTGGCATTAATGCAACATCAATTGAAGGAAATTTATCCGCAATCTCTTTAAAATGTTTACCATATGCTGTATCACCTGCAAAATAAATATGGTTATTTTCCGTACTTATCATCCAACTCGACCACAATGATTTACGGTAACCACCTAAAGAAAATCTAATTGACCAATGGTATGCTGGTAAACAGCTTATAGTTAAAGAACGATCATTTTTCATGAACGTCATTTTTTCCCACCAACCGTGCTCTATAACACGCTTAAAGCCCATACCTTCAAAAAGAGATTTATTACCTTCTGGAACAAACACTTTTGGTTGGTATTTTTTTGCAAGAGCTTTTAACGTAGTAGTATCAGTATGATCTGAGTGATTATGAGAAATCACAATCGCATCAATATGCGGTAAATCTTCAAATTTTATTCCTGCCGGTATAACACGTTCTGTTAATGTAAAAGGACCTACTTTAACAGATCCAAAGATTGGATCGGTTAAAATATTAAAACCATCCATTTGAATAAGAAATGTTGCGTGTCCTACCCAGATAATTTTAGGCTCTATACTCGATGCAGCTGGTACTGTTTGCGTTGGGTTTAATAAAGCCACAGCATCAATTTTTACTTTCTTTTCTGAAGAGTAAAAACGAGAAACCAAACCTTTAATCAATTTTTGAGGCGCCAATATTTTAGTTGCTAAAATTCGAAGAGCCTTTGAAAGATCAACATGTTTATACGTATCATGCTCATCGTAATGATAACATCCCTGCTCATCTATAACTGGTTGCATATGGCCAATCATTACAGCTGGAGATACTAATAATCCCATCATCAATAATATTTTTAGGTAATTCATTAAAAAACCTCCATCTTTAATAAAATAATGTCTATTAATAATATACCACTTTAACTGTTTTGTGTAAAATGCCCCCATCCATACGCTCTTTTCATTCAAAAAACATATAAATAGTTGCTTTAAGGCTCTTGGCTATCCATAATCAAATAAAACCTCCATGAACGGAAAGATCATGTTCAAAAAAAGTATTGTAATAATAACAGTTATCATGGCAATAGGATGCATCATGAGCAAATCAGATGATTCATTAAAAGAGTATCGTAAAAAGCGTGATTTCAAAGAATCACCTGAGCCCTACTCCGCTAAAGCTTCCTTCGACAAGCTCAGGATGAGCGGGGGCAAGCCCAAAAAAACAAAAGGTAAAAATATTTTCGTTATTCAAAAACATGATGCAAGCCATCTGCACTACGATTTAAGACTGGAAATGAATGGTGCGCTCAAATCATGGGCAATTCCCAAAGGCCCTTCTACCGATCCTCAGGATAAAAGGCTTGCTATAGAAACAGAAGATCATCCCATGGAATATGCAACATTTGAAGGTGTAATTCCTGAAGGGCATTATGGCGCAGGACCGGTGATTGTATGGGATAATGGCACTTTTGATAATATTAAAGAAAAAGATGGCAAAATTATTCCACTCAATCAATGCTACAAAAATGGCCAAATTGAAGTGAATTTACATGGCAAAAAATTGCAAGGTGGTTATGCATTGGTGCGCACCGCAAGCAATAATGAAGATAAGAAAAAATGGCTTTTTATAAAAATGAAAGATGAATTTGCTGACGCACGCCGCAATCCCGTTGCTTCTGAACCTGAATCAGTTATCTCGGGGAAAACAATAGAAAAAAAAAAGCTCTCTTTAAAGGGCAAACCGAAACCATGAACATAAAAAGTGGACGTTATACTATTGAAGTTAGCAACCCTGATAAAAATTTATTTGGTAAATCAGATATTACCAAACAAGAGTTACTTGAATATTATCAAGACATAGCACCATTAATGCTGCGGTATTGTGATAATCACCCTGCTACCATGCAACGATTCCCGAATGGCATAGATGAAAAAAGTTTTTTTCAAAAAGAAGTAGGATCATACTTCCCGGAATGGATAACACGCATTGCTGTTAAACACAGTGAAGGAACCGTACACTATGCAGTTATTGATAAACCTGCAACAATTATTTATTTAGCAAACCAAGCGTGTATTGCACCGCATATATGGTTAAGCCGTGCTGATAAGATTAATAAACCCGATCGTCTTATTTTTGATCTTGATCCTTCAGGAAAAAAGTTTTCATTCACGGATGTGCAAGAAGCTGCCAAAGAACTGAAAAAAATTCTTGATGCATGCAAACTACCAAGTTTTTATATGCTCACTGGTTCACGCGGTGCGCATATTATTGTGCCACTCAAACGTATTCACACTTTTGATGAAACACGTGAATTTGCACATGATGTTGCGTTATTATTAGCACATCAATTCCCGAATATGATAACAACAGAAATGAGCAAAAAGAAGCGAGGTAAACGTATATTTATGGATTGGCTGCGCAATGGTTTTGGCGCTACTGCTGTTGCACCGTATGCCGTACGTGCACATGAAGGTGCTCCGGTTGCAACACCTGTTACGTGGAAAGAACTGATGTCAAAAGGAATGGATTCGCAAAAATACACTATTAAAAACATTGGCAAACGTATAAAAAAAGTTGGCGATTTGTGGAACGGCATGGAAAAAGAAGCTGTCTCACTGAAACATGCACGAAAGATTTTAGATAAAATTATTCAAGAAAATGAATAGTTTTACCGCATACCCTTCGATACATTTTTGCAAGAGCAAAAACACTCAGGGCGAGCGGTTGAAAATACAATATTCTCTTCTTCCGCTCGCCCTGAGTGTTCTACGAAGTAAAACGTAGTAGAATGTATCGAAGGGTTAAAGCAGATTAAAAAAATTCAAGGAAACCTTTATGATAACAATTTCTCTCATTATCGCACTGATTGGTCTTGCAATTTCTTTATACGGCATCAACGTAGAACGCAAACTGCAACAAGATGCGCAATACAAAGCAGCATGCGATATTAATGATTCAATTTCATGCTCAAAGCCCATGCTGAGTGAATATAATAAAATGTTTGGCATTTCAAATATTTGGGCGTCAGCATTATATTATTGCGCAATAATTGCATTAATTTTACTTAATCTACCAAAACTTACATTATTACTCGCATGCGCTGGTGTTGCTGTATCTGCAGTCTTTGCATACATTTTATACTTTAAAATACGATCACTCTGTTTAATTTGCACATCATTGTATATAGTAAATATTGCACTTGCATGCGCTCTATTTTTTTGAATTTTTTAAAACATAGCTATATGATATTTTAAAATCTATCTCTTAACATCAAATATAAATCTTAGTGCGCTCGTCCTGAACTTGTTGAAGGATTTCTTCGAGCGCTCCAAGATATCCTTCGACATGCTCAGGACGAGCGCGAGGATAAAAATTAATTTAAGAATGGGATATATGAAAATTTTTTTAGATACTGCAAACTTAGAATCCATTAAAAAATGGGCTCACACTGGATTAGTTGAAGGTGTTACCACCAATCCTACGCACTTGAGTAAAGAAGGTGGCAATCCAACACAGCACATTCTTGCCATTTGCGATGCGTTTCCTGAAGGCAATATTAGTGTGGAAGTAACTGAACTCCAACCAGAATTGGTGTTAATGCAAGCACGTAAAATTGCTGCATTATCAGACAATATTACCGTAAAAATTCCTTGCCATCCCGATTATTATTCAGCAATTAAAAAATTAATTGCTGAAGGAATAGCGCTCAATATTACGCTTGTCTTTTCTCTTGCACAAGGATTAATGATGGCAAAGTTAGGAGCACAATACATTTCTCCTTTTATTGGCAGACTTGATGACATACATGAAAATGGTATTGAATTGGTGCAACATTTGCGGCATATGATTGATTGGTATGATTTTGAAACGGAAATACTTGCGGCATCAATCAGAGATGTAGAACATTTTGAAAAAGCATTGCTTGCCGGCGCTGATATTGCAACATTACCCGTTGAAATATTTGAAAAATCATTGCATCATCAATTAACCGATAAAGGAATGGCACAATTTTCAGCAGATTGGAAAAAACTTAACATTACTCACTTTCCTTAAATCAACCTAAAGGATTTTTTATCCCGCGCTCGTCCTGAGCCTGTCGAAGGATATCTTGGAGCGCTCGAAGAAATTCTTCAACAAGTTCAGAACGAGCGCAAGAAGAATTTAATATTTTAAATCTTAGGAAACTAGCCCATCATCATGCGTATTTTTTTTGTTACCAACAATTACCTACCTTATAGCGGCGGCGTCACCAATTCAGTTATTGCAATAACTAATGCCTTGCGCAAAGAACATGAAGTTTTTATTATAACGCTGGATTTCAAGCCGTACATACAACACGATCCATCATACGTTATTCGCCTTAATTGCCCCATCACCTTTACATATAAAACAAATTACATGGCCATTCCATGGCGCCCTACTCATGCAATAAAAAAATTAGTAGAACAATATAAACCTGATATTATTCACCTTCAACACCCTTTTTTATTGGGTGTTAGCGCATTAAAAGCTGCACAAACATACAATATTCCGTGCGTATTTACGTATCACACCATGTACCAAGATTATGCACATTATGTACCATTGCCGCAAAAATTGACGCGATATATTATCTCTTTGTTGGTCAAACGTTTTTGCAACAAAGTAAATGGTATTATTGCACCAAGCAGCGCAATCAAAGATTATCTTTTGAGTTGCCACATTACAACACCTATTACCATCATCCCAAGCCCTTTGCGCCCTCTTTTTTTAACAAAACCACCAACAAAATTACCTTCATCAAACAATTGTTTTAAATTATTGGTAGTCAGCAGATTTGTACCAGAAAAAAATATTCCGTTTGTTTTTGATGTTTTTAAACAATTACCAGATTTTTACACCCTTACCCTTGTAGGGTATGGCAGCGATTATGAAAAATTACAACAATTAGCATTTACGCAATTGCATTTATCACCCGAGCGCGTACGTTTTATTCATCAACCAAACCAAGATGAGCTCCTTAATTATTATCGCGCTGCAGATCTTTTTATCTTCAGTTCCACCACTGATACCCAAGGCATTGTGTTAGCAGAAAGTATGTCGCAAGGTGTTCCTGTTGTTGCTATTGATGGCCCCGGGCAACGAGATATTATCAGCAATGGTTATAATGGATTTATTGTTAAAAATGCCCAAGAAGCCGCTGCAACAATTATTACCATTGCGCAAAATCCTGCATTATACAATCACTTAATTGCAGGTGCTTTTGCAACGGCAGAAAAATACCATCCTTCTGTTATAACTCAACAATTACTTGATTTTTACCATACGATAATCTCTTGCTATTACAAGTAAAAGAGCTACAATTAAAAAATATATAACAGTTTCTATTATTCAAATAACAAAGGTTTTTTATGCTTAATAAAGTAACTAAGACATTTTTATTATCAGGAATTTTATCAGCGCTACTGACCACGGTAAATGGTAGTTTTGGCATGGAAGCATCCAATAAACAGTTGCAATTTTTTGTATTAGCCTTAAACAGCACTGACATCATCAATGAGGTTGTAAATAACCATATTGATATTAATAACAGTTATCCCCTTTCTCCTGCTTATACTGCTAATGATACTTTTAGTCGCACCATTATTAATCCTGGCAATCCTGTTAATATACAACAAGAGAAATATAATCTGTCTAAAGATTTACTCACTACCCTGGCTGGTTACCAAAAAGATGGTCGACGTGTGTTTGTCCAGAAATCCTCTAATGAACAGCTCATTAAACCCATCCAAGAAATTATTATTGAGAAAACACAAGCAGCATGCCAATATGAACAAAATTATAGACAGCGCGAAAGAATAAAACAAATTGATAGTATTTCAAATGCTATATCTAATAAAGATTTTGCCGAAGAAGATAATTCTTCTGAAAAAGAACTTAAAGAAAATGAAGGATTAAAGAAAAAAATAACTAAGAAACAAGAAATACGCCATATTCCAACCACAGGCCTTTATCAATATTCCCCTTTCCATGAACAATATCGATTATTAAATAAGGAAGGATTTCTGACTGATAATATACAACCGCTTGAAGCAACGTTGAGAGGTATTATCATCAAAAATGAAAATAATACGTTTGATTTTCAAATAACTGCAGAACAAATTAAAGAAGTATGGACAAATACATCAAAAGATTTAATATCCATCCAAATAACCGCAGAGCAATTTAAAATATTAGAACAAAATCAACGGGCAAATAACCCTGAAAAGAAAACGTTTGTTATGGTTAATGATACCAATCAAGCATTCGTCATTGATGGAATCATTAAAAAATCCTATTTTACTAAGCGTAATTGTGCTTTGGTGACCACTGCACTTGGGCTTATTGCTGTAGTTATATACGCAATGCAAAAATATAACATCCGATTTTCAGACCTTAAAATATCAGAACTTTTTAAAAACATTTCATTATCTTCAACAACAACTGCATAAATAACAGTACTTAAAAAAGAAAATCCAAAACCCTCCGCTTATTTTAGTGGAGGGTTTTTTGCATACATGAACATCCTTGATCTTTACCGCATAAATCACTATTCTTGAGAAAAAGTTTTAACAACATAAAAAAGGTATGTAATTCTATGAAGCATAAAATAATGTATATCATAGCAAGCTTATTGCTCACTAATGCTTATATAACGGCTATGCAAAGTCCGCTTACCAACTCACAAGATGATATTCGTCTTGCGCTGGAATCACTTAAAGATGACAATAACCTCAAAAAAAGTAGTGAAATTCATCAACCCCTTACCACAACGCCAGAAACACCAAGAAAAAAAAGCGAAACTCATTCTATAACTGGCTATTATATTGACACATCAAAGGGAGAAATTCTTCCTAACAATGTTCCTATCTATAACGCACTCAGCAGAAAAAATCTCTATGAGGGATCTCTGAAAAATTATAAAATAGAGCATTTTACCTTTAACGATAAAGACAATAAAGAAAGAAAAATTGTTGCAGAAATAAAAGATAAATATGATGGTCAAACTCACCTGGTCATAGCTGATAGTTCACCAAATCAAGATGAACCCTATATCATCAACTTACAACAACTTCAAAAAATTGAATCACAGCAACTTCAAAAAGATGCAATACGTTATCCTAATATTCGTTTTCACAGAAAGCGTCCTGATCTGAGTACAAAAAATCCTATTTTGTCCGTTAAGAAATTTAAAATACAATATGGAAAGGAATCTTATTATACCTATTACGTAGAATACATTGATAAAGATAATAACCTCCAACAAATTTCTATTCCATCATCATCTGGTTATAAGAATGAATCTTTTGCAATTATTAAAAACGGCAAAAAAGAATTTATTTTCCTACAATTAAAAACAGAAGAAATAGCTTCTACTCAATCCACACAACCATCAATTGATTCTACCCCTTTAACAGGAACTTTTTCCAACAATCCTTCTTCAGAACTTATCTCTTACCGCTTCAGCCATCTGGAATCCATGGGCAGCAATAGGTATAAAATTACGTATATGGCAAACGGTTCTGAAAAAGAAATTATCGTAACCGCAACAAAAACATACGAAAATCAAAAGCATCTAATTGTAGCAGGCAATGATGAACAAAATGCATTTGTTATTGATTTACAAGATAAAGAAACTGCAACAAATCTCGAAGATAAACCGGTTGCATCTCAAATAACAACTCCAACTGAAATTGAAATTAAAGAACAAGAAGAAACAACGCAAGCATTAGACATCTTTAAAGAAATTCTTGAAGAAGAAAGAAAACAAAAACTACAAACATCATCCAGTTCTTGCGAGTCATCACCATTCAGAGACATAGAAGATATGGTTAAAGAACAAGAAAATAAGCAACAGGAAAAACAGAAAGAACTCGAAAAAATAGAAAATCCTAAACAAAAACTGCAAACATCATCCAGTTCTTCTCAAGATTCTGCGAAAGAACAATTTAAACAGCTGCAAAATCAATTGATTGCGGAGCAAAAAGAACGGGAACTTGAACAACAACAGCTCGAAAATTTAAAAAAATTAAAGAAAGAAATATCCGATAATAGAAAAAGAAGAACATATATCGTAGGTGCAGCAACCCTGACCGCGCTTCTGGGGCTTATTCTTTACCTCTATAAAAACAACAAACTCCCGGATATTCTTTCCCAATTACCAGATGTTGTCAGCAACTCTTTTAAGAAATATATGCCAACCAACTAAAAACTAAAAAGAGCCCTTTCCCCTGGTGAAATAACCTTTGCCAGGGGCTTTTTATTGCTCAATTTTGACAAATAGTACTATTTTGATACACTAATACATAGATGTAATGAAAAAATCGCTTAAACTACTCTCCGCTCGCCCTGAGTGTTCTACGAAGTGAAACGTAGTAGAATGTATCGAAGGGTTATCCTACAAATAACTTCCGCATACCATTTTACCCCAATTTTCGTTTCACTCTAAATCGGGGTCCCCATCGAAAAGAATAGAAGATGGGGTTTAAGCAAGCGGAAAAAGATAAATAGCATAACTGAAAGAATAGTAGTTTAGATTATAATATTAACCCAAAAAGAGATTATCATGGCAACATTCAAACTACATACACCATTTCCGCCTGCCGGCAGCCAGCCAGAAGCAATAAAACAGCTTTCTGAGCACAGACCCGGTGTTTCTACTCTTTTGGGGGTAACAGGATCAGGTAAAACCTATACTATTGCCAATGTTATCGCGCAACAAGATAAACCAGTCTTAATTTTAGCACCAAATAAAACCTTGGCAGCTCAGCTGTATGAAGAATTTTCTCAATTTTTCCCTGAAAACAAAGTGTGCTATTTTGTCAGCTATTACGACTATTATCAACCAGAATCGTATATGCCGGCACAAGATATTTATATTCCTAAAGAAACCAAAATTAACACTGAAATTGAACGTTTACGCGTGGAATCAACCGCATCATTGGTTAACCGCAAAGATGTTATTGTTATTGCATCAGTATCCTGTATTTACTCACTTGGTAATCCCAATGATTACCGCGATCTGGCATTATCACTTTCAGTTGGGCAAAAAATAAGCCGTGCGGAATTATTACGCCAACTTATTTTTATTCAATACACCCGTAATGATGTTGAACTATCTGCGGGTAAATTTTCTGTCTTTGGCAATACAATCAACATAAATTTACCGTATCAAAAAGATTTATTACGCGTTGAATTGTTTGGGGATGAGATTGAAAGCTTATCATGGATTAGTAAACATAATAACACCGTTATCCGTGATCTTGATAACACCATTGTTTTTCCCGCACGTCACTTTGTAACAACGCAAGAAACCAAAGAAGCTGCAATCCATAGCATTGAAAATGAATTGGAAGAATGGTTGCCCAACATGCCAAATCCTTTATACCGCGAACGTTTGCGCCAGCGCGTTTCTCATGATCTTGAGATGATTGAGCAAACAGGTTTTTGCAGTGGTATTGAAAATTATTCCGTGCATTTTGATGGGCGCCGCAAAGATGGGCACCCGTATTCATTATTTGATTTCTTTCCTGAAGACTATTTACTGATTATTGATGAATCTCACATGGCCATTCCACAATTGCGTGGCATGTATGCCGGAGACCAAGCACGTAAAAAATCGCTCGTTGATTTTGGTTTTAGATTACCAAGCGCTAAAGAAAATAGACCATTAAAATTTACTGAAATAGAAAAATATTTTAAAGACGTTATCTTTGTTTCGGCAACACCGGGTGAATATGAATTACAACATTCTGATAACTTTGTAGAACAAATTATTCGTCCAACCGGCTTGGTTGATCCAACTATTACCGTTCAAGGCCGTAATGGTCAAATTGATCATCTTATTGCTCAAATTAAAGAAACAACTGCTGCAGGATACCGTTCATTGGTAATGGTAATGACCAAAAAATTGGCAGAAGAGCTTGCGCGCTATCTTGAAGATAATGGTATTAAAGTATGTTACTTGCATAGTGATTTAAAAACACCGCAACGTACTGAATTATTACAAAAATTGCGTTTAGGCACCTTTGATTGTTTAGTTGGGGTGAACTTGCTTCGTGAAGGTATTGACCTTCCTGAGGTTGCTCTTGTTGCAATTATGGATGCTGATATAGAAAGTTTCTTACGCGATAAACGATCTTTAATTCAGATTATTGGGCGTGCAGCACGTAACGTGGCAGCAAAAGTAATTTTATACGCTGATAAAATAACCGGCTCCATGCGCGCGGCAATCGATGAAACAAATCGCCGACGCTCATTACAACTTGCCTACAATGAAGAACATGGCATTACACCACAAACGGTAAAACGTGATGTTATTAAGAGTATTGTGAATATTCAAGAACTGATTGCACAAGCTTCTAAGTCTAAAAAAGCTAAAAAATCTGCTGAAGCTGCGCTCAATGAAAACAAGC
>Ga0070735_10003636_pt1 | contig 13424 bp, 10 predicted proteins | sample Coa_R1_FD_66443 | JGI IMG/M metagenome (GOLD analysis project Ga0070735, IMG submission 66443) | Surface soil microbial communities from Centralia Pennsylvania, which are recovering from an underground coalmine fire - Coalmine... | ecosystem: Environmental > Terrestrial > Soil > Unclassified ...
ACCACCGAACATCTTTGGGACGCCATTCGCGACGCTATCCCCCGCTTCACCCCTCAAGAATGTGCAAACTACTTTGCCGCCGCAGGATATGACCCAGTCTGATCAGATTCTGCTCTAGATGGCGCTAAATAGTTGAAAAATAGTCCATTTTTGCTATTCTGACGTAACGAGAAACACCGTAAAAGGTACAATTATACCTCAATGCCCGCTTACGCCACCGATACGACGGATGAGCAGTGGTTGCTCATCGCGAATCTGATTCCCCGGCCCAAAACCGGAGGACGACGGCGCACGACTGATGCACGGCGCGTGGTTGATGGCATTCTCTATCTACTCAAAACCGGCTGTCAGTGGCGGCAGTTGCCGAACGATTTCCCGCCGTGGCGCACGGTCTACGGCTACTTTGATGAATGGGGGAAGATCGGCGTTTGGAAGAAGATTCAACGCGCCCTCTATTTCATGGTGCGCAAGGCCGCCGGACGTTCGCGTTTGCCGAGCATCGTGGTGATCGACAGCCAGAGCGTCAAGACCGGTAAGATGGGCGGTGAGCGCGGTTATGACGGCGGCAAGCGTGTCAAAGGTCGCAAGCGGCACTTTGCCGTCGATAGTCTTGGACTTCCATTGGCGATTTCGGTGACCGCCGCCAACGTGCATGATTTGACCGGGGCGAGAAAGGTATTGCCGCAGGTCCGCAAGTTCCTACTACGCAGGTCGTTCCGGAAAATCTACGCCGACGGCGCGTATATTGCCCAGACGTTCAAAGATTGGGCCAAGGAGAAATTCGACGCCGTAGTGCGGATTTCCAAAAACCTCGCGATGCAGTTTAAGCGGTTCATTCCTGTTTCGCAGCGGTGGGTCGTCGAGCGCACTTTCGCTTGGTTGCAGGATTTTCGCCGATTAACGTTGGATTATGAGCGAACGACGCGACACAGCCGGTTCATGTTACGCATGGCCGCGATCAGCTTGATGCTGAACCGGCTGGCTCCTAACGAACTTGCTCCGGATTGGTAGGACCGTGGTGTCCGCAAAATCGGAAAATCACCCAAGTTCACGCAAGAATATTGCGTGAATTGATTTGCCGAACTTGTAAAATCTAACCGTCAGTCAAAACAACCAAGATCGACCAGCGGGAACGTTGGCTGATCCAGACTTTTCAAACAGTCTCTTAATCGAGGCGGGATGGGAAGATATGTACACCTGATTTGCATTTCGGAAAAACAGAAATTTTTTCGAAAAGGGACTGGACGAAAGGGCCGAATACGGCATCGCCGACGCTGCCCCTCGGGCAAATCACCCGCGAGTTCGTCATCGCGAGAAGTGAAACGACGACGCGATCCATCTCGCCACGTATAGAAAGAACTGGATTGCTTCGGCGCGAAGAGCTCCTCGCAATGACGGCTTCTGACAGGCTGCGAGAATGGCGGGCACGGCGCGAGAGGTGCCTTAACCCACCCTACGCCTTCCGCATCATCGCCCGCAGTTCGGTCTTGAGCACCTTGCCGTAATTGCTCTTCGGCAGCGCATCGAGATAGACGTAACGTTTGGGCCGTTTGAAACGCGCAATGGACTGAAGGCAATGCGCGTCGAGTTTGGCGTCGTCGGGCACGGCGCCCTGCTCCAGCACCACGCAAGCGACGACGATTTCGCCCCAATCGGGGTCGGGGATGCCTATCGCCGAGACTTCCCGCACGTCGGCGTGAGTCAACAGCGCCTCCTCCACCTCACGCGGGTAAATATTGCTGCCACCCGAAATGATCACGTCCTTGGAACGGTCCGAGAGCGTGAGGAAGCCATCTTCGTCGAGTCGACCGACATCACCGGTGCGCAGCCAACCGTCTTTCAGCATCTCCGCGTTGGCCTTCGGGTTATTCCAATAGCCGAGCATGACGGCCGCGCCTTTGGCTTCGACCTCGCCGGTTTCACCTGACGGCAAAGGCTTGCCGTCCTTATCCGTGATGCGAACCGACATCACGCTTTGCGCTGTGCCGACCGAGGCGAGCCGCTCCAGATAGCGCGGATGATCGGTCCGCGCGTGCCATTCGCGGCTCAGCGCCGTAATCGTCATCGGCGATTCACCCTGGCCGTAGATCTGCACGAAACGCTGGCCCATGACCGCGATGGCCTCGCTGATATCAGCGAGGTACATCGGCGCGCCGCCATAGATGATAGTGCGGATACCTTCGCCGTTCTCGCCGCGACGCTTGGCGGCATCGACCAGACGCCGCACCATGGTGGGCGCGCCAAACATCACGACATTATCGAGCTGGCGCGCGAGATTGAGCACTTCGTCCGGATCGAAGCCGCCGGATTGAGGCACGACATGCCGTCCGCCCATGCGGACATGCGGAAAATGATAGAGACCCGCGCCATGCGAGATCGGCGCGGCGTAAAGCGAGGCGTCGTTCGGGCTCGCTTGGTCCACATCGGCGAGGTAACACAAGGACATCGCCACGAGATTGCCGTGGCTGAGCATCACGCCTTTGGGGCGGCCGGTGGTGCCCGATGTATAAAAGAGCCAGGCGAGATCATCGGCCTCACGCGCCAGCGGCAAGAGCGTGCCCTCGCCGTCTCGCAGCGCGCGATAGACGGCGCCATCGACCGAGAGTGTTTTCATCGCACCCGGGAGCTCGCTTTCCGCTTCCATCAGCGTGTCAGCCGTATCGCCGGAGACGAAGGTCAATTTCGCGCCGGCATCGCCGCAAATCCAGGCGGCTTCGCGGCCATGAAGCTTGGCGTTGATCGGGATAGCCACCGCCCCACACCACCAGATGCCGTAAAGGCATTCGAGATATTGCGTGCAGTTGGAGGCAAACAGCGCGACCCGATCGCCGGGCGCGATACCGTGGTCGCGCGAAAGCGCCGCGCCGATCGCGGAGGCGCGCCGCGCGAAGGTGCTGTAATCCGCATCGAGGTGGAAGCCGGTCAAAAGCGCGGGCGCTTCGGGGCGAAGCCTCGCCGTCGCCGCAAGCCAACAGGCGATATTCATCGCAGCTACTTCACGGGCTCCAGGATCGAGACGTAATTGGCGACCGCCGCCCCACCCATGTTGAAAATGCCGCCGAGCTTTGCGTCTCTGATCTGCATGCCCTCGGGCGCTTTCCCTAAAAGCTGCATCGCGGTCATCACATGCATGGACACGCCGGTGGCGCCGATCGGGTGCCCCTTGGCCTTTAACCCACCTGATGGGTTGACCGGCAATTTGCCGTCTTTTTGCGTCCACCCCTCTTTGATGGCGCGCGCGCCCTGGCCGCGTGGCGTCAAGCCCATGGCCTCATATTCGATCAATTCGGCGACCGTGAAACAATCATGGGTTTCGACAAAGGAAAGATCGGCAAGCCTGATGCCGGCCTTTTGCAAGGCGCGAGCCCAGGCGACCGAGCACCCCTCGAATTGCAGGATGTCGCGCTTACTCATCGGCAGAAAATCCTGCGCATGCGCGGTCGCCCTGATGTTGACGGCTTTACCAAGCGATTTCGCGGTCTCGGAATCGGCGAGCACGAGGGCGGCGGCGCCGTCCGAGACCAGCGAGCAATCGGTGCGCTTCAAGGGGCCGGCGACGAACGGATTCTTCTCGCTCTCGGAACGGCAGAAATCGTAACCGAAATCCTTGCGCATCTGCGCGTAAGGATTGGCGACACCGTTCTTGTGGTTCTTCGCCGCGATCATCGCAAGCGCGTCGGACTGATCGCCATATTTCTGGAAGTATCCTTGCGCGATTTTGCCGAATACACCGGCGAAGCCGCCGGGCGTGTCGCTATCCTCGGGCAAGTAAGAAGCGCGGAGCAGATTACGGCCGATCTCGGCCGCGGGCGTTCGCGTCATCTGCTCGACACCGACCACCAGCACGATTTTCGCGACGCCTGCGTCGATCGCCCTGATCCCTTGGTGCACGGCCGCCGATCCGGTCGCGCAAGCATTCTCCACCCGTGTCGCGGGCTTGAAACGTAAATGCGGATCGGCCTGCAACACCAGCGAAGCCGTGAAATCCTGCGGCGAGAATCCAGCGTTGAAATGCCCGAGCACGATTTCATCGACGTCGGCGGCCGCGACGCATGCATCGCTCAAGGCTTCATTGGCGACCCGAACCACCAGGCTTTCGACGGTCTCGGTGTCGAATTTGCCAAACGGCGTATGCGCCCATCCGACAATGCTGGCTGTCATGGTTGTTCTCCCTCGAATAGAAAAATCAGTTGACGAATTGACCACCCAATTCGTCGTCGATGTGAATGCGGATAATGTCGTCGAAGGTCTTCTCGGCGGTCGTAAAGCCCAATGCGAGCGCCCGCTTGGGATCGAAATTACGCGGCCAGCCCGCAACAATCCCCATGATGAAATGATCCGGCTCGCGCTTGATCCTGGCTGCGACCTTCTCTCCCGCGACCCGCTTCAGCGCCGCGATCTGTTCGCCGACGGTAGCTGAGATGCCGGGCATGGTGAGGTTTCGCCGAGCGCCGGCCTTCGCCGTATCCATGGTTGCCGCATGAATTAAAAAACCCACCGCCGAACGCGGCGAGGCATGCCAGTGCCGCACATCCTCCGACACCGGCAGCACCGCCTCCTTGCCGGAAAGCGGCTCGCGCAAAATGCCGGAGAAGAATCCGGACGCCGCCTTGTTGGGAAGCCCGGGGCGAATGCAGATGGTGGGCAGGCGAATGCCGACCCCATCCATGAAACCGCGCCGCGAATAATCGGCCAGTAAAAGTTCACCGATCGCTTTCTGGGTGCCGTAGCTCAGAAGCGGCGTCGTGAAGAACTCATCGCCAATGGCATCGGGAAACGGCGCGCCGAACACCGCGATCGACGAGGTAAACACAACGCGCGGCTTATAGCCGCCGCCCGCAAGCCTGATCGCATCAAACAGCATCCGCGTGCCGTCGAGATTGATGCGGTAACCCTTGTCGAAATCGAGTTCGGCTTCGCCCGAGACGATCGCGGCGAGATGGAAGATCATTTCGGGGCGATTTGCGACCAGCTTTTCCGCCACGCCGGGCAGCGCGAAGTCGCCGGCCAGGGTTTCGACCGGAAAACCTGCGTTGGCGGGTTTGGCCGGCGCCACCACATCCTGCAACGTCATCTTCGATATTTCGCGCCCACTCAGGCGGCCGTCGCGCAACAATTGCTCGGTCAATTTGCGGCCGATCATGCCGGCCGCGCCCAGAATTAGAATATGCAAAGTCTGTTTCCTTTAATGAAAGCCTATATCGGTTTCCGACGTCACCGCGAGGAGCAAAGCGACGAAGCGATCCAGCACAATTTACTTACTTTTCTGGATTGCTTCGCTGTCGCTCGCAATGACGGTCAAAACAGCCCGCTTACTCTTTCACCGCACCGGTCATCGCCGACACGTAATGCTCGACGAAAAACGCGTAAAGGATGACGAGCGGCAACGACCCGACCAGGGCGCCCGCCATCAGCGAACCCCATTTATAGATATCGCCATCGACGAACTCGTTCACGATCGCCACCGGCACGGTCTTGTTCGGCGTCGATTGCAGGAAGGTGAGTGCGTAAATGAATTCGTTCCAGCACAGCGTGAACGAGAAAATGAAAGCCGAGATCAGACCTGGAATCGCCAGCGGCACGACAATGCGGGTGAGGATCTGCCAGCGCGAGGCGCCGTCGATCAGCGCGCATTCCTCAAGTTCGAAAGGAATGGTCTTGAAATATCCCATCAACAGCCAGGTCGAGAACGGAATGAGCAGCGTGGGGTAGACCAGGATCAGCGACAACGGAGAATCGAACAGGCCATAGGCCTGGATCACCGAGGCCAGCGGAATGAACAGGATCGAGGGCGGCACCAGATACGCAAAGAAGATCAGCACGCCGACCGTGTCCGCGCCCTTGAAGCGCAGCCGCACGATCGCATAGGCCGCGAGCACACTGGCAATGATCGAGAGCACGGTGGCGCCGACCGCCACATACATCGTGTTCCAGAGCCAGCGCGGATATTGCGTCTCGAACAATAATTTACTGATGTGCTTGAAGGTCGGATGAACCACCCAGAACGGATTATAGGTGTTCATGTCGATCAATTGTTCGTCGGGTTTGATCGAGGTCAGCGCCATCCAATAGAACGGGAACAGCAACACGAACAGAAGGACCGCCAGCGGCAGATAGAGCGTCACGACGCGGCGCGGCAGCGATTCCAGGTAGCTCATGCCCTCGCTGTCGTCGCCATGCGCGGCCATCGCTATTTTCGCTTGGAGCGCGGAATCAGTCATTGTTCGATCCTTGCTGCCATTTGCGACGCTGCATGCCGAACCAGGAAATCGCGATCGCCGCGAGCAGGAACGGGATCATGGCGGTGGCGACCGCCGCGCCCTCGCCCAACCGGCCTGAAATGATGCCGCGCTGATAGCTCAAGGTCGCCATCAGATGGGTGGCGTTCACCGGACCGCCGCGCGTCAACGCCCAGATCAACTGGAAATCGGTGAAGGTGAACAGCACCGAGAAGGTCATGACCACCGCGATGATCGGGGTGAGCAGCGGATAGGTGATGTAGCGGAAACGCTGCCAGTTGGTGGCGCCGTCGAGCGTCGCCGCCTCGTAAAGCGAGGGAGAGACGGTCTGAAGGCCCGCGAGCAGCGTGATCGCGACGAAAGGCACGCCGCGCCAGATATTGGCGAAAATCACGCTGCCGCGCGCCCAATTGGTATCGCCGAGGAAATTGATGTTGTGCGTGATCAGGCCAAGTTTGATCAGAGACCAGGAGATGATCGAGAATTGAGAATCGTAGATCCACCAGAACGCGATCGCCGACAGCACGGTCGGCACAATGAAGGGAATGAGAACGATCGAGCGGATCATCGCCTTGAACGGCATATGCCGGTTCAACAGCAGTGCGAGATAAAGACCGATCGCGAATTTGATGGCGCTCGCCACGATCGTATAAAGCAGCGTGTTGAAGACCGAGAGCCAGAAAATGGCGTCGTCCCACAGCCACTCATAGTTCTCCAAGCCGACAAAGACGCCGCCGCGCCCGATGCGCTCGTCAGTAAAACTCATCCAGACGCCAAGGCCCAAGGGATAGGCCAGAAACAGGATCAGAAAGGCCGCCGCCGGCAGCATGAACCACAGCGCCACAAAGTTGCGGTTGAATTTAAGCCGCGACCATAGCGAGGGCGTGTCGGAGCGGGCTCCCCGAACAGGCATCGATGTCTGAAGTGTCGTCATTTCGTTCCAGTTCTATTTCCGAATGACCGGCGCGGAAAAACCGCGCCAGCCATTTCTCTTATCTTAACGGAAGATGCGCTTGGCCGAACGCTCGGCCGAGGCCATCGCGGTCTTCACATCTTCTCGACCGGTACAATAATTCGCGAACATATCGACCAGGACGAAGTCGGCGATCGCGGCGGCGGCGTTTTCGCTCATCTGGCCGAGGCCCGCCGGCGTCAGTGACGTCTCGCCAACGTCGCGGAACGGCGTGTTCTTCGGGTCGGCCGTCCAGATCGGGTTCTTGGTGAAGCCGAGGAGGAACGGCGAGAGGTAGCCTTGAGCGGCTTCGACCCACGGGTTGAACTGATCCGGTTCCATCATGAAGGCGGTGAAGGCTTTGCAGGCCTGCGGGAACTTGGTGAAGTTGAACACCAGGATCGGGAAGCCCAGGTTCAGTTCGCGCGCTTTGCCGTCCGCGCCGAGTGGCAGGTGAGCGTGATTCATGTCCTCGGCGATCTGCGGATTTTCCTTCTTCGCCGTGACATAGATCGAGATACCATTGACCGTCATGAAAAGCTGACCGGCCAAAAACGCCTTGTTGTTGGAACTGTCGTTCCAGGACGCGGTGCCCGGAATGAAATTGTCGTAAAGGCCCTTGACGTATTCGAGCGCTTTCGCGGTTTCCGGCGAATTGATGATGACCTTGTTGTTCGCATCGATCAGATTGCCGCCATGCGCCCATAAGGCCCAATGGATCCAGGAGTTGGCGTCACCCGAGGCGTGTCCAAGCGCCATGCCGGCCGGGGTGCCGTTCTTGTTGAGGCCCTTCACGAGATCGGCAAAGCCGGCGAGATCCCTGGGGAATTCCTTGTGGCCGGCCTTTTCCATGGCCGCGACGCGGTAATTCACGAGAGCGCCGGTTACCGCAACGGGAACGCCGATCCACTTGCCGTCAAGCTTGCCGTAGGCCTCGCCGGTCTTGGACCATCCGCCACCCTTTTTGCCGAGATAGTCGGCAACATCACTCATATCGACGACCTTGCTCGGAAACAGGAACGGCAGGGAATAAAGACCCCAGACGATATCGAGCCCCTGCCCGGTATTGGCCGCGACCGAGGCCTTGGGCTGAAGGTCGTCATAGGATTCATTGGAGACGTTGATGATGACGCCGGTCGCCTTCTGGAAGGCATCGACGATCTTCATGAAGGCGACATCTTCGGCTTCGACGAAACGCTTCCAGCGCAACAGATTGATCTTGGCGCCGGCTTCCGGCTTCCATGGCGCGGTTTGCGCCCAGGCCTTGGCGTAGCCCAACAATTGTTCGGCCGATAGAGTGGCCGCGGCCGCCAGCAGGCCGCCGCCCGTCTTCAGCGCCGAGCGCCGATCCAATGTAAAATTGCTCATCGTCCCTCTTCTCCCTACTTAACTGGTTCTTTCGACCAATTTCCCGAACTCATTCACAATCGCTTGCCGGTGGCCTCGTCGAATAAATGGACGGCCGAAGGATCCGGTTTCAGCCGAACCTTATCGCCGGGATTAAATTGGTGACGTTCACGGAACACCGCCACGACCTGTTCGCCGCCGAGCTTCGCAAAGACCTGTGTTTCCGACCCGGTCGGCTCGACCACGATGATTTCGGCCTCGGCACCGTCGTCGGCGATGGTGAAATGCTCGGGCCGCACGCCGTAGACCACAGGCCTTCCATCGGAATTGGCGGGCGCGGTGGCCAGCGGCAGCTTCACGCCATGAGGCCCCTCGAAAGCGGCGCTGCCATTGGCCTTCACCTTGCCTTTGAGGAAATTCATCGCCGGCGAGCCGATAAAGCTTGCGACGAATTGATTGTCTGGCCGGTCGTAAAGGTCGAGCGGCGAGCCGATCTGCTCGACGATGCCGTCATGCATCACCACGATCTTGTCGGCCATCGTCATGGCTTCGATCTGGTCATGGGTCACATAGACGGTCGTGGTCCTCAAACGCTGGTGCAATTCCTTGATTTCGGTGCGCATCGCCACCCGCAGCTTGGCATCCAGGTTGGACAAGGGTTCGTCGAACAAAAACACCTGCGGATCGCGCACGATCGCGCGGCCCATCGCCACGCGCTGGCGCTGGCCGCCGGACAATTGCCGGGGATAGCGATCAAGCAGCGGGGTCAAAGCAAGAATTTCCGCGGCGCGCGCCACGCCTTTTTTGATCTCGTCGGGATTGGCCCCGCGTAGCTTGAGCGAAAACCCCATATTGTCGGCGACCGTCATATGCGGGTAGAGCGCATAATTCTGGAACACCATCGCGATATCGCGCTCTTTCGGCTGGACATTGTTGACCACGCGATCGCCGATCGAAATCGTGCCCGAAGTGATGTTTTCGAGGCCCGCGAGCATCCGCAGCAAGGTCGATTTGCCGCAGCCGGAGGGGCCGACCAAAACCACAAAGGCGCCGTCCTCGATCGGAATCGTCACGCCATGCAAGACTTCAAAGCCGCCAAACGACTTCCTGACATCGCGGATATGCACTGACGACATACACTTCCTCCCCAACCCATTTCCGGCGGCGGCAAACGCCTGACCGCGCGGGCTTTTGACGTGTCATACCAGACTTTTGCGATGGTGTCCTTGGATCAAAGTCGTAGGCAAGCCCCGCGCGGGCCGGGCCGTTGCAGAGCGCATCTCGGCATGCGAACATCGCGGGCATCAGCCCAAATGAAGATGACGCACAAAAACAAGGCGTGTGCGCTGCGGGAGAAACCATGAACAAGCCGCTAACCGGCGTCACCACCAGGCGCAAACTCCGTTCCAGCGAATGGTTCAATAACCCCCATAACCCCGGCATGACCGCGCTTTATCTGGAGCGATACCTCAATTACGGCCTGACTCGTAAGGAATTGCAGTCCGGAAAACCCATTATCGGTATTGCGCAGACGGGCAACGACCTCTCCCCCTGCAACCGCCACCATCTCGAATTGGCACACCGGGTACGCGAAGGCATTCGCGCCGCCGGCGGCATCGCGATGGAATTTCCGATGCACCCGATCCAGGAAACGGGAAAACGCCCGACCGCCGCGCTGGACCGTAACCTCGCTTATCTCGGGCTGGTGGAAATCCTGTTCGGATACCCGCTGGACGGCGTCGTCCTGACCACGGGCTGCGACAAAACCACGCCGGCCTGCCTGATGGCGGCCGCCACCGTCAACCTGCCGGCCATCGTGCTTTCCGGCGGCCCGATGCTCAACGGCTGGCACCAGGGCCAACGCACGGGTTCCGGAACCGTGGTGTGGAAAGCGCGCGAACAACTCGCCGCCGGCGAGATCGACTACGAGCAGTTCATGACCATCGTGGCCTCCTCCGCGCCGTCGGTCGGTCATTGCAACACCATGGGCACGGCCTCAACGATGAATGCGCTGGCCGAAGCGCTCGGCATGTCGCTTCCTGGATGCGCGGCGATCCCCGCGCCCTATCGCGAGCGCGGCCAGATCGCCTATGAAACGGGAAAACGCATTGTCGGCATGGTCTGGGAAGACCTCAAGCCGTCGGACATTCTGACGCGAAAGGCGTTCGAAAACTGCATCGTCGTCAATTCGGCGATCGGCGGCTCGACCAATGCGCCGATCCACATCAACGCGCTGGCACGTCATATCGGCGTGGAGCTCTCCATCGACGATTGGCAGAAATTCGGTCACGACGTTCCGTTGCTCGTGAACATGCAACCGGCCGGCTTCTATCTCGGCGAGGAATTTCACCGCGCCGGCGGCGTGCCCTCCGTGGTGCGGGAATTGATGGGTGCAAAACGCATTCACGAAGATGCCGTGACCGTCAATGGCCACACCATGGGCGACAATTGCCGCCAGGCGCCTTTGCCCGATGGCGATGTGATCCGGAGCTACAATAAGCCGTTGGTGAAAGACGCGGGCTTCCTGGTGCTGCGCGGCAATCTCTTTGATTCGGCAATCATGAAGACGAGCGTCATCTCAAAAGAGTTTCGCGAGCGTTATCTGGTCAACCCAAAGGACCCCAATGCTTTCGAAGGCCGTGCGATCGTGTTCGAGGGACCGGAAGATTATCACGAACGGATCGACGATCCCGCGCTCGATATCGACGAGCATTGCATCCTGTTCGTGCGCGGCACCGGCCCGATCGGCTATCCCGGCGGCGCCGAGGTCGTGAACATGCAGCCGCCCGCGGCCCTCATCAAACGCGGCATCCTGTCGCTCCCCTGCATCGGCGATGGCCGCCAGTCGGGCACCTCGGGCTCGCCCTCGATCCTCAACGCCACACCCGAAGCCGCCGCCGATGGCGGCCTTGCGATTTTGAAAACCGGCGACAGAGTGCGCATCGACCTCAACAAGGGCAGCGCCAACATCCTGATTTCGGATGACGAGGTGAAAAAACGCCACGCGGAATTGAAGGCCAAAGGTGGCTTTCCCTACCCCGCAAGCCAGACCCCGTGGCAGGAAATTTATCGCTCAACCGTCGGCCAACAAGCCACCGGCGCTTGCATGGAGCTCGCCACACGCTATCACGACATCGCCGGCAAGGTCGGTGTCGCCAGGGATAATCATTGACGTCGTCATTGCGAGCCAACGGGTCGGGCGAATGCCCGCCCGATGACAGGCTCCGCGAAGCAATCCAGAAAGCAAGAAAGAGGCTGGATTGCTTCGTCGCTTTGCTCCTCGCAATGACAAAATAACAAAATAAAAGGAGAACCACATGTCAGATCGCCTGAAAGGCAAACGCGCTTTCGTGACCGCGGCCGCCGCCGGCATCGGCCGCGCATCGGCGATTGCCTTTGCGCGCGAGGGCGCGTCCGTCTTTGCCACCGACATCGACGAAAAGGGACTGGCTGATCTCGCCAAGGAAGGCGTCAAGGAGATCGCCCGCCTCGACGTGCGCGATAGCTCGGCGGTCGCGACCATCGCCAAGCGGGTCGGCGGCATCGATATTCTTCTTAATGCAGCAGGCTTCGTGCATCACGGCACGGTGCTCGATTGTTCCGACGAGGACTGGGATTTTTCCTTTGACCTCAACGTCAAATCGATGCATCGGACGATCCGCGGCTTCCTACCGGGCATGATCGAGCGCGGCCATGGCTCGATTGTGAACATTTCCTCCGCCGCCGGCGTCTTCAAGGCCGCGCCCAACCGTTACGTCTATGGCGCGACCAAGGCCGCGGTCGCGGCGCTGACCCGCGCGGTCGCCACCGACTTCATTACCAAAGGCATTCGATGCAATTGCATTTGCCCCGGCACCATCGAGACACCTTCGATGCTGGGTCGCGCCGCGGCGGCCGGCCCCGGCGGGCGTGAAATGTTTGTCTCGCGCCAACCGATGGGACGGCTTGGCACGGCGGAAGAAATCGCTTCGCTCGCGGTTTATCTCGCCAGTGACGAAAGCGCGTTCACGACCGGCGTGGCGCATATCATCGATGGCGGCTGGACGTTGTGATTATCGACCGTATCAGTCAGCGTCATTGCGAGGAGCGCAAGCGACGAAGCAATCCAGACTTCCTTCTTGACGCTGGATGGCTTCGCGGAGCCTGTCATCGGGCGGCGCGTTGCGCCGACCCGTCGGCTCGCAATGATGGAAGAAATCGAAGCAGGGACGCGATATCATGAACACAATCGATCTGAAAGGCCGCTGCGCCGTCGTCACCGGCGGCGCGCAAGGTTTTGGCCGCGCCATCACCGAGCGGTTTGTCGCCTCCGGCGCCAAGGTCGCGATCTGGGACCACGATCACGTGCTAGCGGAGAAAACCGCCAAAGAAATCGGCGCCAGCGTCACCACGTTCAAAGTCGATGTGTCCGATTTGGCCGCCGTCGAAAAGACGCGCGATGCGACACTGGCCGCCTTCGGCAAGATCGATATTTTCGTCAACAATGCCGGTATCGCCGGCGTCAACAAGACGGTGTGGGACACCGATTTCGAGGAATGGCGCAAGGTGCTGCGCATCAATCTCGACGGGCCCTTCATCTGTTGCAAGGCCATCGCGCCGATCATGATCAAGCAAAACTACGGCCGCATCGTCAACATCGCTTCCATCGCCGGCAAAGAGGGTAATCCCAACGCCGCGCATTATTCGGCTTCAAAAGCCGGCCTGATCGCGCTGACCAAATCGCTCGGCAAGGAGCTTGCCGCCTACAACATCATGATCAACGCAGTGACACCGGCCGCGGCCAAAACTGCGATCTTCGACCAGATGACGGAGCAGCATATCAACTTCATGCTGTCGAAAATTCCAAAAAATCGCTTCGTGCTGGTGGAAGAACTCGCGGCGATGGT
>Ga0070735_10003637_pt1 | contig 13419 bp, 10 predicted proteins | sample Coa_R1_FD_66443 | JGI IMG/M metagenome (GOLD analysis project Ga0070735, IMG submission 66443) | Surface soil microbial communities from Centralia Pennsylvania, which are recovering from an underground coalmine fire - Coalmine... | ecosystem: Environmental > Terrestrial > Soil > Unclassified ...
TTCCGCGGTCTCAATCTGCCGCCGCACCAGCGCGCACAAGTTTTCCTCGACCGAGGCCCCGGAGGGATTCGCCCCACCGCTCACCGGCGGCAGAAAAGCGACTTCGTCGCCGGCAGCGAGCGGCGCGCGCCATTCCGCGAATTCCTGGTTTACGGATGCCACCACCGAAGGACGGAAGCGCGCCAACTCCGGAAAATTCCGGCCGTAGCGCTCGAACAGATCCTCCACGCGCGCGCCGTCGGAAAGCTCCGCCTGCTCCTCGCCCCGGCCCACGATATCCTTTAACCGTCCGAAGAAAAGTACGCGCACGCGCATGAGGCCCATTCTATCCGCGCACCAACGAAAGTTCCACTTCGCCGTAGGATAAGCTCACGGCCATAGGCTGGCAGCCAAATCACATCAGTCGAATCTGTGTACGGCAGAACTTCATGAGCAATGGAAAAACTAAGAGCATTGTCATTCTGAGCGAAGCGAAGAATCCCTCTTCGATTTCACTATCGCGGAAAAGAAACCAAGGGGAGATTCTTCGCTCCGCTCAGAATGACAAAACCATCCCGCAGCCTATCGAGCTCTGATGTTTCCGTAATTTCAAAACTTTCAGCGCCATCAGAAATTACATTTCGGGAATTAAATTGACGACCTCGGTACCAGCGCCGTAGCGTGGAAAGGAGTACGGGGAGGTCGGGCAAATGCGCATCCTGGTTTCGGGATCCACCGGGTTCGTCGGCACCGCGCTCGTCGAATCGCTGGTGCGGCAAAATCATTCCGTCGCGCGGCTGGCGCGGCCCGGATCGTCGAAAAGCGATGGCCCGGCGGCACAGCAAAGCATCCCCTGGGATCCGGTCGCAGGCCAGTTCGATGCCGCGGCCGCCGAAGGCTTCGACGCTCTGGTGCACCTCGCCGGAGCATCCATCGCCGACGGCCGGTGGAACGCCTCGCGCAAACAATTGTTGCGCACCAGCCGGATCGACGCCACGCGCCACCTGATGTCCGCGCTCGGAAAATTGCAGCGGCCGCCGCGCGTGATTGTCGCGGCGTCGGCGATCGGCTACTACGGCAGCCGTGGAGATGAAATTCTCACCGAAGCCAGCGCCCCGGGAAACGATTTCCTCGCCGAACTGTGCCGCGAGTGGGAAGCGGAGTCCGCGCGCGGAGCCGAATTTTGCGCGCGCGTGGTGCACACGCGATTCGGAATCATTCTTGCGGCGCACGGCGGCGCGCTGGCCAAGATGGCCCTGCCCTTCAAGCTCGGTGCAGGCGGCCGCCTGGGCGATGGCCGCCAGCGGATGTCCTGGGTAACACTGGGAGATACGGTGAAGATCATCGAGTTCGCGCTCGCGACGCCGGGCCTCAACGGTCCCGTCAATGTCGTCGCGCCGAACGCGGTTCGCAACGCGGAGTTCACTCGCGTTCTGGCAAAAACGCTGCACCGCCCCGCGCTCTTCCCCGCCCCGGCATTCGCGCTGCGTCTCGCTCTCGGCGAAATGGCGGACGCCTTGCTACTCAGCAGCCAACGGGTGACACCGTCCAAACTAACAGCCGCGGGATACGTCTTCCGGCAGCCCGATCTCGCGGGCGCGCTCGCGGAAGTGTTTCGAAAATAGCTCGGGTCGGAATGTTACTCTTCGAAAAGAAATCCGAAGAAATCAGGGCGACGGCCGAGATTTTACATCATCGGAATTGACATCGACTGTGACTCTGCTATTCTAGCCGCAGCAGAATTTCGCCACATCGCCGTTCCAGTGCGCGGAGTCGCGCAAGATTCCACAACCCCGACAAAACCATCCAAGTTGTCATTCTGAGCGAAGCGAAGAATCTTTCCCGCTTTCTCTTGCGCGACAGTGAAATCGAAGAGGGATTCTTCGCTGCGCTCAGAATGACACTCGTTCGGTATTGACTAGCGTAGCGCCCGCCTTCAGGCGGGCATCCGGTTGCGACCGCAATGCCACTTAAACGCTAAGCCGCCAGGATTTATCCGGGAAAGGCTGCAAGGAAAGCGAATCAAAGATCCAACTGGGTCTGTAACTCATCCAGGTTGGACTCATCCACGACAAAATCGGGATTTTTCCCCGAAAAGTCTTCCACTTCGTCAAAGGCCTGAAACAGGCGCATTTTGGCTACGGCGTATTCTTCCGTTCCGGTAAATCGCCGCCCGGTGCGCGCCGACCATTTTTCCAGCGCCGCTTTGTTCACAAAAATCCGCACCGGAAAAACATGCTTGCGGTCGACCGAAGCCATGTAGACGTACTCAGTTCCTTCGGCCTTGCCGCGTCTGGATTTCTCAACCTCGTAGAAATAGTATTGGTAGACAAAGCCAGTCTGCGCGGAATAGCTCTTCACTCGGTGTGCCGCTTCGGGTCGTGGCATGGCTTGATTATTCTCGCCACAAGCAGCCGTGTCAACGTTGCGGGTAACCCGCTTCGCGCTCCAAAGTGAATCACGATTCCCGATTGCGATTCCCATTGTGGTGTAGCTCTCTCTTTGTACGCCGTCACTGCGAAAGTGCCGCCACCCGAGCAGGCCACCATCTCTGTTCGAGCTTGCGCGAGCAATGCTTTGACTGCATGCGCCTTGCCCTCAACGGCCCTCGGTCGATCCTGGGCAACGACTTCACGACACTGAAAACTTTTCTTCAATGCGCCACACTGGCACAGCGCGTGCTCTCAGCGTCTCAATGGAAGGAAGCACGAAACTTCGCGCGCGCCGCCCTCGGACTCTCACCCAGTCGTGGTGGCGTGCCGCGCTGCTCTTCGTTGCGTCACTCCCGGGCTGTGGCGGACTGGTTGGTTCGAGCCCGCCGCAGCCCCCTCCCGCAAATATCAGCGTCACCGTCGCCCCAGCCAATGCATCTGTCCCGCTCGGCGGATCGCAAGCCTTCGCTGCAACTGTGGAGGGCACGCAGAATCCGGCGGTGAGCTGGAGCGTGAACAGAATTCCCGGCGGAAACGCCGCGGCCGGAACGATTGACGCCAGCGGCGTCTACACCGCTCCCGCAGATCTTCCAGTGCCCGCTTCCGTGTCCGTCAGCGCCACGAGCGCGGCCGATCCATCGAAATCCGCCGCGGCGGCGATTACCGTCACCAGTTCTTTCAGCGTCCTTGTGAGCGGCCCGTCATCGGTCACCTCTGGCACGAGCGTCCCGTTTTCAGCCGTGTTTACCGTGCCCCTCAACTCCAATCCCAGCCGCGTGATTTCCTGGAGCGTCTCGGGCGCGGGATGTTCAGGGGCGGCGTGCGGGACCATCACGTCCATCGGCGTCTTTACCGCGCCTGCTCTACCGCCGTCCCCTGCGACGGTGCAAGTCGTCGCCACGCCGCAGGCCGATCCCGCAAAGGCGGCTTTTGTTTCGGTTTCGATTGCGCTCTCCATCCAGATTTCCGTGTCGCCTTCTTCCGCCACGCTCGCGCTCAGCGCGGTCCAGACATTCCGGGCCACGGTAACGGGGGCACAGGATCCCAGCGTCACGTGGGACGTCAATGGAATTGTCGGCGGCAATTCTATCGTCGGGACCATTGCGAATTCGCAAACCGATCCCGACCGCACCACGTACACGTCCCCGGCCGTGATGCCGGCTGGCCAATCGGTAGCCGTGCGCGCCCGAAGCAACGCTAACCCAACGGTCTTCGCCAGCGCGACCATCGGATTCACGGCTGCCGCTTACGTGACGCTTTCTCCCGCCAGCGCAACTCTGGCGCTTGGGGAGCGGAAATCGTTTGCCGCGCAGGTCAACAACTCTCCCAATCAAAGCGTTACATGGCTGGTCAATTCCATTCCCGGCGGAAATTCCGCGGTCGGACAGATTTGCGTCGCGGGCTCGAATCCCTGCCAACCGGATTCCACGAGCAACGGAGGAAGCGTCGATTTTCTCGCGCCGCTCGACGTGCCTTCCCCAAATCCGGTGACCATCACCACAACCAGCGCGGCGCCAAACGCTCCAAACGCATCCGCAGCGGTCACCATCCTGCCGCACATCGTGGTCAGCGTTCAGCCCGGAAACATTTCCATCGCCGCCACCGAGCAGCAGCGATTTATCGCGGCGGTTGCCGGCACCGATAATCAACAGGTCGTTTGGACCATCACGGGTCCGGCGTGCAGCGCTCCGTCCTCCTGCGGGTCCATCGATTCCACCGGCCTGTACACCGGGCCTCCGGCCGCGCCGTCGCCGGATCGAATCGACGTCGTCGCCACCAGCCTCGAGGATACCAGCCAGTCGGGAACCGCGGCGCTCACCATCACCAGCGGGCCGGCGATTTTTTCTCTCAGCCCGACCAGCGCTTATGCGGGCTCGGCCGGCGGGTTCACGCTGCTGGTTTCCGGCAACAATTTTTCGCCGTCCGATCCGGGCCCCGGATCCATTCTTCTGATCGCCGGCGCGGCGCGGGCGACTTCGTGCGCGCTTCCGACGCAGTGCGTCACCTCGCTCTCCGCCGCAGACCTGCAATCCGCGGGAAACCTGTCCGTGCAGGTGCAGAATCCCGATACGTCCCTTTCCAATTCGCAAACGTTCGTGGTTCTCGCGCCCGGCGCGTCGGCCGGCACGATTTCGTTGACTCCCGGCGCGCCCGCGAGCCCCGGAAATGACATCGTGGTGGTCGATCTCAGCACCAATGGCGGATCAGGCGATCCGGCGAACGTGAGCTTGAACGTCGCCGCCATCGGCGCGTACCTCGTGGCGACGTCGTCGTGCACGCTCGGCGCAAGTCCCGTCATTGTTCCGCGGCCGCCGTCAGGAACGGGCACCGCGGACGTGTGCGTCTTTTCGGTGAGCGGGCTCAATCCATTCTTTCAGTACACCATCAGCGGCTCGCCCACGCCTGACATTACAGTCAGCAACCGCGAACCGCTGGGCCTGGGAATCCTGCACCTGACGCTGCAGGTTCCCGCCAACGCGGCCCCCGGGCCGCGAACTCTCTTCGTTCAAAACCCCGCGGGCGACATGGCCGCGGCCACCGGCGCGCTGGAAGTGCAGTGAGATGCCGCTCGGTACCGTGCATCCAACGCCGTGAAATGCAATGCGGTGGGGACCGATGCAGAGAAGTGCGATGCAGAGAAGTGCGATGCGGTGACGTGTGATGAAACGAGGTGCATGGATGCGAAAGCGAATCGCAAGACAATTTATCTTTCTACTGTTTGCGGCGCTCGTTTTTTCAACGCTCTTCGTGGCCGCGGGGCGCGCCACCACACTGGCTCGGCTCAGCCTGGAGCAGTTGGCGGCCGGATCGGCGGCCGTCGCGCGGGTGCGCTGCACCGGCGTCTCTTCGCGGTGGGAAAACGGTTCGATCTGGACGCTCGTGGAGATGAACGTCCTGGAAACGATGAAAGGCAATTTGCCGCAGAACATCACGGTGCGATTGCCGGGCGGACGCGTCGGGCACTTGACCGCCGCGGTGGACGGCACGCCGAGATTCGCTCCGGGAACGCAAGCGATCCTGTTTCTGCAGCCGTCGCGCGCCGGAGGATTTACGATCGCCGGTTGGGTGGAGGGAACTTTCCGAATTTCGCGCGACCCGCGCACCGGCGGCGAAACCGTGACGCAGGATTCCAGCGCGTTTGCCACGTTTGACGCCGCGGCGCGCGCCTTCCGCACCGAGGGCATTCGCCGAATGCCGGTCAACGTTTTTCGCGCACGCGTTGCCGCCGCCGTGGCCCGCAACGATGGGAGGACGCGATGAGCGTAAGACGCCACCGCCCAGGTTGCAAAGTTTCCAGGCTCCGAACAGCTGTTTCGTTGTCCGTCGCTTCCCTGTTCCTCCTGCAAATCACCGCGGCATATACGGGCGCGTACGATCTTGGAACGATCGTGGCGGACATGACTCAAGCACCCGAACGGTCCGGAGGAACTTCCTGCCCGCAACTCACGCGTTTCGACATTTCGACTCCCGGCTCGATCAACCGCCAGTGGAGCACCTCGCTCAGCACGAGTCCTGCGACCATTCTGACCGCGGAAATCACCACGGACGGACAGATCAACGAAATCCAGAACGCCATTCAGGAATCGCTCGCGGTATGGACCGGAGTCTCCGGCAGCCTGCTCACCCCTGCCTCGCTCGGGCCGCTCCAGCAGACATCGCTGACCGGCGCGTGCTCATCCACCGACGGGCTCAACAGCATTTGTTTCGATCAAAACGATCCCGGATTCACGCTGGGCGTTCTGGCGTTCACGCGCGTCGTTTCGGCGGACACCATCGGCCAGCAGCTTTCTCCGGGTACTCCGCCGTCCACTTTCGTCGGCGAAATTCTGGACGCGGATACGCTGCTCGTGCCGAACGACCCGAACACCACGTTCGCCACACCGGCAGCGCTGGCGTCCCATCCGAATTCGTATAACCTGGAATCGATTTTGACCCATGAACTGGGCCATTCCTTCGGCTTCAACCATTCGGGGGTTTGGGGAGCGATGATGTTTCCCTTCGCACCGTCGCCTGGTCACGTGGCTGGCACGCGCCCCACCGCGCTGGCCCCCGATGCGCCGCTCTCGGATGACGATCGCACCGGGCTGCGCGTTCTATATCCCGATCCCAGCGACTCCGTGCATATCGGCGCAATCAGCGGGCGCGTGTTGCCCGCGAATCCCCTGGCCCTCCCGATTTCGCCGATCGGAGTGACTGGAATTTTTCCCGCGCAGGTGGTGGCGTTGAACGACGCCACCGGCACGGTAGCTGCCGCGGTGACGGCGGGCTGGAGTTGCGGCGATCCGGGGCCGGCGCAATTCGACGGAAGTTTTTCGCTGCAACGGCTGGCGGCCGGAAGCGCGCAGAGTTACCGGATTTACGCGGAGCCGCTCGACGGTCCGGTCACGCTCGGACGCGTGATCGGGAATATGACCTCGCTTTGCCGCAATTCGACCAGCGATCCGGAATGGCCGGCGCAATATGCCTGCACCGTGCCGGCGCCGGCCGCACCGTTTTCTGCGCGGGTCCGGGCGTCACCGTGATTGGAATTCAGATCGATTTGGATGGATGGGAACTGCATCTGCAGCGCCACAAAAAACTGAACCCGGCTCAGGATCGGCCGGGTTCGGTTCATTTCAGCCTGGTTTTGAGAATCGCTACTCGGCCGTGGTGTTCACCCACGAGATGCGATTCGCGGAGACCACCGGGACAGGTGTGGTGTAAGTCGTCGACGAGGTAACTGTGGTGGACGGGAACCATGGCGGCGAAAATCCGCCCTGCGCATAGCGCCGGTCGAACCACACGTTTCGCGTGGTGGCGCCGATGTTCTGAATGGTGTTCTGCATACGTCCGCCCACGATGGTCAGCGTGTTGATGTTGCTGCCTGTATTCGTCAATCCGCCGCTTCCGCCGGCGGACAATGCGGCAATCGAAGCGTCAATCTCGAGGTTGCCGTTGGACTGCGAGTTGTTGAGGTTGATATTCCCGTTCGCCGTGAAAATGCCCAGGGTCTGGCCGTGATTATTCGCGGCGATCAAGGTGTCGGCAGGCGTCGAACCGCTCTGTGTGAGAGTGACCGGTTCGCTCTGGTAGAGAAGATCTCCGGTAATGGTTATGCTGCCGTTGGCCACGATGTCCAGCGCGGTGGTGTTTTGAATCGAACCGACACCCTGGCCGCCTCCCTGCAAACCGGTAATGTTGCCATCGACGTACAACATGGTGGCGTCGCGTTGGAACGTACTGGAAGAGTTGCACTGCGTGGGCACGCCAGTGATTGTCTTGGAGGTGCCGCCTTTCACAATTTTTGTGGTATTGGCGAGGTTATCGACGGTCACCGTGGTGACCGCGGAACCTTGCGTGATTGTATAGATTTGCGGCGAGCTGGTGCCCGTTACGGTGCCCGCGGAAACTGCTACAGAAGCGGCTCCCTCGACATAAATTCCTCCGCCGCAACCTGGCGGAGTGCCGGACGACCCGAAAGTCAAGGTTCCACTATTGCTGTAATACGGCAAATACACACCGCTGGAAGGCGCCGTGGCCGGATACGGGTTGCCGTTCACGTCTTTCAGGATGGCCTGCATGCTGGGCGATCCGCCGTTGCCAATGCCATCCAACACCGCCTCCTTCTGGTTGAACGAATCCGTAGGCAGCGGAATATTCGGCTGGTTGAGCGCAATGCCCGATTGAAATGTCGGATGAATCGTTTGCGATCCAGATGTATAGCTGCTGTTCGAGGACTGGTAGCAGCTGCTGAACTGGTAGCCAAGATTCGCGGAGGCGCTGCCCACTTCGTCGGTAAAGATGTAAGAACCGCTGGTTCCAAAGTTCCAGGCGCCGTTCGTAAACACCGGACCGGTAATGGTTCCCGGAACGAGATAGCTGCCGTTGCAAATGGGGGACTGGTCGATGAACATGCCCCAGGCCGCGAAGTTGGTGTTGGTGGAGCTGGTGGAATGGATCGTTGCGGTCAAAACGATGGTTCCCGACTCGCGGATCGTGTTCGTTTCGTTTGCGTTTGACTGCCCGATCACGGTGAGCGTGTAGGGATAGGAATATGCGTAGTATGTGGCGGAGCCGTTGCCGGCGTTGGTGCAAGTGGGTATGGTGCCGGTGCTGCTCGTGTAATGAATCGTGCAGGTCGGCGCGCTCAACGTGCTGTTGGTGGAATCAACTTTAAACTGTCCGGTCCAGGAAGCTTGCGATCCGAGGATAGATTTGTAAGCTCCGAATCCGCTGGACGTATTGACGAGACCGGACAAGATCGTCGTTTCCGTTCCGGTGGCGACCGGCGGTGTGGTGCTGTACGCGGTGTAGGGATTTGGTACGGCCGCCGCGAACTGGGCCATCAGGTATTGGCGGGCGACGTTCATGCCCGAATCGGCGGCGTAGAAGGACGCCCGCGCATTGCGGTAGTAGCCGTCGATGAGCGTATCCGACATGGTGGCAATCACCATGGATAATGTCATGACTGTGAAAAGGCTCAGGATCAAGAGCGCCGTAATCAATGCCACGCCGCGCTCGCGCCCGTGCTGCCACTGCTTTTGATCATTGAGATTCATAGGAGTCCTCAATCGGTCATGCTCATGTTTCTGGGATTGATTACCACTGAAACACCCTGAATTTCGTACGCGCCGTTGTCGAATGTATTGCGGAACACATACGCGGGAGAATTGGTCGGAGTGGTTCGGCCGATCAGCGACACCATCACGGACCGGACCAAAGTGTAGTTGTAGCCCGCGGCGACGCCGTTGTTGGTGTAGCTGGAAGCGTCGAAATTGTAGATGGTGGTATCGGTATCGGTGGTGCTGTTAAAGAGCGATACTCCAATCTTCATTCCGATAATCTGCGTGGCCAGGGTCTTCTGGGCGGTGGTCTGCGAGAGTCCGGCCACCGTGCGCGTGAGCGTCGGATTCGACGAATCCGTGGTCACGTCGACGGCGTATTGAACGGGAGTAATGCGCAAGGCGAAATCGGTTTGCGAATACGTCTCACCGAGCATGGTATTCGCATGGGTGGTCATGCCATAGGGATCGTTGCCGCTCGCGGTGGTGTTGCAGCCGGTATAAGTGACGTTCGGCGTCACCGTCGTATCGGTGCAGGAGGTGGTCGCGGTATGGACCAGCTTCACCAGAATATTTCCGCTGATCGTCTGGGTGCTGCCTGCCGCGGTGAGTTTCACCGTGCTGTATTGCGAGCCATCTTGCTTCACCAGCAGGATCTGGTCGCCGCTCAGGTAATGCGCCGCAGCGGCCGTCGCTGCCGCGGCAGTGGCATATCCCGCGCTTCCTGGCGGGGACAGATACAACGTCGTCGTGCTCATCGCCACGCTGGCGCCGCTGCCGTTACTGGGGTTGGTGGGCGGCGTAGCTTCATCGGCGGTAATAATGCTGATGCTGTCAAAGCAATTCGCGCCATACAGCAGGGGCGTTCCCGAACGGCAATCGCCGCCGGACGCGATCACATTGTTGGAGACCACCACGCCCACGGGATAGTTGGGAATGTTGACGCCGGTGTAGAAATTGGCGCCGGCGTTGGCGATGTCCAACTGCATCTGCGCGACCGCGTTGCGCAGAGCGATGTTAACTTCCGCAAGGTTCTGCTGCTGGTTAAAGATCGGCTGGTGCTGCGCGAAGAGCGAAAGCGTCGCCCCGGCGATGATAGTGAAGATGGCGGTGGCGAGCAGCAACTCGACCAGGGTGAACCCCGACTGCCGCTTTCGGTTTGCAACTCTCTCAGTTCGCATGGATTCCCTCACGGGCGCACCGTGCTCATCTGGTAGGTAACGACCGGCCGAATCGATGTGTTGTTCAGTGTGACGATCACCGTGACGCGGCGAATTCCGGTCATCGTGATGCTGTTCACGACCGGATTTGCCTCGATCAGCCAGCGACGGTGAAAGGCCACGACTCCCACGCCGCTGGGTGCGGCGGTGTTGTTATTGTTGTCCACTTCGCCGGTGGCCATGTGGACTACGGTCGAATATCCGCCGGTAACGGCGACCGTTTCAGAAACCTGCCCGGTCGTGTTGGACAAGTCGATGTCATCATAGTATCGGAGGGTGCCGACCGTGGTGTCAGTGGTGAGACTTCCGCCCGTAGCCACATGCGGATCGACCGCCGTCCAGCGATTCAGGTCCTCCAGCTTTTCGGAGGCCAGAGTGGTGGCCAGGGCCATATACCGCGCGCTCTCGGTGCCCTTCAGGCTCTGGGCGACCAGTCCGGCCATGGCCGACAGGCCGATGGTCATGACCGCGACCGCGATCAGAAGCTCGGCCACGGAAAAACCCGCCTTGCGACTTCGATGATTACTGTACTTTAACGTTTCCATAGTTGGATACCGTAATAGTCTTGGTCGTTCCCTGGTAAGTGATGGTGAAAGAATTTGAGCCGACCGTCGCGGTCACCATGCCGTTGGGCTTGAAGTTAATCGTCGTATCCGCGCTAAAAGTCATCGGCCAGGCCGCCAGGGGCACTACGCCGCCGACGTTTTGATAGGTCGTTCCGCTGGGCAGATCTTGAATCTGGTAGGTTTGCGATGAAGCCGTAAACGCCACCTGGAACGGATACCCCTCTCGCAAAGCTTGAAACCGCGTCGATTGGATGGCCCATTTAGCCATCGCCACCGCGCTGTTGAGCCGGTAGGAATACACTTGCGATTTCACTTGGGGAATGGCCATAGCCGTCAGAACGGTGCCGATGAGCATAACGATCACCAGTTCCACCAGGCTGTACCCGCGATCACGTCGCGCTTTTCGATGTGCCACAGCTTGCGTCATTTCAGGTTTCCTTAGCCCTCTGCCCGATCGCTTCCGCCTTCGTCCATTGGGGCGCAACAGGAGTAGAGCAACTGCTCAGCCAAGCCGCTGCGCCCCTGAAATGATTAGAAACACAGATGTTATAGCTTTCCTATGGGTGCCCAGCATGCCGCTTCTGGAGACCGATGGATAGAAACTGTACAAAACGGTTCGAATTCCGCAGCCTCCATTCGGGTTCGTTATCGACACTCGTGGGTTAGGCGCGATCCCGCGTTCACCGACGGCGCAACGCGTTCGGGCTCAATTCGATGGCTTTTCTGAGCCACCTCGCTACCGGGCCGAGCGGCTCCCTTGGAGGGAATCGGCAAAATTGAAAAAGAATGTAGGGTTAGCGGAATTTCGGGAGGGAGGGTGCCTTCGGATGCCCGCCTGAAGGCGGACGCTACATGAGTCCTACGAGGCGGACGGTTCAGCCGATTTCATCACATCGACGATGCTTTGCACTACGTTTGCGTCGCCGGCGCCGGTGTTGATCATGACGTGGTAGACGGCGCGGCTCGGCCACTCCACGTGAAAATATCTTTCCAGGAAATTGGCGCGCTCGCGGTCCACCGTGTCCACCAGTTCCTGGGCTTCGCTCTCATTCTTTCCGCGGGCCAGCAGGCGGCGTATCTTGGCATCGCGCGGAGCGTAGAGAAACACCCGGAAGGTGTCGGGACGATCCTTGAGGAAGAGCTGCGATCCCCGACCGACGATCACCGACTCCCCTTTGCCGGCGGCGCGAAGGACGACATTCTGTGTAATCTTCAGGATCGTTTCGCTGTCCACCAGATTCAACTTGGGCGCGTTGAGGCTGCCTTCGTAGCTTCCACGCATGAAGGATTTCATCAGCCGGTAGTAAAGCGGGTCGGTGCGCTCTTCGTGCTGCTCGACGACGGACTGCGAGCAGTGCGCGAGGTGCGCGATTTCACGGGTCAGCAGTTCGTCCCAAAGCTTCCAGCCGAGCCGCTCGGCGAGGCGCTGCGCGATCTCGCTGCCGCCGCATCCATATTCGCGTTCCACCGTTACGATCCGGAACATGGCGTCTCCAGAAAGCTTCGCGCGATTCGCCTTGCGGCCATACTATACCGGAAATTATTACTCGGCCACTACATGGCCTCCGCCAGGATCGTTTTTCTTCAAGATGAACGCCAGAAAAATCATGATGGCCGATCCGATGGACAGCACCATGAAGGTGTCAATGTACGCGGCGGCACTGGCCTGCGCCTGAATGGTCTGGTAAATCCTGGCATAGGCCGTCGCTCGCGCGGCATGCTGGTCCAGGCCGGAGTGCGCCAGTCGCTGAGAAAAGCCGGCGACCCCGGCCTGCAGCCGCGGATTGTCGGGTCGAATGTGGCCGATGAGAACCTGCTGGTGAAACTGCGCGCGCCGTGCCAGCAGCGTGGTGACAATCGAGGTTCCCACGCTGCTCCCGATATTGCGCATGAAATTGACGATCCCCGAAACCGCGTTATTTTTTTCCGGCGCAACTCCGATGTACGCGACCAGGGTGATCGGCACAAAAAGAAATCCCATGCCGAATACCTGCGCGATGCGCAGCCACACCGCGGTGCTGAAGCCGATCTGCAAATCGATTTGCCTGGTGGAGTAGTACATTGCCAGCGCCAGGCACAACCAGCCGAAGGCGATCAGGCGGCGCGCCTGCACTTTGGTGGTCAGTTGCCCCATGATGGGCATTTCGACCAACAGGCACAATCCTCCTCCGGAAATCGCCAGGCCCGCGACCTGCGCCGTGTAGCCCATGAGCGTCTGCAGGAAAAGCGGCATCAGCACCAGGCTGCTGAACAACATGATGCCCAGCACGAACATCATCAGGTTGGAGGTGGCGAAATTGAAATTCCGGAACAGGCGGACATCGACGACCGGCGCTTTCTGAAACCATTCCCAGATGATCAGGACGACCAAGCTGACCACCGCGATAATCGCGAGCCAGGTAATGAAACGCGAGCCAAACCAGTCGTCCTCCTGGCCCTTGTCGAGCAGCACCTGCAGCGCGCCGACTCCCAGCGCCAGCAGCGCGATGCCGATATAGTCCAACTTCACGCCGGCTGCCTTGAGGCGCGCCAGGTATGGCGGGTCTTCGACAAATTGGTAGACCAGGAACAACGTCAGGATGCCGACCGGAAGATTGATGAAAAAAATCCAGCGCCAGGAATAGTTAAAGGTGATCCAGCCTCCCAGCGTGGGCCCGATCGTCGGCGCGGTGACGGCCGT
>Ga0070735_10003639_pt1 | contig 13414 bp, 13 predicted proteins | sample Coa_R1_FD_66443 | JGI IMG/M metagenome (GOLD analysis project Ga0070735, IMG submission 66443) | Surface soil microbial communities from Centralia Pennsylvania, which are recovering from an underground coalmine fire - Coalmine... | ecosystem: Environmental > Terrestrial > Soil > Unclassified ...
GTGCTGTTGAGCATCGGCGTCAGCATTTTTGCCGCCCGCCGCATCACCAATCCTCTTTCGGTGCTCACCGAATCGAGCCGCGCTTTGGCCCGCGGAGATTTTTCGCAGCGCGTGCATCTCGCCAGCCGAACCGAAATTGGCGAGCTTGCTCAAACTTTTAACACTATGTCCGAAGAACTTGAACGCTTCGTCGAAGACCTCAAGCGCGCCGCTGAGGAAAACCGCGAGCTCTTTATGGGCTCCATCCAAATGCTCGCCGGAGCCGTCGACGAAAAGGATCCCTACACTCGGGGCCACTCCGACCGCGTCACCCGCTATTCCCTCCTCATTGCCAAGGAAATGAATCTGCCTTCATCTTTCATGGAGATCTTGCGCATTTCCGCGCAGCTTCACGACGTCGGCAAGATCGGCATTGAAGATCACATCCTCAAAAAACCCGGCGCTCTCACCGAAGAAGAATTCGAAGTGATGAAGACTCACACCACCAAGGGAGCCAACATCCTGCGCCCGGTCACGCAACTCGCCGAAATGCTTCCCGGAATCGAATTGCACCACGAGGCGCTCGACGGCCGTGGATATCCCTACGGCCTGCATGGAGATCAGATTCCCCTTCTCCCGCGCGTTATCGCGGTCGCCGATACCTTCGACGCCCTCACTACCAATCGCCCCTACCAGCAGGCGCACACGCCCGAGCAAGCTCTGCAGATCATCAAAGGCCTGGCTGGCAAACGCCTCGACCCCACCGCCGTTCAAGCCTTGCTTGCTGTTTACGAGCGCGGCGAAATCCGCATCCAGCGTTTCACCATCAAGCGTCCAGTCGCAGCGCCACCCGCAGAAACTGCGAAAGCAGTAGCCGCCGCCCAAGCCACCACTCCCGAAGCCCCGCTGGAACGAACCCGAGTCTAAACCCGAGCAGGGCCTTGGCAGGACGCGGTTGGTGGGTGAATCTCTTTACCAGGATTGGCCAAACGGTTAACTATTTCCTGCCGCGTACTTCGTCGACCACCTGCCGCACTGCGGTGACGATGGAATCCGGGGATTCATCCATACCGTGGCCTGCATCGACCACGACTTGCTGTCCACGCGTCGACAAGCGCACTAGGCTCGCTTGCAGTTGATGCACCCAGACCTCGTGATATGCCGCTGCTTCCTTTTCGTCACCAGGAGGAGCCCAATACCTGCCAGCGGTCAGCACAACGAGGGGGCGATCGCCTAAGTTGCCCGCGTTCCTTGCTGCGTCGTTAATATCGGGGTTTCCGCCGCCTTCCCTGGGAACGATTCTGCCTTCGTCAGTGGCTGCGCAACCCTGCTTCGCATCCGTTATAAACGCCTTGGGCTGCGCTTCGAGCTTCGCTAACGTGTTGGCTTCGGCAGGAGTGAAGTCGGGCGGCGGAGGCCGCCTCTCTCGGCTCGTAACAAATCGAACGATTCCGAATCGCGCCATTGCTGGTAGAGCCATGCAAATCAGATGCCTCGTGCGGCCCGACATACGGTTTAGGGGTGATAACGCGAAGTCGGGCTCATGCATATCGGGAACCGCCGAATCGATGAACACTAATCCCGCTACGTCGGTGGGATAGCGCGCAGCGTAAATGTGAACATATTCGCCCCCCACGGAACCACCAGCCATGACGTAGGGTGGAAGAATCCCTGCGCGGTGTAGCGCCTCGTGCAGATCGCTGACGATGCTGGCGCTGGTTCGCGGAGACGATGGCGGGTCGCTCCACCCTACACCTGCGCGGTCGTACCAGCAGGCGCGAGTGAACGTCGCCAATTTGGCTTGCAGCGACAGCTGCGCATAACCGGGCGAGTTACCTCCGGGTTCAAGAATCACGGTCGGAGTACCCTGACCGGAGCAGTAAAGGTTCAGAGTGCGTCCACCGATGTCGACCGCCTGTCCAATTCGAGGAGGTAGTTGGCTGGCATCTCTGCCTCTCCCGACCTGTTCATAGGTAAAGCCCACCAGAAGGGCCAGCACCAGCAGAGTCAGAAATGCGCACGAGAGTCTCCGAACCCACTTCTTCATGTGCGGACCTCCTCATAAGAAACGACCGACTCACAGTTCGGCGCACACATTGATTGCGAAACGCACTGAATTACGGCCGCATCGGCCAGTTGAACAAAAAGCTTCCGAATCCGATAACCACCGGCAACGCTCCGGCGATACCCCCGAGTACCCATTTCCACATTCCCGACCGCATGAGCCACTGTCGCAGCAGAGAGACGGCGGCGTCATACACCAGCGGCGCCGCGCCTGATGCGTCACGGGATTCGTCGAATATCCAAAGAAGTTCTGGCTCGAACCGCAGGCGAAATGCAGGTGGATGCAAACCAATGAGCCAACGATACAAGGTGCGGTTCATCATGCCCTCTCGGGATGGATTTTGATATGGAGTCTCGCTTCGCGCACCACGCCTTCGAGTCTCGCGATCTCCGTAGCCAAAAGTCCACGGCCAAAGCGTGAGAGGCGATAGTAGCGGCGCCTCGGATCATCGCCTGCAGAGCGTGGGGAGCGCTCTTCCACGATGCCTTGATCGAGCAGTTTTTGCAGATTGTCGTACAACGTGCCGGGACCCAACTTGTAGCGGCCGTCCGACTGACGGGCTACCTCCCGCATAATTCCGTATCCGTGACGATCTTCACTTGCGAGGGCAAGCAGGATATGCAGGGCGGCAGGGGAAAGAGGCACGAATTGACCAAAATCTTCTTTCATAGTCGGACTTCGTTATATCGGATTCCGACTACTACAGTCAAGTTCTTTCTGGAGAAGAATTCCAGGCTTGAGGCTCAATCAGGCAGGCCGACGCGCCGCGCGAAATGCTGAAATCCGGGTGGGAGGGAATGTCCCTAAAATCAGGGTACATCAAGTCTGAATTAACGCTCGCTTGTTTGCTACTGGTCACGACTGTCTATTGGATGGAGTCGCTCACGCTAATTCGCATCACACCCGGCTCCTTGGCGAACCACTTCTCGGCTACTTTTATCGAAGTGTGGACGCCCACCATGCAATTTGGCACCGGCTTGCTGTGACCGAGAATACCGGCTGGGTCCGTAGGGGTTAGCTCCAATGGCGTAATAGTCACTGAACCCACAGTTTTGCCAAGTTTGTAGTCAAAGTGAAATCCTGCTCGAGCCTCGCCGATTTGGCCGAGAATACGCGCCCCGTTCCCGGCCAGCTGTGCCGCCACGTCGTCGCTGAGAGCGTTCATCAGGGGCATAAACTTTTCTGAACACAGAGCAAAATCTCCGTCAAAGTTTGCTTTATGCGTGACGGAGTCGTGGCCGAATGCAGAGCCGACGCCGTTGGAGTACGACGCCTGCCCGTCGTTGAAACGGTTCAGTACGTTCGTGGGAGTGTAGTTCTTAAGGAACGCGCTCTCCGTTTCAGTGGGCGAGAACGTGTGGCCACGACCCCACATAGACCAACCAACAGCGAGTAGCAGAAGAGAGAGCGCGATCGAGACCCAAGGCGATTTCATGGAGCAGCCTCGCTCACCAATCATAGCTTTTCTTCATCACAACCTACAATTCTCCATGGAAGGACGATCCAGTTCGTTGATTTTTTCCCAATCGGAAATCGGCACTTGCCCATGTTATGAGACTCGCCGCAAGCTCAAGCCGTTTCACGAACGTTTTATCTTCAAGCAGTTGTTGAAACATCGCTGTTTTCGTCAAGTATCAATCCACCAGCGTCGAACAAACGCAGGCTGCGAAACCAGTCAAGCTCGGACCGCAAATCGCGAAGGCGCACGGCGTCAGGTCGCCACAGAGGGATTTTGTGTAGTTCGCGTCGCCGGCTCGGGCAGTTGCTGTCCGCAATGCGCGCAATTCGCCCAAGTGGGCTCAACGGTCTTATCACATTTTGGGCACGTGGGCTGCAGCAAAGTGCCGCAGCGCGGACAGAATGGGAATTTTGCCTTTTCGATATGCCCGCAGCCGGGGCACGGCTTCGGCAGAGGGTCGCGGAGAATGAAGTACAAGATCATCCCAATCGCATAGGGAACTAAGGCCGCCAGCAGCGTCCACAGCACGTATCGCATCCGCCGCCGCTTCGCATCGCCATAGATGTATCCGAGCAGCGCCACCCACGCCACTTGGAACAGGAAAGTTCCGTAAATGAGCAGCGCTTGCCCCCAGCGTGGCCATTTGCCTATTTCCGCATCCGTTGGTGCGACAAAGAAGAACAACGGCACCGTGAGGCACACATATGCAAACCATGCAATGATCCACGCTGTCTTTGGAATCACGCGCAATTCCTTTGTGAAGCGGCTCATGCCAGCCTCCTTTCGCCGCGCTGCCGGATTGCCAGCACCACTGCGGCCACCCCTCCCGCGAGCCACCCTAGTGCGGTGAACGCGGCAAAACTGATCCACGTATGGCTGAACTTCGGCCCGAGCAAGCTCCCGAAACGTCCGCTGACAAACTGGGAAACCGGCCAGCTCGCAATCGTCAGCAGCCACGCAAGAGCTACAACAACAATCATTACGCGGCGGTTCCACTCCTGCTCGGCCTGTTCGCTGAGCTTCGCCTCCGCACGCGCCAGAGTAGCCCGCACCAGCCACGAAGAAGGCTGCGGCGTCGGCAATCGGCGGAGTTCGCTCGCAATCGGCTGCCAAGCCGCCAATTCGTTCGAGCAGGCGCCGCACGAGCGCAGATGCTCCGCAACCTGCTTTTCTTCCGCGCTCGTCAGCGTGTCGGCTGCGGCCAGCGCCAGGAGTTCTCGAATCTTGTCGTGCTCGCTCATTGCCATGTACCTCCCGAATACCGCGCTTCGAGCGCGTAACGCAATTGTTCCAGCGAACGCCGCAGCCGCGACTTCACCGTCGATACCGGAACCGCCGTAACCTGCGCGATTTCCTCGATCTTCATCTCGTCCTCAAACCGCAGTGTGAGGACTTCCCGATACACCATCGTCAGCCCCGCCATCGCTTCGCTGATCTCCGTTCGGCGCTCGGTCGCGAGCGCGTGATCGAGCGGCGTCTGGTCTTTACTTGGAATCCGGTCCGCCACGGTTTCGCTGTGAGAGCTATTGGCGAGGGGCTCGTCCAGGCTCTCCGGACGAATCCGGCGCAAATGGTCGATCGCCAGGTTGCGCGCCAGCGTAAACAGCCTCGCATCGAAATTGCGGCTGGCGTCAAAGGAACCAATCTTTTCCACCACTCTCAACCATGTTTGCTGGAACAGGTCTTCCGCCTCGGCGGGCTGCCGCACCAGGCGCAGCAGGTACCGATACAGCCGATTCTGGTACCGGGTAACCAGTTCCGCGAGAGCGTTCAGGTCGCCTCGGCGAAGCCGGACCACATCCGCATCCACTGCCACAAGCCCCTCCAGCGTCAGTGCGGTCGCCCCCACCATACTCGTCTTACGGATGAGTGCCCAAAAAAGACGCAAGAGATTCGCCTAAATCTCAATCACAGAAATTTTCGAAAACTCCTCGTACCTTGCGTCCTTTTGATGTTCTCGCCCGTATTCCCAAAGTGCTCAAATTCACCGTACAGAGCGCAGGACGTGCAACTCAGATCCTGCATTGCTCTTCCATAGGAGCTTGCCATGCATGACACAAAGGAACGGTTGTCTCTATTCTGGCTGTTCGCGTTATTGAACTACCTGTATGCGGACTGTACTGCCCTATTTGCGATTGTGGGCTCGCCAAATCTATCCGACGCCCCACATTTCGCGCCATGGCTTCTGCTGGCTTCATCAGTCTTTATGGAGATACCCATCGCCATGATTGTGGCGTGTCGACTACTTCCGTTTAGAGCGAACCGGCTGGCGAATATCATCGCGGGTGCAATTGTGACCCTTATAAACGCCGGCCTGACGTACGTTCCGCCCCTTGTCGGTGCCCGGACGCCTGCTCTTCCTGCGTACTTGTTCTTCGCGACGATCGAAACTGTATGCACCTCGATCATCGTCTGGAAGGCGTGGACTTGGTCAGGGAGTGAAGCCAGTAGTTAGTTCGGAGCGCGTCGCCGCAAACCCGGTACGCGCAATACAAGACCAGGGCACTCCAATCTAACAAGGAGAATATCCAATCAAACACAACATCCTGTTAGTCATCGCGTCTGTGCTCTCGATCCTCTTCATGACGTTTCACCTGACGGACGACATCGTCCGTGGGATGGAGCCAGGAACGCTTTTAGACCTCTCGGAATGGTAGCTGAATGTTTGTAATTGACGACGAAGCCCCATTGCCGTTCCACACCCGCCTGATTTCGCCCACGAACTCCACAGGCTCCCGCAGCGCTGCGGTCTATAATGGCGCACGGATGCCCCTAGCCCCTGGAACGAAGCTCAGTCAATATGAAATCCTCTGCCCGCTCGGCGCCGGCAGCATGGGTGAGGTGTACCGCGCACGCGACTCCCGCCTCGAACGGGACGTCGCCATCAAAGTTCTGCCCGAACTTGTCTCCGCCGACTCTGACCGCCTGACTCGTTTCGAAACTGAAGCCAAAGCTGCCGCCGCGCTTAACCATCCTAATATTCTTGCCGTCTATCAAATGGGGACGTACTTCGGCACTCCCTATCTCGTGTCCGAACTCCTGGAAGGCCGCACCCTCACCGAGACTATCCGCCGCGGTCCGCTTAACCTGCGCAAGGCCATCAGCTATGCCGTTCAGATCGCTCAAGGTCTGGGCGCCGCCCATGAAAAGGGCATCGTTCATCGCGATCTTAAGCCCGACAATCTCTTCATCACCAAAGACGATCGCGTCAAGATTCTCGACTTCGGCCTCGCTAAACTCATCCAGCCGAAAGATGTCCTGACCAGCGCCGCGCCTACCCTCACGCTTCCCGGCGTTGCCATGGGCACCATGGGCTACATGGCGCCCGAACAAGTTCGCGGACTCGCCACCGACCATCGCGCCGACATCTTCGCCTTTGGCGCCATCCTCTACGAGATGGTCATGGGCAAGCGCACCTTTGAGCGCCCCACGTCCGCCGACACGATGAGCGCCATTCTCAACGAAGAGCCTGCGTCCATCGCGCAGCTCTCGCCTGAGACGCCCGCAGGCCTGGACCGAGTTATCCGCCGCTGCCTCGAAAAAAATCCCGACCTGCGCTTCCAATCTGCCTCCGATCTTGCCTTCGCCCTCGAAGCTCTCACCGATCCCTCATTGGGCGGCAGCGGAGCTCATCCGGTCATCAAACCTGCGCCTCGCCGCTCTCCAAAGGCGTACATCGCAGTTGCAGTGATTCTCGCTCTCGCCATCGGTACGTATTTCCTGCTGCAGGCGCCCACTCCGCCGCACGTCGCCAACTACGTTCAACTCACGCACGACGGCCAGCCGAAGAATCTGATCGGAACCGATGGGGCGCGTCTTTATCTGGGCGTCGGGGCGGGAAGCACAGCCACCTTTTCCTCGCATGGACTCGCAGAGATGGCGGCCAGCGGCGGCGAGCCCAGGAACATTTCTGTGATGTCTTCCAGTGATATGGTTCCGCTCGATCTCTCGCCGGATGGCTCTGAGCTGCTCGTCGTCGACGGGCAGGGCGTTCCCGCGCGCGGCGCATTGGCGACGTTCCAGATCATGGGCGGATCTCCGCGGCGCATTGGCGACTTCGCTGCCGAAACGGCAGCCTGGTCTGCCGACGGCAAGATGCTCGCCTATACCAACCTCGGCGAATTGTTCGTCGCGAAAGCGGACGGCACCGAATCTCGCAAGGTGACCACCGTCAAAGGGGACATCCTGCATGTGACCTGGTCTCCGGACAGCCGCCACTTGCGCTTCGATTCTTCCGAAACTGCGGGCACCATCGGCCAGCAACTCGAATGGGAGGTTTCCACTGACGGCACAAACCTGCATCGCCTGTTCGAAGGCTGGCACAATCCGCCCAACGAATGCTGCGGCAAGTGGACTCCCGATGGAAACTTTTTCGTCTTCCAATCGCAGGGACAGATCTGGGCGCTTCCCGCCAGCGGCGGCCTGTTTCACTCCGATCCCAAACCGATCGCGTTGACCTCGAGCCCGCTCACGCTTTCCTCGCCGCTGCCCAGTAAGGACGGGAAAAAGCTGTTCATGATTGGCCACACCTATCGCGGCGAACTGATGCGCTATGACGCCAGGTCGGGCCAGTTCACTCCGTTTCTCAACGGCATCTCCGCCGAGTATGTCGCTTTCTCAAAGGACGGCCGCTGGGTCGCCTACGTTTCCTATCCCGACGGCGCTCTCTGGCGCAGCAAGACCGATGGCAGCGAGCGCCTGCAGCTAACGTATCCGCCGATGTATCCGGTGCTGCCGCGCTGGTCGCCGGATGGCAAACAGATCCTGTTCTTCGAGTTCGCGCTGAGCGCCGACAAGCCGGCGCGCATCTACCAAGTCTCCGCGGACGGTGGCAGCCCGCGCTTGCTTTTGCCCGACGACCAGACGCAGCAGCTTGATCCCAACTGGTCGCCCGACGGAAGCAAGATCATCTTCGCCGGCGAATCCAACAATCCTTCATCCGCGATTCACATTCTCGACCTCGCCACGCACAAGATCTCCAACCTGCCTGCATCCGATGGGCTCTACTCGCCGCGCTGGTCGCCCGACGGACGCCACGTCTCGGCCTTCTCCGCCGATTCGAAAACACTTCTCCTGTTTGATTTCGCCACCAACAAGTGGAGCGAGTTGGCCAGCGGTTCCCTTGGGTGGCTCAACTGGTCGCATGATGGCCAGTACGTTTATGTTCTGGATAATCGGGGAAAAGATGCGGTAGTTCGCATCCGTATCAGCGACAAGAAGGTCGAGCCGATCGCCAGCGTCCAGGATTTCGCGACCACCGGGCGCTACGGCGGAGCGTTGGCGCTCACGCCCGACGATCAGCCTCTGCTGCTGCATGACACCGGCACGCAGGACGTCTACGCGGTCGATTTTGAGCGGTGAGCTATGAGCGATGAGCGGATCTTAGTCATCGCTCGTTGCTCACAACTCAATGCTCCTACAGCGCGGCCATGCGCCGCTGCACCAGCAAGAAATATACAGCTACCAGAATCAGCAGGAACCCGTTTACTCCGAGAACCACCGGCGCGGTAAATGCGGGGACGAGCCATCCGGAGACCAGATTGCCCATGGGCATGCCGCCGCGGAAGGCGCAGTTGTAGACGCTCATCACGCGGCCGCGCATTTCGTTGGTGGTGATCAATTGCACCAGCGACGTCACCGTCGCAAACACCGCCATCATGGAAGCGCCTACGAGCACCAGCATCGAATAACTAAGGGCCAGGAATTTGGAGAAGGAAAAGACGGCGATGCCTGCGCCCAAACACATCAGCATGGTGAGGGCGAAGCGGCCCTTGTTTCCCATATTGCCGCGGCTGGCTACGCCGAGCGATCCGAAGATCGATCCGACTCCCATCAGCGAGAGCAAATTGCCGTAGGTTTCCGGACCGCGATGGAAGATATCTTTCACAAAGACCGGAATGTACGTGCGCATCGGCATGCTTAGGAACGTCATCAGGAATGCCAGCGTGATGAGGGCTTCCATCGATCCCTGGTCGCGGAGGAACTTGATGCCTTGCTTCAGGCTGCTGAAGATGGAGTCGGTTGTGACCTCGGGCAAGAATCGCGCCGAGATCATGGACAGCGAAATAATGGGCGCCAGAAAGGACAATGCATTCAATCCAAAGCACCACTTCTCGCCGAGGCGGGCGAGCGTGATTCCCGCGAGCGCTGGGCCAACCGCGACTGCGAGATTGAACTGGATCGAGTTGAGCGCGATCGCGTTGGGCATATCATCGCGGTCGACCAGCGTGGGAATCAGCGCCTGGTAGGCGGGTCCGCCGAAGGCTTGGGCCAGGCCGGAGAAAAACGAGAGACACAGGATTTCCCAGACTTGTACGAATCCGGTGGCGACCAGCGCGGTGAGAATGGCTGCGCTCGCCATCTGAATGTATTGCGAGATCATCAGAATGCGGCGGCGCTCGGCGCGGTCGGCGACGACACCGCCGATCAGGGAAAATAAAAATATCGGAATGCCGGCGAGAAATTGATCGAGACCGAGCAGGAAGGAGGAGTGGCTGAGGCGGTAGATGAGCCATCCCTGGGCGACGATCTGCATCCAGGTGCCGACGCTGGAGGTGCAGGCGCCGATCCACATGAGGCGAAAATCGCGGTAGTGGAATGCCTTGAAGACTTTGCGAAAGGTCAACTTTTCCATGGGCGCGGAAACAGCGGCAGTCTATCTTCGCACGAACCCGGTTTCGCGTCCTGCGCTGGCAACGGCATCGGCTTTTCAATAGATGGCTGAGTTATGTGGCTCGCTTCTGTTTTTCTTTCTCCTTTCTCTCGTCTTCGGCCTTGGCGTCCTGCAAGACTTTGGTGAGTTCCGGGAGACTCTGGCGGACGAGAGCGGTAATCTGGGCGCGGACTTCTGCGGGAGTGGAGTTGGCTGGCGGCTTTTTCAAATCGGGGAGCGGAGCTTTCGGTTTCGGCGCGGGCGCGGGAGGCTGGGGATCGCTGGCTGCTGCAGTGGCGTTGGTTGGCTTCTGGCGCGGATATTGGCGTTCGGCCCAGCGCATCCATTTGTCTTCGTCTTCGCGGTCGGCCTTGGCCTGGTCGAGGGCGGCGACGGCGCGGTCGGTCTGGGTTTCGACTTCGTCCTGCTCTTCTTCGAAATCGTCGTCGTCCCAGAGACGAGGATAATCGAGCGGAGAGTTGGCGGCGTCGCGCGGGTCGAGGATGACGTCGTGGACGCGGGGGTCGAAGTTAGTCATGCGGAGATTGGTGCTGGCGGTTTGCAGGGCATAAAGAAGGAGGCTGGCAGTTTTGTGCTCGATCTGCTGGGAGACGAGCAGGCGCATGATCTGCATGAGGGTAATTTGAATGGAGTTGGCGTCTTCGAGCAGAGGCAGGACGAAGGTTCCGCTGCCGCGACGGGCGCGCGAGGCGTTCAGACGGATGCGTTCGTCCTGGTAGCGCTTGTGGAAGAAACAGAAACGGTTGCGGCGCAGTGCGGGCGATCCGCACTGGGTGCCATTGATTTTGAGATGCTGACAACGATTTGGATAACCGGGCATGAAAGCCTCCTCCCCCTCCCCTGGTGGTCTATTGGAATCATCAGGTTAGGCTGGGTCAGTGAAATTAATCTATGAGCTGCTATGAGATGCGGGGAAAATCCTGGGAGCAAACGAGTTACGAGTCGAAATCCCCCGCGCCCGTTTAGCAGCAAACGCTCCGCCCGGCCCACTCCTGGCTTTGAAGGTGAGAAGCAGGCCGTTTTCCCGCGATTGGTTTTCAAAGAACTGGGTCTGTCTGGAGTTGTTGGCTCCAAAACGAAGCCCCCATCGGACTCTGGGTCCGTGGAGGCTAGCCACACGCCGTGGCTAGGCTAAGCTCTCAGAAATGAGGGGAGAAGTCAGTGAGGAGGGTCACGCTGGCGCGTGATGGGGGACACTGGAGGGCCGGACAGGGAGTGGGGCGGTCAAAGGACTTATCGGCTACAGGGTGAAGGTATGGCATCGTAAGCCCACCCTTCGAAAATCGCGAAGGGTGGGGCAGCCTCAATTGTGGTGGCGGCTCAGCGAAAAAGGTGGGCCAGCCTGCTTTGTTATAAGTGGAGAATATGAGTTTTCAAATAGGCGGTGACTTCAACTTGAGCTACAGTTAAGCGTGAGCACAACGGCAAATTGATGAAACGCTCGGTAGCTTTTCTTGACGTTCTGGGCTTTCGGCGACTCGTCGAAACCACGCCAGCGGATGACCTAGGAAACAAATTCGTAAAACTTACTGACGTGCTGTTCCAGCACCTTAACAAGCCCATGGTTCCCAATCATCAATCGCCCCGTCTGTTTCCGGAACACGCGCCGGGCCTTTTGTGGTGTACGAGCCACGTCTTTTCGGACTCGATGATTCTAATCTCTCATGACGACTCGGAATCAGATTGCCTTAAGCTGCTTGTTTTTGTTCTGAGAGCGATGCAGGTGATGATCGCGTCCAATCTTCCCGTACGTGGAGCTGCTGCTTTTGGAGAAATGTTCGTTGACCTTGATCGGCGCCTGTTCTTGGGGCGCGCATTGACAACGGCTTACGATCCAGAGCAGCGGCAAGACTGGATAGGCGTCACGGTAGATGAGAGTGTTCCCTCAGCCTTCCCGAGTATCTGCGCCGGTAAGAATGCGCCAATTCTTGAAGCCTTATTTCCCAAATACGAAGTGCCCCTTAAGTCCGGAACTGCGAGCTCGTTTCGAACCGTGAACTGGCGATGGAATCTTGTTGTCGAAAAAGGCATTCGTTCCCTCTTTCACCTCCCTTCTGATTGGGCGGAACGACGAAAGGTCTTGAATACTCTTGAGTATGCACGTTTCGTTCGGAGTGCTGGGCTGGCCTACCCCGAGAACGACGAGAATGTCCCTCTGGAGGTCCGAGCCTTTTTTGTCGGCGCCGGACCGCCGCCCCCAAGGTACCAACACGGGGACGAACTCTAGTTTGGAAAAAATGGGGGGCTGGCCCAGACTAGCTCTCACATGCACTACCATGAAAGCGGCTGCCCCACGCTTCGTGGTTTCGAAGCGTGGGCATTCGTGCAGCCGACAACTGACGATTTTCTCAGATACGCCTGCACTGCCGCTACTTTTTCCACCGAGCGCAATCCCTTAATGTTCATTCGCCACAGACACCGGGCTCCCGTCCATGTTATGCGTCGTCCATGCCGAACCGGCTCCATCGATACTACGGTGCGGGGTACTCGCACTTCATCACTACGAGCTGCTACCAGCGGTTGCCGTTGCTGGGCCCGGCGCGGAACCGCGATCTGTTTCTGCGGGTGCTGGAGCAGGTGCGGCGACGGTATCGCTTTGTGGTTGTGGGATACGTGGTGATGCCCGAGCATGTGCACTTGCTGATCAGCGAGCCGCAGCGCGGCGATCCGTCGGCGGTGATGAAAGCCCTGAAGCAAGGCTTCGCCCGCCGTCTGCTTTCGCGTCTGCGCCGAGTGCTGGACTCGAAACAGATGCCGCTGTGGCAGGCGCCGACGGAGCGGGGCCGCATCTGGCAGCCTCGGTTCTACGATTTCGTTGTCTTCTCGGAACACAAGCGCGTGGAGAAGCTGCGCTACATGCACCGCAATCCAGTGAAGCGGGGACTCGTTCTGGAGCCGCAACACTGGACATGGAGCAGCTTCCGCCATTATGCGTATGACGAGCCGGGCCCGGTCGTGGTGAACGAAGCGCAGAGGGCAGAGTGGCGAGTCAGGAAAATCTCATGATGCAGGCAGCAGGAATGCCCCACGCTTCGGAAATCACGAAGCGTGGGGCAACCGATTTTGTGGTGGTGCCCACGGCAAGCAAACCTGGGCCAGGCCCCCAAAGCGCAGAGGGCAGAGTGGCGAGTCAGGAAAATCTCATGATGCAGGCAGCAGGAATGCCCACGCTTCGAACATCACGAAGCGTGGGGCAACCGATTTTGTGGTGGTGCCCACGGCAAGCAAACCTGGGCCA
>Ga0070735_10003640_pt1 | contig 13402 bp, 12 predicted proteins | sample Coa_R1_FD_66443 | JGI IMG/M metagenome (GOLD analysis project Ga0070735, IMG submission 66443) | Surface soil microbial communities from Centralia Pennsylvania, which are recovering from an underground coalmine fire - Coalmine... | ecosystem: Environmental > Terrestrial > Soil > Unclassified ...
GACAAGAAAGATGCAAGCGCCTGCTCTACTTCGGCATGCCTGCAGCTCTGGCCGGTGCTGTCGCCCACGCCCGGTGGCCAGCCCATCGCCGGTCCCGGTGTGAGTCAGCATGCCCTCGGCACGATCATGCGCAAGGACGGGAAGAAGCAGGTGACGTACGACGGCTGGCCACTCTACACCTATTTTGTCGATCGGGCACCCGGACAAGTCATAGGCCAGGGCGTCAAGGACACGCTTGGGACCTGGTACGTCGTCTACGCCAGTCCGGCGAAGAATCCGGCTCCGAGGCGTTAGCTGCTGCGGTGCCGCAGTGAGTAGCGCAGCGCTGCCTGCCCGGCATACCACTACCAACCTGACGGTGCGAGAGCAGGAGATCCTGGCCCTGGTTGCGCCCGGCTTGGCCGACACGGAGATTTCGTCCCGTCTGGACATCACTGAGAGTATCGTCAAGGGCCACCTAGAGAACATCCCGGCCAATCTTCATCTGCGTAACCGAGTCGAGCTAGCTCCCTCGCGCTGACCCCGGGGGCTGGCGCGCCCGGGCTCTGCAGCCGCTCGCGAGAGATTGTGGCTAATCGGTGATCTATGATGCCCAGACGCGCAGTCGATCACGCGAGCCGGCAATCACTATGCGCATATCGATCGCGAATCCCTGACCGCAACACGCCGTTCACCCCTGCTTGCCATCCATGTCGTTGGCAGTTGCCGTTGCCAGCCCGGCCTGGGACCGGATGCGCCGGCACGTCGCGCTCCTCGTGTTGCTCGCGCTTGGGTTTGGGATCTTCGCCTACCCTGGTACTGGGGGCTTGGATCCCAGGCACACACACATCGTCATAGGAGGCACAGCAGCAGAACGCGCCCGTGCGTTGGCTCGCCACCTCCTGCGTGAACGAGCGGCGGTTAATGATGCGGTCCCGTTCGTGGGTCTCACGGGCGGGGCGCAAGGCTTGTTGGAGGTGCTCGTCTACTCGATCCGCCAGGGGAACAACTCCGGTCCCGCGCTGGTTGCCGTTACGGTACCCGGCGGTGCGCTGGCGGCAGCCCACGCGGATGTCGGTGCACCGTCCGAAGGGCCCAGGCGCTACGTGCCTCTGTTTCGCCCACCGTCACCGCGCGGTCAGGATTCCCATGTCGTTTGCCAGCTAACCATGATGGAATAGGCGGTTGTCGCGGTTGACTGTCGCAGATGGCGCTGCGACGTGCGACTGCTGCCCAGCAGCAGACGGGGTGATACATCAGAGTTTCCGCAGGGCTTCCACCGGGGGCCGCTGTGACACGGTGAGTGAGCTGAGGACGGCACCTGCGGTCGACGCCGCGGCAGCGACACCTAGAACCGTAAGGTAGAGCCAGGGCACGGCGAGGGTTTGGGGTGGTGGATCAAAGACTCCCGTCAGCAATGTCACCAACATCTGCGCGATCGTGAACCCCGTAACGATGCCAATCACGCTGCCTCCGCCCAGAATGACCACTCCTTCGCTCCACAGAAATGCACCACGTTGTCTGTCCGTGGCCCCCAGCGCGGAGAGGATCGCGAATGTGCGGCGGCGCTCGGCCAACCCGAGCGCTAGGACGAGACCGGCCGCTCCGGCCACCAGCAAGATGGCGAAGCCCAGCTCCAGCCGGGTCAGCCCGCGCAAATCGACGGCGGTCAGGGTGGAGTTGATGGCGCGCTGCGTCGAGCCGATGTCCGTCACCCGCGCGCCCGGGAGGCCGCTGATCACGCTTTGGGCACGGGCGGCAACCTGCGCAGGGTGCCCCCTGGTCCGCAGCAGAACGACCTCCGCCACGTCCGTCCCTGTCTGTTGCGCGACGTAGCGGGCGTTCGCGACCAGGAACGAGTCCTTGGGCGCCGTCGGAAACTCCCGGACAATGCCGACGAATTGGAACGGCACCACTTGGTACTGATGATCCCGCGCGTTCTGCAGCCGGAGATTCACGCGGTCGCCCGGCGTGAGCTGGTAGTCGCGCGCGGTCTCCGCGGAAACCAGCACTCCGTTCGGGTGCGCGGCGAGTGTCGCGAGCGTCGCCCGGGCGTTGCCGCCGGCGAAATAGGCGTTCGACATCACAGTCGCCTCGCCGATGCGCGCGGGATCGATGCCGTAGAGATCCTGGAGATCGTTCCCGACGTACGCGAACCGGTGCCGCATCGGTTGGGCGGCCGCCACACCCGGCAGAGCCCGCAGCTCGGCGAGCTTGCTCCCGGGCGGGGCCACAGTCGTTCCGGTGATCGTCACGTCGGCGCCGTTGGTGAGCTCCGCGTCGACGCGCGCCTGCGCGTTGTAGGTGGTGTCGAACACCGCGGTCGAGATGGCGAAGGACACGGCGATCGCGACGAGCACCGCGCCGCGCGTGACCAGGACGCGCTGCCGCCCCATGGAGGCCGCTACGGCTCCCGCCAGGTTGCGAGCCAGAGGCCGCACGAGGCTTTCGATCGCGCGCCGGCCCCGGCCGAGGCTCCCCTCCCCGAGCCGGATCGCCACCAAGCACACGCCGAGCCACAGGCAGACCGGTGCGAGAAAGGCTTGGTAGGAGATCGACGACTGCGCCACCCCTTCCGGTGCCAGCACGACCTGATACCCCGAGCGCGCAGTCACCCAGAACGCCACCCCCGAGATGACGAGAAGCACGAGATCCAGGTAGACGCGCTGCCACAAGGATATGCTTGGGCGGCCAACCACCGAGCGGGCGGCGAGCCAGGGGGGCCGCCGTGCCTGGACCCACGCAGGATAGAGCACGGCTACAAGCGCGAGCGCGAGGCCGACCAGCGCCGCCCCCGCCAGCCAGAAGGCGACCATCGCGTCCCCAGAAGTGCCGGCTGGCGCGATCATCCTGGCGGTGAGGGCAACCGCGCCCAGACCAATCGCAACCCCGCCGGCCCCGGCGGTCAGCGCCTCCAGGCTCGCCAAGCGCAGCAACTGCGCCACGGACGCCCCGCGGATGCGCAGGAGCGCCTGCTCGCGCCGCCGCCGGTCCGCCCCGGATGCCGCAATGGCAAACGTCAACAGCATCGCGAGAACCACACCGGGGAGGCCGAGGAACACGAAAAGCACCTCTGCGTAAAGGGCGTCTGCGCGCGCGCCGAACAGCCGGGCCGCCAGATTGTCCGCGACGATACCGCTTCCCGCAATCAGTGCTTCCAGGTGATGGGCGCGCCCCAGCACGTCTGTGTACGCCTGCACCGGATCGGGTGCCAGATTGTGCGCGATGCGGACGTGGAGCTGGGTCCGCACCGAATCCGGCCGCACCATGGCCTGCGGGTCGAAGAGCCGGTGCCACTGGGCGAGGGCCAGGAACACCACGTTGTCGGGCGGCGCCTGCGGCGCGACGCTGGGCGGAACGCCCGCGGCCTGAAAGAAGGAATCGGCGTAGGGGCGAGCGACGACGCCGTCGACGGTCACGGACACCGGCGGCAGGCCCATCCGGAGGATCGTGATGCGGTCACCGATCGTGACGTGCAGGTTGGCCGCCATCTGCTGCCCCAAGAGGACGCCTTCTGGGGACCCAATGAGCTGCCGGAGCTCGGCTGGGAACCGCGTGCGATACTGCGGGCCGAGTCCCACGACCTTGCCGGGGCCCGTCGTCTGCACGGTGCCCTCGGTCCGAGCGGAAAACCCAGCGGCGTCGGCGTAGCCCACGGGCTCGACCGCCGAGTACGCCGTCGCCCGGCCCAACGCCGCCATCACCGCGTTCGGATCGGCACCGGGAACGAGCTGGACCTGCCAGTCGACCGGCACCGCAGCGACTGCGCGCCAGGTCATCGAGGCCATCCCGGACGCGATGAAGCTCCCGATCGACGCGAGCAGCGCGACCGTGAGGGCGACCCCCGCCATCGCGCCGAGGAGGCGGCCCGAAATCCCCGTGAGGAGGCCCTTGAGCCAGAGCAGCCCGAGGATCACTCCGTCACCTTCAGTACGCCGTGGCGGATGCGCCACACCGTGTCCATCCGGGCGGCCACCGCGGGATCGTGCGTGGCCATGACCAACGCGACCGGCGTATCCGCGAGTGATGCTTCGATCGCATCGAGCACGTGCCCGGCGGTGAGGTGGTCGAGCTGGCCCGTGGGCTCGTCCGCCAGGATCAGCGCGGGTCTACTGCCCAGCGCCCGCGCGATCGCCACCCGCTGTGCCTGGCCCCCGGACAGTTCCTCAGGCAGCTTGTTGGCGACGTCGGTAAGGCCTATGCGCTCGAGCGCGTCCCGCGCCGCGTCGCGGGCGAAGCCCGGGGTGACATCCTGGCGCAGCAGCAAGGGCAGTTCCACGTTCTCGAGAGCCGTGAGCGCCGGCAGCAGGCTCGGCATCTGAAAGACCAACGCCACCCGGGCCGGCCGCAGGGTCGCGCGCGCCCCAAGCGCCGGCCAGGAGATCTCGCCCGAGGTCGGGCTCTCCAAGCCGCCCATGAGGTGCAGCAGCGTCGACTTCCCGCTCCCCGACGGCCCCACCACCGCGATGCGGTCACCCGACATGACCGTGCACGTGGCGGAGGCGAGCGCGATCACGGCGGCCGCGCCCTGGTGGTACGTCCGCCTGACCTCGCGTGCCACCACAAGGGCCTCGCTCGCGCGCACCGCCGGCGTCAGGCCGGGGGCAGCCTGCCGCACCATTCTCGGACGAACCGAGCTCGTGCCTCCACGCAGTTCCGTCGCGAAGTTAGGCATCAACAACCCTCCCATCCAGCAGGCGGATGATACGGTCCGCCCTTGCCGCCAGCGCGTCGCTGTGGGTCGCGATGAGAGTGGCGCCGCCAGCGCGACGCCGCGTGTCAAAGAGGTTCAGAATCTCCGCCTCGGTCTCGGCATCGACCTCGCCGGTGGGCTCGTCCGCCAGCAGCACGACCGGTGCCGCCGCCAGGGCGACCGCGAGGCCGGCCCGCGCGGCCTCGCCCCCGGAAAGCCGGGAGGGGCGCGCTCGGCGGCGTCCGTGCAGGCCGACCGCGGCGATCACTTCACTGAGACGCCGCGCGTCGAACTTGCCCGCGAGGCGCATGCCCAGGGCAACGTTGTCCTCCACTGAGAGGTGATCGAAGAGATTGCCCGACTGCAACAGGATGCCGATCCCGGCCGCCCGCATGGCCGCCCGCTCCGCCTCAGGGCGGCGCGTCAGGCGCCGGCCGAGCAACGTTACGCATCCGCCATCCGGTTCGTCGAGGCCGGCAAGACACGCGAGCAATGTGGACTTGCCGCTTCCCGACGGCCCGACGAGAGCCACAAGGTCCCCGGCGTCGACGTGCAGGCTCACGCCACGGAGCGCCCGGGTCTCGTCGTCCCGAGTGTGGTAGAAGCGATAGAGGTCGAACGCCTCCAAGACGACCATGCTATAGCCACCTGAAGCTCCGAGCCATGCGCCCCCATTGGTCGACATTGTCCGCTCCGACGGGCGCCCACAGCGTGAGCGTCGCCAACTGCCCACTCTTGAAGAAGAGGTAGGCGCTGTTCTCGAGACGCACCCGCCGATTGGTCACAGGGTCGGGCCCCGAGGTTGACGTGTATTCCACAAGGACGGTCGTGCCGCTCGGGAGATGCACGTTCTGGACCTTTGTGACGTGCACCGCCGGACCGGACTGCGGGAGTGCGGCGACCACCTCCGCGCGGGTCCGATCGGCAGAGGGCGCCCGCGCCGCGTGTGTGATGGTGACCTGCACGCCGTCGAACTTGTCCGTGAACTGCACGTCCGGGCCGCGCGTGGTGCGCGCCCATCCCTCGGGTACCTGGAGCTCGTAGCCGCCCGCGCTCGACCGGTACACCACGAATGCCTGCGTGTCGGGGATATCACCCGGAGGGTTCGCTTGTGCGGTCTTCACCGTGCCGGACGCTCCGACAGCGACCGATACGCCTCCAGGCGAGCCGATGGTGAGCAGAAGACATCCCAGCACCACCCCAGCGAGCGGCGCCCATGCCTTTCGTGGCGTCCTCATCATCCTCCCACCTTCCTGCCGATCATGTTTGCGTGAGCATGTCACCTTGGTATGCCGCCCCGTGGGGGGTGGTGCCGGCCATGGCCCTGCGGCGAATGCGGCGCAGGGGCTCGGGCAAGCGCGCGGGCCCGAGCCCCTGAGGACGAGCCCCTGAGGGGGGATGGGCTTAATCCTCCGCGCCGCTCTCCTGCTCACTTGCCCCCTCATGCTCGGTCCCCATGCGCGTGGCGATTTCCTGATGTACGATCTTGGCCGTGCCGGCATCGACCTTGACGTCGTGGATTGTCCTAGTGGCGGATCGGATCTCGACCGAGTAGACAAGACAGCCGTTCTCACTGTCCAGTTCGGACCGGAGCAGCGTGCCGGGAACGGCGGCCTGCGCCACCTGCTGCGCCTGCGCGAGCGTGATCTTCGCCTGCCCGACCACGCTTGCGTCGTTGGCGTTCGGCGCGACCTTGATACTACAGGCGTACGTGGGCTGCTCGACCTGGGTGGTCTGATGGGTCCCCTGCGCTAGCACCGGGCTACCGCTGGCTAGGGCGAACCCCGTGACCACCCCGACCGCCAGCGTCTCCAGCATCGTCGACCGCATTGTCGCTCACCATCCTCGGTATCTGAGTGTCGAAGATATCTCTTCGCGTTCCTCACGCTACCATGGGAAGATGAACCGGTCATGAAAGACAGATGAAAGGTCGCTCACGGAACTTGGAGGGAAACCGATTTTCATCATCCTTTCATCTCTGAAGCGTAACGTGTGGAAGGACCCCCGAGGTCGGATGGTGCACGCGATGGAGATCGACCGCTTTGCGTCACGACAGTACGGCGGCTATCGAGGACACTGCGGATTCCTGCCCGATGATCGTGTTGCGTATGATCCCAGAGATGGTCTCTCGGCTCAGGCAGGAGCTTCTGCTCTCACGCTGATGGGCCACACGCCGGCGTGAGCAGCGGCTCCGGCCACGGACGGTCGTGCGAGCCTTGGGAGGGCCTGCTCGTCGCAAGTCGGGCCGTGGTCGTGCTGACCGCTATGCCAGTTTCCCCCGGTGTGGTTGGCACGGGGCATACGCTAACCGCGGAGCACCCGACGCCCATGGTCGGAAAGTCCGAGGCGCGCCGTAGGGCCTGTTCCGGCGCGGCAGCCGTGCCATCGGACAGTTCCCACGGCGGGGCACAGGCGAGTCAGGGATGTGTCCCATCGTTCCGGCACATCTTCGTCATCGTCATGGAGAACCTCGGCTATCGCCAAGCCGTGTCGCTGCCGTCCTCAAGCCGTTCCTTCGAGTTGCCGCCGTGGCCACGCAGTACTATGCGGTGACGCATCGGAGCCTGATCGCTGACGAAGAAACGATCGCGCTGCGGTAGCGACGGCAGGTCAGTCCGTACCGCGCCCAAGTGGTGTCTTAGGGTTTGGGGCAGGCGTGAATGGTGCTGCGAGTCGCGTTCTTCGAGGATCACTTTGCGAGTAACGACGGAGAGCCCACTCCCTGTCAGTCTCCCGCCGCCCTACTCGTATCGTAGCGCGACGATCGGATCAAGCGCGGCCGCCCGTTGCGCTGGGTAGAATCCGAAGACCACGCCGACCAGCAACGATGACACGAACCCCAGCACAATCGAGAACGACGAGACGAGCACCGGCCAGTGGCCAAGGACCGACGTGCCCTGGGCCGTGAGGAGCCCCATCCCGATGCCGATCAGCCCGCCGATGCACGCGAGGGTGAGCGCCTCGACGAGAAACTGCAGCAGGATGTCCCGCCCGCGCGCGCCCACGGCGATGCGCAGGCCGATCTCCCGCGTCCGCTCGGTGACGGAGACCAGCATGATGTTCATGATGCCGATCCCGCCAACGATCAGCGACACGACCGCGATCCCGGCCAGCAGCAGCGCCTGGGTCTGCGACGTCGCGAGGCGCACCTGCTGGACGTCGGCGATGTTGCGGATAAAGAAGTCGTCAGGCTGGTATGCGGTCAGGTGGTGCCGGAGCCGCAGCAGCCGCTCGGTCGCGTCCACGACCGCGGGAACCGTCTCCGGTGTGGTCGCGGAGACGAAGATGGTGCTCACCCATGTCTGCCCGGTGAGGCGATGGAGCAGGGTCGTGATCGGGACCATCACGACGTCGTCCTGATCCCGGCCGAACCCCGACTGTCCCTTGGCCGCTAGCACGCCGACCACCTTGAACGGAACGTTCTTGATGACCACGATTGCGCCGACTGCGCCGCCGGAGGGGAACAGGTTCTGTGCCACGGAGTTGCCGAGCACGGCCACCTTGGCCGCCTGGTCCACGTCGGCCTGCGACAGGAACCGGCCCTGCGCCACCGACCAGTTGCGCACGGTCGCGTAGGCCGGTGTGGTGCCTCCGATCTGCGTGTACCAGTTGGTACCGCCCGTAACCACCTGGGCGTTCGTCTCCGAGTACGGCGCCGCGCCGGCGGCATCGGGGACCGTCTGGGCGATCGCCGCAACGTCGGGCAGCCTGAGGGTTGTGCGGCTCCCGCTCCCGAGCCTGACACCGCCTGTCGTGATCGCGCCCGGGATGACGACGATCAGGTTCGCGCCGAGGCTCTCGATCTGAGCCAACACCGCTGCCTGCGCGCCCGCCCCGATCGCCATCGACGTGATCACCGCTCCCACGCCAATGATGATGCCGAGCATCGTCAGGACGGACCGCATGACGTTCCGCCGCAGCGCCAGCCAGGCGATGCGGAGCAGATTCGTAAGACTCACCCGGATACCTCCTCGGACGCCCCGTGCGTCGTCGCCTCGGTCGACGGCTGATCGTCGGCGAGCAACCTAATCACGGGTTCGGACCACGCCGCAAACCCTTCCCTCCCCGAGGATGCGCTGGAGCTAAGCTGCACTTCCAGCTGCGTTCTCGCCAGATAGGCGACTAGGACGGCGATGATAACGGTGAGCGCTACGCTGACGTGCCCCGCGCCCCAGCCCATGCCGCCGAAGCTTGTGGGCTTGCCGAGGGCGTCGGCGAACGAGGCGCCCAGCGGGCGGGTAAGCACGTAGGCGAACCAGAAGGTGAACACCTCGTTCAGATGGAGAAGGCGGCCGCCCACGATAGGCACAGCGAATAGCAGAGCGAAGAGCGCCAGCGATTTGAAGTAGCCGAGGTGGAGCGTGTAGGCGGTCATGTCGCCGATGGCGGTGCCCATGGCGAACGTGGCGACGACCACCGCCCAGTAGAATGCCTCGCGACGCGGTGTGTCGATAGCGTGGATCGAGAGGGTCAATTCCATTCGGCCCCAGGCGATGAATAAGACAGCCAAGATCGTGGCGAAGAGGATCGTCGACACTATGTAGGGGACGCCGATCACCACGTGAAGCACATCGGCGCACATGGTACCAAACACGCCCACCATGACGACCGCGGACCAGTATGTCCAGGCATTGTAGCGCGCCATGCGGAACTGAAAGATGATCGCGACGACGAAGAAGATGAAACCCAGGATCACGGCGATGTATGGATTGATGACATGCACGGAGTAGTCCGAGGTGGACTCCCCAATGGCCGTGGAGAGGCCCTTCACGATCCAGAAGTAGACAGTGATTTCAGGGACGCGCAGGGCGCCTCTGCGTAAGAACCACGAGGCCATGGAGTCCCTGTCTTTAGGTATGGCCTGCGCTGCCGGCGCGACCGCCCCACGTGCCTCGAGACCAGTGTAGTCCGTTGGTATCGCCATCGCCCCCTCACGAAGTTCAGCCTGGGCATCCGCGCCCGACACGATTTCGGCCGGGTGTGCCCGGTCGGGCTCCACTAACCATTCTCCGGCTCAAAAACGTCCCTTCATACTATCAAGCCGATATTTGCATTTATCTGCGCAGATGGAATTATTATGCATGTGAGGTGCTATTGAGGCGAAGTCCCCGTCCCACACCAGATTTGCATCGATCCGCCGGAACGCTTCTCCGTCTTGGTGTCGCCGGAGCTCGTCGACTACCAATGAGATCGATTCATTCGCGGTCAGACGTCCGTTTCTAATTGCCCAAATCCGAAGACATGGCGGCGACGTGCTGCACGAGAGGGAACCCGTTCCCCACCGTGCTTTCATCTTATTTTCATGCAAGTCGACTATGGTACGATGAGGATCGGAAAGCACGAGATGTGGGCTGACACGATGGCGATCCTTGTGGTCGAGGATGAGCATAAGATCCGGGAGTTCCTCAAGCGCGGGCTTGAGGAAGAAGGCTACGCCGTGGAAACGGCTTCCGACGGCGAAGAAGGCCTCGAACTCGCATCCGGCGGCGCCTACGAGGTTGTCATTTTGGACCTGCTGCTGCCCCAACGCGACGGCCTCGACGTCTGCAGAGCGTTGCGCGCCGACGGCGTCACGACGCCGGTGCTGATGTTGACCGCCCGGGATGCCGTGGATCAGCGCGTCGTGGGCCTCGACGTCGGCGCGGACGACTACCTGACCAAGCCCTTCGCGTTCGAGGAATTGCTCGCCCGGATCCGAGCGTTGCTGCGCCGCGAGCGCACGGCGCGGCCTTCGATTCTCGAGGTCGCCGACATTGTGCTGGACCCCGCGAGCCGCACTGTGAGCCGGGACGGCCGGACGATCGATCTCACCAACCGCGAGTATCAACTCCTTCATCTCTTGATGCGGCATCCCGGCCAGATCCTCAGCCGTGCGGTGATCGAGGACCGGGTTTGGGGATACACCTTCGATCCCGGCAGCAACGTGGTGGATGCCTACATTCGGCTCCTCCGGCGCAAGATCGATCACGGGCATCCCCGTCAACTGATCCGCACGGTGCGCGGAGCGGGGTATGTCCTGAGGACGTGAGATGATCTGGAGCATCCGGGCACGTCTAACCGCGTGGTACGCGGGCCTCCTCTCCGCGATCCTGGTGGTGTTCGGTTTCGTTCTTTACACCCTCTTCGCACAGGCACTCTGGGCGCATGCCGAGCAGAGCCTGCAGACCCTGGTCGCACAGCTCGCCACATTCGTGGAGAGTTCGGATACCGGGAACGAGCAAGGGGCGTTCTTTGATCTCGCCGATCCGTCGGTCGTGGGGCGTCTTTCCGGCGGCGGGACGCTGATCCAGATTCTCGATGCGCGCGGACGCTTGGTCAACCGATCGCCAGCACTATCAGGTGCGGGGTTGCCTCTCACGTCTGCGGTCCGCCGCGCGCTCGCCGGCACGTCGGCGTTCGCCCAAGCGACGGTGGCCGGGGTGGGGCCGGTGCTCATGTACACGGCGCCGATCACGCGCCACGGTGCCATTATCGGCGTCGCGCAGGTCGCGGCGACGCTCGCACCGATCACCCAACCACTCCTGCGCCTCCGGTGGCTGCTATTGGTCGGCGGAGCCGGTGCCCTCCTGGTGGCTGCCGTCGTCGGCCATCTCCTCGCCTCCATAGCGCTCGCGCCCATCGATCGGATCACCCAGACGGCCCGGGCGATTGCCGGCGGGGTCCGGGGCAGGCGGATCAACCTGGGCGGGCCTGACGACGAGGTGCAGCGGCTCGCCCAGGCGTTCGACGAGATGCTCGACCGGATCGATGAGATCCTGGACCGGGAACGCCGATTCACCGCAGATGCCGCTCACGAGCTCCGAACCCCGTTGACGATCCTGAAAGGCGAACTGGACGTTGCGCTTCGGCGCGAGCGCACGGCGGCCGTGTATCGTGACGTACTCGCCAGCATGGCGCAAGAGGTCGATCGGCTTGTCCGCCTTGTTGAGGATTTGCTCACGCTGGCACGAGCGGATGCCGGCCCAGTGCCAATACACCGCACCCCCGTTACCCTCGATGCCGTGATCCGGTGGACGCAGGAGCGGTTCGGGGAGAGCGCCAGCCAGAAGGGCATCACCTTAGCGACTGACGGGATAGTGCCGGAGATCGTCCTGGGCGACATTGACCGGTTGCGCCAGCTCTTCGCTAACCTCGTCGACAATGCGCTGACGTACACACCCGCCGGTGGGTCGGTTCGCATCACCGCGACTCGGGATGCGGGTACCACGCGCGTGGCCGTCATCGATACCGGATGCGGGATCGCGCCGGAGGATCTACCCCATGTGTTTGAGCGGTTTTACCGCGCGGACCGGGCGCGCACCCGCGCGTCGGGGGGAAGCGGGCTCGGCTTGGCGATCGCGCGCTGGATCGTTGACGTCCACGGTGGCCGTATTGATGTCGATAGTCAGCGTGGGCACGGCACCAGGGTCAACGTGTGTCTGCCACTGGCTCAGACATCTTCGTTCGGACGGGACCGTGAACGTGAGCCTGACCCTGAGCCCATGAACGGAGAACTGTCATGACGTGGAACGGTGAAGGATGGACTGCGTCCCGCTGTTTTCTGGCGGTCCACGCTATGGGCTGGGGCACGGCCACGGCCTCCCGGGTCGTCCGTGCCGATTTCGGCGGCGTTCATGGCGGCCATCACCGCCCGCACGACGCGGCTCCCGCGTCTCGGCGCGCCCCCCGGCAGCGTTGGCGTCGTCTCCCACATGACGCTCCTCAATCTTCTCTATCGACTGTGCGACGTTCGCCTGCTCAAGCGCTTGGCTTGCGCCGGGGACGGCTTCCCAGGCACATTGGTCTGATCCTCGATGGTAACCGTCGCTACGCGAGGGAGGCCGGCCTGAGCGGGGCGGAGGTATACAGGCTCGGAGCCGGCAAAATCGACGACGTTCTCCAGTGGTCTCACACGCTAGGCATTTCGGAGGTCACGGTCTGGGTGCTCTCCATCGACAATCTGGAACGGCCCCCGGACGAGGTGGAGCCGTTCCTGCGAGTGATCGAGGCGAAGCTTCGTGAGCTGGCCCGACACCCCGCGACGATCGCCTGTCGGCGCCACATTCGCGCCGTCGGCCGCCTCTCCGTGCTCCCAGCATCACTTCGACAGGCCATCGACGAGGCCGAACGCGCCACGGCGGACCATACACGCTGCCAGCTGAACCTCGCCGTTGGCTACAGCGGCCGCCAGGAGATCGCCGACGCGGTCGTGGCGCTGATCCGGGCCCGCCTCAAGCCCGGCATGACGGTGGACGAACTCGTTGCAGAGGCCACGCCGGAGGAGATCGGGCAACGGGTGTACGCCAACGGGAGCGACGATCCCGATCTGATCATTCGTACCAGCGGCGAAATCAAGTTGAGCGGATTCTTACTGTGGCAGGGCGTCTACAGCGAGTACTATTTCTGCGATGTCCCGTGGCCGGTCTTCCGCAGGGTCGACCTTCTGCGGGCCCTCCGCAGTTACCAGCACCGGGACCGACGGTTCGGTGTCTGACCCTGAATGTTCGCCGTGGTCGGGCACCGAGAACTCGCCGAGTACGTCGGACGTCTGAGCCGAAGTGGGGTTGCCAAACGGCCACCTCGAGCGAACACGATCGCCGGGCCCAATGATGGGGGACGCGTCCGGCACAGACACCAACATAAGGAGGATGACTCGACGATGTGGCTGGTCTTTCTGTTGGGCGCGCTGGTCATCTTGTTCGCGACCGGGCACATGATCTTGCGCTAGGGGCCGCAACGGTGACATGGCCA
>Ga0070735_10003641_pt1 | contig 13397 bp, 14 predicted proteins | sample Coa_R1_FD_66443 | JGI IMG/M metagenome (GOLD analysis project Ga0070735, IMG submission 66443) | Surface soil microbial communities from Centralia Pennsylvania, which are recovering from an underground coalmine fire - Coalmine... | ecosystem: Environmental > Terrestrial > Soil > Unclassified ...
GGCACGATCCACGGAGCCGATCTTGTCATCCGGCCATGGCCGGCGGCACGCCGGGATAAGAGGCGAACTTCTCCCCCTACGTCGCCGAGGCACTTGCCGCCAAGGGACGGTTCCGGGTGAGTGCGACATGCTCCGCCGGCCTGTGGTCAGCTATGCCAACGGCCGGGAGATCGTGATCACCATCGGCCAGGAGGAGCCGCCCGGCCTCACCGCCGAGAGCCGTTTGAGTGGCGGTGGATGTGGTCTAGGGCGTAACTGATATCGTCGCTTCATGGGCCGGCCAGGTACTCACCGGACCGTGCGACGGGCCGCCCTGCCCGCTGCGGTGCTCGTGCTGGCAGCGTGCACTAACGACCCAGGCCTGCCTGCTCACCAGGCAGCGACGCATGCCACGCCAGGACCTGTAACCGAGCACTTGGCCAGCAATCGCTTCACCGTGACGCTCACCGCTCAGGCGCTGGCGAAGGCCACCGCCGACGGCCTGAGCCTGCCTCCGGCGGTCGCTCACGCCCTCGCCCGAGTCAGCGCGCTACTGCCCGGGCCGCCGACGACCATCACCGTGTCCTATGCCAGCAGTGCCCAGGTCATTCCCCAGACCGGCACCGACGGTTACACCGATCCGGATACGGGGGGCATCACCATCGGTTTCAGGCAGACGCCGCAGGCCAGCCTCAGCACGATCATCCAGTTGTGGCTGCCGCGCACGTTCTCCCATGAGATTGACCACAGCGTCCGGATCCTCGCCGGGCCGGGCTTCGGGGGCTCCCTGCTCGAGCAGCTCATCACCGAGGGCATCTCCTCCGCGCTCGACATAGCGGCGTTCCCAGGGACGCCGGAACCGTACGACCGGGCCATCACCCGCAGCCAGGAATGTTCGCTGTGGAAGCAGGCCCAGCCGCTGCTCCGGCAATCCGGCCTGTACGACCAGTGGATGTTCGGCGGCGGCGGCATACCCCACTGGACAGGATTCACTATCGGGTATGACATCGTCACCGACTACCACCAGCGCCACCCGGACACGGACTGGGCGGCGATAACCGCCGCCAGCGCCGCCACGATACTTGCGGGCAGCCACTACCAGCCATGCTCATCGTGAACCCTGGGTATGTAGCCGACATGTTTGTGGCGTCGGACGGGGTCCGCTTGTGGACACAGCGGTTCGGCAGCCCGGGCGACCCGGCGGTCCTGCTCATCATGTGCACATCGGCACAAGGGATCGGCTGGCCCGATGAGCGCATCGAGGTCCTCGTCGCCGGAGGGCGGCAGGTGATCCGGTCGACCATCGCCACATCGGCCAGATCGTGCTCGACCATACCCGGTCGGCTGCGCCGGTCAGGTGACCAGTCAGGACTCTAGCGAATTAATTTTCGATTGACTATGCTTACTGCGATATTATCCGCACGATGGAAGTGAGCATATGGCGGCGGTCTGGGTCAAGAGTTCCCTGAGCTTCTCCAACGGCAACTGCGTCGAGGTGGCCGAACTCCCCGGCGGCTCGGTCGGGATCCGCAACAGCAGGGATCCCGCGGGGGCCGTCCTGAGCTTCACGCAGGGCGAGTGGCGTGCCTTTCTCGCGGGCGCTCGGCTCGGGGAATTCGACCGGTTCGGAACCGCGGCCTCTCCCCCGGGCGCCGGATGAGGCGACGCGGGCTGAGCACGGCACATCAGGTGCTCACCGTGCCCCGCGGTGCGGCACGATAGTGGCCGTGGAGGTTTCGATGGATCAGTTCCCGCCGCTCGTGATGCGCGCGCAGGCCGTCGCCAGGCAGTCGGGCTTCCCGCTGACCAGGGAAGAAGCGGGCCCCGACCGCCCGTCGGCCTGCCTGCCGGGCGTCGGCCGCTTCCTGGCCGTGCTGGCGGCCGGATGTGCGGGCGGCCGGATCGGCGAACTCGGCACCGGCGCCGGGATCGGGGCCGCGTGGATTGCCAGCGCCATGCCCGCCGACTGCATGCTGGTCACCGTCGAGATCGACGCCGTGCTGGCCAGCGCGGCCCGCGAACTGCTCGCGGCGGACTCGCGAGCCGAGGTGATCACGGGCGACGCCCTTGGCGTCATTCCCGGCCGCGGACCCTTCGATCTGCTCTTCGCCGATAGCGGGGTACGCGCGCGCGGAGACTTCGCCGCGCTGGTCAGCCTGCTCCGCATCGGCGGGCGCATCGTCATGGACGACGTAACCCCCGAACACGCCCTCCCGGCGGGCTCGCCATTGCGGGCCGACGACGTAAAACGCGGCTTCTTCAGCGGCGAGCCCAGGCTGACCTGGACCGAGGTTGTGCTGCCCGACCTGCGCAACTCGCTGCTGGTGGGAACCAGAACGAGGTAAGGGACGGGCCCCGCGGTCAGGCGCCGACGTAGGCCGCGAGGTGCTCGCCGGTCAGGGTGGAGCGGGCGGCGACGAGGCCGGCAGGCGTCCCTTCGAAGACGACCAGGCCGCCGTCGTGGCCGGCGCCGGGGCCGAGGTCGATGATCCAGTCGGCGTGCGCCATGACCGCCTGGTGGTGCTCGACGACGATGACCGACTTGCCGGAGTCGACGAGCCGGTCGAGCAGGCCGAGCAGTTGCTCGACGTCGGCAAGGTGGAGACCGGTGGTGGGCTCGTCGAGGACGTAGATACCGCCCTTCTCCCCCATGCGGGTGGCCAGCTTGAGCCGCTGCCGCTCGCCGCCGGACAGCGTGGTAAGCGGCTGGCCGAGGCTGAGGTAGCCGAGCCCGACGTCGGCGAGCCGGCGCAGGATGGCGTGCGCGGCCGGGGTATGCGCCTGACCGGTGCCGAAGAACTCCTCGGCCTCGGTCACCGGCATGGCGAGCACCTCGCTGATGTCGCGGCCGCCGAGGTGGTGCTCGAGCACGGACGCGTCGAACCGTTTCCCCTCGCACACGTCGCAGGTGGTGGCGACGCTGGCCATGATCGCCAGATCGGTGTAGATGACGCCCGCGCCGTTGCAGTTGGGGCAGGCACCTTCGGAGTTGGCGCTGAACAGTGCTGGCTTCACCCCGTTGGCCTTGGCGAACGCGGTCCGGATCGGGTCGAGCAGCCCGGTGTAGGTCGCCGGGTTGCTGCGGCGCGAGCCGCGGATCGCGCCCTGGTCGACCGACACCACACCCGCGCCGGCGGGGATCGACGCGTGCACGAGCGAGCTCTTGCCGGAGCCGGCGACGCCGGTGACGACGACAAGCACGCCGAGCGGGATGTCGACGTCGACGTCGCGCAGGTTGTGCGCGTTCGCGCCGCGGATCTCCAGCGTGCCGGCGGGCGTCCGCAGCGTCTTCTTGAGGGCGGCCCGGTCGCCGAGGTGGCGCCCGGTGATGGTGCCGCTGGCCCGGAGCTCCTTGACGCTGCCTTCGAAGCAGACGGTGCCGCCCGCCACGCCGGCCCCAGGGCCGAGGTCGACGACGTGGTCGGCGATCTCGATCGTCTCGGGCTCGTGCTCGACGACGAGCACCGTGTTTCCCTTGTCCCGCAGCCGCAGCAGCAGCTCGTTCATCCGCTGGATGTCATGGGGATGCAGGCCGGTGGTGGGCTCGTCGAAGACGTAGGTGATGTCGGTGAGGGGTGAGGAGCCGAGGTGGCGGATCATCTTGACCCGCTGCGACTCGCCGCCCGACAGCGTGCCCGACGGCCGGTCCAGTGATAGATAGCCAAGACCGATCTCGGTGAACGAGTCGAGAGTCTGCTGCAGCGTCCCGAGCAGCGGCGCTACCGACGGCTCACCGAGGCCGCGGATCCAGTCGGCCAGGTCGCTGATCTGCATCGCGCACGTATCGGCGATGCTGATTCCCTTGATCTTCGACAACCGGGCCGCCTCGCTAAGCCGGGTGCCGCCGCACTCGGGACAGACCGTGAACGTGACGGCCCGGTCGACGAACGCTCGGATGTGCGGCTGCATCGACTCCTTGTCCTTGGACAGCATCGACCTCTGGAGCCGCACGATCAGGCCCTCGTAGGTCATGTTGATGCCAGCGATCTTCAGCCGGACCGGCTCGTGATACAGGAAGTCGTGCAGTTCCCTCTTGGTGTACTGGCCGATCGGCTTGTCCGGGTCGACGAAGCCCGACTCGCTGTACAGCCGGGAGTTCCAGCCGCCTCCGGTGTAACCGGGGATGGTGATCGCGCCCTCGTTGAGCGACTTGCCGTCGTCATACAGCTGAGTCAGGTCGAGGTCGGAGACCGTGCCCCGGCCTTCACAGCGCGGGCACATGCCGCCGGTGATGCTGAAGCTGCGCTGCTCCTTCACGGTCTTCCCGGCGCGCTCGAGGGTGACCGCCCCCGCTCCGCTGATCGATGCGACGTTGAAGGAGAACGCCTGGGGCGAGCCGATGTGCGGCTGCCCGAGCCGGCTGAACAAGATGCGCAGCATCGCGTTGGTGTCGGTGGCGGTACCGACCGTCGAGCGCACGTCGCCGCCCATCCGCTGCTGGTCGACGATGATCGCGGTCGTCAGCCCCTCGAGCACGTCGACCTCGGGGCGCGCCAGCGTGGGCATGAAGCCCTGCACGAACGCGCTATAGGTCTCGTTGATCAGCCGCTGCGACTCCGCGGCGATCGTGTCGAACACCAGAGAGCTCTTGCCCGAGCCGGAGACGCCGGTGACCACCGTCAGCCGCCGCTTGGGGATCTCGACGCTGACGTCCTTGAGGTTGTTCTCCCGCGCGCCGTACACGCGGATCAGGTCGTGGCTGTCGGCAACGTGCGCCGCAGGCGACTGCGTGTCCGTCCTCGTGGCCATGTTCCCTCCTGATGTCGCACGTCGCATCGACCCGGTGCTTGGTTACCCGCGGTCACTCTAGCTGCGGCTGTGCGACCGTGCTTCTCCATTCGCGATCGGTCAGCCCGCGCCGCCTCCCCGTCGGGTAAGACGCTGCGCAGGCTACTGGCCGCCGACGCCAAGCAGGCGGTCTAGGAACTCGGCGAAGGCACTTTCGGCGTCAGGGAGCGTCGCCGCCGGATCATCCGCACGGGCGACCTTCAGCGCCACTTCGTTGGCGGCGGCCAGCACGATGTGCGCGAACACGTCGACGTGCCGCGGCTCGATGCGGCCCGCGTCCGCGGCATAGGTCAGGGCAGCCTTGATCCAGCCCAGGTTGCCCTGCTCGTCGATCTCCCGCCACCGCTGCCATCCCAGGACCGCGGGCGCGTCGATGAGCACGGTCTGCTGGACGACCGGGTCGCTGGCCAGCCGGACCCACCCGAGGTAGCCGATCCGCAACGCGGCGACCGGGTCCGGGGCGTCCTGCTCCAGGGCCGTCAGCTGCTCGCCGACCCGGGCGGCGACGCCCTCCAGGACCGCCCAGAACAGCGCGTCCTTGCCCGCGAAGTGATGGTAGAGCGACCCGCGGCTGACTTCGGCCTCGGCCAGCACGGCCTCGATGGACGTGCCGTCGTAGCCGTGCGCGGCGAACAGCCGCGTCGCCACGTCGACCAGATGAGCCCGGGTGGCCTGGCCCCGCTCCACGTTCTTGTTCATCGACCTTCCCCCCGGCGCGCTCATCCTGTCTCCCCTACGGTTATTTCCTTACAGATTGACAGACCGACTGTCGGTTTGTAAAAGTTAGACCGATAGTCGGTCTTCCGGTCACTGTACCTCGGTGACCGGACTACGAGGGAGAACCTATGACTAGCACCATGGAACGTCTCGACACCTACCGCGGCCAGGTGCAGACCCCGTCCGGCCCGGCCAGCTACATCGACACCGGCGGCCCGGGCCGTGTGGCGCTATTCGTCCACGGCCTGGGGACCAGCAGCTACCTGTGGCGGAACGTGATCGACGAGCTCGGCAGCCAGCGCCGCTGCGTGGCCGTCGACCTTCCGCTGCACGGGCTGACCCCGGCCGCCGCCGACCAGGACTTCACCCTGCCGGGATTCGCCCGCTTCCTGGCCGACTTCTGCGCGGGACTCGGGCTGACCGACATCGACCTGGTCGCGAACGACACCGGCGGCGCGATCAGCCAGGTGTTCGCCACCTGCCACCCCGAGCTCCTGCACACGCTGACGCTGACCAACTGCGAGACCCACAAGAACGTGCCGCCGAAGGTGCTGCTGCCCGCGGCGTGGCTGGCCCACCTGGGTCTGGCCGCCCGCATCTCACCCCGGCTGCTCCACGACGTCCGGCGGGGCCGCAAGCGCTTCTACGGCCTGGGCTACCAGGACATCGAGAAGCTGCCCGTGGACCTGGCGCGATTCTGGCTGGAAACGCAGTTCGCCACGCCGGAACTGGCCCGCCAGAACCAGCGCATCATGACCTCCCTGCGTGCCCGCGACCTGCTGGCGATCGAACCCGCCCTGGCCCGGCTGCAGGTCCCGACCCTCATCGTCTGGGGCACCGGCGACATCTTCTTCCGCCGCAAGTGGGCCTACTGGCTGCGCGACATCATCCCGGGTGCCAGCGAGGTCGTCGAACTGGCCGGGGCTCGCATCTTCTTCCCCGACGAACGCGCCGCCGAACTGACCGCGGCGCTGCGCCGCCACTGGGACGCCCACCCCTGAGCGGCCGGCATCGCGGGCCCGGTAGCTGCTCGGTCAGTTGACCGGAAGGTCGAATTCCCCGTTCCGTACCCCCCCGAGGAAAGCGCCCCACTCATCAGGGGTGAAAGCCAGGACCGGGCCACCGGTGTCCCTGCTGTTGCGGATGCCGATCTGGCCGCCGGGCAGGCTCGCCACCTCGACGCAGTTGCCGGCGGCGTAACTCAGCGAGCTCTTGATCCAGAGAGAACCCGCGATCGGCTGTTTGTGTGGACTCCTGAGCGTGGTGCTCATATTTCCCCTCTATGGTCGGTGTCTTTCCGAAGGCTTGCTCGGTTAGTGGGGGCGGCGAGCCGGGCGGGGTCTCACGGTTCGCCGCCCCCACGTCTAGCCCTCCGCGGACACGCGATCGCCGTCGAACGGCAGATCGCGCGGGAACGCGAGGGTGAAATACATGGCCTTGCCCGCCGGGGTGCGGAAGGAGCCCCACTCGGCGGACAGCGCGGCGACCAGCACCAGCCCTCGCCCGCTGTCCGGGTCGGGTGGTTCGGCCGCGCCGATGGGCAGGTAACGCGTCTTGTCGTAGACGTCGATGCGCAGATAGTCGCGGGTGCACCTGATGGCCAGCGTGACGGTCTCGCCGTCACCGTGCACCACGGCGTTGGTGACCAGGTCACTGGTGAGCAGGATCGCGATGTCGTGATCGACCGGGACCTTCCAGGCCCGCAGGGCCGCGCGGACCTGGCCGCGGGCTTCGCCCGGCGCGGATGATTGCCTGGCCAGCCGGACGCGACGTTGGTACAGTTCGGTCGGACGAGTCGGTGCCATCACGATGATCCGGTTCCTCAGCTGACGTGCTTGGTGTCCTTGCGTTGAAAATGCTGCTGCAATTTGCAGTGCAAGACATCGGTCAGCTGACGGATATTGAATCGCGGCTTTGTCCTCCGGCCATTCCCCGGCCTCGACCACGTTCCGGGCGGCGATTTCCGACCGGGCGCCTGGTCTGTATAGACAGGGCCAGCTGGTCGCTGGCGTTCGCGCGGGCGAGTTTGGGGTAACCATGACGGTCAGCGAGGATTTCGCCGCTCTCACCAGCCGGTTCCGCGGTGAGCTGCTGGCTCACTGCTACCGGATGCTGGGCTCGGCCGAGGAGGCCGAGGACCTGGTTCAGGAGACGTACCTGCGGGCCTGGCGGTCCTTTGACGCGTTCGAGGGACGTTCGTCGGTACGGACCTGGCTGTACCGGATCGCGACCAACGTGTGCCTGACCTCGATCGAGCGCCGCGGCCGCCGGCCGCTGCCGTCCGGCCTGGGCGGACCGGCCGACGACCCCCGGGCGCAGCTGGTCACCATGCCGGAGGTGCCGTGGCTGCAGCCGTTCCCGGACGCGCTGCTGGCCGGCGAGCGGGCGGACCCAGCCGCGGTGACCGTGTCCCGGACCGGTATCCGGCTGGCCTTCGTCGCGGCGCTGCAGCACTTGTCGGCCCGGGAACGGGCGGTGCTGATCTTGCGGGACGTCCTGGAGTTCCCGGCCGCGGAGGCGGCTGACCTGCTCGGCACCACGACCACCGCGGTCAACAGCGGGCTGCGGCGCGCCCGCGCCCAGATCGCGGAGGCCGTTCCCGCCGAGGACGAACTGGCCGAGCCGGCCGACCCGGTCCTGCGGTCGCTGCTTGACCGGTTCGCCGCGGCCTTCGAGAACGCGGACGCGAACGCGCTGGCCGAGCTGCTCCGGGCGGACGTCGCCCTGGAGATGCCGCCGCTGGCGACCTGGTTCAGCGGCCGTCAGTCCGTGGCCGGTTTCATCGGCTCCCGCGTGTTCGCCCGGTTCGGGGAGTTCCGGATGGTCCCGGTCATGGCCAACGGGCAGCCCGCCTTCGCGGGCTACACCCGCGGACCCGACGGCTCGTACCATGCGCACGAGATCGTGGTGCCCGCGGTCACCACGACCGGGATCGCCCGGATCGTCGTCTTCCTCAACCCGGAACTGTTCGCGATGTTCGGCCTGCCGCATGACTACGACACGGGAGGATCGTCATGTCCGATCACGAGCTAGCAGGTAAGACGGCGCTGGTCACCGGGGCCAGCCGGGGCTTCGGCCGGGGCATCGCCACCGCCTTGAGCAGGGCGGGCGCGCAGGTCGTGGGGGTCGCCCGCGACCGCGCGGCACTGGACGAACTGCATGCCGAACTGGGCGGATCGTTCACCGCGGTGCCCGCCGATGCCGCTGACCCGACGGTGGCCGGGCAGCTCATCGACGCCTACCGGCCCGCCATCTTGGTGCTCAACGCCGGCGCCACCCCGTTGCCGCGGCCGATCCACCAGCACACCTGGCAGACCTTCAGCAGCAACTGGGACACCGACGTCCAGCACGTATTCAACTTCACCCGTGAAGCACTCCTGGCCCCGCTTGCCCCCGGCAGCACGGTCATCGCACTGTCCAGCGGCGCGGCGCTGCGCGGCTCGCCGCTGTCAGGCGGGTACGCCGGCGCGAAGGCGGCCGTCCGGTTCATCACGTCCTACGCCGCCGAGGAGTCGGTGCGGGCCGGGCTGGACATCAGGTTCGTCTCGCTGCTTCCCCAGCTGACCCCGGCGACCGCCCTGGGCTCGGTGTACGTCAGGGCGTATGCCGCTCGCGACAGCCGCGGCGCGGCCGCCCGGCAGGGTGGCCAGGGCCCGGCCCTCACCCCGGAGCTGGCCGGCCAGGCGGTCGTCGGCCTGGTGGCTGACTCTGAGCCGGATCAAGATGCCTACGTCCTCACCGCCGCCGGCCTGCGCCCGCTGCCCGCAGCCGCCAGCTAGGACGCTGCCGCCTTCTGTTTGTCATGGTTTCTGGAGTATTTTGGGCCGTGATGCCGTTGACCTGGTGAGTCCCCAGACCGACGTGTGCGGAGCGGCCTTGACCGACGAGGTGGATACCCCGGCCGGGACCGGTGTGCGAGCCGACGCAACAGCACCGTCAGATCAGGAGCCGGTTCCGGCACGCGCTCCACGCCGGTACGGGGTGCGGCGCAGCGCGCTCGCCGCCCTGGCCGTGGTCGTTCTGGTCAGCGTCATCGTCGTCGAGCGCCACACGCTGTCCCAGTCGCTGCACGTGCTGACCCGGCTGAACTGGGCCTGGTTCCTGCTCGCGTTGGCCTCGGAGGCGGTCTCCCTGGCCAGCTTCGGACTCAGCCGCAGGCAGCTGCTGCGGGTCGGCAGCCGGCCGGCCAGCTTCAGCTCGGTGATGGCGATCACGTACGCGGCGAACGCGCTGTCGATCTCGGTGCCGTTCGCGGGCGCCGAACTAGCCATGGTCTTCTCCTACCGCCAGTTCCGCAGGCACGGCGTCGACGCCGCCGCCACGGGCTGGACGCTGGCCGTGTCGGCCATCTTCTCCACCTCCGCGCTCGCCTGCCTGCTGGTCATCGGCGCGCTGGCCGGCTCGGCGTCGCTGGCCAGCGCGGCGGGTTTCCTGGGCGCCTTCGTGTTCATCGTGCCCGGCGCCGCGGTGCTGCTCGCGCTGCGCTTCGAGACCGTCCGCGCCCTCCTGCACCGGCTCATCGCCGGGCTGGTCAGCCTGTCGCGCAGTGTGTTCGGCGTGCCCGCGAACGGCGTCGACGGACTGGACGACTTCCTGGACAAGGTGGCCAGCCTGCGCCTGTCCTGGCCGCGGTACGCCGAGGTGTTCGGGCTGGCCGTGCTGAACTGGGCGGCCGACTGCGGGGCGCTGGCCTGCGCGATCAAGGCGACGGGCCAGCCCGTGCCGTGGCACAGCCTGCTGCTGGTTTACGGCGCCGGGGCGGCGGTCGGCAGCACCGGGATCACCCCGGGGGGATTCGCCCTGGTCGAGCTGGCCCTGACCGCGGCGCTGACCGCCGCCGGGCTGCACCGGTCACCGGCGCTCGCCGCCGTGCTCGCCTATCGCCTGGTCAACTTCTGGCTGATCCTCATCGCCGGGTGGATGCTGATGGCGGTGCTCGCCCACCGGCGGATCGGCGCCCCGGATTCGGGCGGATTACATGAACCCAGCCGAAACCATCACGCTCGCCGACCTGGAGGCCGATCCGCATCCGGTGCTGGCCCGGCTGCGGGCCGGCGCCCCGGCCTGCTGGGTCCCGGTCCTCGGCGCCTGGCTGATCACCGGGTATGACCTGGCCGTCGCGGTGCTCAGGGACGCCCGGACCTTCACCGTCGACGATCCCCGGTTCTCCACGGCCAAGGTGGTGGGACCGAGCATGCTCTCGCTGGACGGCGCCAGGCACGCCCGCCACCGGGCCCCGTTCACCCGCCCGTTCCGGGCCGAGGAGATCCACGCCCGGCTGGAGGCGCTGACCCGCGCCGAGGCCACCCGACTCGTGGCCGCCATCCAGCCGTCCGGCGCGGCCGAGCTTCGCCGGGCGCTGGCGGGCCCGCTGGCCGTCACGGTCATGGCCGAGGCGCTCGGCCTCGGCCGGGCCGACCCCGCGCAGGTGCTGGCCTGGTACGACGGGATCGTGGCCGCGGTCCAGGCCGAGGCCGCGGGTACCGGCATAACGGCCGCGGGCACGGCCGCGTTCTCCGCGCTCGCGGCCAGCTTGCGGCAGGTCATCGCCGCGCCGCCGCCGTCCTCGCTGCTGGCCGACGCGGCAGGCGCGCTCACCGCGGACGAGGCCATCTCCAACGCGGCCGTGTTGCTGTTCGGCGGGATCGAGACCACCGAGGGCATGATCGCCAACGCCATGCTGCACCTGCTGTCCAGCCCCGCCGGGCTCGAGCTCACGCTGGCCGACCGCGGGCTGATCCCCGCGGCGGTCGAGGAGTCGCTGCGGCTGGAACCGGCCGCGGCCGTCGTCGACCGGTACGCCACCAGCGATACCGAGCTCGGCGGGGCCCGGATACGGGCCGGAGATCAGGTCACGGTGTCGATTGCCGGGGCGAACCGGGATCCGGAGGTCTTCGCCGACCCCGACACGTTCGACGTCCGCCGCGCCAACTCCGGCAAACATCTGGCCTTCGCGCACGGCCCGCACTTCTGCCTCGGCGCTCACCTGGCCCGGCTGGAGGCGCGGATCGCGGTGACAACCCTGCTTGACCTGCTCCCCGAACTGCGGCTGGACGAGCGGTACCCGGCCACGCCGCGGGGCCTGGTGTTCCGCAAGCCCACCGATCTGCGAGTCCGCTGGAGCGCCGCTATAAGCTAGCCCGGGTCAGCCGGACCCAAGGAGGCGCAATGTCGGAACAGGACATAGACCAGCCAGGTGAGTTCACCGATCAGTTCGCCGAGCGGTTCCACCACAACCGGCGGGAGCACGGCGGCGAGATCGACCGTCTCGACCCAGACCAGCTGGACCGGCTCACCGAGGAGGAGCGCGTCGAGGCGGGCGTCGACTCCTACGACCCGGACGAGGTTCCGCCCGCCACGGACACGCCGCCGCTGACCGATGACGTCCGCCAGACCGATGTGTACCAGGAGGAGCGGGCCGAGGTCCGCCGCCAGGAAGACAAGGGCGAGCTGTACGCGATCGACGAGGACCACCCGTTCCCGCCTACCCGGTACGACGACTAAGGGAAAGGGACCTGAGGCTACGACGACTGACCCGACTGCGAGCGTCAGTCCAGGATGCAGAGCCCAGGTTCTCACCCGTCCCGTTAACCCCGCAGGCATCATCCTTCGCTCATCAGTTCCACCATTCGGAAATTATCGCGGTGGATCCGGCTTTCAAGGTGGATTCGGGCAACCCCAGTTGCCACAACACTCCGTGTAAGTCGTATCCACCGCGCAAATGGGGGCTGTGGGGCTGACGGGGCGATTGAGATAACCGCCAGCCGTCGATGGGGCCGGCACGCGAAACGAGCCGGGCACGCGAAACGAGCCGGGCACGCGAAACGAGCCGGGCACGCGAAACGAGCCGGGCACGCGAAACGGGCCAGCCGCAAGTTGTCCACCGGGCCGGGCCGGAAAGCTGGACGGCGCGCATCGTGGCGGGCCAGGTTCAGCGCGCGTTCAGGACCACGCTCGCCTCGGCGGTGTAGGCCAGGAAGGTCAGCGACTCCTGGAAGTACAGCTGGACGAACTCCGCGTCGTGGGACAGGTAGCCGATCGACAGGTCCTGGCCGAGGCGCAGCTCGTAGTCGCCGCCCCGCCCGGACAGCAGGAACGCGCCGTCGATGGCGGGGGCCCAGACGATCTCGCCGTCCACCACCCGGGCCAGGTGCTCGCGGATGGGATAGCCGTGGTCGGCGGTCTCGCTCACCATCGTGTAGGCGGCCGCGGACAGCAGCAGTGAATACGGGCCGCCCACGCCGGCCAGCCGCAGCGCGCTGACCGCCTGGGCGACGGCGGTCGGGTAGTCGCGGGCCTCGGCCGGCAGGGTCAGGACCGGGTTGGAGGTGCTGGGCCTGACTCCGGTGATCCCGGCGATCGGGTAGCCGTCGAAGATCGCCCGGTCCTCGGCGAAGGCGATCTGCCTGGCCGCGTCCTTGACCGGCTGCCAGTCTGAGTCCTGCGCGCCGCGCTCCACGTTGTCCACGTCCAGCCTGCTCACCGTGAACGGCACCCGGAGCTGGACCAGCGGCTGCGCGCTGCGCAGCCAGGCGGTGATCCCGGCCGGGTCGCCGCCCGGCGCCTCGACCTCGACCAGGTGGCCGGTGCCCACGCTGGCCAGCGCGGGGCCGTCGGGCCCGGTGACGTCCACCACCCGGCGGCCCGCCACGTTCTGCTCGAAGGTCCGGCGCGCCTCGGCCTCGATGCCCGCCCAGGCGGCATCGGAGATCGGAGCGAGCTCGCGGTGCAGGTTGTTCATCAGATGCTCCTTCTCAAGCTGCCAATGCCGAGGGAACCATCCTGCACCGCACCGGGCGCCGCGGGTTCCCCCGGGGTAGCGGCGGTACCGGGTGCATCCGGCGGGTCGTCGAGGAAGTCGGCCGACGGCGCGAAGAACAGGGTGCCGGTGACGGCCGTGGAGAAATCCAGGA